>OVEP011218112.1_pt1 | contig 15213 bp, 13 predicted proteins | sample 1779801 | NCBI WGS metagenome assembly OVEP01 (sample SAMEA3914791, study PRJEB12502) | metagenome | biome: forest; material: soil | place: Canada | collected 2011-07-03 | depth 0.1 m
GGCACCGGCAGCGTCCCGGCCTCGCTCTGGGTTCCCGGAACCGTCTAGACCGCAGCGGGACGACCGCCGCAGGCAGACCGGACACCGAAGGGGCGGGCTCATCGAGCCCGCCCCTTCGCGCCGTCCCCGGACCGGGGCGGACCCGCCGGTCACCAGCCCGAGTCGTCCTCCAGCACCAGTCGGCCCGCCTTGCGGTACTCCCGCCGCGCGCCTTCCAGCAGGTCGGCGTCGGTGACCGCGTCGCCGCGCCCGGCGGCGAGGTACGCGGCGGTGGTCACCGCGCTGCGCACCGAACCACCGGAGAGCTCGAAGTCCCGGGCGCAGCGCGACGGGTCGAGCCCCGCCGAGGTGGGCACCGGTTCCAGGCTGTGCTGCCACAGCGCCAGCCGCTGCTCCGGGCCGGGGAAGGGGAAGTCCACCACCAGGTCCAGCCGCCGGGTGAACGCGTCGTCGATGTTCGACCGCAGGTTGGTGGTCAGCACCGCCACCCCGTCGAAGGATTCGAGCCGCTGGAGCAGGTAGGCGCTCTCCATGTTGGCGTAGCGGTCGTGGCTGTCCTTCACTTCCGAGCGTTTGCCGAAGACGGCGTCGGCCTCGTCGAAGAGCAGCACCGCGTCGACCCGGTCGGCCTCGGTGAAGACCCGCTCCAGGTTCTTCTCGGTCTCGCCGACGTACTTGTCCACGATCGCCGACAACTGGATGACGTACAGGTCCAGGCCCAGGTCGGCGGCGACCACCTCGGCGGCCAGGGTCTTGCCGGTGCCGGACTCGCCCGCGAACAGCGCGACCACGCCGCGCCCGCGACCGCCGCCCGCGCGCAGCCCCCAGGAGCCGAGCACCCGGTCCCGGTAGCGGGCCCGCAGCGCGAACTCGTGCAGCTGCCCCAGCGGCTGCTCGGGCAGCAGCAGGTCCGACCAGTCGACGGCTGGGCGGATCCGGCGGGAGTGCTGCTCCAGCCCGGAGGCGGACTGCCCGAGGGCCGCGCGGCGCAGCTGCGAGGGCCCGAGCGGGACCTCCTCGAAGGCGGCCAGTTCCACCGCCGCCTGCGCGGCGCGGCGGATCCGGTCGGCCGAGAGCCGGTACGGGGCGACCGCCGCCGCCAGGTCGAACTCCGCTCCGGGCGTGGGTTCCGCCTGGGAATCAGCCCGGGCCCCAGCCTGGGACTCCGCCTGGGAACCAGCCTGGGCTTCAGCCTCGGGTTCGGCGGGTGCGCCGGTCAGGCCGAGCGCCGTGCGCCAGACCTGTTCCGGCTCGGACTCGGGCTCCGGCGCGTCCAGCAGCAGGATCTGCTGCCCGGTCCACTCCGGGTCCCCGGGGGAGGTCCCGGTCAGCAGGACCGGCACGGCGGCCCAGGCCAGCGCGCGGACCAGCGGGCCCGCGCCCCGGGCGGGCAGCGGCCCGGCGACGACGCCGGCGCCGCGCAGCCGGGCCTCGCGGATCAGCGCCGGGATCCAGCCGGGGGCCTCGACCGCCGTCCCCGGGTCGCCGTGCGGGACCGGCAGCAGCCCCGGGTCCAGGTGCAGCGCGTCCAGACCGGCCAGGTGCAGGGCGGTGACCGCCTGCGGGACGGCGGTTCCGGGCCGGGCCTCGCGCAGGTGCACCGGCTGCGGCGACTCGGTGATCCACTTGCCGAGCCGTACGGCCAGCCCGTCGGACGGCGCCGCCGCCCCGGCCCGGGGAACCGGCAGCAGCCGCACCGCCTCCGGCAGCAGCGGGTCCGGGGTGTCGTCGCCGAGCAGGTGGGCGGCGACCCGGTCGGGCACGCTCAGCGTCCGGCTGAGGAACGGGCGGTCCTGGTCCTCGACGGTCAGCAGCCCGGCGGACCGCAGCGGCGCGGCGGGGTGCAGCCGGGCCCGCCCTTCGGCCGAGTCGGCGGGCAGCCCGCACAGGTCCAGGGCCAGCCCGGCGCTGGCGCGGCAGCGGGTGACGTCGTTGTTGAGGTAGCCGTAGAGCTGCTCGAAGCTCCGGTCCAGGTCCGGGGCCAGGGCCAACAGCAGCAGCCGCAGGTCCAGTTCCACCAGTCCGCAGTTCGCGGCCAGCGCGTCCAGCCGGTCCGCCCGGAGCGGCCCCGGCTGCTCGCCCGGCGCGGGTGGGGCGGCCGAGACTGGGGCCTCCAGCAGCCGCTGGACCGCCTCCGGCGGCAGGTGCAGCCCGCGCAGCGGGTCCCCGGCGGTGGGGTCGTCCGCGCTGCGGGCCTCCACCAGCAGCACCACCCGTTGCCGGAGTTCGGCCAGCCGCTCCCGCAGCGAGTCGGTGGCCGTCATTTGACGCCCTTCTTGGGCAGGGCCACGCCGCCGGGCCGGGTGGGCGGCGGCTGGCGGCGGGTGCGCATCGGCGAGTCGTCCAGCGCGCCGTCGGTGCTGCGCACCTTGACCGAGGACCACTCGGTGACCGGCGGTCCGGCCGGGTATTCCGGGGAGACCGGGATCGGCGTGGTGATCACCACGTCCAGTGAGGGCTTGAGCTCCCCGCCGAGCGCGGACCAGATGTCCGCCAGCGACCGCGACTCGACCGGCGGCACGGCCACACTGATCGGGATGGTCAGCCCCAGCTCGGCCAGCGGCCCGGTCAGCACCCCGGTCGGCAGCGCCTCTCCGCGCAGCAGCGTGGTCAGCGCCGCCGAAAGCAGCCGGTGCTCGTCCTCCGGGCGCTTGGTCCAGGCGGTCACCAGGTACGAGAGCCGGAACCAGCGCGGGGGCTGCCGCCGCCGCACCACGGTTCCGGTCTCGTCGCGGACCGACACGGCGCCGCGCTCCCGCCGGTTGACGTCCTCGCGGATGTCGTACAGGTAGGCGTCGAGGGTGGGCGCGGTGCGCTTGGCCGCCCAGTCGCGGGTCGGCGCGTCGAAGGCGACCTCGACCTCCGTGCCCGCCAGGCTGCCGCCGCGCAGTACCCCGCGCAGCACCTCGTCTATCTCATGGATCACCGTGCTGTCCCTCTGATCGTGTGTTCCTCGCCGGTGCGGCTTCCGTTCACGTGCTCCGTGCCACCGCTCAGATGTAGCCCTCACGCAGGGCGTACGCAACGGCGTGGGCGCGGTTGCGCAGGTGCAGCCGACTGGTCAGCCCGTGCAGCACGTTCTTGACGGTCCGCTCGGAGTAGGACAGCCGGGCGGCGATCTCGGCGGTGTCCAGGCCGTCGGCGACCAGCCGCAGCACGTCGGTCTCGCGCTCGCTCAGCCCGACCGGGACCGCCGTGCCCTCGGCGGCGCTCCGCTGCATCCGGCCCACCTGCGTCAGCAGCCGCCCCAGCAGGTCGGTGGGCAGGTTGCCGTCGCCCCTGGCCGCCGCCAGCACGCCCTGCAGCAGCCGGGCCGGATCGGCCTCGTGCCGCCACAGAATGGTACCGACCCCGCACTCCACGACCTCCAGCAGCTGCGACTCCCGGATCCGCCCCACCACCAGCACCACGTTGCCGAGGCCGCCGCGGGTCAGCCGCCGCAGCGTCTGCAGCACCGACTCGTCCACCGCCTCGGCGATCACCACGGCCACGGCGACGCCCTCGGGCCGGTTCTCGTCGGACAGTGCTATCCCGGGGTACTGGCACAGGTGGTGGGCGGCGCCCGCCCTGGAGATGGGGTCGCTGGCGTGGATCTCGACGACAACCCGCGCGGCGCCGCGCCGCGCCGCGCCGATCCGTGGCCCGTGGTGACCCGACCGCACCGTGTCCACCCGATAGTCCACCGTTTGTTGCATGTCTAGCTCCTCCTGCTCACTGCCCTGTCCAAGCCGGGGGTACAGCCCGCTGATGGCATGGTTGCTCCGTGCGAGGACAACCGCGCCATCAGGTAACTCGACTGGAGACAATCTTCCGGTTCCCGGCTGATTGAGCATCATCAGGCGGCCTCTCACAGTATGAGACTTTTCGCACACGTGATTGATGCAACGTGTTCGGCTTTGCGGACATGGACACTGTGCAGGAATCCGGCCGGGCCGGGTCGGGGGTGCCGCGCACCCGCTCCCGGCCGCCGCAGTAACGTTTCCCGACAGTAGCGCTTCCCGGCAGTGACATTGCCGGACATGTCCGTCCCCTGACGATCGCCCTGGAGTTGACGCCCTGATGGCCATCACAGTCCCCGCCTACGCCGCCTCGTCCGCCAAGGCCCCGCTCGAACGGATCACCATCAGCAGGCGTGACCTGGGCGAACACGACGTGCTGATCGAGATCCGCTACTCCGGGATCTGCCACTCCGACATCCACCAGGCCCGGGACGAGTGGGGCGGCGCGCAGTTCCCGATGGTCCCCGGCCACGAGATCGCCGGGGTGGTCACCGAGGTCGGGCCCGGGGTCACCCGGCACGCCGTCGGCGACCGGGTCGGCGTCGGCTGCTTCGTCGACTCCTGCCGCGAGTGTGCCAACTGTCTGGCCGGGGACGAGCAGTACTGCCAGCGGGGGATGACCGCCACCTACAACGCGGTGGGCCGCGACGGCGAGCCCACCTACGGCGGCTACAGCACCCACGTGGTGGTGGACGAGAACTACGTGCTGCGCATCCCCGAGGGCCTGGCCCTGGACGTCGCCGCCCCGCTGCTGTGCGCCGGGATCACCACCTACGCGCCGCTGAAGCGCTGGCAGGCGGGACCGGGACGGCAGGTCGCGGTCATCGGCCTGGGCGGTCTCGGCCACGTCGGCGTCAAGATCGCGCATGCGCTGGGCGCCGAGGTCACCGTGCTCAGCCGGAGCCGGGGCAAGCAGGAGGACGCGCTGCGCCTGGGCGCCGACCACTACCGGTCCACCGAGGACCCGGCCACCTTCACCGAACTCGACGGCCAGTTCGACCTGATCGTCAACACCGTCTCGGCCAACCTCGACCTGGACTCCTACCTGTCGCTGCTCAAGGTCGACGGCACCATGGTCTACCTCGGCGCCCCGGAGCACCCGGCCTCGGTCAACGTCTTCTCGCTGATCGGCGGTCGCCGCACCCTGGCCGGGTCGATGATCGGCGGCATCGCCGAGACCCAGGAGATGCTGGACTTCTGCGCCCGGCACGGCATCGGCGCGGACATCGAGGTGATCGCCGCCGACCGGATCAACGAGGCCTACGACCGGGTGGTGGCCAGCGACGTGCGCTACCGCTTCGTGATCGACGCGGCCACCATCTGAGGCACCCGCCGGCGCCGTGCCCCGGGCCACCGGCACGGCGCCCGGTTCCCCCGATCGGATGAATAAGAACGTCCCCGGCCTTTCGCACCCATCCGTTCGCCCCTCAGTCCCGAAGCATGACCAGGGAGGCGCGGCCGCCAGCCGCCGTGTCCCACGTTGTCAGTGGAACAGAGATGGGGCGTGATGGGCGAGGACAACCTCGATACCCGGTGGCTCGCCGAGCTGACCGAACAGTCGCAGGACCTGAACAGCGACGCGTTGCGGATCACTCGGGAGGCACTGGTCGAGTACGAGCGGCGGGAGCCGGTGCGGCGCTGGTGGCAGCGCGGCGGCCTGATCGCCGGGGTGGCGGGCGGTGCGGCACTGCTGGGGATGTCCCGGGCCGCCGCCTCCAGCGACGACATCATGGCGCTGCAGACGGCGGCGTCGATCGAGAACCTGGCGGTGAGCGTCTACACCACCGCCGCCGGGTTGCCGTTCATCAAGGACGGCAACAAGACGGTGGCCGCCTTCATCACCAAGACCACCGCCCAGCACACCGCCCACGCGCAGGCGTTCAACGCCGCCGCGACCCAGGCCGGCGGCAAGGCGCAGACCGGGCCCGACCCCAAGTACGACGCGGTGGTGAAGCAGAAGCTGCCGTCGATCACGACTTCGGCCGATGTCGTCGCGCTGGCGATCACCCTGGAGGACGTCGCCGCGCAGACCTACACCAAGAACGTCTCGCAGGTCAGCGACAGCCAACTGCGCAAGCTGTTCGCGTCGGTGGCACCGGTCGAGGCGCAGCACCGCTCGGTCCTGCTGGCCGTGCAGGCGCTGCTCGCGGGCAACGACGCGAGCCTGGTCGCCATCCCGACCGACCCGGCGAAGCTCCCGGCGGCGGCGGGCAGCGTCGGAATCCCGGACGCCTTCTACCCGACCTCGATGGCTTCCCCGATCAGTGAAGGGGCTGTGCAGTGAGCACTGCCAAGGGCGGCTGGGAGCTGCCGATCTCCGAGGGCGAACTGTCAAGGCTCACCCGCGAGTTGGACCAGGCCCACCAGGAGTACCTGCCACGGATGCACGCGGCGGCGGCCGGTCTGACCGAGGAACTGCGCGACACCGGCACCGCCGACGCGGGTACCTCCGGGGCCTCCGGCGCCGCCGGGGCCTCTTGGCCGGGCACGGGCTCGCGTCGCGGATTCCTGCTCGGCGTGGGCGGGGTGGCGGCGGCCATGGCGTTGGCGGCCTGCTCCAGCTCGACCAAGAGCGCCGTCGGCGCGCCGACCAGCGGTTCCTCGGCGATGTCCGGGTCGGCCTCCGGCTCCGCGTCCGCCAGTGGCCTGTACACCGGTGACCTGCGGCTCGTCGCGCTGGCGACGGCGCTGGAGAACCAGGCGGTCGGCGCCTACGGTGCGACGCTGACCGCCGCCAAGGCCGGGAAGCTGGGGACGGTACCGCCCGCGGTGGCCACCTTCGTGACCACCGCGATGGCCCAGCACGCGGACCACGCCAAGGCCTGGAACGCGGTCCTGACCGGCGCGGGCAAGCCCGCGATCACCGATGTGCCGCTGTCCAACCAGCCCGCGACACTCAAGGCCCTGGACGCCGCCACCAGCGCCGGGGACGCCGCCAAACTGGCACTGCAACTGGAGGACCAGGCCGCGCAGACCTACCTGTACGCGACCTACAACGTCAGCAGCGCGGGCGGGATCGCCACCGCCGCCAGCATCGCGCCGGTGGAGGCCATGCACGCGGCGATTCTCAACTTCGTCCTCGGGCAGTACCCCGTCCCGGACGACTTCCTGCCGGTCGACCAGGCGGCCAGTCCCAGTCTGCTCACTGTCTGACCCAGTTGACGGTACGTCAGTTACAGGTGCGCCGCCGTGCCTCACGGCGGCGCACCACCGATCCGCTCCCGAACCCCAGGTGAGGTAATTCGCCGTGCTTCTGTTCAAACGTCAGTTCGCGCTGCTCTGCGGCCTGTTGCTGCTCAGTCTGGTGGCGTGCTCCAGCTCGTCCAGTACCAGGACCGCCGCGTCGCCCAGCAGTTCGACGTCCGGCGGCAGCGCGTCCGGGGCCAGTACGGCCGGGGCGTCGGCGCGGATCACCATTCACAACTTCGCCTTCAGCCCCGCGACGCTGACGGTGACCCCGGGGGAGGTGGTGACCGTGGTCAACCAGGACTCCACCGCCCACACGGTGACCGCGACCGGCGCCAAGGCCTTCGACACCGGCGACGTCGGCCCCGGCGACACCGTCGCCTTCAAGGCGCCGACCACCGCCGGGAGTTACCCGTACATCTGCACCATCCACCAGTTCATGCACGGCACCCTGACCGTCAGCTGAGGAGTCCCGATGGTCGCAGTCCGCCTGCTCCTGCGCCTGGCCGCCGCCCTCGGGCTGGCGATCGACGCCGGGATCCACGCCAAACTCGCGCCGCAGTACGACGCGGTGAGCGCGAGCATCAGCCAGGGCACGCTGTTCCGGATCGAGGCCGGGGCCGCCGCCCTCGCCGTCGTACTGGTGCTGGCCTGGCGCCGCCGCCCGGGCGACGTCTTCGCGCTGCTGACGGCCGCCGCCGGGCTCGCGGCACTGCTGGTCTACCGCTACGTCGACGTCGGCAAGCTGGGCCCGCTGCCCAACATGTACGAGCCGGTGTGGTTCAGCGACAAGGTCTGGGCGGTGGTCGGCCAGGCGCTGGCGGTGCTGGCGCTGCTGCCGCTGCTCCCGCGCCGCCGCGCCGCCCGCCCCCGGGTGGAGTAGCGCGGCGGGGGTGTGTCCGCCACTGCGTGGCGCCGTCGAACGCGCGAGCGTCACCGGTGGGCATTCCGGGTCAACCGGTCGGATGTCAGGGCGAGCCTTGCGCGCCACGGGGGTTGACACTTGCTAGATTGCGCAACCATGGAACGGCGGCCGGGGACGGCTGCCCGTACGGCAGGTGCGTTCCCGGTGCGGTGCGCGGGTGTCCGCAGGGGTGTCGGCATGGGGAGCGTGGAGGAGCGGCGGTGCGTGAGCAAGAGGTCAGCGGCTATGCGGGCCAACGGACGAGCGGTAGCCGCAGCGATTCGGCCCACGGCGATTCGGCCCGCGGCGATTCGGCCCGCAGCGGGGCGACCCGTAGTGGAGCGGCCGCGAGCGCGGCGGCCCGGGTCGGCAGGCCGCGCCGCCACGGCGGCGGCCCGCCCCGGACGCCCGGCGGCCCGCCGCGCGCCGGGCGCGGCGGACGGCCGGGACCAGCGGAACGGCTGGTCCGAGCCGGGCGGCTGCTCGCCGTCGCGCTGTCCACCGGGGTCCTGATCACCAGCGGCGTCTCCTGGTACACCTACCACTCGCTCACCAGCGGGCTGACCACCTCCGACGCGCTGGCCGTGGTCCAGCACGGCGCGCCGCCGCAGCTGGACGACTCGGTCAACGTGCTGCTGATCGGCCTCGACAGCCGCAAGGACATGAACGGCAACGACCTGCCCCGGCAGTTCGTCGCCGAGGACCTGAACGCCGGGTCGAGCGACATCGGCGGCTACAACACCAACACCCTGATCCTGCTGCACATCCCGGCGGGCGGCGGCAAGGTGCAGGCCTTCTCGATCCCGCGCGACGACTACGTGGAGACCTACGGCCCGGACGGCTCCGCGCAGGGCATGCACAAGATCAAGGAGGCCTACGGGCTGGCCAAGGCCGTGGCCGAGACCAGCCTCCAGGGCCAGGGCTACACCGGCGCGGAACTGGAGCAGCGCAGCCGCGAGGTGGGCCGGGAGGCGACCCTGGCCACCGTGCAGAAGTTCCTCGGCGTCCGGATCGACCACTTCGCCGAGGTCAACCTGCTGGGCTTCTACGACATCGCGCAGGTGGTGCAGCCGATCACGGTGTGCCTGAACCACGCCGTGTACGACCCGGCGGTGGAGGGCCAGGGCTCCGGCGCGGACTTCCACGCCGGGGTGAACACCATCAACGCCGTGCAGGCGCTCTCCTTCGTCCGCCAGCGGCACTACCTCACCAACGGCGACCTCGACCGCACCCACCGCCAGCAGGCCTTCATCTCCTCGGTCGAGCACAAGCTGAAGCAGGAGGGCCTGTTCGACGACGTCGGCAAGATGCAGGGGCTGTTCGACGTGGTGAAGAAGGACGTGGTGATCGACGCCCACTGGAACCTGCTGGACTTCGCGCAGCAGGCGCCGGATCTGACCGGCGGCAACGTGGTCTTCAACACCCTGCCGATCCAGGGCTTCGCCACCCGGGGCGGCGAGTCGGTCAACCTGGTCGACCCGACGCAGATCCAGGGCATCATGCGGCAGCTCACCACCCGCCCGGCCTCGGCCGCCCCCTCCGCCCCGGCTTCCACTGCCGCCGCCGCTGCCCCCGCTCGGACGAGCGCCCCGGCCGCCGCCCCCGCCGTCCTTCCGGCCTCGGTCACCGGCGCCACCGTCGACGTGCTCAACGGCTCCGGCACCCCCGGCCTGGCCGGCGCCGACTCCAGGGCGCTGACCGCGCTCGGCTTCACCCCCGGGCGCACCGGCAACGCGGCGCCGCGCGGCAGCACCGTGGTCCGCTACGGCTCCGGCGGGCAGGCCGCCGCCAAGCAGATCGCCGCCCGGCTGGGCCCGGACGCCCTGGCCGCGCCGGACCCGGCGCTGCCGACCGGGCGGGTCGACGTACTCCTCGGCGCGGGCGCGGTCCCGCTCACCGCCGCCGGACCGGCCGCCACCCCGGTCGACCCCTCCGCCCAGGCCTCCACCCCGACCGAGGAGATCCCCTTCCAGGGCCCGGCGGTGAAGATGGGCGGCATCCCCTGCGTCGACTGAACCACGACACCGGCTGATGAACCACGACACCGGCTGAGCGCTCCCGGCGCTGCCGCCCCCGGCCCCTCGTTTGCGCGACCTCACGGAATCAGGGACGCTGTCCCGGGCAAGCAGCGCACGAGGTGGAGGGGCCGGAGATGACCGGGGCGAGCAGCGGGGTCGGCGAACTGCCGGCCGACCGCATCCAGGAGGCCGCGGGCCTCTTCGGGATGCTCGCCTCCGCGCTACGGCTGCACATCGTCTGGGTGCTCTCGCACGGCGAGTGCGACGTCGGCAGTCTCGCCGAGCAGGTGGGCGCGCCGATGCCCACGGTCAGCCAGCACCTCGCCAAGCTCAAGCTGGCCGGTCTGGTCCGCTCCCGGCAGCAGGGCCGCCGCCGCGTCTACGTGGTGGACGACCCCAACCTGGTCTCGGTGGTCCGGCTGATGTTCGAGCATCTGGCCGCCGAGGGCGGCGGTGCCGGCTCTGGGGCCCGCCATGGTCTGGGGGCCTGACCCCGCCCGGCTGCGGACGCGCTCCGTCGGTGCCCACCACGAGCTGGACGCATCGACCGTACCGTCCGACGCCGCAGGCCCCGGCGGCCACGCCGCCCTGAGCGACCTCCAACTGCTGCGACGGCTGGAGGCCAGTCCGCGCGGCCTCACCGAGGGCGAGGCCGACGCCCGGCTCGCCCGGGTCGGCGACAACAGCGTCCCGGAGCGCCGCCGCAGCCTCCGGAACCGGGTCACGGCCACCCTGCGCGACCCGTTCACCCTGGTCCTGGCCGCGCTCGCGGTGGCGTCCGCGGTCATCGGCTCGCCGCGCACCGCCATGGTGGTGGCCGCCCTGGCCGCCGTCAGCTGCCTGCTGCGGTTCTACACCGAGCGCCGGGGCGACCGCGACGCCGCCGCGCTCGCGACGCTGCCCGCGACCACCGCCACCGTGCTGCGCCGGGTGGTCGCGGGCGGGGAACCGCTGGAGCGGGAGCTGCCGGCCCGCCAGCTGGTGCCCGGCGACATCGTGCTGCTCGCCCCGGGCGAGCAGGTCCCGGCCGACGTACTGGTGCTGCGGGCGGACGCGCTCACGGTCGGCCAGGCCGCGCTGACCGGCGAGTCCGCCCCGGTCGCCAAGCACCCGGCGGCGGGCGGGGCCGGGGACGCGGGCGGCGACCTCTTCGACTGCCCCCGGCTCTGCTTCCTGGGCAGCACCGTGGTCTCCGGCAGCGCCACCGTGCTGGTGCTGGCCACCGGCCCGCGCACGCACTACGGCGCCGACCGGATCACCGGGCCGGTCGCCCGGACCAGCGGGTTCCACCGCGAGGCCGCCGCCACCACCCGCGCCCTGGTGTGGTTCATGCTGCTGTCGGCGCTGGTCCTGATCGGTGTCAACGAACTGGTCCGCGACCAGGGGCCGGCGGTGCTCACGCTCGCGGTCGCGGTCGCGGTCGGGCTCACCCCGGAGATGCTGCCGGTGGTGGTCAGCAGCGCCCTGGCCCGGGGCAGCGCGCTGCTCGGCCGCCGCCGGGTCCTGGTCAAACGGCTGCCCGCGGTGCACGACCTGGGCGCGATGGACCTGCTGTGCACGGACAAGACCGGAACCCTCACCCGGGGCCGGCCCACCCTGTCCGGCTACCTCGACCCGGACGGCGCCCCGGACAGCGGGGTGCTCTACTGGGCCGCCGCCAACAGCCTCGCCTGCCTGCTCCACGGCGACGGCACGCCCGGCGACCCGGTCGACGAGGCGGTGCTGGACGCCGCCGTCCGGCTGGAGCTGCCGCTCGACGAGGAGACCCTGGAACCGGTCGCGGTGCTCCCGTTCACCCCGGCGCGGCGCCGCGCCACCGTGGTCCTGCGCGGCCCCGGACGCGGCGGGCACACCCTGGTCGCCAAGGGCGCGCCGGAGGAGATCCTGGGCCGCTGCGCCCGGATCCGGGCCGACGGCGGCGAGGCCGCGCTGGACGACGCCCGGCGGGCCCGGCTGCGGGCCCTGGTCGACACCCAGGCCGAGGACGGGGTCAGCCTGCTGGCGGTGGCCCGCGGCCACCGCCAGGCGCGGCTGGGCGGGTACGGCAGCGCCGACGAGCAGGGGCTGACCCTGCTCGGCTTCGTAGGCGTCCGCGACGAGCCCAGGAGCACGGCCGCCGCCGCCCTCGCGGACCTGGCCGCCCAGGGCGTCCGGGTGGTCGTGGTCACCGGCGACCACCCGGCGGTGGCCGCCCGGATCTGCCGCGACCTGGGCCTGCCCGCCGACGGCCCCGGTGCGTCCACCGGCGGCGTGCTGACCGGTGCGGACACCGACGCGCTGGACGACGCGGAGCTGGTCGCGATCGCCGACCGGACCACCCTCTTCGCCCGGATGACCCCGCGCCACAAGGCCCGGATCGTGGAGGCGCTGCGCCGGGCCGGGCACACCGTCGGCTTCCTCGGCGACGGCGTCAACGACGTCCCGGCGCTGGCCGCCGCCGACGTGGGGGTCTGCCCGGAGCAGGCGGTCCCGGCGGCGCGCGCGGCGGCGGACGCGGTGCTCGCACGCAAGGACCTCACCGCGCTGGGCGACGCGGTCCGGATCGGCCGCCGCAGCGTCGGCACCATCGGCGACTACCTGCGGATCGCGGTGTCGGCCAACTTCGGCAATGCGCTGTCGATGATCGCCGCCAGCGTGCTGCTGCCGTTCCTGCCGATGCTGCCCGGGCAGATCCTGGTCCAGAACCTCTGCTTCGACCTGGCCCAGCTCACCCTGGCCTTCACCCACCCGACCCGTCACCCGGACCGCCCGGACCGCCCGGACCGCCCGGACCGCCCGCGTCGGCCGAAACGGGCGACCGGCCAGGCCGCCGACGGTCCGCCGCAGGGCTTCAACCGGCGCGGCACGGTCCGCTTCGTCGTCTGCTTCGGGGTGCTGAACTCGCTCACCGACCTGGTGGCCTTCGTGGTCCTCGGCCACCTCACCGGGCACCGGCACGACCCCGCCGCCCAGGCCGCGTTCCGCGCCGGGTGGTTCACCGAGAACCTGGCCACCCAGGCCCTCGCCATGCACCTGCTGCGCAGCGGCGGCCGGGCCGCCCGCCCGGTCTGGCTCGGCAGCGCGGGGCTGCTCGCGGTGGGCCTGCTGCTGCCGTACTCCCCGCTGGCCGCGCCGCTGCGGCTGGGCGGCCTGCCGGTCGTCTGGCTGCCGCTGCTCGGCGCGCTGCTCGTCGGGTACGCCGGGCTGACCCTGCTCGCCAGGGCGGGCTACCGCCGGTGGGCGCGGCCCTACCAGGCGTAGATGCGGGAGATGATCTGATGCCGGATGGCCTGCCCCGGGCCGGGGTGGGAGACCATCACCGGTACCCCGTTCGGGTCACGGCCCTCCACCCAGGAGAAGCCCTCCGCCACATGGGTGGTGGTGTGCGCGTTCAGCCGCTTCAGCACCTGCTCGCAACGCTTGAGCTCGTCCTCGCTCGGGGCCGTCCAGACGGAGCACTGCACGCCGATGCCGCCGGTCGGGTGCGGGGCGTGCGGGCCCACCGAGCGCAGGTACAGCTGCGAGCCGTCGCCCCCGACCAGCAGCGCCGCGCTGGGGTTGGCCACGGTCACCTCAAGGCCCAGCAGCTCCTGGTAGAAACCGACGGACTCGTCGAGGTCGAACACATACAGCACCACCGAGTTCAGCCGCATCTTCGCCCCGGGAGCGGGGGAGGAGGCGGCCGGGTCGGTGTCCGGCGCCGGGGCGGGGGCCGCTGCGGGGTCCATGGGTTCCCTCTCTCCGTGGCGGGCGGCGACGGCCGCTACCAGGCACGAGTCTTGCACGGCAGCCCCGGGACGGCGCGGATCAGCGCGCCCGGCGCGGACGGCGGCCGGACGGGCGCGGGAACGGCCTCCCGGCGGCCGCGGCGGTGTGACCACGAGCACGCTTGGCGGATGCACCGCGCGTGAACCCCCGTCCACTGCCTATCGTTTGGATCATGAGTACACATTTTGATGTCGTGGTTCTCGGCGCGGGCCCCGGCGGCTACACCACGGCCGTCCGCTCCGCGCAACTCGGTCTGCGTACCGCCGTGATCGAGGAGAAGTACTGGGGCGGGGTGTGCCTCAACGTCGGCTGCATCCCCTCGAAGGCGCTGCTGCGCAACGCCGAGCTGGCCCATATCTTCACCCAGGAGCAGAAGACCTTCGGGATCAGGGTCGAGGGCACGGTCAGCTTCGACTACGGCGAGGCGTTCAAGCGCAGCCGCAAGGTCGCCGACGGCCGGGTGGCCGGCGTGCACTACCTGATGAAGAAGAACGGGATCACCGAGTTCGACGGGCGCGGCACCTTCACCGACGACCGCACCCTCCAGGTCGCGCTGCGCTCCGGCGGGACGGAGACGGTGACCTTCGACCACTGCGTGATCGCCACCGGCGCCACCACCCGGCTGCTGCCGGGTACCGCGCTCAGCGACCGGGTCGTCACCTACGAGGAGCAGATCCTCTCCGACGCGCTGCCGCAGAGCATCATCATCGCCGGTGCGGGCGCGATCGGCGTGGAGTTCGCCTACGTGCTGCACAACTACGGGGTGAAGGTCACCATCGTCGAGTTCCTGGACCGGATGGTGCCGCTGGAGGACGCGGAGATCTCCGCCGAGCTGGCCAAGCGCTACCGGCGGCTGGGCATCGAGGTGCTGACGTCCACCCGGGTCGAGTCGATCGACGACAGCGACCCCTCCGCCAAGGTCCGGGTCACCGTCTCCCGCGACGGGCAGCAGCAGGTGCTGGAGGCCGACAAGGTGCTCCAGGCGATCGGCTTCGCGCCCCGGGTCGACGGCTACGGCCTGGAACGGACCGGGGTCCGGCTGACCGAGCGCGGTGCGATCGACGTGGACCGGCGCGGACGCACCAGTGTCCCGCACATCTTCGCGATCGGCGACGTCACCGCGAAGCTGATGCTGGCCCACGCGGCCGAGTCGATGGGCGTGATCGCGGCCGAGACCATCGGCGGGGCGGAGACCATGGAGCTGGACTTCCCGATGATCCCGCGCGCCACCTACTGCCAGCCGCAGATCGCCAGCTTCGGCTGGACCGAGGCGCAGGCCCGCGAGCAGGGCTTCGACGTCAAGGTGGTGAAGTTCCCGTTCACCGCCAACGGCAAGGCCCACGGGCTCGGCGACCCGGTCGGCTTCGTCAAGGTGATCAGCGACGGGAAGCACGGCGAGCTGCTGGGCGCGCACCTGATCGGCCCGGAGGTCACCGAGCTGCTGCCGGAACTGACGCTGGCCCAGCAGTGGGACCTGACGGTGCACGAGGTGGCCCGCAACGTGCACGCGCACCCGACCCTCGGCGAGGCGGTCAAGGAGGCGATCCACGGCCTGGCCGGGCATATGATCAACTTCTGA
>OVEP010010246.1_pt1 | contig 15176 bp, 19 predicted proteins | sample 1779801 | NCBI WGS metagenome assembly OVEP01 (sample SAMEA3914791, study PRJEB12502) | metagenome | biome: forest; material: soil | place: Canada | collected 2011-07-03 | depth 0.1 m
CTGGACGCCGCCGTCGTCGGCGAAGACCTTTGAGATGGGCATCGGCTATGTGTGGCGCGCGGACAAGCCGATCGGTGACGTCGTGGGTGCGCATGTCACCTTCACGCCGGCGGCGGTCGCGGATGCCGATGACTATATGGTGCGCCTGACCGACAGCGCGGGTGAGGTCTGGACCTATGGGATCTCCGACTTGCAGGTGCGTCCGGAGCAGGATGATGTTCTGATCGTTGGCGACGATGTTAGGGGCGAAGCCATTATCGCCGCGATCGACCGTGGCGAACGCGTGACGGTCGAGGTCGTGCGCGAAGGGAAGGTCGAGATGACCGACACCTTCGATTTTTCGAATATCAAGGCACGCGACATACTGGTCGCCAAGGCCAGCCAACTGGCTGAGGCCAACGATCCCAGCGTCTGCAAGCCCGGTTAGGGGGCGGGTCGAGCTTCGAAAGGTAAACGTTTAGCGAGGGAGCTTCTTGCCGTTCGTGGAAAGGCCCCCTCCGTCGCGGGGCTTCGCCTTTCGGCTCGCTCCCACGCCACGGCACCGGCCGCCCGGCTCCCCCGCTTCGCCAGGAAGCTTGCAGGGGAGGAGAGGCAAAATACCTGGCCTGCGCATCCCGTAAATGGCGCGGGCGAAGGGGAAGTGAGTCGGGAGAATCGCCCCGTCGCGCGGCGACGCCGTCCACGGCGAAGGCACGGTAAGGACCTATGAAAGCATCGAGCAGTGCGTCGTCGCCGTCTCCGGCAGCGGGCGTTCCCAATGCCATGCAGGTGTTCCAGAACGCCACGGCCGGCCAGCCGGCCAGCGGTGGCCCGGTGATGGGCAGCGGGATCGACGATGTGATGGCTGCGTACCCGCCGGTCGCCGATCCGATGGCAGCAGGTGATGGCACGGATTCGGCGGCGAGCGCTTATCCGCTGGCCATCCAAGGGCTGCTGGATGACGGGGTGTACGCCCAACCCTATTCGGATGCTTTGAGGCAGCTGAGTCTGGATCCCGCGGGGCCACAGAGTCCGGTGCTATCCAACGACGCGCCATTGGACATGCCACAAGGTGACTTACCGAAGTCCCCTGCTGCGGCAGCCGATGTTTCGTCTCGGTATAGAGACCTGGCCGGATTGACATTAGCCAATAAGGCGGCAACGCTCGACCCCAGTGCCCCGATTGTCGAGCCGACGGTCAATATCAACGGCCTGAATTATGTCGGAAACGGAGGGAATGTCACGAGTATTGCGCGGGAATTGGATTCAGTTCCAGATTATATAGATAGCTTTGTTTCCCCTGCCGGTCTTACCGTCCACGCCACGCTTAATGACATTGGTCAAGACCCGGACTTTGGCAATACGCCAACTGCAAACGATATTCCTCGTGGATGGGACAACGTAACATCCGTTCTTCCCGGCACGACATTGAAGAGCCAAGTCAGGTACGGCTCGCTGCCGGGCGTTTACTTTCCTGATGGCAATGAAGTTATCCTCGCGACATCTCCTGTCGTCGGCGAGAGTAGCTACGACGTTGACGTTCACGAATTCGGACACGGTGTCGACGCCGTTCTGGGGAAAATTGCCGGCGCGCCAGGGGGGCTCATCTCGAATGCACCCGGCTTTCAGGCGGCCGTCAATGCAGACGCAGCTGCACAATCCAAGTGGCCGTCTCCCGCCTACTACTCGCCTTCTCGAAATCACGACGGCTATTTAAGCGAGTCGTTCGCCGAATCGTTCGCCAACTATTATGGCAACACGACGGGCGCTTCAGATGACGAAGCGGGTAATCCCAATTTTGGCGACGCAGGCCCGGAAAACGCACCAAGCCTATACAATTTCATGAACAAACTCGACGCCGCGATAGAGGCCGCCAGAGCCAGCAAGACACCCAACGCAACACTAAAGCAGCTGCTCGCGCCCATCCTTTACCCACTCCCCAAAAAGTAGTTTAATGGGATGCGCGGTGTTCCTGGCGGCGCAATTTCAGATGGGGGGATCGCCATGCATTTGAGGATATATGTATTTGGCCTTGCCGCGATATTAGTAGTGTTCGCATCGCAGCCGGCGCTTGCGATCCCGCCGCCTCCCACAGACTCAAGCCTCAACCAGGCTAGAGAGGCCGTTGCCAAGCTCAAGCCGATCCTGGGTGATTGGAAGTTTACCCGGTCGTTTATTGGTCTTTATGGTCCAGAGACGACCGATATCGAACTCAAGGCCATTCAAATTGATTATATTGTTTATGTATATGTGGAATCTAATGGCACATTAGGTGAATTTTATACGATTGAATATGATTGTGACAGGAAAGCCTATCGTATAACATTGGGTGGTGTTGAATATATAGGTCATGATCCGGCCATTGATGCTGTTGATCTAAAGGTGTCTGAGGATGGAGTTTCCTGGACGCTGCCTAACACTGTCGATGGGCAGGAAGATCCATCTCAGGCATCTACCTATTCCCTTAAGCGATCCGGGGACCAGCTCATCGAGAACCAAGATGTGCCGTCCTGGCCGTATCCGAAACGGGACAAGAATGTCTATACCTTTCATCGGCAGTAAATATCGCTCAAAGCTGTCGCCGGTTACGGGGCAAAGGCCCATTCAGCGGTGGTCTGCTGTTGGCCATTCGCCGATTTGGGCAGGGTTGGCCCTGGGGGTACGATCAATGCGTCTGTGGATTGCGGCTGTTGCCGTTGTGTCGATCATGGCGCCTTGCGTGGGCCATGCCGGCGTGCCCATGACCTGCCGGGTGGAGGCGCAGTCCGACGCCGGCGGGCGCGTCACTCTGTCGACATTCGATCCCAGCCCCAAATTGCCGTTCCAAATGCCGCCAAGCCTCGGATGGCGGCCGCCGTCGACGGCGGATGCGATCGAAATGGCCGTCGGCGGGCATGGGGGCCAGTCGCTTGGAGATCTGACGGGCGGCCATGTGATGTTCACACCAAAGGTCATAGCGGGCGCCGCGCACTATACGGCGCGCGTAACGGCCGGTACCGGCAAAGCCTGGACTTACGGCCCGGGCGATCTGGAGTTCGGCCGCGAGAAGGCGGATTTTGGCATTAACGCGGACGATCCGCGCGGCAGCGGCGTACTTGCGGCTATCGGCCACGGCACGCGCCTGAAGGTGGACATCCTTTTCGACGGCAAGATCGAGCAGTCCGACACCTTCGATCCGTCGAACGTCACGGAGCGCGACAAGCTTGTGGCCTATGCGCGCCATCTGGTCGAGACCAGGGACCCACGCGTTTGCAAGCCGATTTAGGGGGCATGCGATGAAGCGCATGATGTTGGCGGTCGGAGCGCTGGCCTTGGGGTTGCTGGCCGGCCCGGCTTCTGCCGGGACCGAGATCTGCAAGGTCGAGCTGACGTCTCCGGAGGTTGGGCGTCTGGAGGTTCGAAAGGTTATGCTGCCGCCGAAAGCCGAAGCACTTCTGCACGACGCCGACATGGTCTTTTCCATGTGGTCGCCGCCGGTTTCCGGTCCGGTGGACTTGACGATGGGCTATGTCGCGCACGATCAGGACAAGGTCGTAGGCGCGCCCACCAGCGTCAGCATCGAATTTCCCGTGTCCAAGGATGTGACGCCGGATCAGTTCAGCGCCGAGATCACCGCCGAAGGCGAGAAGCCGGTGCATCTCGGACAGGCGGCCGGCCTTGCGGGTAGCGACCGGTTTGGTTACGTTCTGGATGGAACCTTGCCTCCGGACGATCGCGCTATCGGGCGCCTGATCGCCACGGGCGGCCATGTGAAGATCGTCATTTTCCAGGCCGACTGGGTCATTCAGCCGGAAATGGTCGAAGGCACCGAGATGAGATTGAAGGTTTTGGGGCCGCCAAAGGCGATCATTTCGGAAGAGATCGACACGACGGCGACCGTGGCGCGCGATGCGCTGTTTACTCAGGGCAAGGCGCCGGTGATCGCGCTGGACCCCAAGGTCTGTACGCCGACGCCATAGGCGTTGTGTGGCTGCCGGAAGCGAAGACCGGGCGGCCTGGCGAGGACGAGGCTGTCCGAGGTTTTGCTTGATCTGAGCTGCAATATATCAATCGCACCGAGACCTTCCGTCGGGTTCCCCCTCCCACCACCGTTGCGCGGCGGTCCCCCCTCCCTAGCCGGGCCGCGCCCGTAAACGGGGCGGGTGAAGAGGGGGGGCAACACCGGCGCCGATCAAGCGTGGAAAGCCCCCTCCGTCGCAGGGCTTCGTGCTGCGCACTCGCACCCGCGCCACCTCCCCCGCTCCGCAGGGGAGGAGAGGTTCTATCTAGAAAGGAGTAAGCGCATGGCCGAGGCCCCGCTGAACGACCAGGACGCCGTCGAGGCGATCCAGACCCTGCCTGATCAAAACCAGCCTGATCCGTCCGAGGACGATCAGGATAGCCAGCCGCCTGATGATCCGGATACGGATGATCAGGATGATGGCGATCAGGATGACGATGACGACGACGATGACGACGCGCCCCAGATTGCCGCGCCGCCGTGGTGGGACGCCGAGGCCAAGACGGCCTTCAACGACATCCCCAATACGCCCGCGGCGCGCGACTATGCCCGCAAGATCCAGCAATATGTCGCCGAGGCCGAGGCCAAGCGCGAGGCGGTGACCCAGCGCGTGAAGGCCGATGCCAAAAGTCATATCGACGCCGTGCGCGGCGCTTTGTCGACGCTCAATGCCGGGCAACCCGGCGAGATCGACCAGTTCCATCGCGACTACGGCGATATCGACTGGGCGAACATGCCACAATGGGCGCAGCAGAACCCGGCCGAGGCCGCGGCCTTCTTCGCCCAGTACCACGCCCGCCGCGGCCGGGTCGAACAGCTGCACCATGCCAAGGCCGTGGCCGAGCATGTGGCGAACCAGGCTTTCGGCCGCGAGCAAAGCGCCAGACTGCAACAGATCGCGCCGGAGCTGGCCGGTAATCATGACCATCTGCGGGCGCTGGGCGACTATGCCCGCGGCACCGGCCTTGAACCCTCTGCGATGAAACAGGCCAGCGCCGACGAGCTGGTCATTTTGAACAAGGCCCGGCTGTGGGACGAGGCCCAGGCCAAGGCCTCGGCCGCCGCCAGGAACCCCAAGGCTCAGACTGCGGCGACCAAAACCGTCCGTCCGGTGGCCGCCCAGGTATCCGGCACCCACGCTCAACGCACCTATGCCGCCGCCCGGGACCGGGCGTTCAAGTCGCGCAACGACGATGACGCCGTCGCTGCGATCCTTGCCGGCGGATTTTAGTTTTAGAAAGGAAGTGCCGCCATGTCGGCCAATGCCAATTCAACCACCACCCTGATCAATGTGGGCAACCGCGAAGATCTCGACAATATCATCACGCGTGTGGTCGCCGACCAGACGCCGTTCACCAGCTCGATCGGTACGGTGACCGCCAAGCAGCCGTACCATGAGACCCAGACCGAGACCCTGGCCACGGCGTCGGCGACCAATGCGGCGCTGGAAGGCAACCAGAACTTCCAGAACATCCAGCCGCCCAACCTGACGACGCGCATCGGCTGCCGGCTGCAGATCATGACCAAGGTCGGCGAGGTTTCCGGCACCCAGGAAGCGACCGTCGCGGCCGGCCGGGCGTCGGAACTGGCGCGGCAGAAGCTGCTCAAGGGCAAGGAACTGGCCCGCGACCGCGAGATGCGCTTCATCGGCAACTATGCGTCCAATGCCGAATCCGGTGGCACGGCCCGCAAGACCGGCGGGGCCATGGCCTGGCTGGTGACCAATACCTCGTTCGGTTCGGGCGGCTCGGCCGGCGGGTTTGCCGCCAATGACGTTGCCGCCGCAACGCCGGGCACCTCGCGGACCTTTACCGAAAGCCTGGTGAAAAGTGTGCGCGCCACGGCCTTCGGCAACGGCGCCACGCCGACGGTGGTGCTGGTGCCGCCGACGCAGAAGCAGGAGTTCAGTGCGTTTACCGGGATCGCCGATATCCGCGCCGACGTGTCGGGGCGCGACCAGGCGACCATCTATGCCGGGGCCGATGTCTATGTCGACGATTTCGGCGCCATGACCATCGTGCCGCATCCCTACGGCTTCGCGGCCGGGGCGGCGCTGATCTACGATCCGTCGAAGTTCAAACGCGCCACGCTGCGGGCCATGACGACCGAGCCGCTGGCCAAGACCGGCGACGCCACGGCATTCCAGGTCATCCTGGAAGAAGGGCTTTTGTGCCAGAACGAAAAGGCCCACGCGGCGATCCACGCGCTGTCGTAAGGGGAGGGGCGGAGCCCGGGTGGGGACCTGGGCTCCGGCCTTTGCCGGGGTTGTGCAACCCGCGATCGGTGATAGGATCGCCGGATGGACAGCGCGCCGCTAAAACCCGACGGGATGACATTCACCCAGACGTTCATCGGGATGGGTCAAGCTTCCATCGTTTCGATCGGCTGGCTTATCCGGGAGACTCTGAGACCCCATTCCGTCGACTGGATGGACTGGATTTGGATCGCGTTTTCCTGGGTGTTCCTGCTGGCGCTGGGGTTCTGGCGTGATCGGGACGCCTATGCGAAGAGGCTGACGCAAGCCCAACCCGGCCGCCCGGTGAAGTGCCGAAGATGAAATATACTCAAACCTTCATCATGACCGGGGTCGGTCTGGGGCTCGCGGGCTTCTGGATTTTCGACGACAAGGCTGTGATGGCGCATCATGCGCCCAGTGTTAAGACCCTGACCTCCGCCGTGATTTTCCTGGCCATCGCCGTGGCCGCCGGCCTGTTTCGCGACCGGCGGGCTTATATGAGGCGGCGGGCGGGCAGGTCGTCCGACTAAGCGTTGGCGTGTAATGCCTCCGCTTTCGCGGGCCTTCGCTTTCGGCCCGCACCGCGCCACTGACAACGGGCTTCTCCGATCCCCCGCTTCGTCGGCGAGGAGAGGCGAGAACTATTTTTCGAAAGTAAGTGACCCCTCCGTCGCGGACTTCGCCTTCGGCGAGCGCCGCGCCACCTCCCCATTTTTCCAAAATGGGGAGGAGACAAGGGGGCGTCCGTCCCATTCCATTGAGAGGTTTCCCATGCCCGAACCGTTGAAACTCACTGACGTCGTTGACTCTCCCAAGCGCAAGTTCGCGCGCGAACTCAATCCCGAGCCCGTCGAGGCAAAAGTGCGTTGTCGCATCACCCGCCGCGGCGCCGACAAGATCAGCACCGGCCGGCACGAGCCGATGCTGGGTGACGAAAAATACGCCGAGGGCGAGATCGTCGAGCTGCCGCTGTCGATCGCGCTGGAACAACAGGATGCGCTCGATGCCGCCGGCCAGCCGCGTGGCTATGTCGAGATCATCTCCTGATGGCCGATCTCGGCGGCAAGGTCATCGGCGGCGGGTTCACACCGCTGTGGACCGGGGAGACCGGGGTTTCGGTGTCCCTGCGCGTCGAGGCCGATGGCTCGATGTCGGTGTTGAAAGAGCAGGCCCTGGCGCCGGTCTTCGACGCCACCGCCGCCATGCGTACGCATAATGACGGGTGGAATGCGCGGCGAGATACAAGGCGCGTGGCCCATCTGCCGCAGATCTGGATCGATCATTGCCGCGCCGTCGAAGGCTGGGATCCGCTCAATCCGGAATGCCATGACCGTTTGGCCAGGGTGCTCAATGACGGGGATTACGCGTTTTTGCGTACGGCGGAGGGCCGGGTGGGGTTCAGTAATGGCGTGTTGCGGTAGGCGGCTTTTTGTCGTCGACGGCGGTTTCCCCCCCACCACGCCCTGCGGGCGCGGTCCCCCCTCCCTAGCCGGGCCGCGCCCGTAAACGGGGCGGGTGGAGGGGGAGTGTTTTCTCTTTCGTTTGAGGGGCTTATGGCTTTGAATTCCTACAGCGCTGAAGGACAGCGTCGCGGCGTGGCTCAATGAGGCGGATCTCGTCACCCGGATTCCGGACTTTATTGCGTTGGCCGAGGCCGTCGTCAATCGCCGTATCGATCATCGCCGCATGATCGGTGTGGCGACGCTTGCCTTCAGCGCCGATCGCGCCGCCTTACCCAATGATTTCACCGCGGTCAGGGCGGTGCGCATCGACAGCAACGCCACTCCCAGGCTCGATTTCATGACGTTGGACGCCTATGCGGCGCGCGCGACCTCCGAAAGCGGGCCGCCGCAGCGCTATGCCTTGGGTGGGGACTATATGTTGTTCGATCCGCCGGCGTCCACGCCCATGACCGCGACCCTCATCTATAGCCGCCGCGTCGATCCGCTCAGCGAAAACGGCGGAAACTGGCTGCTCGAAGCCTTTCCCGACGTCTATCTCTACGGCGCGCTGTGTGCGGCGGCGCCCTATGTCGAGGACGCGGATCGCGCCGCGACCTGGGCGCAACTGTTCGAAAAGGCGCTTGGCGAAATCAATGCCGACGGCCAGTCGCAATCCTTCGGCGGGACGCTGCAAACCGATAATGGGCAAGCGAGGATATTCTGATGGCCTTTGACACCTATAGCGATTTTCAGGCGGCGATCGCCAACTGGCTCAATCGAGCCGACCTGACCGGTGCTATTGCCGACTTCATCACCCAGGCGGAGGCGACCTGCAACAAGGTCCTGCGCACGCGCTACATGGTGGCTGAGGCCACCGTCACCGTCGCGGCCGGCACCGACCGGGTCGCCTTGCCGGCGGACTTCATCGACCTGCTCTATGTCACCGGCAATATCGACCCGACCAGGACCCTGATCAAGCAGGTGCCCGACTGGATGGCCAAGCAGCAAAGGCTGAGGCTGAAGACGCCGGGCGTGCCGCTCTATTACGCGGTGATCGGCGCCAATATCCTGGTCTGTCCGGTGCCGGCCGCAGTCACCGGCCTGACCATTTCCTATTATCAGGAAATCCCGGCGCTTTCGAACAGCAATACCAGCAACTGGCTGCTGACCCATCACCCGGACATCTATCTCTATACGGCCCTGATGCATGCCGCGCCCTATATGGCCGACGATGCGCGCACCGAGCTGTTCGGGCAGTCGATCGTGCGGATGGTGCAGTCGCTGATCAGCAACAACCAGACAACGACGCTGGAAGGCCAGGACTATAACGAGTTCAAGGGGTAGGGCGCCCCTCACCCGATCGCGTTGACTTCGTTCCGCTCTCGTCCTCTCCCCGTGGAACGGGGAGAGGGCATAAAGAGACATTCCTTTATTGACAGAGGTGGGCATGACCACGCCGACGACGAATTATGGATGGCAGATGCCGGTGGACGGCGGCGACTTCGACAACTGGGGCGTCGAGCTGAATACCGTCATTCAGGCCATCGACACTCAGGTCAAGACGAACGACACCAATGCTCAGGGCTATGCCAATACGGCGCAGGGGGCGTCGCTGCAGAAAGCCAACAACCTGTCGGACCTGGCCAGCCTGGCGACGGCCTGGGCGAACCTGGGCGTCGGGATCACCACAAACGCCAACGGCTCGTACATCCAGATCGGTCCGCTGCTTGTCCAGTGGGGGAATATTGCCGCCAGCAACAATACGTTCAGCTTCCCCAGGGCGTTTTCGTCCACGACGGGTCTCGTCGTCGTGCCGGGAAATTCGGACACGATGGGGGCCGACAACGACGTCGCCTATATTGCGAAATCAAGTCTGACGACAACCTCGTTTTTCGCGGCGACCAAGAGCGCTTCGGGCAGTGGAACGACGGGATATGGCGTCGCCTGGCTCGCCATCGGGCCGGCCTGATGTATATCACACTGGATATTCCGCCGGGGCTCTATCGCACCGGGACCGACTACCGATCGAAGGGCCGGTGGCTGAACGCCAATCTGTGGCGCTGGTTCTCCGGCGAGCAGAGGCCGGTCGGCGGCTGGGTGCAGAAATCGATCGGCAATCCCGTCGGCACCAAGCCGCGCGCCATGATCACGTGGAAAAGCAACGCGGCCAAGCTGTGGTGCGCCATAGGCACCTATGCGCATCTCTATGCCATGACCTCCGGAGGCTATGTCTACGACATCACCCCGGGGGGCTTCACCGCCGGGCGCCCCGACGCCACCGTGGGCGGGGCCTATGGTGATGCGCCCTACGGCCGGGGCTATTACGGCCGCGGCCAGGACACGTCGGATGCGGTGACGGCCGATGCGTCGATGTGGTCGCTGGATACCTGGGGCGAGGACCTGGTCGGGGTGATGGCCGAGGACGGCCGGATCTATCAATGGGCTCTGGACCCGAATGTGCAGGCAACCCCGATCGCCACTGCGCCGACCGCAGCGGCCCTGGTGGTCACGGCGGACCGCATCCTGATGGCCCTGGGCGCCGCCGGCAATCCGCGGCTGGTGCAATGGTCCGACCGCGAGGACAATGGGGACTGGACGGACGCGGTGACCAACTATGCCGGCCAGTTCACGCTGCAGACCACGGGCCGGGTCATCTGTGCGCGACGGGTGTCGGGCGGGACGCTGATCCTGACCGATGTCGACGCCTGGCTTGCGACCTTTCTGGGCCAACCCCTGGTCTATGGATTTCAGAAGGTCGGCTCGCAGTGCGGCATCGTCAGCCGCGGCGCCATCGTCACCACGGACGTCCAGGCGTTTTGGATGTCGTTCAACGGGTTCTGGATGTTCAACGGCTATTCGGAGCCGTTACCGTGCGACGTGCACGACTATGTGTTCTCCAATCTCAATGTCTCGCAGATGAGCAAGGTAGCGGCGGTCCATGTGTCGGCCTTCGGCGAGATATGGTGGTTCTATCCGTCGGCCACGGCCATGGAAAACGACAGCTATGTCGTCTACAACTACCGGGAAAGGCACTGGAATTTCGGCACGCTGACGCGGCTTTGCGGTATCGACAAGGGGCCGTTTCCCTATCCGATGATGTGCGACGACAGCGGTATGGTCTGGGACCACGAGAACGGCGTCAGTCATGGGGGCGCCACGCCATTCGCCGAAAGCGGGCCCGTCGAGCTGGGCCAGGGCGACCAGACCGTCATGGTGCGCAAGATCATTCCGGATACCCGGAATCTGGGGGATGTGACGGTGTCGTTCGTCACGCATATCTATCCCAACGACACGCCGGTCGGCGTCGGGCCTTGCCCGATTGCGGCGCAGAGCGATGTCCGGTTTTCGGCGCGGTCGGTCAGCGTGCAATATAATGCCGCCGACAATACCGATTTTCGCGTCGGTGACTTCCGCTTCGAGGTGGTGGCAAGGGGGTTGCGATGAAGCTGTCCAGGCCCAGGCCGACCTATGACGCCCACGACGAGGCGCAGGCGCGGACCCTGATCGAACAGGCCGATGCGCAGAATTTCAAGCGCGGCCAGGATGTCGAAATCGCCGGCGGGGCGGTGTTGATCCTGACGGATGCGGCGGGCAACCGGTTTCGCATCACGGTGGTCGCGGGCGTGGTGACTGCGGCGGCGATGTGAGGGGGAAGAGGTTCCGTTTGAAATAGCTGTTGGATCGGCATCTTTCGTTCCCCCTCCTCGAGCTGCATCATGAGTTGATTTTGAAGGGAAAAACCATGACGCGGTGGGAATACGCGCTGCGGTTTTTGCCGGAGAACGACCTGATCCCGCTGGATGAGGCCAAGGCGCTCATTCTGGAGGAACGGGCGCAGCTATGGTGCGGCGAAAACTGCGCCGGCCTCACGGAGGTGAGCCATGACAACCGGCTGCATATCCTGCTCGCCGGCGGGTCGATGACCGGGCTTTTGGCTATGCGGCCCGATGTCGAGGCCTTCGCGCGCGCGCTCGGGTGTCGCTTCGTCTATCTCTCCGGACGCAAGGGCTGGCGCCGGATTTTCCCCCGTTTCGGTTACGCCTTCGACGGCGAAGACATGGTGAAGGACTTATCATGAAAACCTCAAGCAGCCAGTCGTCGTCGACGACCAGCAATCCCAACGCCATCCAGGTGTTCCAGAACGCCCAGTCTAGTCTGCCGACCAGCTGGTCGCCGGTGACCGGCAACCAGATCAACAGCTTCCTGAACCCCTATACGTCGTCGGTCATCAATGCGACCCAGGCTCAGGCCAACCAGAACCAGCAGATGGCGCTGAACCAGTTGGGCGACCAGGCGCAGGCCGCGGGGGCGTTTGGCGGCTCGCGCCAAGGCGTCGCCGAGGCGCTGAGCGAGGGGCAGTTCGATCTCAACAACCAGCAGACGGCGGCCCAGCTCAACAGCCAGAACTACAGCCAGGCGCTAAATGCGGCAATGACGCAGAACCAGCAGGAAAACCAGTATCCGCTGGCGGTGCAGGAACTGCTGGGCACCCTGGCCAAAGGGACGCAGAGCAATTCGACGGACAATGCGTCGATGACCGGTTTCAGCCTCAATCCGACCGTTTCAAAGAATGGCTTCAGCCTTGGGGGGAATTCTTGATGGGTGTTTTCGGCAATACACGGCCGGCGACGGGCGCGCTTCAAACCCCGCCATCGGGGCCGCCGCGGCGGCCGGGCGGCATTCTGAATGACCTTGGCGACCTCTTCGGCCAGATGGGCCGAGACTATATGGATCCCAGCCATCAGGCGGTTGCTAGCCTGGATCGCGATGCCGCGCAGAGAATGAGCATTTGCAAAATGGCGATCTTGGCCAGATCGCGCAGGACGTGACATGGCGCGCACCGCTGGATACGCTTAAAATCGGCGGGGACCTGGTGAACTATCTTGGATCGCCGATCACGGGCGCCGTGCACGCCATTGTCGCCCCCGCCGACCGGCAGCTTGGTCGTTACATGTACGATGCCGGGCTGCCGGTCGGCAAAACGCGTGAAGAGGCCGCGCAGAATGCCGATACGGTGGCCGGTATCATCGGGTCCGTGGGCGCAATGGCGACAGGGCATCCCGCCGTGCAGGAGGGCCTGTTCCCGAGCCTGCCGTCCATGGTCTCGACTGAGCCGACAGTTGCCAATCCTGTCGCCCGTTTCGCCGGCCGGGCGACGGGCGGCTTTTTGGTGAAACCGGGGGACCAGGTGCGTGCGGATATGGTCGGGGCATTGAACAAGGACGGCATTTCGATGGAGGACCTGCGGACGGCGCAGGCGACCAATCCCGGCGCCAGCGTGCGGGAGCTGGCGAAGGGGTTGGCGCTGTCGCCCGAGGGGCCGCAAAATCTGAATCGGTATGTGCAGCGGACGGTCGGTCAGCACCAATCCGCGGTCGATGCTTCGCAGGCCGCCCAGGCGGAGCGGCAGGCCGGCCTGCTCGCGCCGATAAGAGCGCGGGCGGCGAATCTGATCGACGATACCCAGTCGACGGCGCCGAAGTCGCGCGAGCAACTGCATACGGCGATGGTGCAGGCCGCCACGACCGGCGCCGACACTGCCGATGCGCTGCGGGCCCAGGTCGACATGGCGCAACATGCGTATAATGCCGTGCGTCCGCCGAACGGCTGGGACTTCGCGTCGCGAGTGGCCGGGCCGGCCGGCGACGCGGTCGATCCGGCGACCTTGCCTGACGACCTGCGTGCCGCCCACGCCATTGGAACGCGCGAGGCTGTCCACGACACAGTGGCCGCGCCCGGTGCGTCGAATATGCAGGTGCTGGGCGACTGGGCCAGCTCTCCGGCGTTCCGCGGCCGGATGCGCACGGCATTCGGTGACGCGGGCGACGACTTCGTCGATGCTCTCGGCGACGCTGTCACGAAGCTCGATGCGGCAAGCGATATCGCCATCCCTTTTGCTGAGAGGAATCCAAAAGGATTGGGGTACCAGTTGCTGAATCTCGGCCGCGGCCTGCTGCCCGGCGGTTATCCGGATCCTTTCGTGGGCGGCCTGGCGAAGCAGGGGCTGGGATGGGGCCTCGATGCGGGATACGGGGCGCAGGTGCCAACCCCTGGCGAAGCCGATCAAGCGGTTCGTCAGGTGTTGAAGCCGGCCGATCCCGCCGATCTGGTGTCGCGGGTCGCGCCGCCATCGCCCCCGCTACTGCCGCCGGGCGCATTGCCTATCGCCGGGACGAATAGCCTGGCGCAGACGGTCACGGCGTCGGCGGCCAGGACGCCACCTCCCCTGTCTCAGCCAGCCGCGGCTCCGCCGCCGCCTCAGGCAGCCACAACAACGCCCGATCCCGCGCTGCAATCCTCGGGTGTTCAGTGGCCGCCTTTCACCCTGCCGTGATCGGGTCGCTTGACGGCTGCCGAAGATACCTCAATACTCATCCGTCCTGATCGGGAGGGGTGATGGGCCAGGCGAATTCAAGCGGGGTCAATGACGACGATCTGTCCTTCCTGGATGTGGTTGGGCTTATCTGGAAAGGGATCCGGGCGAGGTGGACGGAAAGGGCGCTGGCCCGAGCCGATCTGGCTGCCTTCGCCAGGCACGTCGTAGGAAGAGCCCTCTGGGACAGTGGGCAAACGGCGGATATGCTGATTGACGCCCTTGCGCGCTGGGAAGGCGTGACGCCGCCCGACCTTATCGAACTACTCGAAATGCATCGGGTTACTCATATCTGCCGTCCCCGTTTCCGTCAGCGATACCCCAATGGTCTTTACGGGGTGGTACAGCGCGCCCTGCGCATCAGCTTGCCGGCCTGGGAGATGTGGAAGGCGCATCACGAGCGGCGCATCGAGGAACGCGAGATCCGCGTCCCGCTGCTGATGGACCGCCTTCCCGTGGATTGGCGCGCGCTGCCGCCGGTACAGGCATTCGAGATGGCCCTGGAAGAGGCTTCCAGCGCGGATGTGGCTAATGTGCAACTGGCTGTGACGGAAGCTAGGGAGGGCTATCGTCTTGTGCGCAGCGGCGCATACGTCCCTCCGGAGAGGGAGGCCCTGGCTTTTGGACGTGAGGTGATCGGTCCGCATATTTCGGTCGAGACTGTGGTCTTGGCGAGGGCGGCCGGCGCATGCGAGGCGGCCAGGTCTATACTCCTGGAGCCCGATTGGCCCACTTATGACGAGAAGAGAAACGGAGCATTTCCGCCGCTCCTGTATGGGGTCGTTGACGGTCCCTACGCCTTCCACGCGGCCGTCTGGGCCGAACGTGAACGCATGCGTCGCGCCAGTGACGGACTGCGCTATCTGGCGCCCTGCCGGTCGGCCGGCGGGATCGACAAACGGCCGGAGTACGCGGAGATCGTCAAGCTGGTTTTGACGCCCATGACGCCGCAGGTGATCAGGGGCATTCCGATTCCTCAGCCCGACTCGCCCGACGGCTATTAGGGCTTTACCGTTTTTGTCATCGCGCCCGCCCGGCTTTTGCCCGGCGGGCTTTTTCATGAGGTTTCCATGTCTTTGGACGTCAAGGAATTCAGCAACCTGACCGGCCCGTCGACCCATGTCCAGCAGCCGCCGATCGGCGGGG
>OVEP010009171.1_pt1 | contig 15171 bp, 16 predicted proteins | sample 1779801 | NCBI WGS metagenome assembly OVEP01 (sample SAMEA3914791, study PRJEB12502) | metagenome | biome: forest; material: soil | place: Canada | collected 2011-07-03 | depth 0.1 m
TGGGCGGCGGCCCGCTCGCGCTTCTCACGTCGGGTCCGCGCCTTGGCGATGGCCCACTCCACATCGCCGTCGTCGGCCCACCGGCCGGTGGCGGCCGTGGTGATCGCGGCGAACTCGTCGGCGTCGTCGGCGAACTCCGCCAAGGCGGCCATGTGGTCGAACGTCCACTGGTAGCTGCCTCCCGTCTTGCTGACGGCCTCGGTCAGCTTCTCGCTGGAGTGCACCCGGACGACCGCCTTCACGTCCTTCTGCCGCACGCCTGCGGCCTTGGCGATGCGGCCGACCTGCGCGCCCGCCTCGGCGGCGCTGAACATGGCCTGGTTCACCTCCGACGCGGTCAGCGGCTTGCGGTGCTGGGCGGTGGTCATCATGTCGAGGAACTGCCCGGCCTCGTCGCGGTCGTCGTCGTCCCACTCGAACGGCACGTGGGTGAGGCCCGCGTCCTGCGCGCCAAAGTACCGGCGGTTGCCGTCGTTGACCTGGATGACCCCGTTCTCAAGTCGCTGGATCTTGAGGGGGATTCGGCAACCCTCGGCGCGGAGGGAGGCCACGAACGGGGCGTTGATGTCGAGTTCTTCGCGGGCGTTCTTCGGGTGCGGGGTGAGCGCGTCGATCCGGATGACCGGGCGGGGGGTGAACGGCAGCTCCTCCAGACCGGCGTCGACGGCGGCGGCGAGCCACTGGAACCCGTCGATGATCTGGGGCACCTCGCCGTGGGTGATGACGACGTAGAGCGGCTCCTGGACACCGTTGGCCTTGACGTCGGCCAGGAGATCGGCAGGGATCTCGACGGGGCGGCAGTTACCGGCATAGGCGAGAAGCTCGACGGTGGGGATGGTCGGCCACGGGGCAGGGGCGGTCTGGACGCCGGCTTCGGTCTTGGTGGTCATCGTCTTGACTGCTTTCTGGTGAGAGGTTCCGCCGGGGCCGGTCGGCCCCGGCGGGGGGGCGTCGGTCGGGAGTGTTGCCCTCCCCCTTCCGACACCATTAATTAAACCATGTTCTGAAGGGTGGGGCAACCGGGCACGGCGTGATCGGCATCACTTCGGTAGAGGGCTGCGGCGGAGCGGATCAGGGCGGCGGCCTCGGCGGTGGTCCGCCCGGGGGCGTCATTCCAGCACCACAGCAGGGTGCGCCGGTAGGCGTCTTCGGCAAGCCCGAGCTTGCGCCACCGGACGGGCGACACGGGCCCGCCGTGGGCCTGGTTACTGAGCACCACCAGGGAGTCGAACAGGGACCGCTGGAAGACCTCCCACGCTTCGCCGCGCTGGGACCAGCGGGGCCGGGCGGCGTGCACGCCGCGCCCCCATGCGTGCAGCAGGTTGCACGGGGCGGTGTTGCCCATCCTGCCGGGCTGCCAGAGGTGGTCACCCTGGTACAGGCCGACGCGCTCGATGTGGTCGGCGGCGGCGGTGAGGATGCGGGCGGGGGTGGCACGGTACTTCCGGGGCATGGCGCTCTCCTGGGTGGTCAAGGGGCCTTGTTCTCAAGGGGCTTGGTGGCAATGGCGCAGTCGGTGCAGTAGCAGGGGGTGCGCCACTGGTGCCCGGCCGGGCTGGCGCTGGCGAACGCGCGGGCGGCGGCCTCGCTGATCCGGCCGGTACCGGGGACCTTCGGGGCGGCGGCGTTCCACGCCTGGGGGACGCTGTAGACCTGGAAGTAGTGGCGGCCGTCCTGGTCGGCCTTGTGGAACCTGATCCAGTCCATGTACACGCGGGGCTCCTCGGGGGCTCAGGGAGTGGGCGGGGCGGCGGGCCGCCGCCCCGGCGGGGTACGCGGATCAGGCGACGAGCGATCCAGCGGACATGGCTCCGATGCGGCGGGTGCCGCCGATGTCGGCGCGGTTGCCTGCGGCGACTCCGTCGCCGTACCCGCTGCCACTGAGAGAGCTACTCGACTTCCGGACCTTGGGGTGGGCCTTCCGGTACGCAGCCTGAACCATCGCGCCACGGTCGGCCAGAACGAGTTCACCACTGCGGCCGGTGGCGGACGTCTCCTCGCTGGCGGCGGCTCGGGCCGCCTCCTCGATGGCCGCGAGCCGCTCAGTGACGCGCACGATGAAACCGAGCTGCCAGGAGTTGCGCCACGCCTTCGCGCTGCGCACGCCGTACGGCACGGCTTGCCGGTTGAGACCGTTGAGCATCTGGAGCAGGAGCGAGGTGTAGAGGATCTCCGCGCGCTGGACATCGGACTCGTAGCCGACCACGTGAACGCGGCGACCGCCGTTCGCGGCCGGGCCCATGTGGAGGGCCTTGCAGCCGACGGCCTCGGCGATGAGGTACATGAGGCGAACGCGGGACATCGACCAGGGGTTGGGGAGGTCGAAGTTCTTGTCCGTGATCCCGTCGCGCGACAGCTGCCCGTCGCTCAGGAGCGCCTCGTCCACGCCGTACCTGGCCATGAGCTCGATGGCCTTCGCGGTCAGCGCCTCGGCCTCCTCCGGGTACTGGGTCGCCTCGGCCTTCGCGAGGAGGGCTCGGATCTGGGCAAGCTTCGGGTGCTCCTGCGGGGTCATCTGCGTTCTCCTGGCGAGAGTGGGTGCCGGGGCCGGTCGACCCCGAGGCCGGCTGGGGTGTTGCCCTCCCCTTCCGACATCACTAATTAAACCATGTTACGAGGGTCGGGTCAAGCCAGAGAACGCCCCTGACCTGCCCTTTTCTGCCGCGCGGACCCGCACCCGCCCGGCCGGGCCCGGCCACAACGGGCCCCGGGCGGGGTTCCCTCCTCGGTCGGACAGCTCCTGCCGGACCAGGGTTCCGGGTGGGGTGTCCAGGCTCGCGCAGCGACCGCGAAGCGGCCCGGCCTGGACACCCCACCCGGGGCCCTGGTACGCCCAACGGGTGTCCGACCGAGGAGGGAACCCCGCGCCCACAACCCCAACCACCACCCGACCCGCACCCGACCGACCGGCCCCCACCCCCTCCGAGAGAGGACCCGCCGGAGGCAAAACAACCTGGAAGTTCCTTCCGGGTAACGGGATTTGAGGTGTCCGCGGGATCGTGCTTACGGTGCGCGCGATAAGCATGGATCTGGCGATGGGGAACGGATGAGCGGGACTTCGATGGCTTCGGTGAGCGCGGCAGAACTGCGGCGGCGGGTTCGCGCCGTCGAGGAGGTCAAGGCCCGGACGAGGGAGCTCGCTGCGGCGAACGCCCTGGCCACACGAGAGGCCGCGGTAACAGCAGCGAAGGCGAAGGAGGACGCCGAGGTCGCAGCGCGGGAGGCCGCTGCGGCTGTCCTGAGGCTGTTCGACAACGACGCCGAGTTGGTCGCGAAGTTGCTCGGCGTCACGGCGGAAGAGCTGGAACGCGAGGCGAAGCCTGTTACCGCAGCTCGCGCCAAGGAGGTGATCGAGGAGCTGCGTGCACGTGCTGAGCGTCCGCGCCCCGTCCGCCGCGCCAGGAAGGCCGGCGCCGCCGCAACGGCACCTTCGACCGGCTCTCCGACTTCCGTGTCAGACGGCGGCCTGGCCGATGCCGACTGAGAGCGGCACCCCCGGGCCCGGACTCTTCCCGCTCGCTGCGGTGAAGGGGTCCGGGCCCGCTTCCGTTGACGAGCAACTCTCGCTCCTCGGTGACCCGACGCCCGTGCGAATAGCAGCAGTTGAGTGGGCGGCGTGGCTGGCCGATGAGTCGGTCCGGGCCCGCTACTGGGCGAAGGTCTACCGGGCGCCGTCCACGGTGTGCTGGTTCTTCACCGGCGGGATCTCCAGCACCGGGCATGCCACCTTCCGAGCGGCCTCGCGGCCTGGTCGGACTCGACGGGGCACGGTGCCGGGCCACCTGTACGGGTACCAGCTCGCGCACGGCGTCATCCCGCGGCTGGCCTGGGGCACCGACCTGACCGTCTGCCACACCTGCGACAACCACTCCTGCCAGCAGCCGGCGCACCTGCGACTGGGCACGGCGGCGGAGAACCGGGCCGAGTGGGTCGCCCGGCGGCGCGATCCGGGCAGCCCCCTCGCCGATCTCCGCGGCCCGGCCGGACGCTCCCGGGCGATCGGCGCTGCCATCCGCGCCGGCCTGGCCGATGGCGAGTCCGAAGTGGAGATCGCCGCGCGGGTTGAAGCGGTGATCGCAGCGGGGCGCCCGCTGAGCCTCTGGTGACCATCGCGTCCGCCCAGCGCGCGGGCCGAGCAATGTCGCCCTGGTGCTTTACGGTCGGCGGGACGGTGTTGAACGTGCCAGAGGAGTCCTTGTGCCCGAAGCCCACCCCGACCACGTCGGCCTCCCGGCGCCCTACGGTGCCGAGGTCTCGGTCTTCCGCAGGCGGTGGGCTCTGATTGTCGTCGCTCCTGGGCCGGAAGTCGTGGCCGGGCCGGACGACCTCGGCCCTGCGGACGCCTTCGTCGCCGCTCATCCCGAGGACCCTGGCCGCTACCTGATCGACCTCGAAGGCAAAGAGGTCCCGGCGATGCCCCGGGAAGTCGCAGTGCGGCACTTGGAGAAGCACGGCTTCGTGGTCGCGGAGGAGGCGAGCGGCGACAGCAAGACCGATCAGGGATGGACTCAGGCTGCCTTTGCGCTGTGGACCGCTCCGTGCCGCCCCACTTCTTGATCTTGATGGGCATGATGCGGGCCGGCTAAGCCAGGCTCGCCGATCATCTTCGCGGTTACAGACAGTGCCGTGGGAGAGGGCCGGTCGGTCCTCTCCCACGGCACTGTCGTGTCGGCCGCAGTCCGCGGCTTCGTGCCCCTACTCCTCGGCAGCGCCAGCGGGCGCACTGTCCTCCAAGCGCCGGCGGATGTTGGCGTACTTCTCGGGCCCCCACTCGGGCGAGGTGGCCAGTTCAGCCTCCACCCAAGCGTCTATGTTCTTGTCCAATTCCTCATCGTACGTGTCCATGCGGTTACCCCCTGGCAACACCCCAGGTCGGGACTACCTGGTTGTTTTAAGTCACTGGCACCAGTGGCAAGACGAATACCCGACTGATAGCAGTACAGGCACGTCGCGGCCCCTGGCTTCCGCAAAAGCATCGTCGCCCCAGGGCCACCAGTCAACAGGATTCGCAGCATGCTGAAGCAGATAAGGCGAGGTCACACCACTCAACCGATTCATACACCCCAGCTTCTCATGCCATCCAAATCAAGCGGTGCAGCGTGTAACCGCTTCCTCGGACCGCCGCCTCCTGCTCCGCCCTGCTTGTGATCAGCAAGGCGGATGGCCGCTCACGAAAGGGCAGCCGAGTCGATCTCGCGCGCCATGCTTCGTGCGACTATGCCGAGTCCGCTCCTGGCGCCCGCTGCGTGGCAAGCCGAGCGCGCCAGTAGCTCGCGGCGTCCTGCCCTGCCGTCATCGCCATCAGTTCGTCGGTCTTGTGACCGAACACGGCAGTCGGCGCCCTGCCCTCCACGTAGGACTCAAGACCGAGACTGAGTGCAGCACCGCTCAGAAACTCGGCGTACTCACGTACAGACTCGACGACGGCAAAGCCGGCAGGATTGCCGTGCACCAAAGCATTTCGGGCACGACCACGCCTCGCCTCCAATACGGCACCTTCAGCGACGTAGCCGTCAATCAAGGCGGAATAGCCGGCATGGTCGCTCACGCTGGAGAGCATCTGGCTGATCCAGCCGCGTTCCGACTCGACTCGACATGCCAAGAGAAGGTCGACAGACCGGTCTGCGACGAACAGAAGCCAAGGGTGAGAGAGATCACTCGCGAACAACTGGCGGGTAAGTTCATCGATCAAATCGCCTTGGGAACCACCGCCGAGCAAGCACATATGGACAGCTCGCTGCACATCTGCGAGCCAGCGCGCATGGGGCCAGCGCTCGCCGAGGAGAGCGAAAAGGTCACTCGGCGCCACCGCCGCGTACGCCGCGATGTGTTGCACCACGCGATCTGCGAGGGGAATGACGCTGCGGATGTCCGCTTCGGAGGGTCTGCGCATCGCCATACTGCGACTGAACGGATAGTCAGCGGTGACCTGTACTTCGATCGCAGCGGAGAGAAACCGAGGAAGATCCTCACGCGAGAGCGCGGAAGCGATGCGAGGACCATGCTCCTCAATTGCCCGAGCAGTCATATCTGCACCGTAATGATCGTCAGGGAAACCCGCCTCGCGCTGGGAGACCATGAAGCTCTGCGAACCGGCCCTACCTGAACCTAGGACGCCATACTGGGCTAGATGGGGTCGGATCCCGCCAGCCTTGTGGATGGAGATATCGAGAATCGTGTCGACAGTTCGTACAGCACGGTCCGCTGCGTCCGCCGCTGTGGTCGTTCCAAGGTCAACACGAACCAGGAAGTCCACGTCGGATTCCTCATCGACATGCTTCGCAACCTTGAAGAGGCTCCCATGCTTCACAAGTTCCCAGAGTTCTGCCTTGTATTCGAAATCTTGACCTTCTGGCTCGGCGTTAGGAACTGCCCAGTGGGCATCCATGAAGGTCACTCGTCCAGCGGAGAGATCGAGGAAGGTCCGCCCCTGATAGCCGAGCCATACCACGGTCGGCTCGATCACAGCCCGAGTGGCTACGTGGACGCGGGCAGTCTCGATCCGCTCTTCGAGAGGCCTATCCTTTTCACCGAAAGGGATAGCACCGGGTTCGCGACCGAATGCAAGAACAGAAACAAGATCACGGAAGATCCACTCCGCGCGAAGACCACGCCTACCCAGTTGGTCATGGAGCAGTTCGACTAGCGGTCGATACTCGCGCCCTTCCAGAGTGCGGTCACACGCTGTAGCCACAAGATCGTCCCAGTTGGCACGGACGCTCTCATCTGAGTCAAGCGTTTCGAGAAGGCGCCTCCCAGCGACCCTGAGGTCCGTCCACACGGTGTCGGCGCGACTGCCAGGCGGCTGCTTCAAAACCGCCGCCGGGCTGTTGACAAGCCTCGTAAACGCGCCCTGGAACTGGGCAAGCGGCACTGCGATATGAGCCCGGAGGGTGGCACCAAGCCACCGTACGGACTCGTCGAGGTCGTAGCGCAGCGACATTCGATTGGCGGAGTTCTTCCAGGCGTCGACACCACTGGCGAGCGCCAACCACTCCATGACCTCCACCACGACAACGGTCAGCGGCAAGACGTTGCTTCTGCCGTGGCGGCGGTCGAGAGCGGAGACGAGGGACTTCAGCCATTCCGGTGTGTCAGCGGGCCAATCGTCTCTGACGTTGTAGTCGATCATCATGTCGTCGCCACCCAGCTCGCTGTCCTCGCAATGGCCGCCATCCTGGCCTACAGGTACGTGACCTGGACAACGTAGATTTGCTCATGCCGTACGACGGTCAGGTACTCGAACATGCCGCCGGGGAGATCGGCGGTCTTGCTCTTGGGGTTCTCGCCCCGGTACGAGGCCCCGTCGAGGTAGAGGACCTCCGCAGCTCGCACCAACTCGTCGGCCTTCTTCTCGACTTCAGCGACGAAGGCCGGCGGCGCACCGCCAATCACGTATTCCTCGCTGGGGAGGTACTCCCAGGACCACGTCATGCGCCCAGCACCCGATATGCGGCTCGGAGAATCTCGGCCGCGGCGAGGGCGTGGCCTCGGGAGTCAGCAGGATCCTCTGCCACCTGCATGAGGTATTCGACTCGACGGAGTTTGGAGGCAGTCTCCGGATGCCGTTCGACCTCTACCACGACAGCCCACCGCAGGAGGAATCCCCGGAGGGGATCAAGGGCGTCGGCGTCGATAGCCTTGGTGATCGCTTCAGCCTGCTCGGTCTGCATCTCCAGCAGACGGTCCGGGGCCACGACCGCAAGAGCGGCCTTGAGGGCAGTAATGGTCCGTTCCGGGCGCGGGATCAGCGCTTCGGCGTTCTGGTGCTCCGGCTGTGCGGTCACGTGTCCTCCGTGCAGTTGGGCCAGCACTACGCTACAACGCGGCCGGCTCGCTGCGCCCCCGATTCGGGCGACACCACGCCTTCGGGCCGCATCACATCGACGATCTCGCCACACTGGTCAAGACCCGCTTACGAAGACTTCAGAACGCCGCCCCGACCCTCAGCGGCTCCATCACCGAACCAGCCTCATCCTCGCCCCCCGTAGGCAACCCCGTCACCGTGATCCTGCAGGCTCGGCGGCAACATCAATGGACGTCGCACGCCGCCAGGCACCGTCCTGGGAGGGAGCCGCTCCGTGGAGGCGCGTGCGTTCCATTAGCTGCGACCCTTCTCACGAGCACCCGACCGTCTTGCACAGGCTGGACAGCCCGTACCTCCACGCGTCCGATTCTTGACAGAGGTCTCCCATCGGAGATGGCAGACTCCGCAGTGCCATCGAACTCGATCGTGGCTTGCTCTGCGTACAATATCCGGCCCACTCCCCGGGCGGGTGAGATTCTCCTCGAACTCGCTGGCGATTATGGGAAACAACTCCATGAGCGATTCCCCATTCTTGGCCCTTGCTCGGCCGCTACCTGATGAGAGACGGCCGCACGCGGGACATCCTGTTCCACCAACTCTGGAGGCTACGGTCGTAGCCCACTCCGAGGAGCAAGAAAGACATCTCCAGCGGCATCGCTTGTTAGACATCGGGAGTAGGTCATTCGGTGTTCTCTCCTCAACCAGGCACTCCACGAACTCTGCACTGATCTTGGGGAAGAGATCCGCCAGGGAGGAGCCGGCCTCCGCAAGCGTTCGACTGAGTCGAGTTCGCTCTGCGCCGCACCGTCGGCTTCCTCGGCCCCTGGTGCGCGCCGCTGGGGATGCCACCCATGTGTGTTCGCAGGTTCGGCATTTCCATCTGCATCTCTTATTTGATGACGGCCGCAGAATCTGGGGGGTAAAACTAGGATCATCCAGACACTCCAGGAATTCGGACACGAGATCGGGCGCCGACTGGGCAAAGGAGTCGCCATCGTCAGCCATGGCACGAATTCGAGCGTCCACGTTTTGCTGAATTCTCGAACACTTGGGGCAGTTTGATCCAAGGAACGCCCGCGATGTCACTGAAGATCGCCACTCATGGCCGCACTCGGAGCATTTCCATAGACACCGATCTTTCGCGGACGGCGAGAGCCACGCCAACCCGACGCCGGGTCGCGTTGCATTTTCCACGAACTCGTCCGCCAACCGGGGTGCAGCACCGAGAGCGGATGGGCTCGGTTTACCTCCGGTCAGGTTGGCCCACCTCTGTGCAGCTCTGGCAAGAGCGGCGTTGCGCTCCGACTCGCGTGGCAGGCGCCAGGAGCAGCCCTTCGCTGCGAGCAGTCCCCGCAGCAAAGAGGCCCACATCCAGGGATCGTCACTCGCTGCGTGGAGAGTGGTCCCAGGCAACGGCGGAAGGCTGGCCTCGCGAATGCGCACGTAATTCAAGTGCGAGAGCTTGACAGACTTTCTCAGGTCTCTTTCTGTATCCTGATGCCATTTCTTGGGATCAAGGTCAACCCACAGATCGACACTTGGAATGTGCAGGTCCACTCGGGGTTGTCGTCCCGCCTGAACAGGAGGCAGTGCGTCAACTTCGACCAGGAGGCCCGTGGCGATGGCAATGAGTTCCGCGACTTCAAACTCAAACCGAGATTTTCCCGCAGAGCCGCAGCGTGCACAGCCAGCCCCAGAGACACGGGATGCGACAGTGGTCACCCATTCGTGCCCGCGTGGACAGCGCCAACGGCATAGGTCGTTAGTTCCTGGATTAATTATGGCGGGAGTCCTAGCATGCATTTTCAGGTTTTCGACAAATTGTTGCGCGAGGTCCGGGCGAACGTCAGCAAGGGATTTTCCCGGCTTGGGCTTGCGTCTGGTCTTGCTAATTTTGGCTGGCGCGCAAACCGGGCAACCAGATCCACTTCGACCTCTGCTTACAATTGTCGATTGCCATTCGTGCGTGCATGTAGAGCAGCGCCATTGGCAGCGGCATGTGGAGTTTTCGGCGAGAGTGCCAAGAGTTCTCCCCGGGAGGGTTACATTGGCAATGAATTCGACCTGGAGGTGCGGCCATGCGTCGGCTGCGCTTCTCTGGTTCAAGCGAAGGCGATAGTGTGCGGCGCTGCGAGCTGCATTTGCACACACTGGGCAGCCGCTCACCCCGCGCCTAGCGGGGGGTGCAATCCAGATATTGTTGCACGCCGAACACCTCCAACGGCAGCGTTGGGTTGAGCCAGGTCGAAGCTTTGCCGGGGGAAAATCTGGTCGGTCCAGATTCTCAATAAATTCCGCCGCGATAGTGGGAAAGAGTTCCGCGAGAGACTCGCCGGGGGGTGCTGTGGCGCGCGACGTAGCACGCTTCTCCCATGCGCATTCCGGGCATCCACGGCCAGCAGTCCGGCTGGCCGCAGTGGCGGTCCACTCGTGCCCGCACCCGACGCATTGCCAACGGACAGGCAGGTTGCTGTGTGGTTTCAGCTGCGCGGGGATGAGGTTGGGTCGACCTACGACTTCGATAGCTTCTCGGGCAAGCTGTTCGAGTAGCTGCGGAGCCAAGTCCATCGCTCCTGGCGCATGTCCATCGTCCCCGTTCCTCATCTGCTTGGCCATGCCCCTCTCGCTCCCTGCGCTGCGGACTAAGCGGGGGCAGTCTGCCATCGAGGTCTGACAAGAGCTGTGCTGCACAGGCGCAACGGCGGGCTTGGCCCTTCCGGCCTCCTGGGCAGCGCACCTGGATCGCCCAGCTACTGCTGCCACCCCGAGACCACCACCGGACCGAGGCTGGTGCCGGAGCGCCATGATCCCTTACACCACGTCGTGGGGGCACGATCCGGAGTGCGGTCAGCCAGACTGATGTGCGGAGGCCGTAGGCACCACCTTCCGCGTTTTGCAAGTTCACCGGTCAAGGATGCGGATGATTGGCCTCAGCCTCCCGGCCAGCCGGCATCCGGCTGACCGCTGTACGGACGGCCTGACGCATGTTCACGCCAAATAGCAGCAACACGGGGCGCTGGCCATCCCCAGCCCGATTCGAACACGCCTCCCTCCACTGAAGCGGCGGCCTTCCAGTTGAACCACGCTCGCCCAGACGCCGCGCATTCGAAAACGAGCACCACCGCGGCGTCGTGGTGGCGTCCCGGAGCAGGTAGCTTTCGGCCTTCATGACACGTTCCGCTTGTGATCAATTACTCAGTGTCCGCACTCTGGGTGTGCGGTGCCCACGGGGGGTACGTGGAGGGGGATGCATGAGTGTCGAGTTCGACGTGATGGCGTTGGCTGCCGAGGCGTCCAGCATCCTGGTGGCCGAGGCCACCAGGACCGGCTGGCAGGGCCTGCGGGGCGCCGTGGCGCACTTCTTCCGTCGTGATGGCGAGGAGTCCAGGGAGCGACAGTTGGCCATCTTGGATCGTGCGCATGAGCCGCTGTCGTCCGAAGACGCAGACGTGCGCACTGCGGCGCATGAAGCCCTCGGCCAGCAGTGGTTGATCCAGGTGGCCGGGTACCTCCAGCGGTTCCCGGAAGCAGCGGATGAACTGCGCGCCCTGCTGACCCAGACCGGCGCCGCCGCCGAGGCAAGAAAGGAGGCCGGCTCCATCGTGGCGAAGTTCAACACCGGAAGCGTTGTCCTGCAGGCCCGGGGCAATATCGACGCTGGATCCGGAGGCATCAACTACAACACGCCGCGGCGGTCAAGCTGATCGCGGATCGCCCCCTCGTCAGCCTGCGCAAGTCGGCTGTACTGCTTCCCACGGGGGTCATGCAGGCCAACAACAACCACAACTCCGTGGTTGCGCAAGGGGGCGGGAACGTCACCGTCCATCTGCACCAGCGCCGGTTGCTCCCAGCGCGCCCAATCGACGACTTCTACCTGCAAGCGGCACGGCTGGCCTGGGCGAAGGTCGCTCCAGACGGCACAGCCATTACCGTACCCGCGCGGATACGCGATCTGATCGCCGTACAAGGCCACGGCCTGGCGGTCGTGTCCGGTGCAGCGGGGACGGGCAGGACCGCTGCGGCGGTCAAGGCCCTGGCCATGATTGCCGAAGAGCGGCACCGTGCCGATCCCGATAGGGAGATGCACCTTGAGCAACTGGTTCCCGACTGGGATCCTCCGGACACGGAACTGCTGCCGCTGCAGGAGAACTTCGGCTACGTGCTCGACGTCTCTCCCGAGATCAGCGGGTGGCACAGACGCAGCGCCCTCGCCAAGGATCTGGTCGATCACGGGAAGAAGCTCGCGGGGATCCGCTCCTGTCTGATCCTGATCGTCGACAAGGACGGCTGGCCGGCCGCTGGGGAGCCGGCCGACTTTCTGGTCCGGGCAGCACGTCCCTCACCTCGACTGCTGTGCAGGGCTCACCTCTCGGTTCTGTACCGCCGGAGCGACCTGGCCCAGCGGCTGGACCCTGCAACCGACGCCGCCCAGGGCCAGGTGGGCTTAGCCCACTTGGTCAAGGAGGGGATGCACCCGTCTGATGCCGCTGAACTGGCACGGCTGCTCGGAGTCACCGACCGGTCGGAGAGTTCGGTGGCAATCGCGGTAGGCACCTTCAACCAGTGGCTCGGCCGCATCAAGGAGGTGTTCGACGACACCCGGGACAACCCCGACGACCGGGCACTCCTGCTAGCTGCAGTCTTCCTGGAGGGCTGTTCTCCCTCCCAGGTGCAGAGAGCCGCCAGGATCTTGCTGGACGAAACCCCGGAATCGGATGTCCGCCGGGTGCTGTCCGGCATGGACCTCGCCAGCCGCCTGCAGTCCGTGGGCGCAGAGGTCGTCGACGGTGTCGTCACTTTCCGCCACCTGCCCGGGTTCGGTCCCGCGGTGCTGCGACACGTATGGACACAGCTCTCCGACGTCCAGTCACACCTCACACGCTGGATCGGAAAGATCACCGCCCACGGGGGCGTAGGCGCCGACTGCTGCGAACAGGTCGCAGACCTGCTGGCAGGTCTCGCGATCAGCGAGAACGACACCAGCATCCTGCCGAGCCACCAGTCCGTGGCCCGGTCCGATCTGGCCCCGCTCGCTCGGGGCCCGGTGGCGGCGAGAATGCTCGCTACCGCAGCACAGCAGCCGGTGTTCGGCGCAAAGGTGAGGGAGCAGTTGCGCGACCGCTGGGCGATGAGCGAGGACTGCAGCGTGGCGGAGGTCGCCGCCCTGGTCTGCCAGGAGCCGTTCGCAAAGCAGTACCCCAAGCAGGCGTTGGTGCGGTTACGGTGGGTTCTGGACCGGCACCAGAACGACTCAGCGGTACAGGAGGCCGAACGCGCCCTGCTCAAGATGGCCGCAGACAGCGCCCTGCTGCCCGACGTGTGGTCCAGCGTCGTGAACTGGACCAACGTGTCAGGCTTCCGAGCCGGACGGCGAGCGTTCCTGTCCCTAGTCGATCCCAAAGCAGCCCCCGACGTCCTGCGGGTCTTGATCACCGACGCCGAGCAGGACCCGAGGGTCGTCGACGAGCTGATCACCGCGTGGAGTCGCGTGCTGTCGGACCCCGAACTGGAGGACCAGTGCGAGAAGGTCCTCGCCGCATGGGCCCAGGCAGTGGCCGACGGGTACGTGGCGAGCGAGACCGTGGTGAATGTGCTGCACCAGGTCGTCACCGACCACCTGTTCACCGGTCCGATGTCGTCCTTCCTGATGGGCAAGGAAGGCGTCGGCTATCCGCCGGCTGTGATCGCCATGCGCCACCGGATTCTGGAACGACAAGGGTTCGCACCCGCAGACACGAGCGGCACGTCCGAGGGAGCGCAGCCCTGATGACCGGCGCCGCAAAGTTCAGCCGCACCCAGCGCCGTGTCCTGAGGCGGGAGGTCACGGCGTTCCCCGCAGTACTGCCCACCCGCCTTCCCGGGATCCGCTTCACCGCATCCATCACCGCGACCGTGTACCCCGAATACCTCCCGACCCGGACGGTCCCGGAACTGGCGCACCTGGTCAGGACCACGCTGCGTGCGGCTACAAGCGAGATCGCCAGCCGGCTTGACCCAACCGACCTGCCCGGCGCCCGAGAAATGTGTGACGAGTATCTGGGACGTCCCCGGCTCATGCTAGGAGCACCGGCCGAGTCGGTCCAAGGCAGTGTGCACCTCGGCCTCGACCAAGGCGCCCGATCGGCGTTACAAGCAATAGCCGAAGCCCAGCAGCACCAGACCATCCAAGATCTCGTCTTTCTTCAGCACGCGCGGGCAAAGGCAGCAGCGCTGGCTGATCCTGCGGTACTGCTGGCCAGTCGAGTATCCGAAGGAGGTGACCTGTCCGGTGCTCTCCCTGACACGGGGGCGCTCAAGGCTACCGCTGCCGTTTTCGCGACCCTACGCAGCGGCCCCGACGAGCCAATCGAGTACCAGGTGACAGAAATCCTCCGCTCGTTCCTAGGAAGTTTCGAACGCCATGACCAGAAGCAGCTAATGCTGACGGTCTTGGCTTCAGCCATGCGAGCCGTCAAACAGAACGAACACGCGCAAGCCGTCGAGACCCTCGCCCAGTCATCCCGCGCTCAAGATCAAGTCGCAGGAGACCCGGTGGTCTCCAAGCAGCCGGGATCTCGATTATGAGCATCGAGATCAAACGCTGGCTTCTGGCCCCGCGAACCAGTTGGCAGGCATGGCACATGTCCCGCCGTCGCAAAGGGAACCGTGACTTCGACGCGGCCTGGCGCAGAAGCCGCGTCCTCCTCTGCCCTGACGAAATCGAATTCCGCGACCACGGGCACCAACCCCCCTCCAACCCGACCGTGATCACCGGTGTCAATGAGAGCAGACGTCACTCTGATTGAACTCGGGGGCTCCGTCAGGGAGACCGCTCATGATCACCTCGATGCACATGACATCTGCATTGCACGTCACACTGCCCAAAGGTCGACCGACTGCCCCCGGATCCACCGGCCAATGAGCGTATCAGTGGGCAACGGCCAAGCGTCCGCGCCCTCCTCGGCGCGGACGCCCCGGAGCGCGAGATCAGCGGGACAGCGTCGTGGCCCCACGCAGCCCCTGTCGGCCGCAGAGTGACTCAGTTCGACCTTCCGGGCTCCAAGAGAGCGAGGATGCTCGCCCACTTCTCCGCGGACCAGGTGGGCGAGAGGGCGATCTGTTCCTCCACCCAGGCGCCGATCAGCGCTTCCTCCTGCGCCTTTCGGTCGTCGCTGCTGGTGCCCATGATGTAACCTCCCGACATCACGCCAGGTCAGAGGCTCTTGCTTTTGCACTTACACTGGCACCAGTGGCAGGCGGAGTAACCGACCGAGAGCAGCACCGGCACGTCGCGGCGCCGCGCCTCCGCGAAGGCGTCCGCGCCCCAGGGCCACCAGTCGACCGGGTTCTCAGCGTGCTGAAGCAGATAAGGCGAGGTCACACCA
>OVEP010082948.1_pt1 | contig 15129 bp, 16 predicted proteins | sample 1779801 | NCBI WGS metagenome assembly OVEP01 (sample SAMEA3914791, study PRJEB12502) | metagenome | biome: forest; material: soil | place: Canada | collected 2011-07-03 | depth 0.1 m
TCGACGCTGTTGAACGAAATCGGCTTCAACCGCGACTGGATCGAGAAGTGCCTGGCGCACGAGGAGGGGCGTTCCTCGCGCTCGGTCTACAACAAGGCCGAGTGCGCCGAGCAGCGGCGCCACATGCTGCAAGAGTGGGCCAACCTGGTCGATGCCTGGGGCGGTGGCCAGACCTACGTGCCGAAGCTGATGCCGGAGAACGTGGTCGTGCCGGTACTGAGTGCGACGGCGTAAGGGGGATGGAACGATGATTTTCCTAGCGTCGGCGATTGCGAGTCATCAATTGGTTTGTAGTCGTCTAAAAACGATCACTATGAGTGATTATTTTCCCCCTCTATCGAACTCGCGGGGCTTGGCAGGGGTTTATAAGAAGTGTATTTTGATCACTATGGGTGATCAAAATACAGGAAAATTGAACCTCCTACTGGCCGAACTGGGCGATACGCGTCTGGTGTCGAGTCGATGGCTGCGGGTTCACGACTATTCCAACAGCCTCGTCGCGCGCTACGTGAGCAGCGGGTGGCTGGTGTCGCCTGCGCGCGGCGTCTATATGCGCAAGGGAGGCCGCCTGCAGTGGGAGGGCGTGATTCGCAGCCTGCAGGTCGGTGAAGGGACGCCGCTGCACGTTGGAGGCCGTTTCGCGCTCGGCCTGCAGGGGCACGAACACTACCTGCGCCTGGGCGATGTGGGGACGGTCACGCTGTATGGGCCGGGACGGCCTCCGGGTTGGCTCTGCAAGCTCCCATTGGCGCAGCGCGTCGAGTATCTGGGCAAGGGGCCATTCGACCTGCCACCCGTGTCGTTCACGGTAGAGGTATCCGAGGCGGAGCTGTCGGATCAGGGGTTGGCATGGCACCAGGCTGCTCCCGGTGCCGATGCCCTGGTTTGTTCAACGGCAGAGCGAGCCATGCTGGAATTGTGCGATGGCGTATCAGATACGGCGCTGGTCTACGAGGTGGATGCGCTGATGCAGGCCATGACGACGCTGCGGCCGCAGCGGGTTGGCCTGATGCTACGCCACTGCCGCAGCATCAAGGCCAAGCGGCTGTTCCTGGCGCTCGCCGATCGCCATCGGCACGCGTGGCTATCACACGTGCCAATGGATGGCGTCGATCTGGGGCGGGGAAAGCGCGCGCTGGTACCAGGCGGTCGTCTGCATCCGGCTTATCAGATCACCTTGCCGGGAGACCTCGATGAACACTTGGCTTGATCACTGGGATCGCCGCTACACCGACCGGGTTCGGCTGTTGGTCGAGATCCTGCCGGTGCTGGCACAGGAGCCGAGGTTCGCGCTCAAGGGCGGCACGGCTATCAATCTGTTCGAGCACGACTTGCCACGGTTGTCGGTAGACATTGATCTGGCCTGGTTGCCGGTGCATGACTATGCCGAGGATGCGAAGCTGATCGCAGAAGCGCTCGTGCGACTGGCCGATGTGTTGCGTGCCCGGCCCCTGCAATTACAGGTGCAGTTGTCGGCAGGTGAGGGCGCTGGCGTCACGCGGTTGGTGGCCAGCCGCGGTCGTGCGCGTGTGCAGATCGAGACAACGCCGGTCATGCGCGGTACGGTGCATCCAGCGCGGAACATGGTGGTGCGCCCGAGGGTCGAAGAGGCGTTCGGTTTCGCCTCGGTGCAGGTGCTGGACTTCGCCGACCTCTATGCCGGCAAGCTTGCCGCAGCATTGTCGAGGCAGCATCCGCGCGATCTGTTCGATGTTGGCTTGTTGTTGGAAGACGAACGGGCGGACCAGGTGCTCTGGCGTACCTTTCTTGTCTACATGACCTGTAGTCCCAAGCCTGCCTGGGAGATGCTGGCGCCTCGCGTGCCTGCGGATTTCGCAGCGACCTTCGATGCGCACTTCAAGGGCATGACGGCTGAGCCGATTGAAGTCGAAGTCTTACTAGACATCCATGAGCGCCTGTTGGCACGTGTGGTCGACTGGCTGGATGAGCCGTCGTGTGCGTTCCTACGATCCATTGAGGATCAGCAGCCGGAATTCGACCTGATTGGACTTCCGCATGCGGCCAATTTGCCGGCTGTGCTGCGCAAACTGCATAACTTGGCCCAGCGTACCGACGTCAAGCGTGCGGCGGATCGGATCCTGTTGGAAGAAACACTGGCTCGGATCGTCGGTGCCAGATGAGGCGAGGTGCTTACGCGACGATTCGCGGTTTCTCAGGGGGCTATGAGTTAGGTCAAGGCAGGGATTGCAGTGGATTGTTATGCGTCGACTGGCAGACAGCGAATGCACTGATGCTACGGTCGGCTGGCTGGCACGCCGCTTTGGTTTTCAGTGGCGAGGCAGGCCGTCGCGAGGCAACCTGGGAGCAGTTGGCGTACCGTGGCTTTGCATCCCCGCTTTGCAACGGCACCCAGTCTTGAGTAGAGATCGAATCGAGACGATCACATAGACCAGATGAATCAAGCCGATCATGAGTGACAACGATACTGGCGCCGCGCCGATAGAAATCGATAAAGTTCGCGCATCAAAGGCCGGCCATGCCTTTCATGAGGCTTGGGCTGCGCGCACCGCCCTTGAACTGCTGCCACCATTAACCGACCTCACCGCCATTACGCTCGAAGGCTTCGATGAGCGAGACGAGCAGAGCTTGGGAACCGGTGCGGTCGAGATTGCCGATCTTGTTCGATACCACGGCTCCACCGATGTTGCCGGGGCGCATCGAGTCACAGTAGTTCAGTTCAAGTACTCGATCGCAAGCGCCGAAATCGCAGTTCGGGCTGCTGACCTGGCATCAACCCTTGCCAAATTCGCCGCGACCGATGCCGAGTTTCGGGCGACGCACGGCGATGACCATATTATCGCCGTGGTCCGGTATGAGTTCGCCACGAACAGGCCTATCCACGAGAACTTAGGGAAGGCGATCTCAGCGGTCGTCGCGGGCATCCAAGAAACCGGTGATACAGGCCGCCAGGCAGGCCAAATCGCGGAAGCCCTGAAAGAGTATCCCCATCCTTTTGCGGACCCACTACGGCGATTGGATTTGGTCGGCAGCAAGGGAAGCTTGATCGAAGCGGAGCGTGCGATTTCAACGACGCTCGCCGCATGGAGCGAACCCGGCGATCCGGATGCGGAGAAACGCCTGCTTAAGTTGCGGAACCTCATCAGGATCAAGGCGTGTCCCGGCAGCGAAACAGACAAACGAATTGATCGAGTAGCGGTCTTGGCAGAACTGGAGGTGGAGCACGAGGATCGTTTATATCCCACGCCCGACGCGTTCCCCGAAGTTGAGGTGGTCATTCAGCGCGATGCTCTTGACGACATTGCAATCCTCGCCCGCGAACCTGGTTTTCCTCTCGTCGTCCATGCCGCCGGAAGCGTTAGCGCGGACAAGCCGCTGCGGATTCTAGAACCGCGTCATGAGTCCGACCGACGCGCCGATCAGCGTGTGGCCGCCTGGATTCAGTCCGAGTGCGGCAATGTTGGCCGGATCGTAGCGGTAGGCGCCGGAGAAGCCGTTGCGATCCACTTCGGCGTAAAGTTCGGTTCGCTTTGAGAGGAAATACTCGGCGATTGCATAGCTCGTGAGCTTGTGGCCACCCGCACCTTCGACATTGCCGAGGTTGCCGGCGATATCGTCATAGAAAGCCGCGGTGACCTGGAACGTCGGTGTGAATACCCACACGACGCCACCGCCCGGAATTCTGTCACGCCGCTTTGGCGCGCTCACGGCGCTTCCCGTGACGCTGAGGTCGTTGTAGCTCAGATAGAGGCGCGCGCTTCCAAGCTGAAGCGTTCCGCCAGTTTGAAAAGTCTGCGCCCATTGCGTTGCGCTCGCGTTCCATGTCTTCTGATAGGAGGCGCCACCCAGCAACGGCCCCCACTGGTACATCGCCGAGCCAGCGTAGTTGGTGCCGGCACGCGTGTCGCCCGCGACACCGCCCGGAGAGTAGCTGGCCCCGAAGCGGAACCCGCCGACCTGCCCGATATACTTGATCGTGTTGTTGAATCTCGAATCAAGCGTGAAGTAGTTCGTGCCGAACACGACGCCCGGTTCGATGGCGAGGGACTGGCCGTTCCCGCCGGTCGGGTCGAGGAGAATGCCGAGGTCTGTGTTTGCATTGAGTTGCCGACCGAACGTCAGACGGCCGAAATCCCCTGTCAGGCCAACAAAAGCCGCTTGCGAGAACAGCGTGCCCGGCGTTTTCAGCGCCCCCGTGCCGCTGCTGAAAGCCGTCTCGAGCTTAAATATGGCTTTGAGACCGCCGCCCAGGTCTTCCTTGCCGCTGAGCCCGAACTGGTTGCCATTAATGATGGTGTTGTCAAAACCGACTGCACTTCCGCCCTTGAGGCCGTTCGTCCAGCGAATGCCGCCGCCGACGTCGCCATATAGCGTTACGCTCGACTGAGCATGCGACGTGTTCGAGAGTAGGCTCAGCACTGCCGCCGATAGCGCGATTTTCAAACAGGGTGCAAATAGTTTCACCTGATCTCCTCTCATAATTAGTATGGCTAAGTAGATATTGCATGTGCGCTGCTGCTGAAACGGGGGGCGAGGCGCGAGGCTACGCTTTGCGTAGCCGGTCGCTAGCCGGCCACGCGGGGCGTGCTTATCCCAGGATCTCGATCAGTGAACTGATGTGTCCTCGACCGCCAATGCCATCGTCGCTGACCTCGACATACCAGGCGGTCCTGCTGCCGTCCTTGATCTCGATTGTTGCGGCGAATTGATCACCCGCCTGCACCATAGGCACGGAATGCCATTGAGCGGCGCGCCAGTCCAAAGTCGGTTTGTTATGTGAGTAAAACAGCTTGACCGTCGGGGCAGACGTATCGGTTCCGATTCGCGCCGTCACTTCCAGTTTTCCGTTCCGTACCTGACCTTGCGCCTCGATCGTGGGAATGCGGCGACCGAGAAACGTATGGGCGAGCCACATACGCCACGCGGACAGGTGCTTCTCGGAGACCCACGTGTGTTGCACGTTATCGATGGCGAGATAGCCCTTATTCCCGGACATCTCCGTCATCATGCTATTGGGTGTGCCGAGCGCGAAGAACTCGTCGTTGGTACCGAGTGCAACGAGGTAAGCCGATTTGATCTGATGTCGCCAGATGTAGGGGTCGAAATGCTTCAGCATCCGGAACCCGGTGGGATTGTTGATTGCCCGCAGGACCACATCCGCACCCTGGAATCCGGGACCCGAGCGCTTTCCCCATGCCTCTTCCGAGGGACCGCCGACCTCAGGGCCGAATTCAGCGAACTTCCTCGAGAGGTGATACAAGGTGTTTCCGCCGTGAAAACCACACGCGACGATGCCGGCGACCCGCTCGGGATCCACGCCGGTTGCAATGCATACCGCGAACCCGCGCTTGGAGTTGCCGAGCAACATGGCACGGCGGCTGCGAATTCCGTCGAGCGAGCCCAGCAGCGTAATCGCCCGCAGATACGCTTTGGCAATCGGATAGTAGCCGTTCCATGTCATATCCCCGGTCTCCAGGAGCTTCTTCAACGCGTAGCCGGTGAAGTCCGATTCGTTCATGCCGAACGGTTCGTCAGCAGGGTTGGAGAAAATCATGACCGGTATGCCGAGATCGAGCGCCGTGCATTCGGCGTACTCGGCTTCAGTATTCAGGTCAGTTCCTGGAATCGTTCTGCGATGCCACTCGTTCGAATCGAAGAATTGCTTTTCCGTACCGATGATGCCGGCGACACCCGTGCCGTCATAGTTATCCGGCACATAGATCCGCGCGGGATGCTTCCAGACGAGCCCCTTCCAATGCTGACTCGTGAACGTCAACTCGACGATCCGAACCTTTCGTGCGGGCCGGTACTGGCTCTCGACGACGAGGTCGCTGGCAATGACCGTCTCCAAGGTTTGTTCGTCAAGCAGCTCCTGCATATCGAAAAGGCTGGCCGGCCCGATCTCGCACGGGTCCATAGAGTCATGAGCGTTCATTGTGTCTCCTAGGTTGAATGGTTTGTACGGGCGTCGCTAGCGTCATGGCGGATGCAGAATGCCAATACGAGGATGCCGGCGACAAGCTGTGCCGCGATCAGATAGAGGGCGGTGTCGAGGCTGCCTGTATGCGCCCTGATCGAGCCGACCAACGCTGCGCTGGTGCCGGAAAGCGCGCCGATACTCGAGATGAGCGCGATGCCCGCAGCGGCGGCCCCGCTCGACAGGTAGCGGGTCGAGATTGCCCAGAAAATCGGATAGGCCGATGCGATGCCGCAAGTCGCCGCGATGGACGCAAGCAATACGCCGGCGAGCGTGCCGTGCAGGAGGGCGATGGCAACCAACCCCGCCGCCCCGACGCTCGCCGCAACGACGAAATGCCACCGGCGCTCCTGGAGGCGGTCCGAACGGCGTCCGTAGATCACCATGGCCACGGTGCCGAGCAGATTGGGGATCACCGCATACAGACCGACATGTTGCAGGTCGCTGATTCCCGTAGCTTCGATGATCGAGGGCAGCCAGAAGATCAGGAGGTTAGTGGCGCTGCCCAGCGAGAATGTTGTGAATCCCAGCAGATACACGTGCGGATTGCGTAGCACCTGCCTCAGCGGCTGGTTCGCGACGGTAGATTCAGCCGCACCACGCAATGCGTTGCGCACGGCGTGCTGGTCCGTTTGCGACAGCCAGCGGGCGTGGGCCGGCGTTTCCGGCAGCACGCGATAGGCGGCAATGCCCAGTAGAACGCTCGGTAGTCCTTCCAGAATCATCAGCCACTGCCAGCCGTCGAGACCCCAAACGTGGTTCAGCGATTTGAGGATCGAGCCGGAGACGGGGCCGGTCACGAGACCCGCTGCCGCGGCGGCGGTCATGAAGAGCGCAATCACGCGCGCGCGGCGCTCATGGGGATACCAGAACGTCAGATACAGGATGACGCCGGGGAAGAAGCCCGCCTCGAACACGCCGAGCAGGAAACGCAGAACGTAAAACTGCAGCGGCGTCGTGACAAACAGCGTCGCCGTCGAGGTGATTCCCCACAGCAGCATGATGCGCAGAATGGTTTTGCGCGCACCAATGCGGCGTAGCAACAGGTTGCTCGGGAGCTCGAATAGCAGAATGCCGATGAAAAACATCGAAGCGGCGATTCCATAAACCGCGTCGCTGAATCCGAGCGCGGTCTGCATCTGCAGTTTCGCGAGACCGATGTTGTTGCGGTTGACGAATGCCATCAGATAGCAAAGAAACAGCAGCGGGACGAGCCGCGCAGTGATCTTGCCGTAGACGGCATCGCTTGCGCAGCCGCTTGCATCGGTATTCGGCCCGCTCAGCAAGGTGGTGTCTATTTTCATTCCGCTCGCTCTCCATCCGGGCGCGTCTCACGGGTGCGGAAGCCTAGGCCGGGCGATTCGACTGTGCAACCCAGATCGGACAACGTTACGGGATCCAGCGCGCCAGTGCTGCGCGCCTGCGCGGCGAATTCTGCGATCGTGCGCACCTTCGCGCAGGGCACGCCCGCCGCGGAGCACGCCTCTTCGAGTTCGGCCGCTTGCCAGTCTGCGATCGCGGCCGCCAGGTCAGCGCGCAGTGCCGACGGATTGTGGGAGCGTAGGAATTCCGCAGGCGCGTCGGCGTCGAGTGGTTGCTCGAAATAGTTGCCGTTGCGCGCGATGTCGCTGCGTTCCAGGACGTTGAGCAGCGCGATCAGTTGACGCGGCGTGTTGGCGCCGAGGGCGACCCAGCCGTCCCGGGTTTCGAACAGATCGGCTGCGGGGCTTCCCGAGTAGCCTTGATTGCCGACACGCGGCGGCGTGGCGCCCTCGGTGAGGGCGTGACAGGCGAACGGATACATCAGTTGCAGCGCCGCGCCGGTCATCGACACGTCAAGGAAGCGGCCCTGACCGCTGGCGTCCCGCTCGCGAAGTGCCGCGATCACCGCCAGCGCGGCGATGATTCCGGTACCGGCGTCGATGACCGGGAAGCCGGTCTTGATCGGCGGCTCGCCTTCGTGGCCGCCCATCAACATCATGCCGGTGGCGGCCTGGATCACGTGGTCGTAGGCTGGCCGGTCCTGCCAAGCGCCTTCACGGCCCCAGCCGCTGATGGAGCAGTAGACGAGGCCTGGATTCGCCGCTCTCAGCGCGGCGTCGCCGAAGCCGTGGCGATCGAGCACGCCAGGGCGCAGGCTGTCGACGAGTACGTCTGCTTCGTGCGCGAGCGCGAGTGCCTGCTCGCGATCGGCCGGGTCGTTCAGATCCAGCGAGAGGGAGCGTTTTCCGGCATTCAGGGCGACGAACGCAGCCAGCCCCTTGCCTCGTCGCATGACGTCACCGCCGCCGCGATTCTCCACCTTGACGACCTCTGCGCCCAACTGGGACAGATAGAACGTCGCAAGCGGCCCCGCGATCACGTGCGTGAAATCGAGCACCCTGATGCCGGCCAGCGGCTTGAATTCGCTCATGATGCAAACCTCGTTGTGGCAGAAAGACCATGCTGGAAAGGCACCGCGGCACGTCTAGAAATCTCTCTTGCTGAATCCGTTGGCATGCATTCACTCCCAGGTAATTGCGGCGATTGTCAGTGGCTGATATTTACTTGAAAATTGAGAACTATTGAACGAGCCTTTCCAAAACGTGAATACTGACCCTGATTTTAGCCGCCGTTACGCTGGCAGTTTTCTCCGCCTGAGGCACCTTCGGCTGCTTGAACTGATTGCCCACGGGGGATCGCTTGCGGCGGCGGCGCGGGACTTGCATCTGTCTCAGCCGGCAGTCACGAAAATGCTGCACGAACTGGAGACCTCCTTTGGTGGGCGCCTAGTGACGCGCGGCGCGCGCGGTGGACGACTGACCGAAGAGGGGACGGCCGTGCTCCAGCGCCTACGGCTTGCGCTTGCGCATGTCGACGCCGCGCTCGCCATCGCCGGCCCAGACGGCGGCGGGAGACGCCCGCTTTTGCGCATAGGGGTATTACCAGTCGTCGCGGTCTCGTTGCTGCCGACCATGCTGAGCCGAATCGAAGCCAGCAAGCGTCCCTTGCTTGAAATACACGAATCGACGGTTGATGGTCTGTTCAGCGCGCTGACAGCAGGGCGAATCGACTGCATTATTGGACGGGTGGCTGCCGACATGTTTGCCGCGTCAGGGGGCAACGAACTGACCGTCCTGCCGTTAATGTTCGAGCCGCTCGCCATTGCCTGCGCGCCAGGGCATCGGCTTGCACAGGCGTCGCGCGTCACGATAGAACAGTTGCACGGTGAAGACTGGATCGTGGCGTCCGCCGGCTCAGAAACGCGCCGCGTGTTCGATTCACTGTTCCTGAATCACGGATTGATGCCGCCACGACCAGTGGTGGAGTCGATGGTTTTCCATACCAACCTTCAGATGGTCGGCGCAATGGACGCATTGACTATTGCTCCACATTCCGCCGTGCAGCTTTATCAACGCATGGGAGCCGTGCAACCGGTGAAAAGCGTTCTAAAGTTGCCGGCCGGCACCATTTCGCTGATTCATCTCAAGATGACGGCCGGTTTGCCGGCGCTGAAGGAGTTAATCGCTGCGGCGGAAAGCGGAAAGGAACAGAGGTAGGTAGAGATTTCTGAACGAAAACTTTCCGTGCCTTACCGATGGCCGAGATAGGCGGGGAATCGCCCCCTTACCAGGCATTTGGAAGTATTGCCATCACTTACTCTGATTGCTCAACTCGTAAGGAGATCAAGCATCATGAGCATACAAAGTGTAAGTGGTTCGCAAACCAGCACGAACCTGCTGTCTATCGGCGCTACTCGACGCTCGGCCGGCGGCGGCTGCGAAGCGGCGTCGTCCTCGTCGTCTTCGTCGACCAGTTCAACGAACTCAAACCCGCTGTTGTCGGCACTCGAGGCGGCGCTGTCGGCACTGGGGATCGGCAGCACGTCGTCGACCACGGCTACCTCGGGTACGTCGAGCACGACGGCTTCTTCGAGCTCGACCGGCACGGCAGCCTCTTCCACCGCCTCCACGAGCGATGCGACGTCAACCAGTTCGGTCTCCGGAGCGCTGCAGGCCTTTCTCGGGGCACTCTTTCAGACACTTGGGTCGCTTCAGCAACCCGGCAATAGTGACGGCTCCACGTCTAATAGCACGAGCGGTTCGACGAACTCGATCGCGACTTCTTCCTACGGGGATATTGGTGGGGCGCTGAATGCGCTCGCACAGGAGCTCGGGTCTGGCAGCACGACGAGTTCGAGTGCTGCGTCTAGTACGTCGGATGCAAGTAGCAATGCTTCTTCGTCTTCTTCGCAGACGTCGACGCTGCAGACGGATTTTCAGGCGCTGTTGAGCTCACTCGGCGATAGTAACTCGGGCACGTCGTTGCAGTCGTTTGTGCAGACGCTCGCGGATAACCTCAAAGGAAACTCGCATATGCAAACGGTTGGGAGCTTAGTGTCGACCACGGCTTAAAGTAACGAAAGTACAGGCGGGTTTTCGTCCTTCCTGATGACGCTATCAGGAAGGACGGCGGTCGAACTCAGGGCGTGAACCGGTCGTTCGACTCGGCGAATGGTCGAAACGGGGCGAGCACGGTCCTTCGCGAGACCGGACTGGCAAAGCGCCGATACGCTACCCACGCCTGTTTCTTCTCCCTCTCAACCCTCGCAGGCCGCTGACGCCCCTCACATTTCTAATTCTGGATCGTTCACAATCGCAATGTCAGGTCAATAACCGGACCAAACCACGTGATCGTCGACGGCGTAAAGCCTGCAGTCCGCAAGCCCGCGTCGGTTGCACAGCGCGAGCGCCCGCGCGGCGGGATCAGAAGGTAGCGAAGTGTCTTGCGGTGTTGTGCCAACAGCATATTGATCAGCGCCTCCGCTCGAGATGACGAACGCACGCGGAAAGGGTTTGGACTGGTATTTGTGATAGGCGTTTTTGCCGGCATCTCCGAGCAAAGTAAGAGGATCGACAGGGGGCGCATCAGTGGTTTCCTTGCCCGGTTGAAACCAGTCTTTCAAAGGCCGTTCCGCCAACCACCGCAGCTTCAGTCCCACCGACATCTGTGGCTCGGAGTTCTTGAACTTCAACGCGCGCTCACGTTGGGCGACCGTCACTTTGGCCTCCGCCATTATCTGTGATAGCGACTTCGAGACATCGAAGTTCTTCGCGAACAGTTCCTCGGTGAAAAAGGTATTGCGGCTGTCAGCCTGGCACCCGAAGGACGCCCGTTCGCCCGACGCCGACGTGATCACGATGCGCCGTTCCCCCTGGAGTTCCGGTAGAAACGACCCGGAATAGCAGGCGGCGAGTATGACGACCGTCGGCCGATTGCCCAGAGGAGCGAGCGCGGCCGACAGTTGTGTGGCCGTCATGGGCTTGAACTCCTGATGCGCGACATTCACGCTGAGAATTTTCCGGTTGCCGTGCGTGGAAATGAAAATCACCACGATGTCATCGGGTCCGGCATGGCTGTTGATCTGCTGTACCGCTTCGGCGAGCGTCGCCGGCGTCGCAAACGGGAAACGCAACTTATCTGTCTGCCGCCCGTCGCTGTCTTCGTACTTCAACACCGGTCCGCCCAGTTCAGAGAGCCGGCTCGAAACCAGCTCCATGTCATTCTGAAAGGCGGTGGAGGTTGAGTTCATGGCGAAGCCGGCAAACCACACGCGGCGACCTGTCGCCTGAGCGGCGGCCTGCACGGCCTGCGCATCTTGTTGCTGCTGAAGCGCTGCGCTTTGCTTCTGCGCATCTGGGTTGCTCGGCGACAACTCGGCACATCCGATCAAGGCAATCGTTGCCAACAGTGCTGAAAGCACCCGCAAGTAAAGTGTCAGTTGGGTTTGTCTCATTTATTCTTTGTCCAGTTTGTCTTACGCGCTGTTCGCACAGGCACCAAGACCGACACGCTTTCGCGAACGCTTACAACCCACCAACGATTGCACGCTAAGGCCGCCGCAAAATCTAATCTGCGATGAGTCAAGACCCAACATAGCCGGATGCTCATAGGAGAGTATCGCTGTTCCGCCCAACAGTGAGAATGTCCCTTTAACAGCACGAAGCGGCCAAGGCCGTTGTCACTACATCCCGGTGTTCTTCGTTGCTCCAGTGCAGCATGCCGGAGTGGTATCAGATGGGGTTGCTTCTGTTCGCGGCCTCATGCTTCGCTCTCGTAAAGCAGACCGTAGCGCCCGTTCGTTCGCTTGATTCGCGCGAAGCCGAGTTCCCCCAAATGCATACCGGCGATCAACAGTCCCTCCGAACTGACGAGGTCCAGAAGCCGTGATCGTGTGGTGGCTGCCAAGGAAGCGTCTTGATCGAATGCAATCGATACGTCTGGCCGTTTAATCTGGATGTGAGGAAAGTGAACAATATCTCCCCAAACAAGCAGGCCCTGGTCATGGGATTCGAAAAGATATCCGGAGTGTCCATCTGTATGTCCCGGTAGCGGCATCGCTCTGATACCGGGAAGCACTTCCCCTTCATCGAAAGTGCGAAGCTTGTCGCGGTAGCCGTCGAACACTTGACGTGCTATCAGGAAGTTGCCGCGGGCACGCTCGCTGGCACGACTTAGATTTCCGTCATCCTTCCAGAATGCGACCTCTCGCTGATGAGCAACAAGCTCCGCATTCGGAAAGGTCATGTGTCCGGCTGTGTCCACCAGCCCTCCGACATGGTCGGGATGGGCGTGTGTGAGCAGGATGGTGTCGATCTCGGATGGTTCGACGCCAGCAAGCGATAAATTCGTTCTCAGGCGGCCGCCCCATTGCTTGATGCCTCCAGCCCCACCGTCGATGAGAATTGTGCGGCCCGCTCCGCGTACGACGTAGCAGTTGATATGCACGGCAGAAGGCTCCTGCTGGCCTGCATCACGTTGCATGCTGGACGCCTCGGACGGGTCGATGTTCGAGAGGAAGTCCAGGCTAGCGGTGAGGTAGCCGTCGCTGATTGCGGTGATCGTGAAATCCCCGACTCGCTGACTTGGAAAGGTCAAGGTGGACACCATGCTTCTCCGGAAGACTTTCTAATTTCGGGCGTGAATGTTCGATGCGGCATACCCAAAACAACGGATGCGCGCCGTGAGACCCGTGCGGCGCGCGATGGCGTCGTCCAGGGCTTCCATGAACTGGTTCATTACCGGGGGCGTGCGAAACGTCTCAAGGCGATATTGGACTTCCGCGAAGACGGGATGTCCGTGCCCATGCCGAACGTCGACATAGATGACATGAACGTTTTTGAGTGCAGCGCCAAGGACACTCGTACAGAGTTTGATGCAGTCGCTGGAAAGCTCGGCAAGCGTCTCATCAGACGGCATGTGCCCCGTAGGAATATAGACAGTGACATTGGGCATCGCGGACCTATTTTTCCTGTTCGATCGAAACGGTGCGGGAGCTTGTCAGTTGTTCCGTCATCGGCGAGTAGAGGTGGACGCCTTCCGACATGCTCTCGACAAGCTGAGCGTTTCGCCGAGGAAGTTTTGCGAGCCAACGGCGGTCCGGAAACTTCTCCAGTGCCACTGCTTGCATCGCCAACGGCGTGAGGCCCATCTGGATCAGAGGTTCGGGGCCGCCTGCGCAAAGCACGAGGAGTTCGTCTGCATTGACCGCCGGCGCAAGGCCGATATCGCTGTAGAGATTTCGATGCCAGTCGGTGATGTGTTGCTGCCACCTTGCAAAATTGCCGCCGCCTTTCTGCCGATATTCCTCTCCCGTCAGGACATCGAGACTGTCAATCGTGTGGACGGCGAGGTAGACCGGGCAACCATCGCTTAACGACTTGAAGCGCTGCGACGTGTGGAAGCCAGTGACCGAGATGAGGGCGGGCAGTTTTTCAATGCTGTAGAAGTCGTTCCATTCGGCTTCGCTGTTGGGATCGGCGAAGCTGCATTCCACGGTGTAGATCATCAGATTATCCTTCGTGACGGGGGAGCGTATTGCAGCAAACGATTCATGTTCATTGCAGTAACGTAATGCTAATCTGTGATTTTCTGCGTATATATCGATATATAGTCAGTCTTCAGTGATATTTACTCAAGCTGACGTCAAACGTATATCAATCGGCGAGACTCCAATGCGACGTAAGATTCCAAGCAACTCCGCGCTCCTGGCTTTTGAGGCCGCGGCTCGACACGGCAGCTTCGCCCGCGCGGCCGAGGAGTTAGCGTTGACTGAGGGCGCCGTCAGTCGTCAGATCGGTCGATTGGAGGCGTTTTTGGGCGTCGCGCTGTTCGAGCGCGTTGGAAATCGGGTACGGCTTGCGTCCAACGGCACGCGATACGCGGTGCAGGTTCGCGAGATTCTGGATCGGCTGGAGCGGGACAGCCTATATCTGATGGGACAGCCCATCGAGGGCGCGAGCATTGATATCGCCGCGATTCCGACCTTTGCCACCCGTTGGCTGATCCCTCGACTGAAGCGCTTTCAAAATAAGCATCCGAACATTACCGTGCATATCGCCGAACGCATGGAACCCTTCATTCTTGCCGGTAGCGGTTTCGACGCAGCGATCCATTTTGAGCACCCAGCATGGGCGGGTATGCATGTACATCGCCTGCTGGAGGAGGTGCTGGTGCCGGTCTGTAGTCCGGCGCTGCTCGCAGACGCCGATCCGAACATATCGCTGGATGAGCTACCACGCCTTCACAGGCGACAAAATCCGGATGCGTGGCAGCTTTATGCACAAGAGGCCGGCATCGTGCTGACCAATTCGGCGGTTGGTGCACGTTACGATCTCCATTCCATGCTGATAGAAGCGGCGCTAGCCGGCTTGGGTGTTGCGTTGGTGCCGCGCCTTTACGTCGGGGCAGAGCTTGAACAAGGCCGTTTGGTCGCGCCTTGGCCGGACGGCAAAGCGATTACCAAAAACTTCTGCCTCGTTCTTCCTGAGCCGATCGAGTTGAGTGAAGGGCCACTACAGGCATTTGCGAAATGGATTCTTCACGAAGCCCGGGGCTTAGCGGCTTAAAGCAGCGTCTGACGCTCATCACAGAACAGCCATCCCCCCGCAGTTTCCCTCGCCAGGCGGCCGCCTCGCTTCGAGTTAACCGTCGCGAATGTCTGTTTGCGAGGATCAGGGGGCTCTCGCCCAAGCGACGGCTCGGCACCTGCGCCGACGCTGCGTGTCGAGGTCCAAATGCGGTTCCATGGCATCATCATGTGCACCTTCCTTCACACCACACCACACCGCAGGAGCGTAGGCCATGGCGACTTATATTGTCTTCACAAAGGAAAGCACGCAGGATCAGGGTGA
>OVEP011218183.1_pt1 | contig 15067 bp, 9 predicted proteins | sample 1779801 | NCBI WGS metagenome assembly OVEP01 (sample SAMEA3914791, study PRJEB12502) | metagenome | biome: forest; material: soil | place: Canada | collected 2011-07-03 | depth 0.1 m
TGATCGAGCGGCCGAAGCGGCTCGTCTATCTCAGCTCGGGCATGCACCATCACGTTGACGCCAATCTCGACGACATTCTCTGGGAGACGCGCCGCTGGAGCGGTTCGGACGCCTACGCGGAAAGCAAGCTTCACGACACGATTTTCGCCTTCGCCGTCGCGCGGCGCTGGCCGCACGTCTTCTCCAACGCCCTGGAACCCGGCTGGGTGCCGACCAAGATGGGCGGCCCCGGCGCTCCCGATGATATGGATCAGGCGCATCTGACCCAGGCGTGGCTCGCGGCGGGCGACGATCCCAAGGCCGATGTCACGGGTCGGTATTTCTATCACCTGAAGCGCATGGAGCCGAACCCGCAATCGCGTAGCGCGGCGGTGCAGGAGCGCCTCGTCACAGTCTGCACAGACATCTCGGGCGTGGCGCTGCCGGCGTAAAACGAGCTTGCTCGTCTCCGTGTGGAGACGAGCCTCCCGCCCACACAAGGAGCCGACCGGTGGCGCCTGGGGGACGCAGGATCGGCCCGCGGCGCGGCGCCTATGAACGTTAGCAAGCCGCCGAAGCGACAGGACCGACCTGTTCATAGCCGCGTTCCGGCCGCCCATCCTTCACACGCAAACTGCTTCGGGAAAACCAACGCATCTTGCCAGAGGTCTCGGTTCATTTCTTTTACAGGCCGACGACGTGCCATCGCCGACGATTTAGGCCAACGCCCGCGAAAATAGCCCACCTCAACCAGCGCAGTCGCCCAGGCCGCGCGACGACAAGCTCGTGGGAGACCACGCCATCATAGCCCGCGACCTCATGCTGGCGCGCCGTAAGCGCCTACGCGCCCGCAGCGCACGCCTGAACGGTCCATGTTGAAAGCCGGACGCCGGCGTTCCTGAACGCCGATCCTCACAGATTTGGCCGACAGCCCCAAGCGCTTACGGAGCGATTGCGCCCTTCGACAGCCGCCGCCCCAGTAAGATAGTTCCCGTTTTCAGTTGCGGGCGCCGGCGCTTGGTCACCTCACGCCAAGGGCGTGACCGCGCTCTACTCCGAACTCGGCGAGGCCTGGACGACCCCGGTAAATCCATTGAAGGTTTTTAGGAAATCATCCAATAAAAACAAATTCCCTAGCGGGCTGACAGTCAAACGCTAACCTGTCTCCACTTTGCCCTTACCCGTCCGGCAAACTGCCGCCGACCAGCCCCGAGCCGGACAGGGTCAGACCGACTCCGATGCGGTTGCGCAAGGCCTCCGGCAGAGGAACCTCCAAGGCCGCGCCGCTGCGCCGGAATTCCAACGGCTCGGTCGAGCCCACGACACTGACACGATCCAGTTCGCCACGGCCGACCTGATTATCCCGCCCCCACAGGGTCAGGCGCGCGACGCCGTCCTCAGGCCAGCCCAGCACCAGGGCGTACACGTCCTCACCCTTGCGCACGTAGCGCACGTCGCGCGCAGTATAGGGCGAGTTCGCCCCGCCTTCCGCGAACATGCCGCTATGGGCCTTGGTCGGGCCTTCGCCATGGACGCGCCAGGGTCGGCTGCCGTGGATGGCGTCGCCGTAGCGGCCCATCCAGTCGGCGATCTCCTCGACGATCCGCTCTTCCTTCTCGTCGATGGATCCGTCACCGCGCACCGGCACGCTGAGCAGCAGGTTGCCGTTCTTCGACACCACGTCGCACAGGGTGTGGAGTACGTTAGCCGCGGTCTTGTATCCGTCGGCCTCGTACAGCGCCCGGTCGTAGTGCCAGTTGCCGAGGCAGGTGTCGGTTTGCCACGGATAGATGTCGATCGCCGATTTCCCGCCGCGCTCCACATCTTCAACTAAAGCCATGCGCCGTTCGACCGGCAGCATCTTGCCGTTCAGCACCACGTCGACACGGCCGCCGCTGCGCGCGCGACTTGCGTTGTAATAGTGGGCGGCGATCTCCAGCCCATACCGGCCCATCGGCAGGCCGGTGTCGTCGAAGTAGAGCAGGTCCGGCTGGTATTTAGCGACCAGATCGCGGCAACGCAGGAACCAACTTCGAGCAAACTGCGGATTGATCCGCGGCGGATCCTCGTACCAGAGCCCATCGGCGCGGTCGTGGAAGGCGGTCGCCTCCTGGATGGAGGGCACGCCGTCGGGGATCGGCATGTTGCGCCCGGTATAGAGGTCTTGCGGATCCAGGCCCTCCCACCACTTACCCGTCCCGTCGGCCTTGCTGAGCCGCCACGCGTCATAGCGCTGACCGCGCATGGGGCCTTCGGCGTCATAGCCATAGGCGGGCTGCAGCCAATGCCAGGCGTGGGAGCTGTGGTTCGATACGCCGAAGCGCAGGCCCCGCGCCCGGGCCGCCTTGGCCCAGGTCCCGACGATGTCCTTCTTCGGCCCCACCCGTGTGGCGTTCCACGGGTGGTAAGACGAATCGAAGGCGTCGAAGTTGTCGTGGTGGTTCGCCAAGGCCACGAAGTATTTCGCGCCCGCACGGCTGTAGAGATCGATCAGCCGCTCTGGATCCCAGTGCTCGGCCTTCCAGAGGTTGTCGATTTCCATGAAGCCGAAGCGGCTTGGATGGCCGTACTTGGCGAGGTGGGCACGGTTGGCCCGGCTCCCCTGGAGATACATGTTGCGGGCGTACCAGTCGCCCTCCTCCGGCACGCACTGCGCGCTCCAATGCGCCCAGATGCCGAACTTGGCGTCACGAAACCAGCGAGGTGCGCTGTAGCCAGCCGCCAGCGAGGCCCAATCGGGGGTGAAGGGTCCTGCTGCGGCCGCCGCGGCCGCCGCCGGAGCGGCCAGCGCAGCCGCCGCCCCCATCACGCCCAAGCTCCCGCGCCGTGTGAGCTCCATCCTCACCTCCCCTATTTCGTGTGGCCCAAGAGAGGGCGATCCCTTCCACGCCCTCTGGTCGCCAAGGCGCGAACTGTGAGGCCTTCAGCCTCCGCTCGGATTTTGACGGCCGGCTGGAAGTGAGCGTCCCCATCTAATCCGCACGTGGGAGAATTTCACCAGCAAAATTATATTTTCATATATGTCCGCCACTCAAGGACCGCGCGAACTGAAACCTAAACCGCCTTGGCAATTGCGGATCGCTCCGCTTCGCCGGGCTCACCCCTCGGTCGCAGGTCGCCCAAGGCGGTCGGAGATCCGCGCCACGGCCTCGCGCAGCATCTCCTGCGCCGCATCCAGCCCAACCTTCTGGGAGCCATCGATCAGCTCAAGGAAGGGAATGGTCAGGGCCGCCACGACCGTTCCGTCGAAGCCGTAGACAGGATAGCTGAGGTCCGTCACGCCATAGGTGATTGGACTCTTGCGGCGGTCGTAGCCCTGGCCCCTCACCACCTTGAGACGTTTGGCGATGGCGTCGCGGTCCACTGGCTCGCCCAGCTCCTGTTCGGCTTCCGCCAGGATGTCTTCAGCGCGCTGTGGGCTGGAAAAAGCCAGCAGGACGTGACCCGAGCAACTCCGAACCAGGTCCACCGTCGCCCCGATCTTGACGGAAAAGCCCCGCATCCCGGGGTGCTGCTCGCCCGCCACCACTAGGCCGTGGCCGCCGCTTGGCGTCACAAGGTGGCAAGACTGCCCCGCCTTCATGACCAGGGCCTGCATCTCAGGCCCAGCGGCCCGGACCAAATTCTGCGCCGGGGTCGCCCGATAGGCCAACTCCAGCAGTCTGTAGGTGACGGTATAGCGGTCCGACACGGCCGATTTACGCAGGTATCCGAGCCGCTCCAGCACGATGACGACGCGGAACAGTTCGCCCACCGAACGACCAAGCCCAGCCGCCATCTCGCTGACCAACGCCCCTTCCGGATGCTCGGCCAGCAGTTCGATGATCTCGAACGCCTTCTCCAGGGCCGGCGCCGCGTAAACCCCCTTCAGTCCCCTGCCCGCCATGACACTGGTCTGACCCCGATGGGTGGTCCAGTTTGGATGTTATTGCATGGCGGCTTCTGACGCCACGGTTGGGGTGGGCGAGCGCGCGCTTTTCAACAGAGCTGGCGCGCTCGCCCATGGCGCGACGCCGCCGTTGCGGGGCACGAAGCTTTCCGGCGCCGGCGGTCGGTAGCCAAGGGAACTATGTGGTCGCACCCCGTTGTGGTGCCGCCGCCAGGCTTCGATCAGGATCTGGGCCTCTGCCAAGCTAAAGAAGAGTTCGCCGTTGAGGAGTTCGTCGCGCAGCTTGCTGTTGAAGCTTTCGCAGTAGCCGTTTTCCCAGGGGCTGCCGGGCTCGATATAGGCGGTCTGGGATCCGACGCCGGCGATCCATTCACGCAGAGTTTTAGCAATGAATTCTGGGCCATTGTCTGACCGAATATAGGTTGGTGGCCCACGCAGGATCATCAGGTCCGCAAGTGTCTCAAGAACATCAGTTGAATTGAGCCGGCGCTTCACCCGAATAGCTAAGGCCTCATGGGTGAATTCGTCGATGACGCAGAGCATCCGGAATTTCCGTTGATCATGGGTCCGGTCCTCGACGAAATCATAGGACCAGACGTGATTGGGCCGCTCGGCGCGCAGGCGCACGCAGGACCCGTCGTTCAGCCACAGCCGGCCGCGTTTCGGCTGTTTATGCGGGACTTTCAGCCCCTCCCGTCGCCAGATCCTCTGGACTCGCCTGGCGTTCACCGCCCAGCCCGCATGGCAGGGCGGTTATGCGCCGATAGCCATAGCGGCCGTAGGTCTTAGCCAGCTCGATTGAGAGGGACCCGGCCAGCGGACCACCATCAGGGCCAGCGGTCGTAAGCGCCGCGCCAACAGGCAGGACAGATGACCGCAACCCGACAGATCGTAAAATCAGCCCAACTTCACCCTTGCAGAGCAGGGGCCGTCCACAGATGACAGCACCCTTCCTCGGGCTCTGGCGGGACATCAACCCTGCGGCGAAAACACCTCGGACAGCGGCTTGGCGCCCAGGCGCGGCGGCTCGTCCGAGGCGGAGGCGCCCAAGCCTGACGCGCCCGGCGTCGGCGTGGTCGGTTGCACCGTGTCCAGCGGCTGGTTGGCCGGCGGCGGGTTGGCCGGCTGGACCATGGTCACCTCGCCTGGGGGCGGCGACGGGGCGGTGCGAATCGGCTTGTCGGCGCCCAGGGCAGGCTCGCCCACCGTGTCGATGGCGGCGACCAGCGGCTCCCACGGCAGCGCGCCCTTGGACTTGACCTTGTTGAACGACTTGGACGGGTCGTACAGCGGCACGCCGCGCACCAGGTCGGCCACCTCCAGCCGGCCCATGGCCGCCAGCAGGGCCGCCTCGCCCACGTACTCGTCGTGACGCGCCTGGGTCAGGGCCAGCTCGGCGTTCTCCAGGGTCTGCTGCTGGATCAGCACGTCCAGGGTGGTGGACAGCCCCACCCGGTACTGCTCGCGCAGGCCCTCATAGGCCACCTGGGCGGCGCTGACCTGCTGCTCGTTGGAGATCACGCTGGCCTTGTCGCCGACCATGGTGTTCCAGGCCTGGGCCACGCTCTGCACCGCCGTGCGGCGCGCGCCCTCGATGGAGATGCGGTCCGAGGCGTTCTGCTGGATCGCCTGGCGAATCAGCGAGCTGTTCAGGCCGCCGGTGAAGATCGGCTGGCTGTAGACGATCTGGCCCGACATCACCCGGTCGAAGTCGCGCACCCCGAACGGCGCCATGGCGCCCTCGGCCCCGAAGCTGGCCTGGGCCGAGACGGTCGGGCGGTTGGCGGCCTTGGCCTCGGCGATCTTGGCGCGCGACGCCTGCTCGGTGATCTTGGCCTGGGTCAGGGGCGGGCTTTCCGCCTCGGCCGCGTCGAAGGCCTGCTCCACCGTGTCGGGCAGGCCCGGCAACGCCGGCTCGGGCGCCAGCTCGCCCGGGTTCTGGCCCACCACGGCGGTGTATTCCGCCCGGCTGATCTGCAGCTGCGCCTTGGCGGTGGCCAGCAGGGCGTCGGCCGAGGACAGCTGGGCCTGGGCCTGGGCCACGTCGGTGCGGGTGAGCTGGCCGACATCGAACTTGGCTTGGGTCTCGGCCAGCTGGCCGCGCAGCAGGGCGGCGTTGTCGGTGCGGATCTTCAGGATCTGCTGGTCGCGCCGCACGTCCTCGTAGGCGGTGACGACGTTCTGGATCAGGGTGGTCTCGACCCCGCGCAGGTTCTGGCGGCCGGCCATCACCGTGGCCTCCGCGGCCTGCACCGTCGCCGCCGTCTTGCCGCCGGTGTAGATCGGCTGCGAGGCGGTGATCTGGCCGTAGCCGTAGTTGTACTCGAAGTGGCCGCCGGGGCCGAAAGCGCCCGTGGGCACGGTGTTGCCGCCGCCCAGGCCCGATCCGCTGCCCACGCCGCTGGAGCTGCTGCCGGTGGTGGAGCCGCTGCTGATCTCCGAGGTGCTCTGAAGCTCGTGGCCGAAATCGGTGCGCGACCAGTAGGTCTCGCCGTTGGCGGTGATGGTCGGGCCCCAGCCCGAGCGCGCCTGGACGTAGGTCTCGTCGAGCGCGCGCTGCTGCGCACGCTGCGACAGCAGGGTGGGGTTGGACTGGTAGGCCAGCGCGATGGCGTCGGCCAGGGTCTCCGCCGAGGCGGAGCCGGCCATGAGCGCAGCCGTAGCCGCGGCGGCGCACAAGGACACATGACGACTTGGCATGGGCATGAGCCTCAAGGTCGGAAAGGTGGTGATTTTTCCGCTTTTATAATTTCTCCAGTTCTCATCTTGGCCCGTCAAGGGGGTGTTGCGGATGATTCGCTGGAATTGGACGCATATTTTCAACATTAAGTATTGTTGGTGTGGCATGAATGCGTGTGTGAAATAAAACTTACAGCAATTTCTAGTTAAAAAAATGATCATTAAGGTGGCATTCCGTTTCTAAATAATTACTTCACGCGCTATTGGTGAGTTAATGTTTATATTTAGTACGGATAAATATGTGATTATGTGAAAATAATGGAAAATCCGCCTTGATGGTGGGGCGGTAATTGCGAAAATGGCTGCGTGAAATAATTCATTTTATTGGTTTCGTTGTCGGATGAAATGCGTTCGAATTTATCGATTTCTTCCTAAGGTAGCAATTTTGCCGCAGTTAGCGTAATCCGGGTGTAGTTTCGGATGCTGGTCCGGAAATGCCGAGCACAGTCAGGGAACGCGAAAGTCGCGGGAACCGGAATTGTCACCGGAGGACGGCGCTCACCCATTATTTCGGCAGAGAGCCAGCTTGATCAACACGATTCGCCTGTGAGGACGGCGCGAGCGTCCTCATGAGTAGTTTCCGAATCTCACGGCGCCGTTTGGACTCTTGCTATGGTTGATCTATGGTTAATCTATGGTTGATGCGATCGGCCGGGTGTGGCGGCGATGGCGGGAGCCGCATGCGGGTCGGGAGCGGCTCCGCCGGACAGGAGCCCAAAAACGATGCCAAGCCATGAGCCGTTGGAACTGCCCCCCCTGGACGAAATCAACGCACAGCTCGAGCGGATCATTGCGAGTCCCGAGTTCTGCGTCCCCGAGCGGGACCATTTTTTCTTGCGCTACATCGTTGGCGAGGCGGTGGCGGGGCGGGGGGATCGGCTCAAGGCCTATGGCATCGCCATCGAGGTTTTCGCGCGTAGCGAAGCCTTTGACGCCCAGAACGATCCCGTAGTCCGGATCGAGGCCGGCCGGCTGCGTCGAGCTCTTGAACGGTATTATCTTGTGGCCGGATTTGGCGATGAGATTCTGATCGATATTCCGAAGGGCGGCTATCGTCCGACCTTCACCATGCGCAAGCAGGCGCCGACGATCTCTGGCCGGCGAGAGCCGGGCGAGCCGGGGCGCACGGCCCGTCCGCTGTGGGAGCGACGGAAGCGGTTACATCGGCTCGCCTTGGCGACAGCAGCCCTGGGGGTGATGCTGATCGGAGCGTTCTTAGTCGCTGCTCCAGCGACTGGGCGGCTGAACGCTCAGGTGATCCAGCATACCCTCTCGCTCGTAACTGCGCCGTGTAAGAATGAAGTCGTTTCGAATCTCGTGTGCCGGCGCTCCGGCCGGTGATGGAGAGGCGGAGGCTGCTGTGCCTACTCGGGACCGCCATGTTGCTGCCGTCGGAATTGGGCGCCGCTCGCGCGATCCTTCCTAGGGTGACGCTGCTCTCTGCTAGCTTGGAACTTGGAGGCGCCTGGGGAGGGTCGGATCCAGGGGATGTATTGGCGGTGATCGAGCGCATGCGTGGGGCCTGCCTGGCCGACGTGACTCTTCTCTCCAACCACCAACCCGAGAAGCTCCGCATTGATGATCATTCCAGCGGTGGCGCGCCCTCGATCTGGCTCCACACGGGGGAGCCGGGCACCGGCTGGATCATCGTCATCGTCAACACTCGCGACTGGTGCAATCTCGCCTATCAGTTCGGGCATGAGCTCGGGCACGTACTCTGCAACAGCTGGGACACGGACGCCAAGCCGCGCCCCCCTTGCCAGTGGATCGAGGAGGCGTTGGTCGAGGCCTTCTCCCTGCGCGGCCTTGGGCTGCTGGCTGACGATTGGGCGCGCGCGCCTCCGTTCCGCGATGACGCAGCCTATTCCGTCTACATACGGAGCTATCGGGAAACGATCCTCCGCGGCTATTGCAAGATCGCTCGGAAGGAAGGGGCCGCCGCCGGCTTGGGCGTATGGTTCGAGCGGCATAGGGCCTTCGTCGAAGGGAAGGGGGGGCTCGATGCCGCCCGGGGCGCGGTCCCGGCCATGCTTGATCTCCTGGAGGGCGACAAGGCCATGGTGGCGGACATGGGAGCGCTCAACCGCTGGCCCGGTAGGAGCGGGGTCCCTCTACATGACTACCTCGGATTTTGGGAGAGGAGCTGTGCGGAGCTGAACGCTCCCGGCCGACTGCCGATGCGGCTAAGGCAACTGCTTGCCGGTTCCTGAGTGGCGGGCCATCATTTCCCCTGACACCTGCCAGCCGCATCCATTCTGGCGATGGCCGCCAACGTTTGGTCGAGCGCCGAGAGTTCGTCTGCCGCCTCGGCCGTCCCGAGCGACGCGGCGCGGGCATACCAGCGGCGACCAGTTTCGATATCCTGGGGCCCGCCTAGACCACGCACAGCATAACGCGCGAGCATCAGGAAGGCGGCCGGGTGGTCGTGCCGGGCGGCCTCGGCGAACCAGCGCCGCGCCGTCGCGTGATCGTTATCGTTAGCCTGCCCTTCGTCTTGCAGCATGCCGAGCGCGAACATCGCGCCCGCGTTCCCGGCTTGCGCCGCGCGTAGGAACCATGACTTCGCGGCTTGATGATCAGGCTGTACGCCTCGGCCGCTCAGATGGCGTTCGCCGAGCGCCATCTGAGCTTCAGGCAGGCCAGCGTCGGCGGCGCGAGCGAACCAGGCGACGGCCTCGGCATCGTCCTGCAGTACGCCGCGGCCCTCGGCGAGCATTTTGCCGTACCAGTACTGTGCTTTCACGACGCCTTCGGCCGCGTGCCTTAGCCAGAAGGCGGCGCGCTCCTCGTCGCGAGGCACGCCAACGCCCTCGGCGAGGCAGACCGCGTAGTTGAATGCGCCGATCAGATCGCCCTGCTCCGCAGCATGTTCGAACCATTCGTGCAGAGGCGGCGGATCTCGCGTAAGGGCGAGCGCCGTCCCAGCCTGCAGCAGCGCCGCGAGTTCGGCCTGGAGATGCGGTTCAGCTTCTTCCGCCGCCCGTTCGAACCAGGACGCTGCCTCATGCGGATCCCGAGCGACACCAGCGCCGATGAGATAGAGCATGCCGAGCGAGCGCGCCGCCACCTTGTGACCGCCCTCCGCCGCCGCGCGGAACCAATGCGCCGCCTCGAGGTAATTCGGAGGCAGGCCGCCGCCGTGGGCATAGATGTCGCCAAGCCGAGCCGCCGCCTCACGGTCGCCGCCGAGCGCCGCACGGCGCAGCCAGCTTTCGCCGTTCAGCAAATCCACCGCCCCTCCACGTCCCTCAAGCAGTAGCGCGCCGAGTCTAGCCTGCGCATTGCAAAGTCCGGCCTCGGCCGCGAACGTGTAGTGCTCCCGCGCCTTGGTTTCGTCTGGCGCTGTACCTATGGCGCATTCGGAACCCACGCCCACCAGGTAATGCGCCATGGGGAGCCCCGCCCGCGCCGCGCGAAGGAGTTCGCCGCGCGCGGTGCGCGCCTTCTCTGCGGTGTCAGCGCACAGCATCAGCGCCATGCCGTAGCCGAGTTGGCCTTGCGGGCAATCCTGCTCAGCGGATTTGCGGTACCAATCGAGCGCCGCGTCAGGATCGCGCAAATCCTCTGGTCCGCTAGCTAGAATGTAGCCGAGTAGGCTCTGGGCGTCTGGTGCGCCCGCTTCGGCCGCCCGCCCCGCCCAGAGCGCAGCCGCATGATAGTTGGCGCCTTGCGCCGCGATCGGCTCGAATAGCCCCGCATGCGGCTCGACCGCGGCCAGCCCGAAAAGATGCAACTGGGCGAGGCGGCATTGCGCCTGCACGTGTCCAGCTTCGGCGGCGAGGAGGTGCCAGCGCGCAGCTTGGGAGGAATGGCGTACCGTCCCTTTGCCTTCAAGATAGCGCTCGCCGACGATGAAGGCGGCGTCCGCGTCGCCGGCCTCTGCAGCGGCTGCGAACAGCGCGAGCGCTCGGTCGGGCGCTGAATCGGAGAGGCGCGTCGCCCGCATACGCGCCCAGTTCGGGAAGTGGGACGCTAGGTGATCGAGCGGACCGGCGAGGAGGTTAATTCCAGCCATGAGGCTGACGACCTAGGGTTCATGCATGCTGTCGTGGAGGATCGGAATGATCTTGCCGACGAAGTAGCCGAGTACGGATCGCGTGCCGACCTTTACATCTGCAGTAAGTGGCATGCCGGGCCTTAGATGGAACCCCGGGGGAGTGTCGTGCAGCGCCAATTTGTTGAGCGCGATGTCGCCTTTGTAGTAGAGCATCCGCGGCCGGTTTGGCAGCATGGAGCCACCTTCCTCGGACGTGGTCTCAGGGCTGAAGCTATCTGGGCTGATTTCGCGCACCAGGCCGCGCGCGCTGCCGTATCGCAGGAAGGGAAGGGTGTCGAACTTAATCCGAACCTCTTGGTTCGGACGAACGTAGCCGCTGTCGATGCCAGGAATATCCACCTCGGCCGAGAGTGGCGCGTCGAGCGGCACGAGCTGGAGCAGCGGCGCTCCGCTGGCGACGACCGAGCCCAGGGAGACCTTGCCTACCGAGAGCACGACCGCATCGCGCGGCGCAGTCAGAACCTGAAGATTGCTGTGCAGGCGGGCTTTCTCATAGGCCTGCTGGGCTTGAACCAGTAGATTGCGCGTGTCGGCGAGGTCCTGCGAGTTTTGCCCGCTCCAGCGCTGGATGAATGCTTCGCGTTCAGCACGCTGGGCGGCCAATTCGCGGGCCGCCTGGGCGGCGTCCGATTCCGCCTGGGCGCGTGCGGCCGCCATGTTCAGCCGGCCGTCCTTGGCGTTCAGCGCAGAAAGCTTGCTGCCGAACTGGCGAGCTTCGAGCTGCAGTTGCATGTCTTCGAGATTGGCGGCGATCCCCTGGCGCTCGCGATAGATAGCGGCCTGGGATCTATCCCCGGCGGCCTTGGTCTGCAGCTGGTCGATCTTCTGGTCGTAATTCTGAAGTGAGAACTTGTACTCTGTGGTCTGTTGCCTGAAGAGCGAGGCCTGCAAGGCGGCAAGGGGATTGGACGGATCTGGAGCATAGGCCGTGCCCGCGGTCACGGCCTGCAAGCGCGCGGCCTTCGCGCTGAGCAGGTCGACCTGATTCTTGATCGACGTGAGGTCGGCGGTGGTGAAGGTCGGATTGAGCCGGGCAAGGATCTGGCCCTTTCGGACGACGTCGCCCGGCCTGACGTCGATGTTCTCGACGATGCTCTCGCCAAACGACTGAACGACGATATTGGGCGCTTTGGCGACCAGCTTGCCGCTGGCCGAGACGATCTTGTCGATGCGGATCAGCCCGCTGGCGGCGACTACCGACACGACGAGCAGGCAGACGAAGAGGTTGGTCGCGTGCGAAAGCGGCGGAACGGGCGTGGCGATGAGCGCCGCCGACGGACTTTCGAATGCAAGCGCGGCGAGGGGCAGTGGGCGCTCGGGCGCCCGTTGGGCGTCAGTCGCCTTAGGCAAGCGTCGGAGCAACTGCGGCATGGGGTTTACCTTGCGGATCGAGATGGCGGCTCTGTTGCAGCCAGAGATGGCGATAGACGGGGCAGCGCTCGACCAGCTTGCGATGTGGCCCGAGATCGACGACCTGGCCGCCATCGAGCACGAGGATCTGATCGCAATCGACAAGCGAGGAGAGCCGGTGCGAGACGATGAGCATCGTGCGCCCGCGCGCCATGCGCTGGAGATTGGCGTTGATCAGCGCTTCGCTCTCTGGATCGAGTGCTGAAGTGGCTTCGTCGAGGATCATCAACCTGGGGTCGGCGATTAGCGCGCGCGCGATGGCCAGGCGCTGGCGCTGGCCGCCGGAGAGGTTTGGCGAACCCTCTTGGATCCAGGTTTGGTAGCCCTGGGGCAGGCGTTCGATGAACTCTTCGGCGCCGGCGAGGCGGGCCGCGCGTACCGCATCTTCGAAGCTGAGGCCTGGTCTTCCCGCGAGTATGTTGTCCTTCACTGTGCCGCGGAACAGGAAATTCTCCTGCAGAACGACACCGAAGCTCTGTCGCAGGTGTCGCAGGTTGATTTCGCGCAAATCCGTCCCGTCGATCTTCACGGCGCCTGAATAGTCGCGGTTGATGCCCATGAGCAGGCGAGCGATGGTGGATTTTCCAGAGCCCGAACGACCGACCAGCCCGAGCATGGTGCTCGGCGGAATGAAGAACGTGACCTTGTCGAGTGCCGGAGTTTTCGTGCCTTCGTACGTGAAGGTCACGTCCTCGAAGCTGATCTCGCCCGCGAATTCGGGCCGCAAGCCATGGCTCAGCGCGCGTTTCTCAGTCTGCCGGTTCAGCACCCAGCCCACCTGGAAGAGGGCTGCGCGCGCTTCCTGCATGTCCTGCAGGAGGCGCGCAAGGTTCACCAGCGGACCGGCGACGCGACCGCCTAGCATCATGAAGCCGATCAGGCTGCCGAGCGACAGCGGGTTGTTCGAGGTCATCGCTAGAAAGGCGCCGAACGCCAGCACGCCGGCCTGGGTATATTTCTCGAACGGCATCACTAGGACTACGGGCCAGTTGCTGAGCTTGCCCATCTGGAGGTTGAGTTCGCCGACCGTGGCGACGCGCTGGTCCCATTCCGCAGCGCGGGTGTTCTCGAGGCACAGCGATTTCACTGTCCGGATGCCGTAGATGCTCTCGACCAGTGTCGAGCCTTTGTTCGATTCAGCTTGGATCAGCTTGGCGGTCATCGCCGCAAGCGGCTTGAGGAAGGCTGCGATGATCAGCGTGATACACCCGGCGGCGATCAGCACCGTCCAAGCGAGCATCGCCTGCATATAGAACAGCACGGGCAGCAGCATCAGCACCATGACGACATCTATGAAGGTCGTCACCATGCGCCCGGTGAGGAACTCGCGGACGCGATAGAGTTGATTGACCTTGTAGGAAAGCTCGCCCGCCTGATTGCGCTCAAAAAAATCGATTGGAAGCGTCATCAACCTGTCGAATACTGCGAGATTCAGGCGCGTATCCAGGCGATTGGCGAGAATGACGAGGAGCATCCGGCGCGACCAGGCGATCAGCATTTCAAAAGCAAGCGCGATCAGCAGGACGACGATGATCAGCGTAAGCGTGTTCATGCTGTGGTACATGACCACTGTGTTCAGGGTGGTCATGATCATCAGTATTGGAAGAACACTCAGAATGGTGATGGTGATCGAGCCGATCGTGACATCACGCAAGATGGACCGGTCTCCCCACACCAGGCGAGCGAGCAGTCCGAGATCGAAAGCCTCCTCGTCCTTGCTCCCGTCACGCGATGCGCGCACGAGTAGGGTGGCGCCGTCCCAAACGTGTTTGAGGCGGAGCTCGTCCACTGATGTGGCGGGTTCCGCGACGGGCGCGAGGGGATCGCGCACCAGCAGCACGTCGCGTTCAAGGTCGCGGCCGACGACGATGGCGGCGCCGCCATCGGACAGCAGCAGAAGGATCGGCGATGGGCTGTCGATCTTCATCAGTTGGCGGAAGTTCAGGTGGGTTTCTCGCGCCCAGAGACCGGATAGGCGGAGCCAATCAACCAGCGCATGCAGCGACGGCGGGGTCTCCATGGTGTCGAGCCCGGCGGCGGCGGGGTCGATATCTGCGCCGTGATAGCGGGCGACGCTGATCGTAGCGGCCACGCGCGCATTAAGTGGGCGGTGGGCCCGCCGGATCGTTTCTGGATTCATTGGGTCCTCGGTGGCCGAAACGCCGCGTCCCGCGCGCACCGATCCTGCCGGTATGCTGCAACTCGGTGCGGGCCACATGAGCGGGGCTGGTTGATGGTTCGAGAGGCTGTCACCCGTTCCTCACAAGTGCGGGAGAGATTGGGCCTAGGTCCAATCTCTCCCGGTGGCTTTGGCTTCAGGTTAGGCGTGGCAAGGTTACGTTGTATAAGTAGTCGCTGAAGGACAGAGGTAATACAGATCCCGCGCATCCGGTGGGGTCGATCGTAGATCCGGCGGACGTGGTCGGGGAATCGAACCTAAACAACGATGACGTCCCGCGTGGAACTATGTCGAGTGGGGTCAGCGTTGCACTCATCGCCTGCACGCTGCTCCGAAGAGAGGCTTCCCCACCATTCCCGGCGGTGTGCGGGATTGGTCGCGCTCCTTCCTGGAGGCCGTCGGTGGGGCAACTGATGAAGGACATGCGGTCGCTCGCATTGGCCTGATGGCGCCACCACGACGAGGTGTCGTTGGCGCAGTCGCGGCCAGTTCCGGGGGCCCGGTGGCCGGCGGCGCCTGTGGCTCCACTGTCTCCCGCACCTCCGTGCCTGCAGGTCGCCCCGGTGGCTCCAGTTGCCCCGGTGGTCCCATGCCGGCAGGTTGCGCCCGTGGCTCCGATCTTGCCGGTGGCTCCAGTTGCCCCGGTGGCCCCGTGGCTACAGGTTGCGCCCGTGGCTCCGGTCTTGCCGGTGGCTCCGGTTGCGCCCGTGGCTCCGGTCTTGCCGGTGGCTCCGGTTGCGCCCGTGGCTCCGGTCTTGCCGGTGGCTCCGGTTGCGCCCGTGGCTCCGGTCCTGCCGGTGGCTCCGGTTGCGCC
>OVEP011217347.1_pt1 | contig 14992 bp, 11 predicted proteins | sample 1779801 | NCBI WGS metagenome assembly OVEP01 (sample SAMEA3914791, study PRJEB12502) | metagenome | biome: forest; material: soil | place: Canada | collected 2011-07-03 | depth 0.1 m
GTGGTCGGCTTCCGCGACCACGTGAAGCGCTGCGTGGAGACCACCCGGCTGCTGGGCATGACCTCGGCCTACGCCCCGCGTGGCATCACCATGCCCGGCACCTACGACCCGCAGTCCGGCCAGGCGTGGACGCGTCGGCGCGAGCTCTACCTCCCCTACGACATGCTGGCCCAGTGGGAGATGCACTACGAGGAACTGCTCACCGAGTACTACCCCAACGGCTGACCGGCCCGCGACCGCCGGGCCCCAGTCAGGGCTGCGGCATAGTTGACAGGATGAGACCCGCGCCAAGGGCAACGCCGGGGGATGCGGCTACGAAGCGCCAGAAGGCCGTACGCTTCACAGAGGCCGGTCGTGCCTGCGAACAGGGCGGGTGATCACCCCGGCGTCTGCCGCGCGGGCGGAACGTCATTCACACCTCGGTCCACCGGTACCCGTCCACGCGCGGCAGCCCAGTAGTGGACCCGCGGTCCCATGGCGCCGTTGCCGTACGAGAGCCGCTGCCAGGCGCCGTCGGGGGCCTGGTCGATGAGCTGGTCGATGCACCGGAACCCGGCCAGGGACTTGACCTGCTGGGACTTCGGCGCGGCCAGCACGTAGCCAACTCCGGCTTCTTCGATCATCCGGCGGAACTTCCGTTCCTGGCCGTAGGCCGAGTCGGCGGTCACCCAGGCGACCGGCAGCCGCGACGCCAGCGCCCGCAACGCCAAGCCACGGGCCGGCTCGCGTGGGAGAGGGGTCCAAGGGTCCCGAGTCCGTTCTCTGCCGGGAGGACTGTCGGCGGGCAGCGAGAGTCCCGGTTGGCCCATGTCGGCGATGGCGGCAGGGCGCGACCTTAGGGGTGCCGCACCAACACCGCACCTCTTAGGCACGCTCCCCAGGAGGGACACCATCATGCTGTTCACCGCCCGCACCCTCGTCCGCTGGCTCGTCGCGATCACCGGTCTGGCGATGCTCGTCGCCGGACCGATCATGATCGGGGTCGGGTTCTCCGGCCAGTCCCAGGTCAGGCAGCAGCTGACCGCCCAGCAGATCGCCTTTCCCGCCAACGCCAAGTCCGGCCTTCCTGCCGCCGAGGCCGGCTACGCCGGGCAGCAGGTCACCACCGGTCCGGAGGCGAAGGCGTTCTCGAACATGATCGAGACCCATGTCAAGGAAGCCACCGGCGGCCTGACGTACAGTCAGGTATCCGCGAAGTACCTGGCCGCCACTGCCGACAAGTCCACCCCGGCCGCAACGCTGGCCACGCTGGGTGGCGAGCGGCAGACCGCGTTCATGGGCGAGTCGCTGCGCGGCAGCCTCCTGTCCGCCTACCAGGCGTGGGAGGTCACCTACCTGGTCATCGGCCTGGGCGTGGCATTCACCGGCATCGGCGCGGTCGCCCTGATCGGTGCCGGCGTAGCCCTGACCGGTAGCCGCAAGGCCCGGAGGGACGCCGCGCAGCCGCAGGACGTCCAGACGATCGCTGTTCCGGACAACGCGGCTGCCATCACCGAGACCGACCTCAACGTCAGCTGACCCCGGTCAGCAGCAACGTCCCCGGGCGGCCCCCACACGGAGGGGGCCGCCTGCGGTACGTCCGTGGTACGGCGGGTCCGCTGTCGCGGTCGGCGGAGTGCTCCGGCCAGATGCCCGGTCCGGGCGCAGTGCAGGACCACCCGCCCTGGTGACCGGGACTGTTGGGCCCTGGGCCGGGTGAGCGGAGAGTGAGAACGTACCCACCGACGGCGCGAGGGAGCACCCATCATGTCCACCACCCGGTACCAGCCCGTGGCCGCGCGGGAACCGCGCGAGGCCCCCGACCCCTACCTGCGGCGGCTGCGGCGCCTGTCCGACACCAAGGAGTGAGCCAGCCGTGCAGCACCGCACCGTCGACGGTGTGATGACCCACTCGGTCGTCAGCCGCCGGATCCACCCGGGCGACGCGCACGGGCAGTGCTGCCCCACCCCCACCGCTCCCCGTACCAGCTCACTCCCCGGAAAGGGCGACCGCGATCATGGGCAACTATGTGCACGACTTCACCGAGGGCGGCCAGCACCTGCCGGAGCTTCTCGGCGGCAAGGGCGCGGGCCTGGCCGAGATGACCCGCCTGGGTCTGCCCGTACCGCCCGGCTTCACCGTCAGCACCGAAGCCTGCCGGGTCTACCTGGCCACCGGCACCGAGCCCGAGGGCTTGGCCGAGGAGATCGGCGCACACCTGGCCGCCCTGGAGCGGCGGACAGGGCACCGGCTGGGCGACGTGGACGACCCCTTGCTGCTTTCGGTGCGCTCGGGAGGCCGGTATTCCGTGCCGGGGATGATGGACACGATCCTCGATCTGGGTCTGAACGACGAGACGGTGCTGGGTCTGGCCAAGGCCACCGGGCGCGAACGCACGGCCTGGGACTCCTACCGCCGGTTGGTGCAGATGTACGGCAGCACCGTCATGGGCCTGGACGACGCGCACTTCGAGGAGGCCCTGGCCGCCGCGCGCACGGCGGCCGGGGCGGGCAGCGAGCCGGACCTGGATGCCGAGACGCTGCGCACGGTCACCGCGGCGTTCCAGGGGATCGTGCGCGAGCGGTCGGGGCGGGACTTCCCGCAGGACCCGGCCGAGCAGTTGCGTGGTGCGGTGCTGGCGGTGTTCGCGTCCTGGCGGGGTGAACGCGCCCGGATGTACCGCCGGCGGGAGAACATCCCCGACGACCTGGGCACGGCGGTGAACATCCAGGCGATGGTGTTCGGGAACCTGGGGCCGGACTCGGGTACCGGCGTGGCCTTCACCCGCAATCCGGCCACCGGTCGGCGTGGGTCCTGCGGGGACTACCTGGCCGACGCGCAGGGTGAGGACGTGGTGGCAGGTATCCGCAACACCGTCTCGCTGCACGACATGGCTCACCTGACCCCGCGCTGCCACCGCGAACTCCTCAAGCACCTGCGGACTCTGGAACACCACTACCGTGACTTGTGCGACGTGGAGTTCACCATCGAGCGCGGCCGACTGTGGATCTTGCAGAGCCGGGTGGGCCAGCGCACGGCCGAGGCCGCGTTCCGCGTCGCCGCCCAACTCGTCGAGGAGCGCGTCATCACCCTGGACGACGCCCTGCGCCGGGTGACGGGCGACCAGCTGGCCCAGCTGATGTTCCCGCGCTTCGGCGGCGGCACGAGGGGCGAGATGCTGGCCGAGGGCATCCCCGCATCGCCGGGAGCGGCGGTGGGCGCGGTCGTGTTCACGGCCGCCGAGGCGGTGCGTCGTGCGGCGGCGGGGGAGCGCACCGTGCTGGTGCGTCCGGAGACCACCCCGGACGACCTGCCGGGGATGATCGCCGCCCACGCGGTGCTGACCAGCCGCGGCGGCAAGACCAGCCACGCCGCAGTGGTCGCCCGCGGCATGGGCAAGGTCTGCGTCTGCGGTGCCGAGGGTATGCGCGTGGATGTCACCGAGCGTCGTTTCACCACCGCCGGCGGCACAGTCGTGGCCGAGGGCGAGGAGGTCTCGGTGGACGGGACCACCGGTGTGGTCCACCTCGGCGCCCTGCCGCTGGTGCCCTCACCGGTGACTGCCCATTTCGAGGGGACCCGGGCGCACGGGGACGCGGACGAGGTCGTCAGCTCGGTCGCCGCTCTGCTCGACCACGCCGACCAGGTACGCAGGCTCCAGGTGAGAGCCAATGCCGACACACCCCAGGACGCGCGCCGGTCGCGGGCCTTCGGCGCGCAGGGCATCGGCCTGTGCCGAACCGAGCACATGTTCCTCGGCGAGCGCCGCCGCCTGCTCGAAGCAATGATCCTGGCCACCGACGACACCACACGCGAACAGGCCCTGGCCGCGCTGCTGCCGCTCCAGCGGCAGGACTTCACCGAGATCCTTCAGACGATGGACGGCCGGCCGGTCACGATCCGCCTGCTCGACCCGCCGCTGCACGAGTTCCTGCCCGACCGCACCGAACTGTCGGTGCGCCTGGCCACCCAGCGCGCCCGAGGCCTCCCGGTACCGGTCCGGGACGAGCGGCTGCTGGAGGCCGTGAACGGCATGCACGAGGAGAACCCGATGCTCGGCCTGCGCGGGGCGCGCCTGGCCCTGGTCGTCCCCGGTCTGGTCGCGATGCAGGCCCGCGCGGTGGCCGAGGCCGTGATCGCCCGCCGGGTGGAGGGCGGCGACCCGCGCGCGGAGATCATGGTGCCGCTGGTCGGCTCGGTGGAGGAGCTGCGTCTGGTCCGCGCCGAGATCACCCGCGCGTTGAACGAGGTCCAGGAGGGCTTGGAGCTCCCGATCGGCACGATGATCGAACTGCCCCGGGCAGCCCTGACGGCGGCCCGGATCGCGGAGGAGGCCGAGTTCTTCTCCTTCGGGACCAACGACCTGACCCAGACCACCTGGGGCTTCTCGCGCGACGACGTCGAGGGGGCGTTCTTCGCCCGCTACCTGGAGCAGGGCGTCTTCCAGGTCTCGCCGTTCGAGACGCTGGACCTGGACGGTGTCGGTCGGCTGGTGGAGATCGCGGTGCGCGAGGGCCGGGCCGCCCGTCCGGGGCTGGTGACCGGAGTATGCGGGGAGCACGGCGGGGACCCGGCGTCGGTGCACTTCTTCCACCGCACCGGCCTGGACTACGTCTCCTGCTCGCCCGACCGCGTCCCCGTCGCCCGCCTGGAGGCCGGACGCGCCGTCCTGGCCGAGGAGGCCCGCTGACCGCGCGGGTCAGTCACCGGCTTCGCCGGGGGCCAGCGAGAACCACACGGTCTTGCCCTCGCCGGTAGGCCGGGTGCCCCATGCGGTGGCCAGCGCCTGGACCAGGAGCAGGCCCCGGCCGCATTCCTGGTCCGGGCCCGCGTGCCGCGCCCTCGGCAGGGACGCGCTTGCGTCGTGGACCTCGACGCTCAGCTCGTCCCCGTCCAGGCGCAACCGCAGGCGCAGCGGCCCGCTGGCGTGACGGACGGCATTGGAGAGCAGTTCCGAGGCGAGCAGGGCAGCGGTGTCGGCCAGGTCCGGGCGGTTCCAGGCGTCCAGGGTGCGGTGCAGGAAGCGCCGGCCCCGGCCGACGCTGGCGGGATCGGCGGATAAGTCCGCGCAGGCCGTGACGACGAGGGTCTGCGGGATCCGGGCCAGCAGCAGGGTCACGTCGTCGGCGTAGTCGCTGGGGTCGGGCAGCAGGGTGCCCAGCACGCGGTCGGCGGCCGACTCCAGGTCGGGCCGCTCGTCGAGGGCCTTCTCCAGCGCGGTGGTCAGGGCGTCGACCTGCAGTTCGATGTCGCTGTGCGGGGTCTCGACCAGGCCGTCGGTGTACAGGGCCAGAACGGAGCCGGGCGCGACGGTCAGGGTGGTCTGCTGGTGCGGAACCTCGCCCACCCCCAGGGGGACGCTCACCGGCACCGGAAGACGCCCCGCCCGTCCGGCGGGGTCGACGAGCAGGATGGGCAGGTGTCCGGCCGAGCACACGGTCAGCTCGGCCAGGTCCAGGTCCAGGACGAGGTAGCAGCAGGTGACGAACTGGTCCGGTAGCTCGCTGACGACCGCGTCCAGGGCCTGCATCAGCTGCCACGGCGGCATGCCGGTCTTGGCCAGGGCGTGAGCCGCCGAGCGCAGCTGTCCCATCACGACGGCCGCTTCCAGGCCGCGGCCCATCACGTCGCCGATCAGGACCCCGACGTGTCCGGAGCCCAGAGCGATGAGGTCGAACCAGTCGCCGCCCACTCCGGCGCCCTGGCGGGCCGGGAAGTAGCGGCTGGCGCTGTCCAGGCCGGGAACCGGGGGCGGCGAGCCCATGAGGCTGCGTTGCAGGGTGAGCGCGACATGGCGCTGCTGTTCGTAGAGTTCCGCCAGCGTGGCCTCGGCGGCCTTGCGGTCGCTGACGTCGCGCACTGCGGCGGACACCAGCGGCCCCTGCGGAGTCTCCAGCGGGCTGAGACTGATCTCGACGGGGAACTCGGTGCCGTCCTTGCGCAGTCCGTACAGTTCCAGCCCGGCGCCCATCGGCCGGACGCGGCGGGTGTCGACATAGCCGTGCCGGTGACCGGGGTGCTGGGCCCGGAAGCGCTCGGGCACCAGCACCTCGACCGGTTGACCCAGCAGTTCGCGGCGCGGGTAGCCGAACAGGGTCTCGGCCTGGGCGTTGACCAGCTGAATGGTCCCTGCGTCGTCGACGATCACCATCGCGTCCGGTGCCGCCTCCAGCAACCCTCGGAAGGGTTCCTCGGTGGTGGTCGCCATGGTGCCGCCTCGTGCTCGCGCCTCCCCGTACCCGCGCCGAAAACCGGAGGGGCAGACATTCCAGCCTACTGCCGGTACATCTGACCACGAATGTGGCTCCTCCCGAAGGCTGTCACCCGTTCTTACCGGAAGTGATCAGATGTGATCACGGAGGCGGGGAGGCCACGGCCGCGGAACTGGCCCCGGGGCTGCCTGTCGCGGTCCTGCGGCCGTGCCCCGGCCCCGGTCCCGACAGATCAGCTCCGCTGCCCGTAGTACGCCTGCCGCATCAGCCGGCGCACCCCGCGACTCCGCTCCGCGACAGGGGTGGCCGTTCGTGACCTGTCCGCATGTCCGCGACTGTCGAGGCCAAGCGATCGGGCCCGGTCCGCACCCCTGTCTCCCCCGGCCGGTGACACAGCGTCCGCCTGCGCCCACGACACGTCGCGCTTGGTACTGTCCCTCCGACGGCCCCATGACCGTCCACCATTTCGGGAGGCGTGGTCCCCTTGAGTCTCGCAGCCCTGGCGGTGATCTCCTTCGCGGCTCTCCTGGGACCGCTGCTGGCCCTGCCGAAGGGCTGGCACCTGCCGGTCGTGCTGGGCGAGCTGGTTGCCGGGGTCGTCCTCGGGCCGACGCTCGTCGGCTACCTGCACGCGGACGACCCGACGTTCACGTTCCTGGCCGACGTGGGCTTCGCCCTGGTCATGTTCGTCGCCGGCGCCCGTGTCCCGGTGCGTGACGCCCACCTGCGTGCCGGACTGCGAACCGGTACGCTGCGGGCGGCTGGCGTGGGAGTCCTGGCCGTCGCACCGGCGTTCGTCCTCGCGCAGGTCTTCCACACCGGGCACACCGCCCTGTACGCCGTGCTGATGGCGTCCTCGTCGGCGGCGCTGATCCTGCCGATCATCGACTCGCTGTCGTTGGACGGGCCGCCGGTACTGCGACTGCTGCCGCAGATCGCGGTCGCGGACACCGTCTGCATCGTCGCCCTGCCCCTGGTCATCGACCCCGGCCACGCGGCCCGCGCGGCCCTGGGCGCGCTGGCGGTCATCGGCTGCGCCGGAGTGGTGTTCCTGGTCCTGCGCCGTCTGGAGCGCGGCGGCTACCGGCGTCGGTTGCACCACCTGTCCGAGGAGCGCCGGTTCGCCCTGGAACTGCGGATCAGCCTGACGATCCTGTTCGCCCTGGCCGCCCTGGCTGTGAGCACCCATGTGTCGATCATGCTGGCCGGGTTCTCCTTCGGCCTGGTCGTCTCCGCGATCGGTGAGCCCCGACGCCTGGCCAAGCAGCTCTTCGCACTGACCGAGGGGTTCCTGGGACCGCTGTTCTTCCTGTGGCTGGGAGCCTCCTTGGACCTGCGGGCCCTGGGCCGCCACCCGTCCTTCATCCTGCTCGGGCTGCTCCTGGGTATCGGGGCACTCACGGTCCACGCCGCGACACGGGTCACCAGCCAGCCGCTGCCGCTCGCGGCGCTGGCCTGCGCCCAGTTGGGCGTGCCGGTAGCGGCCGCGACATTGGGGACCCAGCTTCATCTGCTGGCCCCCGGCGAGGCCGCGGCTTTGATGCTCGGAGCGCTGGTGACCATCGCCGCCGCCACCGCCGCCGGCACCCTCGCCGCGCGTGCCGTGCTGACCAGCGCCGGGAGTCCGCCGACGCCCACCGTCGGGACTGCGGGCGGCGGCCCGTAACCCGGCCCGGCCCCATCCGGTCGCGCCTGGGTCACGGGTGGGGGACGACGACGGTGGGGGCCTGGGCGTGGTGGATGACCGCGTGGGCCACGGACCCCAGGCGCATGCCTGCTGCGTGCGGGCGCAGGCGTCGGCCGATGACCACGAGTTGGGCGCGGGCGGAGGCGGCGACCAGGGCGGCGGCGCCCCCGCCGACCCGGACCTGCTCGACGACCTCGACGGCGGGGAACTTCTCCCGCCACCGGAGCAGGACCTCGGTGAGTTGCGCGGCCTGGGCACTCTGCAGTTCATCGCTGGGCATCGTGGGCACGGTCACCCCCATGGAGGGCCAGGCCGGCGGCATGTCCCAGCCGTGGACCGCGCGGATCCGGGCACCGCGCAGCGCGGCCTCGGCGAACGCGAACTCCAACACCGCGTCCAGGGGGGACTGCGCGGCCAGGCCCGCGTCCACACCCACCACCACCTCCCGCTCTCGCTCGTCCACGGCCGCAGCATCGGTGTCCGCCGTGGGGCGGACCACGACGACCGGGATCTCGGCGCGTGCGGCGACGGCCAGGCTCACTGAGCCGACCAGCAGGCCCGCGAAGCCGCCCAGCCCTCGGGATCCGAGGACAAGCAACTCCCCGTCCTTGGCCGCGGACGTCAGGGCGTCGATGACCTGGCCCTGAACCAGGCCGGTTCCCACAGCAAGTCCCGGGTGCCGACGCCGGACCTCGTCCTGGGCGTGGGCGAGCAGGCGCAGGGCAATGCCCTCCTCGTCCCCGTGCTGTGCGGCTGTCGTCTTCTGGGCCGCCAGCCAGGGTCCCGCGTGGAGCAGGCGCAGCGGCGCACCGCGGCGGGCCGCCTCGTCGGCAGCCCAGTGGGCGGCGTGGACGCTCTGCGGTGATCCGTCGACGGCGACGAGGACGGGCTGCTGCATGGTGGACTCCTCCGAAGGGGGCGCCGGAACGGCCGGGCGGTTACTCCCACGATGGGGCAGCAGCGGCACGCGCGAGCAGGGCCGGTCGGCCCACGGGAGGGGACCGCAGGTCCCCTCGGCAGGTCCGGGTTCTGTCCGCCTCGGGGGCACCGGGACCTTCGGGCCCTCACCAGTGGGGACTCGTGGCACAGGTGAGGGCCCCGTGGTCCCTGTGCCGCGGCCCTGCCCGCAGCCGAGGATCTTGTCTCAGCAGGCCGCACCCGATGCGGCCGGCCCCCTGCCCCCGCTGCCCAGGAGTCCTTCCATGTCCGGATCAGACCACGACACCCCTCTGCCCGGAGCCGCGCCCGCCACCGCGGCGGACGGCAAGGCGGAACGCCGCTCGACGTTCGGCCTGCCCGCCGCGACCGCGCTGGTCATCGGCAGCGTCATCGGCACCGGCGTGTTCGCCCTCCCCTCCGCGCTCGCACCCTACGGCCCGATCGCCCTGGTGGCGTTCGTGGTCGTCACCATCGGGGCGCTGGCGCTGGCGGTGACCTTCGGGTCGCTGTCCAAGCGGGTGGCCGGCGGCGGCGGCCCCTACGTCTACGCCAAGGAGGCCTTCGGGGAGTTCGCCGGATTCCTGACCGCCTGGTCCTACTGGATCACCGCCTGGGCCGGGAACGCGGCCATCGCGGTGGCCTGGGTCGGCTACGTGGAGGTGTTCATCGACAAGGGCCACCACACCTGGGGCTCCATCGCGATCGCCCTGGTCGGTCTGTGGATACCCGCCGCGATCAACCTCACCGGCATCCGCAACATCGGCGCGTTCCAGGTCGTCACCACCGTCCTGAAGTTCATCCCGCTGGTGTTCATGGCCAGCGTCGGACTGCTGTTCATGAAGTCCGGCAACTTCGGCGCCTTCAACGCCAGCCACACCTCCGCCATCGGCGCGATCTCTGCTGCCTCCGCCATCGCCCTGTTCAGCTACATCGGCCTGGAGACCGCCTCGGTTGCCGCCGGACGGGTCCGCAACCCCAGGCGCAACGTCGCCCGCGCCACCGTCTACGGCACTCTGGCCTGCGCCGTCATCTACATCCTGGGTACCCTCGCGGTCTTCGGTACCGTCTCCCACAGCTCGCTCGGCAGCTCGACCGCGCCGTTCACCGACGCGGTCAACAACATCGTCGGCGGCAGCTGGGCCGGCAACACGGTCGCCATTGCCGCCATCATCTCCGGGCTGGGCGCCCTCAACGGCTGGACCATGATCTGCGCCGAGATGCCCATGGCCGCCGCCCGCGACGGACTCTTTCCGCGCGCCTTCACCAGGACCATCGGCCGCAACCAGGTCCCCGCCTTCGGCATCGTCTCCGCCACGGCCCTGGCCTCACTGATCACCATCATCAGCTACACCCACTTCACCAAGGTCTTCACCGAGATCGTGCTGCTGAGCGTCCTGACAGCGGTCATCCCGTACCTGTTCTCCGCCGCCGCCCAGCTGTACTGGCTGCTGGTCAAGGGCCAGGCGATCCTCACCCGTGGCCGCTTCGTCCGCGACGTCACGATCAGCGCGCTGGCGCTGGCGTTCTCCTACTGGTCGATCCAGGGCAGCGGCTACCAGACCGTCTACTACGGCCTGTTCGTGATCCTGCTCGGCGTGCCGGTCTACATCTGGCTCAAGCGCTCACGCGGCGAGTACGGCGAGAGCGCCCTGCCCGAGCCGACGACCCCCGCGGTGGCGACCGCAGCCGTCCTGCTCCCCGTCATCGCGGACGTACCCGCACCGGCAGACCCCGCCCACGCGGCCCGTGCCACTCGGCCGATCCACCTGCCCGCGATCCTGCTCCGCGCCGCCGTGGCCGGCCTGCACCGCCAGCACTGACGCCACCATCCCTCAACCGCACACCCCTCCAGGAGCCTGCCATGTCCAGCTCTCCCGTCCTCCGCGTCGACTCCGAGACCGGCCGCCTGCGCCAGGTCGTCCTGCACCGCCCCGGCCTGGAACTGTCCCGACTGACTCCCCGCAACGTCGACGAGTTGCTGTTCGACGACATCCTGTGGGCCAAGCGCGCCCGCGAGGAGCACGATGCCTTCGCCCAGGTCCTGCGCGACCACGGGGTGCGCGTCCACTACTACGCCGAACTCCTCGCCCAGACCCTCGACCGGCCCGAGGCCCGCGGCTGGCTCCTCGACCAGGTCGTCGCCGACGGCACGGTCGGCCCCGCCCTGGTCGACCCGGTCCGAGAGCTGTGCCAGGACCTCGACGGGCAGACCCTGGCCGAGTACCTCATCGGCGGCGTCCTGAAGGACGACCTGCGGATCACCAACCCGCACAGCCTGGTCTGGGACAACCTCGGCGAACAGGACTTCGCCCTGCCGCCGCTGCCCAACCACCTCTTCCCGCGCGACAACTCCTGCTGGATCGGCGACCACTACACGGTCAACCCCATGGCCAAGCCCGCCCGCCGCCGCGAGACCCTGCACAGCGCCGCGATCCACCGCTTCCACCCGCTGTTCGCCGACGCCCCTGCCCCGCTGGTCGACGGCACCACCGCCGTTCCCGGCACCACCCTGGAGGGCGGCGACGTCCACTGCCTGGCCCCCGGCGTCGCCATGGTCGGCATGGGCGAGCGCACGACCCCCCAGGCCGTCGAAGAACTCGCCCGGCGCCTGTTCGCAGCCGGCACCGCTCACCGGCTCATCGCCGTCCAACTGCCGCGCAGCCGCGCCTTCATGCACCTCGACACCGTCATGACGATGATCGACAAGGACACATTCGCCGTCTACCCCGGGCTCGCCGACTCCCTGCGCTCCTGGACGCTCACCCCGAGCACGGAGCGGCCCGCCGGATTCGAGGTCGCCTCCGACACCGAGCTCTCCGCCTCCCTGGCCACCGCCCTGGACCTGGACAAGGTCCGCTTCCTGTCCGCCGCCCAGGACCTGCGGGCCGCAGAGCGCGAACAGTGGGACGACGGCAGCAACTTCCTCGCCCTGTCCCCGGGCGTGGTCGTCGGCTACGAGCGCAACGTCACCACCAACACCTACCTGCGCAAGCAGGGCATCGAGATCGTCACCATCGCCGGAGCCGAACTCGGGCGGGGCCGCGGCGGACCGCGCTGCATGAGCTGCCCCATCCAGCGCGACCCGGCCAACTGACCCCCTACCCCGCCCGCCACTGGAGCATCTGATGACCACCGACCTGACCAGCCGTCACTACCTGGACGAACTGGACTTCACCGCCGAGCAGATCCACCACCTCCTGGACCTGGCCGCCGAACTCAAGGCGGCCAAGCGCAACGGCACCGAGATCCCGCGGCTGACCGGCCGCCACCTGGCGCTGATCTTCGAGAAGGCGTCCACCCGCACCCGTTGCGCGTTCGAGGTCGCCGCCGCCGACCAGGGCGCCACCACCACCTACCTCGGCCCCGACGGATCCCACCTCGGTCACAAGGAGTCCGTCGCCGACACCGCCCGCGTGCTGGGACGGATGTACGACGGCATCGAGTACCGCGGCTTCGCCCAGGAGACCGTCACCACCCTCGCCGCCCACGCCGGCGTGCCGGTCTACAACGGTCTGACCGACCAGTGCCACCCCACCCAGAGCCTGTGCGACGTGTTCACCATGCGCGAGCACAGCGACAAGCCCCTGACCGAGATCTCCTACTGCTACCTCGGAGACGCCCGCAACAACACCGCCAACTCGCTGCTGGTGATGGGCAGCCTGCTGGGCATGGACGTGCGCATAGCCGCCCCCGAGGCGCTGTGGCCCGCCGCTGAACTGGTCACCCGCTGCCGCGCGCTCGCCGGGACCAGCGGTGCGCGGATCACCATCACCGAGGACGTCGAGGAGGCCGTGCGCGGTGCGGACTACCTCTACACCGACGTGTGGGTGTCCATGGGCGAGAGCGCGGAGACCTGGGCCGAGCGGATCGTCCAGCTCCTGCCCTACCAGGTCGACGCCAAGGCCCTCGCCGCCACCGGCAACCCCGACACCGCCTTCCTGCACTGCCTGCCCGCCCTGCACGACCGCACCACCAGCCTCGGCGCCGACCTGTTCGCCCGGTACGGGCTGGACGGCCTGGAGGTCACCGACGAGGTCTTCGAATCGCCCGCCTCGCTGGTCTTCGACCAGGCCGAGAACCGCATGCACACCATCAAGGCCGTACTCGTCGCCACCCTGGGAGCCTGACATGCGCATCGTCGCCGCACTCGGCGGAAACGCCCTCCTCCAGCGGGGCGAACACCCCGACGCCACCGTCCAGGAAGCCCACATCCACCAGGCCGCCACCACCCTGGCCGAACTCGCCCTGGCCGGACACGATCTCGTCATCACCCACGGCAACGGACCCCAGATCGGCCTGCTCGCCCTCGAAAGCGCCGCCGACCCCGCCCTGGCCGCCCCCTACCCCCTGGACGTGCTCGGCGCCCAGACCCAGGGCATGATCGGCACCCTCCTGGTCCGCGAACTACGCAACAGGCTCCCCGACCGCAACGTCGTCGCCCTGATCACCCACACCCAGGTCGACCCCGACGACCCGGCCTTCGAGCACCCGACCAAGTACATCGGCCAGAGCTACACCAAGGTCCAGGCCGACCAGCTGGTCCTCGACCGGGGCTGGACCATGGCCCCGGACGGCGACGACTGGCGCCGCGTCGTCCCCTCACCCCAGCCCCGGACGGTCCTGGAAGCGGCCACCGTCCGGTCCCTGGTCGCGGCCGGGACGGTGGTGGTCTGCGCGGGCGGCGGTGGCATCCCGCTGGTCCGGGCCCCGGGCACGGGCCTGCTGCACGGCTCCGAAGCCGTGGTCGACAAGGACCGCACCGCCGCCCTGCTCGCCGAGCAGCTCGACGCCGACGCCCTACTGATCCTCACCGACGTCACCCACGTCTTCGCCAACTACGGCCACCGCCACGAGCACCCGCTGCTCGCGGCGACCCCCGCCCAGCTGCGAGCCCTGGACCTGCCCGAGGGATCCATGCGCCCCAAGGTTGAGGCCGCCGCCGGCTTCGTCGAACACACTGGCGGCATTGCGGGGATCGGCCCCCTCGACGACGCGCTCGGTATCCTCCTGGGCACCACCGGCACCCTTGTCCGCCCCGAGAAGCAGCCGGTACGGCAGGGGACCACCAGCGTCCTGGCGTCAGCGGGGGAGCAGGCCTGACACCCGGGAAGCGCGTCGAAGGCGTCCGCAGATCGGGCCGCTCCGCGACCTGGTGCGGCAGCGAGCCGCGCAGGTGGTGGGCGGTCGCGAGCAGCAGCACGTACTGCGGGGCCTGTCCGGCGCGCAGCCAGTCCGTCCGTCGGACCGGGATCTGTCCGAAGGCGTCCTGCGGGCCGAGAACGGACGAAGGCACGCCGTAGGGACCGTCCGCGGCGTCGCGGATCCACCTGCGGCTCTCCGCACAGCGCTCAGCGACGGTCGAGTTGCGGTGTTCGGCCTGGGCAGTGAGTTCCAGCAGGCGATGCGTCCGGGAGGGGTCGGCCGCGAGCAGCCGGACGGCGGCGAGCAGGTGCGGTTCGCCGGAGTCGGGGAGCAGCCGTACTGCCGGTCGGGTCGATGGCGCGCGACGACCGCTCGGGAACGGCGCGGACCTCCAGGGTGTCGGTCTCCGGGAGAAGCCGGAAGCGCCAGGGCTGGGTGTTGTGGGTGGAGGGCGCCGCCGTCGCGGCGGCGACCAACTGCTCCAGGGAAGCGGCATCCAGGGGGTGGCGCACTGCGTTCGTGCTCATCGCGGCCTCCTTCAGAGGAACGGCGTGTTGGCCTCCCATCCTCGGGGGGACCGCGTTTCATGGGGATGAGCCGAGGGCCCCGACCGCTCGGCCGAGCGGTCGGGACAAGCCCGCAGCTTCCCGCGCGACAGTGCGGAAAGGGCCACCAGGCCCGGTACCGGGCCGGTCAACGGGCCCGTTCGGCCCTGTCACGGCCCGAACCGTGCGGAGCAGGCTGGAGGCAGCCCTTCTCGTTCCGTACCTCTGTCCGCTGTCTGACTCAAGGGAGCCATCCGCCCATGAACACCACTGTCACCGGCATCTCCGATGCTGAGGTCCAGGACCTGGACGCGCACTGGCGGGCCGCGAACTATCTGGCGGTCGGTCAGATCTACCTGATGGCGAACCCGTTGCTGCGCGAGCCGCTGCGGGCTGAACAGGTCAAGCCCCGGCTGCTCGGTCACTGGGGTACCTCGCCGGGTCTGAACCTGGTGCACACCCACTTGAACCGGGTGGTCAAGGCCCG
>OVEP011210326.1_pt1 | contig 14920 bp, 10 predicted proteins | sample 1779801 | NCBI WGS metagenome assembly OVEP01 (sample SAMEA3914791, study PRJEB12502) | metagenome | biome: forest; material: soil | place: Canada | collected 2011-07-03 | depth 0.1 m
GGGCAGCTGCGCCGCCACCCACTTCTGGTAGGCGATCGTCGGCGGGATCAGGTCCTGCTGGGTCACCGGCACGACCGCCGGACTGCCGCCGCCGCTGCCGACGACCCTGACCGTCGGGCCGAGCACCGCGTCACCGTCCTCCGGCAGGCACTGGAAGGCGTAGCTGCCCGCCGCGAGCCGCACCACGACCGGCCGGGTCGTGGCGACGCCCAGGCTCTCGACCTCGCCCAGCACCGCGCCGGCCGGCCGGGTCTCGATGTACGCGTCGACGGGCAGGGCGCCGTCGTTGCTGAAGTCGAAGACCTGGAGACCGGTGTGCGGGGAGGTCCAGCCGGCGCCGCAGTCGTCGGCCGAGATGTGGACCGTGGTGTGCGGAAGGCCGGTGTAGTCGTCGACCGGCGCGGCGGCGGCGCCGGAGTGCCGCGTCTGCGCAAAGGCCAGTCCGCCCGCGCCGAGCGCGACCAGGGCCACCGCCGCGCCGGCCAGCAGCCAGGGCCGACGCCGCCGACCGGGGCGCAGCGGCGGATCCGGCAGGTCACGAACCTCCTGCGGCTCCGCTTCCGCCGCCGCCACCGCCGCCGTCCCCGGCGCCTCGTGCTGCTCGGCTTCCTCGGATTCTGCCGTCACTCCGCACCCCTGCTGCTGTTCCGTCGAGCGTGTCAGCCACTGATGTTAGGCAGCCCTCACCAGCCCAGGAACCCAGGAGCCCCACGATTCCCTTGAGTTCGCCGGGAGTTCATCTGTACGGTCTCCGGTGAACTGTGCCGATATGTTCAACAACCCTTCTTCCGCTGTACATCGGGGCTCCCATGGGGGCCTCGTCGCTACTCATCGGTAAGACCTACGCTCGGACACATGCGCCGAGCAAAAATCGTCTGTACGCTAGGCCCCGCCACCGACTCGTACGACCAGATCAAGAACCTGGTCGACGCCGGTATGGACGTGGCCCGCTTCAACCTCAGCCACGGCTCCTACGCCGAGCACGAGGAACGCTACCGCCGGGTCCGCAAGGCCGCCGACGAGACAGGCCGCAGTGTCGGCGTCCTCGTCGACCTGCAGGGCCCCAAGATCCGTCTGGAGACCTTCGCCGAGGGACCCGTCCTGCTGGAGCGCGGTGACGAGTTCACCATCTCCACCGAGGACGTCCCCGGCGACCGCCACTGCTGCGGCACCACCTACAAGGGACTGTGCGGGGACGTCGCCCCCGGAGAACGCATCCTGGTCGACGACGGCAAGGTCACCCTGGAGGTCACCGCCGTCGAGGGCCACCGCGTCACCTGCACCGTCATCGAAGGCGGCATGGTCTCCGACCACAAGGGCCTCAACCTTCCCGGAGTGGCCGTCAGTGTCCCCGCGCTCAGCGACAAGGACGTCGCCGACCTGCGCTGGGGACTCCGCATCGGAGCCGACATGGTCGCGCTCTCCTTCGTCCGCAGTGGTGCGGACATCAAGGACGTCCACCGGATCATGGAGGAGGAGGGACGTTTCGTCCCGGTCCTCGCCAAGGTCGAGAAGCCGCAGGCGGTCGACGCCCTGGAGAGCATCGTCGACGCCTTCGACGGCGTCATGGTCGCCCGCGGCGACCTCGGCGTCGAAATGCCGCTGGAGCAGGTCCCGTTGGTGCAGAAGCGGGCCATCAAGCTCTGCCGCCGCAACGCCAAGCCGGTGATCGTGGCGACCCAGATGCTGGAATCCATGATCAACGCCTCGCGCCCCACCCGGGCCGAGGCCTCCGACGTCGCCAACGCCGTCCTCGACGGCGCGGACGCGGTCATGCTCTCCGGCGAGACCAGCGTCGGCAAGTACCCCGTCGAGACCGTCCGCACCATGGCCCGCATCGTCTGCGCCGCCGAGGAGGGCATCATCGAGGGGGGCCTGCCGCCGCTCACCGAGAGCAGCAAGCCCCGGACCCAGGGCGGCGCGGTCGCCAGGGCGGCCGCCGAGATCGGCGACTTCCTGGACGCCAAGTACCTGGTCGCCTTCACCCAGTCCGGCGACACCGCGCGGCGGCTGTCCCGCTACCGCTCGCCGATCCCGGTGCTGGCCTTCACCTACGAACCGGCCGTCCGCAGCCAGTTGTCGCTCAGCTGGGGCGTGGAGACCTTCCTCGGCCCGCTGGTCGACACCACCGACGAGATGATCGCCCAGGTCGACGCCGCCCTGCTGGACATCGGCCGCTGCGAGCCGGGGGACCGGGTCGTGATCACGGCCGGCTCCCCGCCCGGACGGGAGGGTTCCACCAACCTGGTCCGGGTCCACCACGTGGGCCAGGACGACTCCCCGACCACGCCCCCCGCTCCCGACTCCACCCCCGACCGCTGACCCCAGCGCCCGAGCCGCAGCAGACAGCTGAGCCCGACCGGTGAGGGAACCGGTCGGGCTCAACGGGTCAGGCAGGGGTGGCCGGCGTCAGTGCGCGGCCTCGTCCACGACCTCGACGTCCGCGATGCTCGCCTCGATCGCCTCGGCCGGCAGGCCGACCGCGACGGCCCAGTAGTAGATGACCAGCGAGAAGACGGCGATGAGGCCGATGTCGTACCACAGGCCGATGTTGCCCTCGCCGTGGCCGAAACCGCCCTGCCAGGAGATGACGCCCATGCCGATGAGGTAGACCGGCAGCCACTGCGCGGCCTTCCATTCCAGGCGAGGCGCGTTCGGCAGGTTCTTCGCGGTCGCGTACCAGGCGTAGGAGCCGAGCAGCACGTAGCCGAGGACGATCGCCGCGCCGAGGCGCCACACGGTCTCCCAGCCGGACCAGTAGATGATCAGACCGGCGACGACGAAGGACAGCGGGGAGAGGACCTGGCCGAAGGGCAGGCGGTACGGACGCTCGCGGTCCGGAAGCTGCTTGCTCAGCACCCCGTAGGCGAGCGGAGCGCCCGCGTACATCAGCACACTGGCGGAGGTGATGAAGCCCACCAGCTGCTGCCAGCTCGGGAACGGCAGGAAGCAGAGGATGCCGGTCACGAAGGCGACGATCAGGCCGACCCACGGCACGCCGCGGTCGTTGGTGCGCTCCAGCGCCTGCGGGGTGTAGCCGTTGCGGCTCAGCCCGTAGGAGATGCGGGAGGTGGAGGTGACGTAGATCAGGCCGGTGCCACCGGGGGAGATCACCGCGTCGATGTACAGGATGGCCGCCAGCCAGCCGAGGCCGATCACGGTGGCGAGGCCGGCGAACGGACCGTTGATGCCCTTGTACGCCAGGTTCGCCCAGCCGTGCGCGAAGGAGGCGGTCGGCAGCGCGCCGATGTAGACGACCTGCAGCAGCATGTAGATGACGGCACCGATGAGCACCGAGCCGATGACCGCGCGGGGGATGTCCTTCTTCGGGTTCGAGCTCTCACCGGACAGCTGGATGGCCTGCTCGAAGCCCAGCAGCGCGAAGATGATGCCGCTGGTGCTGACCGCCGCCAGGATGCCCTTGGCGCCGAACGGCGCGAAGCCGCCACCGGCCGTGAAGTTGCCGCCGTGGAAGTGGGTCACGGCCAGGACGAAGATCGCGAAGAGCGGAACGCCGATCTTCCACCAGGTGGCGGCGCTGTTCGTATGGGCCAGCATCCGCACGCCGAGGAAGTTCACCGCCACGAAGACCGCCATCAGCAGGACCGCGACGATGATGCCGGTCGTCGTCAGGGTGCCGTTGGCCTTCTCCCAACTGGTGGCGAAGGACCAGTGGCCCGCGTAGCCGATCATCGCCTCGACCTCGATCGGCGCGACCGAAGCTGCCTGCAGCCAGGAGAACCAGCCGAAGGACATGCCGGCTATGCCGCCGAAGGCGTAGTGCGGGTAGCGGGCGGTGCCGCCGGAGACCGGGAACATGCCGCCGAGCTCGGCGTGGACCAGCGCGAGCAGGATGATCGCGACCGCGCCGATGCCCCAGGAGATGATCGCGGCGGGGCCTGCCGCCACCAGGGCGTTCTTCGCGCCGTACAGCCAGCCGGAGCCGATGATGGAACCGACTGAGGCCCAGGTGAGACCGATGATGCCGATCTGACGCTTGAGGCTCCGGCTCGGAGTTCCGGGTGGAGACAGCTGTCCTGTGGAAGCCATGGAGGTAGTACCTCTCGAAATGTGGGGACAGGAGGTTGAGAGTTGCCCCAGGTTAGGGGCAGATAAGCCTCATGCATAGATGCTGAAGCTGAATAGGTTCGTATCAGCGCAGGCTTTTCACTCCCGTAACACAGCGAAATCTCCCGCACACCTCCTGACGCCGCCTTGACGCCATACCCCGGACCGCACAAGGCCGCTGGCTGCACGTTCAGTGTCCTGGTCGTACTCAATTCGTTACTTGAGGATAATTTGAGCTTTTATTCCGGGCGCACGAGTATTGACGCCGCCGCACGACCGGGTATAGCGCGCGGGAATGCTCCCTATCAGGCGTTTCCCCGCCACCTGGACCGACCTGCACCCACCTGTCCGCAGGCGCGGGGTGGCACGCGCCGTACCCATTCCCCGGCCCCGTTGCACACGGAAGTCCGGCCGGTGCACCCGCCACCGGCCGGACCCGACCGTCACCGACGGTCCACCCCAACCCAACTGACCTGCGGTCAACCGCTGCGCCGCCGCACCGGCGGGGTCAGTGGCCGCCCTCGTCGACGACCTCGACGTCCTCGATGTTCCGCTCGATCTCCTCCGCCCGCAGACCCACCGCCAGCGCCCAGTAGTAGACCGCCAGCGCGAACACCGAGATCACCCCGATGTCCCACCACAACGGCAGCCGCCCGGTCGCCCCGCAGCCCGCCGTCGCACAGAAGTCGCCCTGCCAGGAGATGACCCCCATGCCGACCAGGTACACCGGCAGCCACTGCGCCGCCCGCCAGTTCAGGTCCGGGGCGTTCGACTGCCCCTTCGCCTTGGCGTACCAGGCGTACGACCCCAGCAGGACGTAGCCGATGACGATCGCGACCCCCAGCCGCCACAGCGTGTCCCAGCCGGCCCAGTAGATGATCAGGCTCGCCACCACGAACGACAGCGGGGAGATGACCCCCCCGGCCGGCAGCCGGTACGGCCGCTCACGCTCCGGCAGCCGGAGCCGCAGCACCCCGTACGCCAGCGGCGCACCCGCGTACATCAGCACGCTCGCCGAGGTGATGAAGCTGACCAGCTGCTGCCAGCTCGGGAACGGCAGGAAGCACAGCACCCCGGTCACGAACGAGATGATCAGACCGAACCACGGCACCCCGCGCCGGTCCGTCTGCTCGAACAGCTGCGGCGCGTAGCCGTTCCGGCTCAGCCCGTACGAGATGCGCGAGGTCGAGGTCGTGTAGATCAGCCCGGTCCCGGCCGGCGAGATGATCGCGTCCAGGTACAGGATCCACGCCAGCCAGCCCAGACCGATGACGGTCGCCAGCCCCGCGAACGGCCCGCTGATCCCCTTGTACGTCAGATTCCCCCAGCCGTGCGCGAACGCTGCCTGGGGCATCGCCGCGATGTAGACCACCTGCAGCGCGATGTAGATCGTCGAACCGATGCCGACCGAGCCCAGCACCGCCAACGGGATGTCCCGCTTCGGGTTCCGGCTCTCGCCCGACAGCTGGATCGCCTGCTCGAAGCCCAGCAGCGCGAAGATGATGCCGCTGGTGCTGATCGCCGCCAGGATGCCCTTCGCCCCGAACGGCGCGAACCCCTTCGACGAGAAGTTGCTGCCGTGGAAGTGGGTGAGCGCCAGGACGAAGATCGTCAACAGCGGGATCGCGATCTTCCACCAGGTCGCCGCGCTGTTGGTCCGCGCCAGCAGCCGCACCCCCAGGAAGTTCACCGCCACGAACACCACCATCAGGATCACCGCGACCACCAGGCCCGAGCCGGTCAGCGTCCCGTCCGCACTCTGGAACCCGTCCGCCCACGACCAGTGCCGCGCGTACCCGATCATCGCCTGCACCTCGATCGGCGCCACCGTCGCCGCCTGCAGCCAGGAGAACCAGCCGAACGACATCCCCGCCAGACCGCCGAAGGTGTAGTGCGGATACCGCGCCGTCCCACCCGCCACCGGGAACATCCCGCCCAGCTCCGCATGGACCAGGGCCAGCAGGATGATCGCCACCGCCCCGATCCCCCAGGAGATCAGGGCGGCCGGCCCGGCCACCACCACGGCCTTCTGCGCCCCGAACAACCACCCCGAGCCGATGATCGAACCGACCGACGCCCACATCAACCCGATGAGGCCGATCTCCCGCCGCAGGCTCCGACCGGACGAGCTCGGTGGGGACAACTGACCAGTTGGTGCCATGGGAAGCGCCTCTCGAGAATCTCAGGGCAGAACCGAGAGCCGCCCGGGAAACGGAGCGGATAACCCTCGCCAAAAGCTGCCGACGCCGAATCCATGCGCCCCCGGCAGCCGCTTCATGCGGCCGCACCCGCAGATTCACCAGCACGGGCGCGCCCGCACGGCCGTACGCATCGCCCCAGCTCCGACCGCTGGGCCCGCACGCTGGGGCCGATCCCGGCAACGGGCTGGACTATTGAATGACCATCACTGCACGAAACGGCCGACCCGACGTCAGTACTTCGGCCCGACGTGCTCGTCCATGAGCGCGACCGACGCCTTGCGGGCGACGGAGATGTTCCAGGCGCTGGGCTGCCGCCAATCGACGCCGAGTGCGGTGAGCGTATTGGTGAAGATCCGCCGGATGTCGTCCGACCGGTTGCCGAACTCGTAGCGCGTGTAGTCGTGACGCCGGGTGGTCCCGCCGACGGTGCGCTGCGCCCAGTTCTTCGTCCTGCTCCCGTCGGAGTGGATGAGTCCGCGCACCAGCGCCCACGGATGCTCGTCCACCACGGATTGCTGCCACGGCTCCAGGGCGATCGGACGCGTGTGCTTCTTGCCCGGGCCGTGCTGTGGGAACAGGCACGGCCAGTGCTTGCTGTAGCTGCACACGCTGGTGCAGCCGGGGCACTGGGTTCGCCCGACCCGACTGGTGGGCAGTGTGTGGGACATCGCATCGGCGCAGGCATCGATCAGACCGGGCCACGCGTCGGCGCAGGAGATCCGTAGGGAGTACACGCCCTTGCTGACGTGGCTGATGCAGCCATCGCCCAAGTAGAGGCCGAGGAGGTAGGAGTAGTCCGCGCGTGGGAGGGATTCCAGTGGACGGCTCCGGGGGACAGGACACTCCGCCGTCATCCCGGGGAGGGGCTCGATGCGTTCGGTCCAGGAGCGAATGGCCGCCCGGGAGATCCCGGTGGCTCGGCTGACCTGACTCAGGCTCAGGCCAGAGGCGTGCAGGGCCAGGGCCTGCAGCCGGGTGGCTCGGTCGTACATGCGGGGACGGCCTTCCGTTTGCTGGGCGCCAACTCAGTACTTCGGCCCGACATGCTCGTCCATGAGTGCGACGGACGCCTTGCGGGCGACGGACACGTGGATACGGGTCTGCGTCGCGGCGGTTCGTTCGCCAGCGGATCCCGACCGTGTCCAGCGCGGCGCTGTAGATGGCGCGGATGTCGTCGGACTTGTTGGTGAAGATGTAGCGGGGGTACTCGTACCGTTTTGTCGTGCCGTCGGCGAGCTTTACGGTGGCCCAGTTGGTGACGCGGCAGCCGTCGGAGTGGATCAGGCCTCGGATCAGCGGCCAAGGGTGCTCGGTCACGATCTCCTGCTGCCAGGGCTCCAGGATGATCGGGCGGGTGTGTTTCGTGCCCGGACCGTGCTGGGGGAAGAGGCAGGTCCAGTGCCTGGTGTAGGACTTGACCTCGGTGCAGCCGATCTTCTCGTCGGCCGGTGCCGTAGCCGGGCAGGACCGCCAGCATTGCTGCCTCTGCCTCGTCCATCAGGCCGGGCCAGCCGTTGCAGCAGTAGAGGGAGAGGTGCTGCTGCTTCGGCTTGCTGACGATGTGACCGTCACCCAGGTAGAGCCCGAGCAGGTAGGAGTACGCGGCGTGGTCGAGCGGCAGGCCGTCGCACTTCGGGCAGGCCGAGGGGCGCAGCGGGGACGGCTCGCCCCGGCGGAGCCGGTCCACGTGCGCCCAGTAGCTGACGGTTCCTCGCGGCACGCCGAGCTTCTCGGCGGTCTCGGGGTAGGGGCGGCCGGCCCGGCAGGTGGTCACGGTTCGGCGGCGGGTTTCCAGGGGCCAGTTCATGGGCCCAGGATCGTCAGCTGGGGGTGATGACGGGTACGAACGGTCGAGCGTCCATTCGTTTGCGTGAACCGCGTCAACCTGGCGCTCGGGACTTCACCCTCAGGGGGGTTGACCAAATCTTGAGACGCACACCGAAGTACGGCGTTGTGACGAAGATCGTCAACCAGGTGACAACCTTCGAATTGAAGGAAAAGTACCCCGGGTCGGATTCGAACCGACGCTGGATGCTGTTTGAGAGCACTGCCTCTACCGCTGGGCTACCGGGGCTGGCTGCAATTCCAAGGTCGAACTGCCTCCCGCTTGCCTCAAAGATACCGTGTCTGGGTAGGCTCGTGCACGCAACCCCCGCGTCCACCGAGGAGCCCCGTGACCGCCGCCGACGAGCAGCACGAGCAGCACGTCCCGCCGACGACGACCCGCGTGGTCATCGCCGAGGACGAGGCGCTGATCCGCCTCGACCTGAAGGAGATGCTGGAGGAAGAGGGCTACACCGTGGTCGGTGAGGCCGGGGACGGCGCCGAGGCGGTGAAGCTCGCCACCGAGCTGCGTCCCGACCTGGTGATCCTCGATGTGAAGATGCCCATCCTGGACGGACTCTCCGCCGCCGAGCAGATCCACGAGGCGCACATCGCGCCGACGCTGATGCTCACCGCCTTCTCGCAGCGCGAGCTGGTCGACCGGGCCCGGGACGCCGGGGCGATGGCCTACATCGTGAAGCCGTTCAACAAGAGCGACCTGGTGCCGGCCATCGAGATGGCGGTCTCCCGCTACAGCGAGATGCGCGCGCTGGAGGAGGAGATCGCCGACCTCAGCCTGCGGCTGGACACCCGCAAGCTCGTCGACCGGGCGAAGAGCGTGCTGCAGACCAAGTTCGGGCTGACCGAGCCGGCCGCGTTCCGCTGGATCCAGAAGACCTCGATGGACCGCCGGATGACCATGAAGGCCGTCGCCGAGGCGGTCATCGAGGAGGGCGCGGCCCAGGACGCCAAGAAGAAGGGCGTGGCTGCCGACGCGGACGCGGAGTCCTGACGGCTGCACCCCACGGCTCACGGCTCACGGCTCACGGGTCACGGCCCCGTCGCGCTCAGCGCGGTGGGGCCGCGCCGTGTCCGGGGCCGAGGACGCCGTCGCAGGCGGCCAGCAGCGCGTCGTGGAGGGCGTAGGCGTAGCTGGGGCCGAGGACTTCGCTCTGGGTCTGGACCCCGACCGCGTTGGCGACGGTGACGGTGACGTAGGGCAGTTGGTCCATCGCCGGGAGGCCGGCGCAGCTGCGGACGGTGGCCTGGAGCGCGACGTCCTGCACGGCCTGCGGGTACAGCGCGATGGGCGGGGCCGGCAGCAGCACGGTGGTGAGGGCGGCGTAGGGCTGGGAGATGGCGAGGACGGTCACCGGGCGGGTGTCGGTGTCGGTGACGGTGAGTTCGATGGTGAACTGGTCGGCCTGTTGGGTGGTGGCGGCGGTGGTGCCGGCGAATTCGATGTCGGTGACCTGGGCCGGCCACGGCTGCGGCGCTGTGGTGCCGGAGCCGTCGGAGGGCGGGATGGACATCACCTCGACGACGAAGAGGGTGGCGGCGACCAGGCAGACCAGTGCTGCCCCGGTGCGGCGGCGCAGCGGGGGGATGGTGTGCCACCAGGCGCTGATGCGGCGTTCGGCGGCGGTGCGGCCGGATTCGTCGATGTAGGTGCTGGTGGGGGTGGGCGTGCTCGACTGTGCGGTGAGCTCGATGGGGCCTATGTGGCCGATGGGGTCGGGGGGTTCGGTGTTGCGGATCATCGCACCCCCTGGCGGGTCGTCGCGCCCCCCTGGGTGTGGGGTTCTGCTGGGGCGTGCGATGCCCGGTGCGGGCGCGGGACAAACCTCGCGCGCCCGCACCCGCTCCGATCACCTCGCTCGGGGTCGGGGCCCCGGTGGTGCTCAGGTGTCGCGGAGCATGCAGGTCAGGCGGCAGCTGGTGATCCGGCGGCCCTGGTCGTCGGTGATGGCGATCTCGTAGGTGGCGGCGGTCCGGCCGCGGAAGACGGCGGTGGCGACGCCGGTGACCAGGCCGGAGGTGGCGGAGCGGTGGTGGGTGGCGTTGAGGTCGACGCCGACGGCGTAGCGGCCGGGGCCGGCGTGGAGCATGGCGCCGACGGAGCCGAGGGTCTCGGCGAGGGCGGCGGAGGCGCCGCCGTGGAGCAGGCCGTAGGGCTGCTGGTTGCCGGAGACGGGCATGGTGCCGACGACTCGTTCGGGGGATGCCTCGACCACCTGGATGCCCATGCGCTCGCCGAGTTCGCCGCCGGAGAAGACGCTGGGCTCGACGCCGAGGCGGGCGAAGTGGTCGATGACGTCCTGGGGGAGGTTGAGCTTCGGGTGGGGCGCTGACTGCTGCTCGGACATGCTGCTGTGCTCCCTGGCTTCGTCGTCGTGTCGCGTCTTCGTGTCGCGTCTTCGTGTCGCGTTGGCGGTGCCGGCGGTGCCGGCGGTGGTGCTGGTGGTGGGGTCGGTCGGGTCGACCGGGGTGATCCCTGTGATCGTACGGCGCGGGTTCGGCGGGGTCGGTGTGGGGGAGCTCGGCTGTCGGTGGTGGGCCATAGGATTTCGTTCGGCAGGTGGGCTCGGCACGGATTGCGGTACGAGTTCCGGTACGAGGCGGCGGGAGCGGTGGCGGTTATGGCTGGTACGGGTAAGAGCGGCGCGGGGCGGCCTCGGCTGTTGCTGCTGGACGGCCATTCGATGGCCTATCGGGCGTTCTATGCGTTCCCGGCCGAGAACTTCGCCACGTCCACGGGTCAGCCGACCAATGCGGTGTACGGGTTCGCGTCGATGGTGGCGAACATCCTGCGGGACGAGTCCCCCTCGCACTTCGCGGTGGCGTTCGACGTGTCCAGGAAGACCTTCCGGGCGGGGATCTACCCGGAGTACAAGGCGACGCGTTCGGCTTCGCCGGAGGAGTTCCGGGGCCAGGTGGAGCTGGTGAGCGAGCTGCTCGACACGATGCGGGTGCCGCATCTGCGGTTGTCGGAGTTCGAGGCGGACGACATCATCGCGACGCTGGCGACGCGGGCGGCGGCCGAGGGCTTCGAGGTGCTGATCCTCACCGGCGACCGGGACGCGCTGCAGTTGGTGACGGAGGATGTGACGGTCCTCTACCCGACGAAGGGCGTGTCGGAGATGACGCGCTACACGCCGGAGAAGGTGTTCGAGAAGTACGGGGTGACGCCGGCCCAGTATCCGGACCTGGCGGCGCTGCGCGGTGACCCGTCGGACAACCTGCCCGGCATTCCCGGGGTGGGGGAGAAGACCGCGGCGAAGTGGATCTCCCAGTACGGCTCCTTCAGGGAGCTGGTGGAGCACGCCGACGAGGTGAAGGGCAAGATCGGCGAGAAGCTCCGGGCCGGTCTGGACGGGGTGAAGCTGAACCGTGAGCTGACGGAGCTGGTCCGGGACGTCGAGCTGCCGCTGGGGGTGGAGGAGCTGGCGCGCCGGCCGTACGACCGGGAGGCGGCGGTGGTGCTGCTGGACGCGCTGGAGTTCCGGAACCAGGCGCTGCGGGACCGCCTGTTCGCGGTGGACCCGGGGACCGGTGACGCGATCGGTGAGACGCCGGCGCCGCCGACCGGGGGTGTCGAGATCGAGGGTGAACTGCTGTCGGCGGAGGGCGCGTTGGCGGCCTGGCTGGCGGAGCACGGTTCGGGCGCCGGGCGGACCGGGCTGATGGGCGACTACCAGTGGGCCCGTGGTGAGGGCCGGGTGTCGGCGGTCGCGCTGGCGGTCGAGGGCGGTCCGGCGGCGTGGGTCGATCCGGCGTCGCTGGCGGAGGTCGACGAGGTCGCGTTCGCGGGCTGGCTGGCGGATCCGGAGCGGCCGAAGGCGCTGCACATCGCCAAGCAGGTGCAGCGGGCGTTCGCGGAGCACGGCTGGGTGATCGACGGGGTGGTGGCGGACACCGCGCTGGCGGCGTACCTGGAGAAGCCGGGGCGGCGGACCTTCGGTCTCGATGTGCTGGCGGAGGAGTACCTGGGTCGGCAGTTGGACGCGTCGACGGCGGTGGACAGCGGGCAGTTGGCGTTCGGTGAGGACGCCCAGGACGAGGCCCTGGCGGCGGCGCAGGCGCTGATGGTGCAGGCGCGGACGGTGCTGGACCTGTCCGAGGTCTTCGACGAGCGGCTGGCCAAGGACGGCGCGCTGGAGCTGCTGCGTGAGCTGGAGCTGCCGATCGCGGCGCTGCTGGCGCGGATGGAGCGGTCGGGGATCGCGGCGGATCTGGAGTGGTTGACGCAGCTGGAGGTCCAGTTCGGCGCGGCGGTGCAGCAGGCGGTGAAGGAGGCGCACACGGCGGTGGGCCGGGACTTCAACCTGGGGTCGCCGAAGCAGTTGCAGGAGGTCCTCTTCGGCGAGCTGGCGCTGCCGAAGACGAAGAAGATCAAGACGGGTTACACCACCGACGCGGACGCGCTGACCTGGCTGGCGACGCAGACCGATCACGAGCTGCCGGTGATCCTGCTGCGGCACCGGGACCAGACGCGGCTGCGGACGACGGTCGAGGGCCTGATCAAGACGGTCGCGGCGGACGGCCGGATCCATACGACGTTCAATCAGATGGTGGCGGCGACGGGCCGGTTGTCGTCCACGGACCCGAATCTGCAGAACATTCCGGTGCGGACGGAGGAGGGCCGGATGATCCGCCGGGCCTTCGTGGTCGGTCCGGGGTTCGAGTCGCTGCTGACGGCGGACTACAGCCAGATCGAGTTGCGGATCATGGCGCACCTGTCGGAGGACGAGGCGCTGCTGGCGGCGTTCGCGAGCGGTGAGGACCTGCACACGACGGTCGGTTCGCAGGTCTTCGGGGTGACGCCGGGCGAGGTCGACGCGGAGATGCGCCGCAAGATCAAGGCGATGTCGTACGGCCTGGCGTACGGGTTGTCGGCGTTCGGCCTGTCGGGGCAGCTGGGCATCGAGGCGGGCGAGGCCCGCCGGCTGATGGACACCTACTTCGAGCGGTTCGGCGGGGTGCGGGACTACCTGCGCCGGGTGGTGGACGAGGCCCGGGTGACCGGCTACACGGAGACGGTGCTGGGTCGGCGCCGTTATCTGCCGGACCTGACCAGTGACAACCGGCAGCGTCGGGAGATGGCGGAGCGGATGGCGCTGAACGCGCCGATCCAGGGTTCGGCGGCGGACATCGTGAAGATCGCGATGCTGCGGGTGGACGGGGCGCTGACGGCCGAGGGGCTGGAGTCGCGGATGCTGCTCCAGGTCCATGACGAAGTGGTGCTGGAGGTCGCGCCGGGTGAGCGCGAGCGGGTGGAGGAGCTGGTCCGCCGGGAGATGGCGGGGGCGTATCCGCTGCGGGCGCCGCTGGACGTCTCGGTGGGTGTGGGCCTGAACTGGGAGGTCGCCGCGCACTGACCTGCCGGGCGCCGAGGGTTGCGGCGGCCCCGCCGAAGGGGCCGCCGTGCAGTGGGGCCGCTGTGCAGTGGGCCGCCGTGCAGCGGGGTCAGTCGCGGACGGCGACGAAGATCGCGGTACCGGGCAGGTGGCGCCCGCGCAGCGGGCTCCAGCCGCCCCATTCCTGGGTGAGCCCCTCGGGCCACTCGGGTTCGACGAGGTCGGTCAGCCGGAAGCCGGCGGCGTCGAGTTCGCGGATCCGGTCGCCGAGGGTGCGGTGGTGCTCCACGTAGACGGCACGGCCCTGCTCGTCCTCCTCGACGTAGGGGGTGCGGTCGAAGTAGGAGGAGAGCGCGGTGAGTCCCTCGGGTCCGGGTTCGTCGGGGAAGGCCCAGCGGATCGGGTGGGTGACCGAGAAGACCCAGCGTCCGCCGGGCCGGAGGACCCGGTGGACCTCGCGCATCAGCCGTGCGGTGTCGGCGGCGAAGGGCACGGCTCCGTAGGCGGAGCAGGCGTCGTCGAAGCTGCCGTCGGCGAAGGGCAGGACGGTGGCGTCGGCCTGGACCAGGGGGACCGGGGTGCGGTCGAGGTCCTGGTCGATCCGGAGGCTGTGCTGGAGCTGCCGGTGGGAGAGGTCGAGGGCGACCGGGCGGGCGCCCTGCTCGGCGAGCCAGCGGGAGCACTGGGCGGCGCCGGCGCCGATCTCCAGGATGCGTCGGCCGCGCAACCGGGCGGGATCGCCGAGGAGCCTGGCGTCGGCCTCGTCGAGTCCTTCGGGGCACCAGGTGAAGCGGGTGTCGCCGAGGAAGGGGCCGTGTTCGTCCTGGTACTCGTCGGCGTTGCGGTCCCACCAGTGGCGGTTGGCGTGGCTGCTCTCGGTGGTGCCGGCGTCGCGGCGGACCGCGTCGGCGTCGTCGTCGGCGGTGTCGTCGATGGGCTCGGGGGCCGTGGTGTGCTCGTTCATCTCGCGGGTAGCGTAACCTTGGCTGAGTAGCGTCGGAGGCGGCCGTTGAGGTCGGTTTCTGCATGTCGGCCGTGTGGCGTCTTGTCCCGTTTGAACCGGTTGGTTGCGGTTGGTAGGGGGCTCTCCCGCACTGCGGCATCAGGCATTGACCGTGCATGGCTGTCCCCGTATGCTACAAGTTGCGCTGCGGGCCTGCGCGCCTCGGACGGAGCAGGTCGCGCTCGCATCTGTTGAAGACCCCACAGACATTTACCCGGGGTATCGACTTTCCAGAGCTGATCCGGAAAGCGGCGATACACCGGATGAGGCCTGTCTGGTCCTTGGTGGAGCGATCACGGGTCCCCGGCGTAGTAGTACCTACGACTTCATGTCCGTACCGGAGCCCTTTTCCTAATGACGACCAGCAGCATCGAGGCCCGCACCACCCCGCAGGTGGCGGTCAACGACATCGGCGACGCAGAGGCGTTCCTCGCGGCGATCGACGAGACCATCAAGTACTTCAACGA
>OVEP011218283.1_pt1 | contig 14913 bp, 8 predicted proteins | sample 1779801 | NCBI WGS metagenome assembly OVEP01 (sample SAMEA3914791, study PRJEB12502) | metagenome | biome: forest; material: soil | place: Canada | collected 2011-07-03 | depth 0.1 m
GGCATCGCCGGACGGAGATCGGTGGAGTCCGAGTCGCGGTCCCCATCACCGTCGGGACGGACGGGCTCGGGCTCCGGGAGTGCGGCTGCTTCCGCCAGCACCACATGGCAGTTGGTGCCGCCCATGCCGAACGAGCTGACGCCGGCGATCAGGGGGCGGTCCTGCTCCGGCCAGGGGCCGAGTTCCTGCTGTACCCGCAGGTTGAGCTGGTCGAGCGGGATCTCCGGGTTGGGCGTGGCGAAGTTGAGGCTCGCCGGTATCGCCCGGTGCTTGATGCTGAGGACCGTCTTGATCAGGCCGACGATGCCGGCTGCGCCTTCGAGGTGGCCCACGTTGGTCTTGGCCGAGCCGACCAGGAGCGGACTGCCCTCGGGTTTGTGGCTGCCGAGCACCGCACCGAGTGCCGCTGCTTCGATGGGGTCGCCGACCCGGGTTCCGGTCCCGTGCAACTCGACGTACTGCACCTCGGACGCCTCGACCCCGGCGTGCCGGTGGGCGAGCCGGATGACTTCCTCCTGCGCGTCACGGCTGGGGACGGTCAGACTGCTGGTCGTGCCGTCGTTGTTCAGGGCGCTGCCGCGGATCACGCAGTAGACGGGGTTGCCGTCGGCCAGCGCCTGCGACAGCGGCTTCAGCACGACGACACCGCCGCCCTCGCCGCGGACGTAGCCGTTGGCGCGGGCGTCGAAGGTGTAGCAGCGGCCGTCGGGGGACAGGCCGCCGAACCGGGTTACGCCGACCGTGCTTTCGGGGGAGATGATCAGGTTCACGCCGCCGGCGAGCGCGACCGTCGACTCTCCAGAGCGGAGGCTGGCGCAGGCCATGTGGACGGCCACGAGCGCGGATGACTGGGCGGCGTCGACGGCCATGCTCGGCCCGCGCAGCCCCAGCGTGTAGGAGACGCGGTTCGCGATGATGCCCCGTTGCAGTCCGGTGAGGGTGTGCGGGGTGATGGCGCCGAACCCGCGCCGGTGGACCAGTGCCGAGTAGTCGTCCCCGATGGCGCCGATGAAGACGCCGGCTGTTGTCCCGTCGAGGGTGGAGGGGAGGATCTGGGCGTCCTCCAGTGCCTCCCAGCTCAGTTCGAGCGTCAGTCGCTGCTGGGGGTCCATCGCGACGGCTTCGCGGGGTGAGATTCCGAAGAACTGGGGTTCGAAGCCGTCGATGCGGTCGAGGAATCCGCCGCGCCTGGGCGGGGTGACGTCCTGCCCGGAGAGAGCGCCGGAGAGAGCGCCGGGGAGAGCCTCGGGGAGAGCGCCGGGGAGAGCATCGGAGAGAGCGCCGGCAAGGGTGTCGGAAAGGGCATCGGCGTCCCAGCGGTCGGCGGGAACCTCGGTGATGGCATCACGACCGTCCCGCAGGAGCTGCCAGAAATCCGTTGGATTCGAGGCCATAGGGAGTCGGCAGGAAATCCCGATAACCGCCACATCTTCGTTGGCGGGCCCTGTTCCGGGGAAATTGAAATCAGACTGACTCGGCATGGTGGTGACTGCCCCCATCGTTTAAATCTGCGAAGGCACTATGGAGCGTCAGACGCTCTCCTGTGCCGGGGTGCCCAGCCGAGACAGCATAATCACGGGTGCTAACTACGCTCTTGATCTGAGCTAACAGCCCCTTGCACGTTCGGGCCGGGACGTGATTGCCAGGCTGATCGTGCGGCTGATCGTGGGCCTGGTTCGCCCGCGCCGGAAGGACTTAACGAGCGGTAAGGCGGGCCGTCCAGGATGGCGGAAAACCGCGCTCACGGCCGATTGCCGGGGCGGCTCCAAGAAGGCTGTTAGCCGTATGCGTCATGCTGGTCGGGAAGTGGACCGGCGTGATCCGTGGGGAGAAGCCAGGCACCGCCGGATACCGGCTCTACCTGCGCTTTTCCATTGTTCAGTGAGGAACCGGCATGGCGCCGCTCCAGCATCCGGAACTCGTCCGTCCTGGGACTCGACCGAGATGCGGAGCGTTACTTTGAGCCAAACGGTGGACGGGGAGCTGCGCGAGGGCGGAAGCAAGGGGGCCGAAGTCCCTGATCGGCGCCGCTGGTTGGCCCTGGCGATCCTCTGTGTCTGTGTACTGGTCCCGTTCATGGACCTGGTCGTGGTGAGCGTGTCGCTGACGACCATGGAGCGCAATCTGCACGCCACCAGCGGGCAGTTGCAGTGGATTGTCGCTGCCTACGGCATCACTTCCGCCTCGTTCATGCTGCTGGTACCGGCGTTGGGCAGCCGCTGGGGATACCGGCGCACGCTGCTGGCGGGCCTGCTGCTGTTCGGGGCGGCCTCCGCGGCGACGGCGTTCGCGCCCAACGTGGGGGTGCTGATCTCCATGCGGGTGGTGATGGCGGTTGGCGCCTCGGTGGTGCTGCCGATGGGCATGGCCTTCATCGGCATCCTGTTCCGGGAGGAGGAGCGGGTCCGGGCGTTCGGTATCTGGGCGGCCGGAGTGGCCTTGGCGACTCCGTTGGGGGCGGTGGTCGGCGGCGCGCTGGTCGAGCACTTCTGGTGGGGCTGGATCTTCCTGCTCAATGTCTTCACCGTGGTGGTCGTCGTCCCGCTGGTGCTCTGGGTGCTGCCCCCGGCCCGGGCGGCGCGGCGGACGGAGATCAACTTGTGGAGTGTGCTGCTGCTGGCGGCGGGCATGGCCCTGCTGCTGTACGGGTTGATCGACGCCGAGCATGGCTGGGGCGCGGCGGCGGCGTGGCTGGTCGCAGGCGGTCTGGTCCTGGTCGGGTTCCTGGTCAGGGAGAAGCTGACCAGCAGTCCGCTGATCGGGCTGACGCCGTTCCGTACTCCCCGGTACCTCTGGGGTCAGGCGACGATAACGGTGGGGGCGTTCTCGCTGACCGCGGCGCTGTTCGTCACCCCGATGTACCTCCAGTCGGTCCTGGGGCTGTCCTCGCTGGGGGTGGGCCTGCGGCTGATCCCGTTCGCGCTGCTGGTGGTGGTGGGCTCGCTGGCGGCGGACCGGTTGAGCAAGCGTCTGGGCGCCCGTTGGGTGGTGATCGGCGGTTCGCTGGTGTTCGGGCTCGGCCTGGCGCTGCTGTCCCGGGCGACTGCGCACAGCGGGGATGCCCTGGTCACCGTGGCGCTCGGGGTGGCCGGGCTGGGCGGCGGCATCTCCCAGGCGCCGGCGGTGTCCTCGGCCATGGGCGCGCTGCCGCGGGAGGTCGCCGCCAACGGGTCGGCGTTCATCAACGCGCTGCGGAACATGGGCGGTGCGCTGGGCGTGGGGCTCATCGGGTCCGTCGTCACCCTGTCCTACACCCATGACCTGCCTGCTTCGGCGGCCCGGCTGCCTGCGGGGCAGGGCGGTGCGGTGCGTGAGTCGGTCGCCAACGTCGCCCGGGCCGCGACCACGGTGGGCGGCGACGCCGGGCAGTCCCTGCGGGCGGCTGCCTCCGGAGCCTTTGTGCACGGCTTCAGCCTGGGGATGGAGATCGTGGCCGCCGCGGTGGTCGCGGTGGCCCTGCTGACCTGCGTCATGCCCGACCGGGCGCGGGGCACCGCCCCGGCGGGGGAGCAGCCGGACGGGGTGCCGGAGGGTGCGACGGCCCCGGGCGGGGCGTCCGCCTAGCCCCGGGCGGGGTGTCCGCCTAGCGCCGGGCGGGGTGTCCGCCTGGCACCCGGCCGGGGCCCCGCTTCGGCCACAGCCGTCCCGCGTCCGGGTCGGGTCTCCGCCAGGAGGGGGAGTCGCGAGCGGCGCGCGGGACAGAGACGAGGCCGCAGTCGGCGGACTGCGGCCTCGTCAGTCTGGCGGCGGCTCGGGCCGGAGCCGGCCCGAGCCGTGCCGGTTCCCGCCCGGCCTGGGGTGGCCGAGTCGGTACCGGCCGGGCTATTCCTCGATGCCGGCGCTGGCCAGGGCCATCAGGTCGACCTTCTCGCCGCGGCCCTCGTTGCGGAAGAAGACGATCGCGGCGAGCCCGGCGATGACCATCAGCACCGCGCTGATCATGAAGGCGAGCCGGAAGCCGTCGGTCAGTGCGACGCCCGCGGCGTCGCCGGTCCGCAGCAGGTGGTTGCTCCTGGAGGTGGCGAGGGTGGTGATGACGGCCAGCCCGAGCGAGCCGCCGACCGAGCGGGTCACGTTCACCAGGCCGGAGGCGACGCCTGTGAGTTTGGGGTCGACCCCGTGCACCGCGGCGATGGTGACCGGGATGGCGACCAGGGCCAGGCCCAGGCTGAGGAAGAGCGAGGGGACGATGATGTTCATGGTGACGCCCTTGTCCGCGGAGATCCCGGCGAACAGGATCAGGCCCGCGGCCGCGATGGCGCAGCCGATGACGATCACCCAGCGTACGCCGAGCTTCGGCAGCAGTGTCGGGGCGATCGCCGAGAACAGCACCAGCGAGACCGTGCACGGCAGATACAGCACACCGGTCTTGAGCGCCGAGTAGTGCAGCACCTGCTGCATGAACAGCGTGGCAATGTAGAACATCACGAACAGGCCGGAGTTGGCGATCGCCTGGACCACGTTGGCACCGGTCACCGTGCGGTTCCGGAACAGCACGAACGGGACCAGCGGCTCCTTGCTGACGAAGTTCTCGTGTGCCACGAACCAGGCCAGCAGTACGGCGGCGCCGGCCAGCAGGCCGATGGTCCGGCCGGAGGACCAGGCGTTGGTGTCGGTCTGGACCACCGCGTAGGTCAGCAGGCACAGGCCACCGGTGGAGGTGATCGCGCCGACGATGTCGAAGTGCTGGTGGCGGTGGGTCGAGCGGTCGGGGCTCAGGTACCGCAGGGCCCCGATGATCATGAGTAGCCCGATCGGGATGTTCACGAAGAAGACCCAGCGCCAGCCGGGCCCGCCGACGAACAGCCCGCCGACGATCAGGCCGAGCGAGGCGCTGACGGCGGCGACGCCGCCCCAGATCCCGATGGCCTTGTTGCGCACCGGCCCCTGGGGGAAGATCCCGGCCAGCATGGCCAGCGTCATCGGCGCGATGAAGCCGGCCGCCAGGCCCTGTACCGCCCGCATGCCGACCAGCATCCCGGCGTCCTGCGCCAGGCCGGAGGCCAGCGAGGCGACGGTGAACAGGCCGAGCCCGCCGAGCAGGACCCGGCGGCGTCCGAGCAGGTCGCCAGTGCGGCCGCCGAGCAGCAGGAAGCCGCCGAACAGCACCGTGTAGCCGTTGACCACCCACTGGAGGTTGGCCTCGGAGAAGCCGAGGTTGGTCTGGATCGTCGGGAGCGCCACATTGACCACGGTGACGTCGATGGCTTCGAGCATCTGCGCCGCACACAGGACGATCAAGGCCATCACGTGCCTCTTCGTCCAGACGAAGTCGGCACTGGTCTGACCTGGTGTCTCTAGCTCCGTGCTGTCAGTGATGGGCGACTGGCTCGCCATCGTGGGAGTCTCCATTCATTGAACAACCGTTGATTCAACGAGCGTAGAACGAAGTGTGATTTCGGTCAACCGGCGTAGAATCGGACCATGGCAAACGTTCCCGCGCGGGTCTCACGCGCTTCCAAGCGCTGGCAGAGCGAGACCCGGATCCTTGAAGCGGCTCGGCAGTCCTTCGCGGAGCACGGCTACGAGCGCACCACCATCAGGGGCGTCGCAGGGGCTGCGAACGTCGATCCGGGCCTGGTCATCCACTACTTCAGCTCCAAGGAGGAGCTCTTCGCGGAGGCCACCCAGTTCACCCGGGACGAGACCATCAGCGGTACCCCGGACGAGGTCGCCGAACTGCTGCTGGCCTCGCTCGCCGAGCGGCTGGAGACCGAGCCGACCGCCTCGCTGGCGTTGCTGCGCTCGATGCTCACCCACCGCGAGGCGAAGGAGGGGGTGCGCGGGGTGGTCGCCGAGCAGTTGGAGCAGATCAGCCGCTCCATCGGCACTGAGGACGCCGGGCTGCGGGCGAGCCTGATCAGCGCCACCATCCTCGGTGTGATCGTCGGCCGCCACCTGCTGGAGTTCGACTGGCTCAAGGACGCGTCGCCGCAGCAGATCATCGAGCTGCTGCGGCCCGGCCTCCTCGGGCTGACGGGTGCGGACCCGGCCGCTCCCGGCGAGGCCGGGGACGTGCCCGGCGAAGCCCGGACCGTCCCCGGCGGAACTGCCGAGCCGGACCCAAGTTCGGTGTAAGCGGCGGACGGTAGCGTCGGCACAGCTCCAGCCACCGGGTTCCTGCCCCGCCGCAGCGGTGACCGGCGGTGTCTCCGGTCGCCTGGGGCGCAGCCCGGAGACCCTGGAGGAGTCCGTATGCCCAAAACCGTCGCTGTCGCAGGCGCAGGCCCAGTCGGCCTGATGCTCGCCTGTGAGCTGAGGCTCGCCGGTGTGGAGACCGTGCTCCTCGAACGATTGGAGGAGCCGAGCGGGCAGTCGCGCGCACTGGGGTTGAACGCGCGGTCCTGTGAACTCCTGGATCAACGTGGCCTGTTGGCGCGCTTCCTGGCGGAGGGCACGCCGGTGCCGCGCAGCCACTTCGCCGGGCTGCCGCTGGAGCTGTCGAAGCTTGAGAGTCGGCACCCCTATGCGCTGATGATCCCGCAGGCCCTGGTGGAGAGCCTGTTGGAGAAGTACGCGCTGGAGACCGGTGTGGAGATCCGGCGCGGGCACGAGGTCGTCGGCCTGGAGCAGGACGCCGACGGGGTGCTGGTGCGGGTCCGCAGCGGCGGGGAGGAGTACCAGCTGCGCTGCGACTACCTGGTCGGCTGCGACGGCGGTAGCAGCGCCGTGCGCAAGCTCGCCGGGATCGGGTTCCCGGGCAGCGAGCCGACCCTGTCCGGGCTGCTGGGCGACGTGGACTCGGTCGGCCTGGCGGTCGAGTACCGGACGCCGCTGAACTACCCGGGCGGTATCTTCGGGGCGGCGCCGATCGCGCCCGGCGTCTTCCGGGTGACCACGATCGAGTACGGCGTGCAGCCGCCGGACCGGGACACCCCGGTGACGCTGGACGAGATGCGGGCGGCCATCCGCCGGGTCACCGGCAAGGATGTGGAGCTCGGCGGGGAGCCGCGCTGGCTCTCGCGCTTCAATGACTCCGCCAGGATCGCGGAGCGCTACCGCGAGGGCCGGGTGCTGCTCGCCGGGGACGCCGCGCACATCCACTTCCCGCAGAGCGGCCAGGGGATGAACCTCGGCCTCGCGGACGCGGTCAACCTCGGCTGGAAGCTCGCGGCCGAAGTGCACGGCTGGGCCCCGGAAGGGCTGCTGGACAGCTATCACCGTGAGCGGCACCCGGTGGGCAGCCGGGTGCTGATGAACACCGGGGCACAGAAGGCGATGACCTTCCCCGTTGACTGGGTTCCCCAGCTACGGGAATTCTTCGGCGAGTTGATGGAGATCGAGGAGGTTCACCGGCGGATCATGGAGGAAGTGGCCGGGGTGGACGCCCGCTACCCGATGCCGGACGCGGAGCGGCCGGGTGAGCCGGATCCGCTGTTGGGCCGGCGCCTGCCGGACCTCGATCTGAGCACCGGCGCCGGAGGCCCGGGCACCGTGGCCGCCGCGCTGCACGCGGGCCGGGGGGTGCTGCTCGACTTCTCCGACGGCTCGGCGCTTCCGGCCGGGGTCGAGGGCTGGCTGGACCGGGTCGACCTTGTCACCGCGGAGCGCCCGGAGCAGCCTCAGCAGGCTGAGAGCAAGGGGCAGTTGCGGCAGTCGGCCGGAGCGGCGGCGGCTGTGCTGATCCGCCCGGACGGCCATGTGGCCTGGATCGGCGCCGAGGCGGACGACCTGGCCGGGCAGCGGCTGTCGGCGTCCCTGGCCACCTGGTTCGGCCCGGCGCGCACCGGCGACTGAGCCGAACGACCGGCCGCCCGGCCTCCGGGCAGCAGGCCGCACAGTCCGCGTGCCCGTCCGGCGCGGACGCCGGCGGCCGGATGCTGCCGACGCACCGGATGCCGACGGCCCGGATGCCGACGCACCGGATGCCGACGGCCCGGATGCCGACGGCCCGGATGCCGACGCGCCGGATGCCGACGGACCTGTGCCCCGCAGATCAACGTCTGCGGGGCACAGGTCCGCTGTCGTCCGCGGGCCGGGGCCAACGGCAGAAACCCTTCAGCGGCAGGGCACTTCAGCGGCACATCACGAAGGCCTCGTCGAACAGCACCGGGTTGACCACGTCGTAGAACAGCTCGACGCCGTGCATGCCCCGGTAGCGGCCGCTGGTGCCGACAGCGGGGATGGCCTGCCAGTTGTGTGCGAGGGTCGCGCTGAGGTCGTAGTTCCCCTCGGCGTGGATGGCGCCGTCGTTGAGCGTGATGTGCTCGTCGCCCTGGCTGAGGAAGTCGCCGTTCGCCGCCTGGGCGTAGACGTAGGTGGTGCCGTTGAGCATGCTGCCGATCTGGTCGCCGGCGGCGTCCACGATCCGCATCGAGTAGGTGCCGCGCTGACCGACCGTCGGCTCGGACGGGTTGGGTCCGGCCCCGGTGACGCTGCCGCTGCCGGGGATGAAGTGCTCGGTCAGGTTGTCGAGCACCAGACAGCGCCCCGCACGGAAGCCGGGGGCGATGGCGGACAGCTCCGACGCGCTCAGCGCCGGGGCCGCGGTGGACGACGGGGTGCGAGACGGGTGACCTGTGGCCGGGGTCGCCGCCGCCGCGACACTGATCGGAAGGCTGCTCGCGGCGAACGCGAGCACGAGCGTCGTGACCAGACGCGGCTTTGCCATGGTGAAGCGCATGGTGTTCCCTTCTTTTCGGCTTCTCTTGCCAGTGGGAGGCGTTACTGCGTGGACGCCCTCCTGCCCATGCTCGCGATCTTCGCTAATCGACGGCTAATCCCTGGCTTCGGCCCCGGCCGACAGGTCGCGGAGGCGGCACATTCAGCCGCCGCGCCGATTTCCGGTCAGATTGCGACTATGCCGGAACGGCGCCCGCCGGTCTGCGGGGTGCTTCCGGGGTCGTGGGCGCGCCCGGTTGGAGCGGCCGGACGACCTGGTTCCGCAACTGCCCTGTCGTTTCCGCCATGCGGTGGATCACCCCTGGTCAGAGTGTGTCCGAACAGGATGGTTGGGATTCGCTCGAACCTTCCGGGAACGGCGTCCGGAGGACATCCGGGCGGCGGTCGTGATCACGGGCGGTGGGGCGGTCGCGGTGATCCTGACGATCTTCGGGCGGGCGGCCCCGCAAGGGGGACGCAGTCACCTTTTAGAAGCCTCACTGAGCATTGACCCATGACATCAGCCGATATCCGCATCCTGTCCGTGGGAACCGCGCTGCCCGGTGCGCCGATCGACACGGCAATGCTGGCCAAAGCGTTTCGAATGGACAATCTATGGGAACAGTGGGTGGACACGTTCATCGGCACGCGGACGCGGCATCTGGCGACCGATCTGGCGACCGGTGAGCGCTACTGCACGCTGGCCGACCTGGCGACCACCGCCGCCGAGCGGGCCCTGGCCGGGGCCGGTCTGGGCCCCGAGGCGGTCGACCTGGTGGTCATGGGCACCGCCACCCCCGACATGCTGATGCCGGCCACCGTCAATGTGGTCGCCGACCGCCTCGGCGTGAACAACGTGCCGACGTACCAGCTCCAGTCGGGCTGTTCGGGCGCCATCCAGGCGCTGGAGGTCGCCCACAACTACCTGCTGACCGGCCAGTACCGCACAGCGCTGGTCATCGGCGGGGACAGCACCGCCAAGCACTTCGATATGAGCCGCGACCTGCGGGAGCTGCCCCCGGGGCAGTTGGTGAACCTGATCCTGTTCGGCGACGGCGCGGGGGCGACCCTGCTGAGCACCGACCCCGACGCCGGAGCCGCGGTGATCCGCCGGGTCTTCACCAGGCTCACCGGACTCAACCGGGCGTCGGGCCAGTCGCTGGAGTGGTACGGCGCGGCCGACCACGGCGACGACCGCAGGCCGGCCAGCGAGAACTACAAGATGATCGAGGAGTCGGTCCCGGAGATGGCCGCCGAGATCCTGGACGAGCTCCTGGACGGCCTCGGCTGGAAGCGGGCCGACGTGGACTACCTGCTTCCGCCGCAGCTGTCCGGACGCATGACGCCGCGGATCGTGGAACGGCTCGGGGTCCCGGGCGCGGAGGAGGTCTCGGTCGTCGACGAGACCGGCAACACCGGCAACTCCCTGCCCTACCTCCAACTGGAGAACGCGCTGGCGGAGATGGCCCCGGGCGAGCGCGGGCTGTGCGTGGCGGTCGAGTCCAGCAAGTGGATCAAGGCGGGCCTGGCTTTCGAACGGATCTGATCCGGTCGGCGCAGCCCGGCACGCCGGGTGTGCGGCGCGAATTTGCTCTGCCGTGTCCGATCCATCTGGCTTGTACGATTCACGGCAGCAGCCGCCCGGCCGGGCGGACAGTGGGGGAGTCCCTGCTCCAGAAATCCAACTCGCCTGCCGAGTCAGTGAATCGGCCGCCGACACCGGGCCGGGTACCCGGTCAACATGGCTCAACGGAGAGGGAGTATGAGGTACGAGATCCTGGGATCACTCCGTGTGATTATGGACGACGAATGCGCGCTGCTCGACTCGCGCAAGCTGGAGATTCTGCTCGCCACCCTGCTCATCCGGGCCGACCGCGTGGTACAGGCCAGATTCCTCATGACGGAACTCTGGGACGAGGAACCACCCGCCCGGGCGGTGGCGGGCATACATGTCAACATCTCCAGGCTCCGGAAGTTCCTGAAGCAGGGCAAGCAGGAGGTCGGTCCGATCGTCACCCGCTCGCCCGGATATATGCTCCAACTGCGCGCGGACGAAGTGGATTCGCGGATATTCGAGAAAATGGTGCAGCTCGGCCGGGATGAGCTGCGCCGGCAGGACTACGCCCAGGCGTCATCGGTGCTGAGGTCGGCGCTGGACATGTGGCGCGGATCGTCACCGTTCGGCGGGCTGCTGGGCGGACCGATCCTGGCCGGGTTCTCCAAACGGATCGAGGAGGCCCGGCTCGAATGCACCGAGATGTTGATCGAGGCCGATCTCGCACTCGGTCGGCACCGTGAACTCGTCAGCGAGCTCTACTCGTTGATCATCGAGTACCCGGCCCAGGAGGCCTTCTACCAGTATCTGATGCTGGCGCTCTACCGCTCCGACCGGCAGGCCGACGCGCTCGCGGTGTTCCACCGGGCGCGCCAGGTCATCAACAGCGAGCTCGGTCTGGAGCCCTGCCAGACGCTGCGCGACCTGCACCGCTCGATCCTGATGGAGGACAGTCGGCTCGATCCGCTGTCCAACCGGACCAGGTTCACCGCAATCGGTCTGTGACGGTCAGTCAGTCCAAGCTCTCCGCAAGTTCCCTGTTAGCAGCCAGTCAGAGGTCCCGAACATACTGTGCGAGCGGCCGGTGTGTGGTTCCCGCTCCGCCCGGAACAGCCGGCCGGCGCCCGCGAACCCGGCGCCCGCGAACCCGTGCCCGGTCACCGGGGCGCGAACCATGAACCAGCGAACGGGGCGCGAACCGGCGAACCGGGGAGCACCAGTGAACCGAGGGAGTGACCAGTGAACAACGTCGAGGAACTCAAGCAGTTCGCGGTGACGCACGCCCGCGCCCAGCGCGTTCCTCGCGCCCGCCTGGACGAGGTCCTCGCCCGGATCACCCACGACGAGGAGGGCCCCGGCTCCTGGACGGCCGAGTGGTCGGCCGCCGCCGCCGGGTACGAGCGGCAGGGGCGGCTGCTGGACGCGTGCAGCCTCTACTACCTGGCGCGCTTCCCCTACTGCGACGGCCCGGCCCGGGAGGAGGCGCTGACAAAGAGTCAGCACACCTTCGAGCGCTGGCAGCAGGCCGAGGCCCCGGGCCTGAAGCCGCTCGACGTCGACCTCCCGCAGGGCCGGGTCCGCTGCTGGACGGCGGGCCTCCCGGCACGCGGCGACCAGCCGGTGGTCATCCTGCTCGGCGGGATCGTCAGCACCAAGGAGCAGTACGCGCCGATCCTGCTGCGGATGCAGCGCCTCGGCGTGTCCGGGGTCGCCGCCGAGATGCCGGGCACCGGCTCCAATACGCTGCCCTACGGCCCGGACAGCTGGCGCATGCTGAGCGGCATCATCGACGCGGTCGCGGAGCGGGCGGGCAGCGACCGGATCTACGCCATGGCGCTGAGTTTCAGCGGCCACCTGGCCCTGCGCTGCGCCCTGGAGGATCGGCGGATCAAGGGCATCGTCACCATGGGCGCGCCGGTCAGCCGCTTCTACACCGACACCACCTGGCAGCGGAACCTGCCCGCGGTCACCGTCGACACCCTCGCCCACCTGACCGGCACCAAGTCCGACAAGGTCGGCGAGTACATGCGGGACTGGGCGCTGACCGCCGAGCAGTTGCAGGCCCTGGAGATCCCGGTGGCGTATGTGTCCAGCCGGCGCGACGAGATCATCCCGCCGGGCGACACCGAACTGCTGCGTCGGCACGTCCGCGGGCTGACCCTGCTGGACATCGACGACGTCCACGCCGCACCGGAGTTCCTGGACCTGTCCGGCCCCTGGCTGACCCTGTCCCTGCTCCGGATGAACGGCTCCTCGCTGCCTCAGCGGGCGATACTCCGCTCCGTCGTCTCCGTGCTGGGAGCCCGCCACCGGCTGGCCGGGCACGGCGCCGTCAGCGGGCTCTAGCGCGCGGCCGGACCGGCCGAGCCACCACTACCCGTCACCTACGCAAGGACACTGACTGATGGCTGACGAGGAACAGCTGACCGAGTACCTGCGGTGGATGACGGCCGATCTGCACCGGACCCGTCAGCGCCTCGCCGAGGTCGAGTCCAAGGCACACGAGCCGATCGCCATCGTCGGGATGAGCTGCCGCTACCCGGGCGGGGTGCGCAGCCCGGAGGACCTGTGGGAGCTGGTCGCCGCCGGAGCCGACGGTACCGCGGACTTCCCGGCGAACCGCGGCTGGGACCTGGACCGGCTCTACGACCCCGACCCCGAGACCCGTGGCACCTGCTACACCCGCCGGGGCGGATTCCTTTACGACGCGGACGAGTTCGACGCGGCACACTTCGGGCTCAGCCCACGCGAGGCCACCGCCATCGACCCGCAGCAGCGGTTGCTGCTGGAGACCGCGTGGGAGGCGTTCGAGCGGGCCAGAATCGATCCGGCCGGGCTGCGCGGCAGCGACACCGGGGTGTTCACCGGGGTCCTCTACAACGACTACGCCACCCGGCTGCGGCAGGTCCCACCGGAGTACGAGGGCTTTGTCGCCAACGGCAGCACCGGCAGTGTGGCGTCGGGCCGGATCGCCTACACGCTGGGGCTTGAGGGCTCGGCGGTCTCCATCGACACCGCCTGCTCCAGCTCGCTGGTCGCGGTTCACCTGGCCTGCCAGGCGCTGCGCCGCGGTGAGGTCTCGCTGGCCCTGGCCGGCGGGGTCACCGTGATGTCCACCCCCGGCATGTTCATCGAGTTCAGCCGCCAGCGCGGGCTCTCGGCGGACGGCCGCTGCAAGTCCTTCGCCGCCTCCGCCGACGGCACCGGCTTCGGCGAGGGCGTGGGCCTGCTGGTGCTGGAACGGCTCTCGGACGCGCTGCGCCACGGGCGCCCGGTACTGGCTGTGGTCCGGGGCTCGGCCACCAACCAGGACGGCGCCAGCAACGGCCTGACCGCCCCCAGCGGCCCCTCGCAGCAGCGGGTGATCCGCAGGGCGCTGGCCGACGCCGGTCTTGAGCCGGGTGACGTGGACGTGGTCGAGGGCCACGGTACCGGCACCGTGCTGGGCGATCCGATCGAGGCCCAGGCGCTGCTCGCCACCTACGGCCGCCGACGCGGGGCGGACGCGGCCCCGCTCTACCTCGGCTCGGTGAAGTCCAACATCGGGCACACCCAGGCCGCCGCCGGGGTGGCCGGGGTGATCAAGATGGTCATGGCGATGCGGCACGGCAGACTGCCGGGAAGCCGGTTCGCCGACCAGCCGACCCCGCATGTGGACTGGTCGGCCGGGGCGGTGTCACTGCTCGCGGAGGAGATCCCCTGGCCGGTGACCGGTCGGCCGCAGCGGGCCGGTGTCTCCGCCTTCGGTATCAGCGGTACCAACGCCCATGTGGTGCTGGAGGCCGCCCCGGAGCCCGCGCCGGACGCCGACCCGGGCACCACCGGTGCCACCCCGGGCAGCCAAGCCGCGGCCGCGGCCGGTGCGTCCGTGCCGCCGTCCGCTCTGCCGTTCGTGCTCGCGGCGCGCGGGGGCGAGGCGCTGCGCGCGCGTGCGGTCCAGTTGCGCGAACTGTTGCGGGCCGACACCGGCCTGGACCTCGGGGAGGTCGCCCATTCGCTGGTGGCGACCCGCTCGCTGCTGGACGACCGGGCGGCGGTGCTGGCCGCGGACCGGGACGAGCTGCTGCTGGGCCTGGACGCGCTCTGTCGCGATCAGGCGCAGCCCGGCCTGCTGCGGCTGTCCGGCCGGGGGGCGAAGGCCGCCGCGTCGGGGCTGACCGCGTTCATGTTCACCGGGCAGGGCAGCCAGCGGCTGGGCATGGGCGAGGAACTGCACCGGGCCCACCCGGTGTTCGCCGCGAGCTTCGACGCGGCCTGCGCCCGTTTCGATCCGCAGCTGGAACTGCCGCTGCGCGAGGTGGTGTTCGCCCAGCCGGGCACCGCCGCCGCGGCGGCACTCGACGAGACCCGCTACACCCAGCTGGCGCTGTTCGCCTTCGAGACCGCGCTCTTCCGGCTGCTGGAGAGCTGGGGGATGACCCCGGACTATCTGATCGGGCACTCCATCGGCGAGTTGGCGGCGGTGCACGCGGCCGGGGTGCTGAGCCTGGACGACGCCTGCACGCTGGTGGCGGCGCGCGCCCGGCTGATGCAGGCGACCCCGTCCGGGGGCGCGATGGTGTCGGTGCGGGCGTCGGAGGCCGAGGTGCTGCCGTTCCTGGCGGGCCGGGAGGGGCAGTTGGGCGTCGCCGCGGTCAACGGCCCGGAGTCGGTGGTGATCTCCGGCGACCGCGACGCGGTGATCGAGGTGCGGCGGGAGCTGCGGGTGCTCGGCTTCAAGACCAAGCAGCTGCGGGTCAGCCACGCCTTCCACTCCC
>OVEP010008934.1_pt5 | contig 14847 bp, 12 predicted proteins | sample 1779801 | NCBI WGS metagenome assembly OVEP01 (sample SAMEA3914791, study PRJEB12502) | metagenome | biome: forest; material: soil | place: Canada | collected 2011-07-03 | depth 0.1 m
GGCTTGAGAGCGTCCGATGTCGACAAAGCGGGTCTCCTGCTCCTAGAATTGGGTTAACTATGAGGATAATGAACTGACTCGGAGTCTAGTTAAATCACATGGCAAGCGTCAAGAAGACTCAGCGCACGTACCGCTCCCCCCTGCGCGAGGAGGCCGCCCGCCGCACGCGCGAGGCCGTGGTGGACGCCGCCGGGGAGGTGTTCGTGGATGAGGGCTACGCGGGCGCCACGATCGAGCAGATCGCGGCCCGCGCCGGTGTCTCCCGCCAGACCGTCTTCGGGGTCGGCGGCAAGGCGCAGCTGTTCGCGTCCGCCCGCCGGCGGGCGGCCGAGGGCGGTAGCGTCAGCGCCAACGACGAAGGGTTCCGTCGGATCCTGGCGATCCCCGACGCGCACCGGCTGCTTGAGGAGTTCGCCGCCTTCACTGCCGCCATCTCGCAGCGGCTCGGGCCGCTGCAACGTGTGCTTGAGCAGGCCGCGGCGAGCGACCCCGAGCTGACACAGCTACTGGAGGCAGCCCAGGAAGAGCTGCTGGAGTGTGCCCGCGGCGTCCTTGGGGCGGCGGCGGTGGCAGGTTCGCTGCGGCGCGGAGTCCCGTCCGGGATTGCCGCCGACATGCTGTGGCTGCAGATCCAGCCGGCCAACTACCGGCTTCTCGTGGGGGAGCGCGGCTGGAGCCACCGCGCGTTCGAGCAGTGGCATGCCGCAGCCATGATCGCCACCTTGCTGGAACCCGGCGAAGCCGGATAGCCGACTCCGGCCCATCAGGCCGAGGCGTGCGGCCCCGCCCTCGGCCATCGAGGGGGTTCGTCCGGGTCGATGGCGTGCAGGATGCGCCGGCCGATCTCGCGCAGCTGCCGGGACTGGGGCCTGGTCAGCGGGTCGAAGACCAGGCGGCGGACCTCTTCGACATGGCCGGGCGCGGCTTCGGCCACCTTGGTCCAGCCCTCGTCGGTCAGGATCGCCAGGGTGTAACGGCCGTCCGCCGGATCGGGGGTGCGGCGCACCCAGCCGCGCTGCTCCAGCCGGGCCACCACCTGGGACAGGCGCGGCAGCGAACCCTCGGTCCGCGTCGCCAGCATGCTCATCCGCAGGGTGCGGTCGGGCACCTGGGACAGGTTGGCCAGCACCTGGTACTCGAAGTGGCTGATCCCGGCGTCGCGGCGTAGCTGCTCATCGAGCGCGGACGGCAGCCTGATCAGCGTGCTGGCCAGGGCGAGCCATGCCTGCCCCTCCTCGGCGTCGAGCCAGCGGGGCTCCTGCGGGATGTCCATGACCCCAGGATAGCTTAAAGGTTGAAGTAACCCGGCGGCTCGAATGACTTGCATCGTGAAGTGATGCAGGGCTAGCTTGAGTTAAGGATTTAAGCGATGGGTGCCGAGCGCGGCCCCGACGCCGGTATCACGCCGAAAAGGGAGAAAGCATGACCACGTCCGTCATCGGTCTCAGCATCGACGCCACCGACGCGGCCGTTCTGGCCGCCTTCTGGTCGGCGGTTCTCCACCGCCCGGTCAACCCGGGCGCGACCGCCGAGAGCGCAGCGATCGACGCCACCGACCCGACCAGCGGCCCGAAGCTCTCCTTCTGGAGGGTCCCGGAGCCCAAGTCGGTCAAGAACCGCATCCACCTCGACCTGTGGACCGACGAGTTCGAGGCCGAAAGCAAGCGGCTGGCCGACCTCGGCGCCACACCCGTCGCCCATGCCGAGAAGTCCGCGGTCCGCTGGGTCACCTTCGCCGACCCGGAGGGCAACGAGTTCGACCTGGTGGCGCCCCAGTCCGCGGAGTGACCGGCGGCGCTCGCGCCAGTGGCACCCGCAATCCCTGAATTGTCCCATGCGGAAAGGGCACGGCTGATGGAACACCTGGAACACCTGGAACAGCAAGGAAGCACGAGGCGGACGATGCTCCGCACCGGAGCCATGGCCGGGACGGCCGCGGCTCTCGGCGCCACCGGAATCCTCGCGGCCGGAACAGCCCGCGCGGCCACCACGGCGGCCGGCGGGACGCCGCAGCTCCCGTACCCGTCCGGTGTCACCGACACCTCTCACTGCACTCCCGAGAGCGCCGCACTCTTCCGCGGCATCCTCACGGCCAAGAGCAAGCACGACGCCGCCGGGTTCATGTCCTACTTCTCCTCGGCGAACACCGTGTACATCGACGCCTGCCTGGGTGTCACCATGACTGGCTGGCAGGCGCTGGACAACTTCTTCACCCCCTTCTTCGCGAGCGCGCCGGCCGACGCGCTCTCCTATCCGCTGCGCATCGTCGGCGACGCGCGAAGCGCCGCGATCGAGTTCGTGGACACCCCTGCGTTCTTCGGCCAGGAGATCCGCGCCCTCTCCACCGTCACCTTCGACGACCACCACCGGATCACCCGTTGGGTCGACTACTGGGACGGCCGCAGCTCCCGAATCCAGAACACCATCGCCCCCACCTACCCCACCGACTTCAGCGATTCCGAGCAGAACGCCGACCCCGCCGTTGTCCAGGCGGTCCAGGCGCTCCAGGCCGCGTTCGCCGCGGGCGACGCCGCCGGAGCCGTCGCCCTGATGTCCGACGACGTGATCCACGAGGACATGGCCGCGCACACCCGCGTCCGCGGCACGCTCCAGGCCCAGCGCTACTACACGCGGGCGCTCGGGCAGCTCCCGTACGGCCCTGGCGCCGCCCTGGTTCACGTCGAGGGCAGTCGCCAGGGCGGCGGCTACGAGTGGTCGGCTGCCCCAGTGGCCGCCCCGATGCGCCGTGGCCACACCTGCGTCGAGCTCGACGGGACCGGCAAGATCAGCCGCCTGACCGCCGTCTATGACGCCGGCCTGCTGAGTGACGCCGCCTACCAGTCCCTGGTCGGCCTCGCCGCGGAGGCGCCCTTCGCGCTGTGAAGGAGCCCCGGACTCGCGTCCTCACCTCCCCGTTCAGTCGGTCCGCATCCGCAGCAGCGCGAGCGCGGCCGCGCGGCTGGGGGCCCGGCCGAGCACGGCGCGGGAGGTCTCGCGGAGCAGGACCGCCGCGCGGAAGACCGCGGTGGAGGCCGCGCCGTGCCGGCGGCCGTAGAGCCGGACCCGGTTGACCACCAGCAGCGTCCACAGCCGGGCGGAGACCTTGGACTCGCCGCCCAGGTGGACGGCGGAGGCGTCGGGCTGGAGCCGGGTGGCGTAGCCGAGGTCGCGGGCGCGCAGGCAGTAGTCGGTCTCCTCGGAGTAGAGGAAGAACGACTCGTCCCAGGGCCCGCAGTCGTCGAGGCAGTCCTTGGACAGGGCCATCAGCGCGCCGGTGGCCCAGTCCGCGCGGGTCTCGCGGCTGTAGGCGCCCGGGTCGGTGACCAGTTCGCCCAGCCGTGGGAACCGGCCCGCGCGGCGGTTGCCGATGACTGCCTCGCCCAGGGCGCGGCCGACCGCCGGCTCCCGGCGCAGCGAGTGGACCAGGCCCCCGTCCGCCTCGTGCAGCAGCGGGACGCTGATGCCGACCCTGGTGCCGTCCGGCAGCGCGGTGTCGAGCGCGTCGACGAGTGTGGCCGCGCAGCCCGAGCGCATCCGGATGTCGGGGTTGCACACCAGGGCCGCGCGGTAGCCGCCGTCGCGGGCGGCGGCGCCGAGGGCGGCGTTGATGCCCGCGGCGTAGCCGGCGTTGCGTCCGGTCTGCACCACCACGGCGTCGGGGGCGAGGCGGCGGAGCACGGCGACGGTGTCGTCGGCCGAGTCGTTGTCGGCGACCACGAGCCGCCAGTCGAGCCCGGTCATGCCCTCGGCCAGGGAGCTGACGAATCCCGGGAGCACGTCGGCGCTGTTCCAGGTGACGGCGACAACGGCCACCGGCGCCGGGGTCGGGGGCTGGTGGTGCGGCATCAGGTCTCCACGGGTTGGGGTAGGGCGGCGGTGCTGCGGCGGGGAGCGGCGAGGGCTTCGGCCGCGTCGGCCCCGGCTGCGGCGTCCTGGCGCAGGAAGGCCAGGTAGCGTCCGCCCGCGCCGAGGGTCAGGAAGAACATTCCGGCGAACATGGCGAAGCTCAGCGCGTCGAAGGTGGCGCTGATGACCAGGGCGACCAGGGCCGAGGCGAAGAACGCCTGGCCCAGCTCCCGGTCGGACTCGGTGCGGGCGAGCCTGCGGATCGCCCCGCCCTGGTGGATCCCGGTGACGTACAGCGTGAGCAGCGCCACCAGGCCGACCGCGCCCATCTCGGCGGCGGTGAGCATGTACTGGTTGTCGGTGAAGAAGTACAGGTCGGGGGTGAAGGTGCCGAAGCCCCGGCCGAACAGCGGCCGTTCGGTCAGGTAGGGGACGATCTCGGAGTACTTGACCGTGCGGGCCTGGGTGCTGCTGTCGGAGTCCGACAGGAAGGTGGAGAACAGGGTGATGATGGTGCCGATCAGCCCGGGGATGACCAGCTTCATGGCGCCCACCCCGGCGGTGATCAGCCCGATCGCGGTCCAGCGCCGCTGCGGCTTCCAGCGGGTGATCATCACGATGCCGACCAGCGCCGCGCCGATGATCGAGGTCCGGGACACGGTCAGCGGCAGCGCCCCGGCCATGATCACCACTGGTCCCCAGCGGCGGGCCACGTGCAGGTGGCGCCGGATCGGGTCGAGGGCCTGCTGGATGGCGAAGGGCAGCAGGATGGAGAGCATCCCGCCGAACTCCAGCGGCTGCGCGGTGGTCGAGCGCGGCCGGGTGAACGAGCCCCGGTCCATGGCCTCGATCCCGGTGACGCTCGCGTGCAGGCCCGGGATGTTGATCGAGTCGGCGATGTTGGTCGAGGTGAAGAAGTCGTAGTAGCCGAGCGCGGCCACCACCGTCGCCATCACGATCAGGCGGCGCATCAGCACGTCCAGCCGGGACCGGTCCTGGATCCCGGCCGAGGTGAGCACCACCAGCCCCACCCACACCACCAGGCCGATCAGTCCCCGGTCGGCGCCCAGCACCTCCTCGTGCGAGCTGGACCGCAGCGCGTCCGCGATGTAGGAGCACAGCACGGCGCCGGTGAGCACGCACATCGCCAGTCTCGGGCCGCGGGTGCCGGGGGCGGGAACGATGCGGTCGCAGAACCAGGTCACCAGGTACCAGAGGAGGCCGAGCAGGGCGAAGACGTTGGCCGGGGTGCCGACGCCGCCGAGCGCCGGCAGTGCCAGGTCGGAGGGGATGAACAGGGCCAGCGCCAGGTAGACGGTGAGCACGGCGGTGGCGTCGAGCGGACGGCCGAGCAGGCGGCCGGTCGCGCGCTTGACCGGCCAGGGGTTGATCCTCGCCCCGCCGAAGGGCCGTCGGCGGCGGGCCAGCATCACGCTCTCGGTCAGGAAGGAGAGCAGCAGTCCGCTGCCGAACCCGAGGATGACCACACCCGCGACGTACTGGTCCTTGCTCTTCGACTGCCGCACCGGCGTCTGCGGCAGCACCACCGGCGCGGTGGTGACCATGTACTGCGCGGGGACGCCGGAGGCGAGTTGGAGGGCCGCCAACTGGGTTCCGGCGAAGGTGGTGAGGGTGTCGGTCTCCCGCAGCACCCGCGCCTGGTCGACCCCGGTGACGGTGAGGGTGAGCAGCGGTCCCGAGGCTCCGGACGCGAAGCCCGCCGTGTAGGGGTCGGTGACGCCGAGCCCCTGGAGGTCGTGGACCGCGTCGCTGGAGTCCAGGGTGCGGATCAGCACGTCGGCGGTCACCACCAGGGCCCCGCCCGCGTTGGAGATCGGGTTGCCGAAGGTGGGGGCCAGGTTGGCGACCGCGGTGGAGTCCAGCAGGGCGACCGAGCTCTGCGACTCGTAGGACGGTGGGACCCTGGCGTAGAGGTAGGCGCCGGCCAGCAGGCCGAGCACGGTGAGCGGCGCCATCAGGTACCAGCGCCTGCGCAGCACCAGCAGGATCTCACTGATACTCATATTGCCTCCCCCTGGCCTGAGTTCATCATGATGCCAGCTGAATCGGTGGCAGCGGGCCGGGTGCCCTGAGAGGATCGGCGGTGACGGAAGGATGTCCCGTGTCGCCCGGTGAGTTCCTGCACGTACTGCTCCGCCGCTGGTATGTCCTGGTCGTCGCACTGCTGTTGACAGCGGGCGGCGTCTACCACGTGCTGCGGCCGACCCGGCTGTACCTGAGTACGGCGGTGGTCGTGCTGAAGCCGCCGGCGACCGGGGTCCAGCCGAACCAGCTGGCCAACCTCCAACCGACGCTCGCCACCGACTCGTTCGCGGTCCTGCAGCAGATGCAGTCGCCCGCCGGGGTGGCCCAGTTGCGCGCCGCCGGGGTCCACGGGAACTACAGCCTGTCCCCCAGGAACAGCGGCACCAGCGCGACCCCGGTGTACCTGATCCCCTCGGTGCAGCTCCAGTCGGAGCTGCCGGACCCGGCGCGGGCCGACGCCGTGGTGCGGCACCTGATCACCAGCTACGTCCAGCACGTGCAGGCGCTGCAGAACGCCCAGGGCGTCCCGGCCGGTGCCCGGATGAGCGTGACCGTGCTGGTGCCCCCCGGCGCCGCCGAGGTGTACGGGACCAGGAGCCGGGGGCTGCTCGGGATGGCGCTGCTGGGCACGGTCGGCGGGGTGCTGGGCGCCCTGTGGACCGACCGCTGGGTGCTGCGGCGGCGCAGGCGGACGGCGGTGGCCGAGCCCGCGCCCCGGCTGCCGGCCGCGGTCGCGCACTAGCCCTAGCCCTAGCCCTAGCCCGCCGAACACGTCCTTGGAGAACAAGCTAGATCCCCCGCCGCTTCCAGGACTGCCACCAGAACCACTCGCGCCCGCGCTCGGCCACGGCCGACAGCACCAGCGGCTGCAGGTAGGGCATCGCCCCGGGGCCGATCCGCTGCCGCAGCCGCAGCGCCCGGTACTCGGGCAGCGCGGCGAAGCCGGGCAGGCACTCCTCGGCGAAGGCGACCAGTTCGTCGACCGGGACGACCGCGGTGCGGCCCCGGTCGTAGGCGCGGTAGGCCCGGCGCAGCGCGAACCGCGCCAACCGGACGTGCACCTGCGCCGACAGCCGGTCGGCCTGCGGCAGCAGGTCGGCGCACTTGTCGAGGACCGACTCGAACGCGATCCGGCGCTGCCGCAGGTCGTCCAGCTGGCCGCCGAAGTCGGTCGTGGACATGTTGTCGCCGTGGACCCGGTAGTACGCCTGGTCCGCGCCCCGCACGTAGCCGACGTCGGCGCGGGCGGCGAGCCGCATCCACATCTCGATGTCGCCGGCGTGCGGCAGCTCCGGGTCGTAGCCGCCCACGGCGCGCTGCAGGCTGGTGCGGACCACGACCTCGGGCGAGGTGATGCACCCGGTTCCCTCGCGGAACCTGCGGTCGAGCCACCAGTGGCCGGGGTAGACCGCGGAGCCGCTGCCCCGGGTGCGGGCCCGGGGCAGCGGACCGCCGTGCTGGAAGCGCAGTGGTCTGCCGTAGACGAAGCCCACCCGCGGGTTGGCGTCCAGGACCGCGGCGGCGCGCACCAGCGCCCCCGGGACCAGCCGGTCGTCGGCGGAGAGCAGGGCCACGTAGTCGCTGTCGGCCCACTCCAGCAGGCCCTCGTTGTAGGTGGCGATATGGCCCTTGTTCTGTTCGTGGACCCGGACCTCGATCCGGGGGTCGGCGGCGGCCAGCTTGCGGGCCGTCTCCGCCGAGTCGTCGGGTGAGGCGTCGTCGATGATCAGTACCCGGACGTCCACACCCTCCTGTTCGTCCAGGATGCTGTGCACGCAGTCGGCCAGGAAGTGGCCGTACTTGTAGCAGGGGACAACGACGCTCAGGGTGCTCATCGGTTGGCGGCCAATCCCCGGGCGGCCGAGGGGAGGCGGCCGCCGCTGCGCGGGCCGCCTCCCCAGGGCCTTGCCGGTGGGTTCAGTCGTCGGTGTTGACCGACACGGATGGGGTGGGAATGTGCGTCGGGGTCGCTCGGACCCCGGCCGGGGTGGAGGAGGGGGCCGTGCCGGCGGTGAACACCGGTCCGACCCAGTAGTTGGCGGACCCGGAGGTCCCGGTCGGGAAGGCCGAGGCCGTCCCGTAGTCGTAGACGCCGTTGGGGGTGCCGCTGCCGTCGGCCGTTCCGGTCAGCGGGTACTGCTCGACCGGACTGGCGAAGTAGCCCCCGGTGTAGGCGTAGTTGCCGTTGGGGGCGTGGTAGGAGACCACATAGGGGGTGTTGGCGGTGATCGCCACCGGGGTGGCGAAGGTCAGCGTCTGCCAGCCGGACGCCGTCTCGTTGGTGAAGGTGCCGCTGGCCAGCAGCGCGCCGCCGCTGCTCCACAGGCTGCCGGTGTGGGTGCCGGTGTTCCCGGTCCCCTTGTAGAAGGTGACGCCGGTGACCTCGCCGGCGACCGCCGACTCGAACCGGGTGCCGAGTTCCACCGAGTTGGCGTCACCGGACTCGTCCGGCACCGCGGGCACCGCGCCGGCCCCCCACAGGGTGCACGGGCAGGCGAGCGGCGGCGGCGTGGAGCTGGTGGTGAAGCTCCAGGTGTGGGGCCCGGTCATGGCGTTGCCCCACAGGTCGGAGGCCTGGACGGACGCGGTGTAGGTGGTGTCCAGCGCCAGGTTGCCGTCGGGGGTGAAGGTCACCGTGTCCCCCGCGCCCAGTACGGCCTTCCCCGGCACGTTGTTCCCCTGCGCGTCGGTGAGGGTGAACGTCAGGGTGCTGGTGTCGATCTCCTCGCTGAAGGTGGCGGTCACCGGTGCGGCGATGGACGCCCCGGTCGCCCCGCTCGCCGGGGCGGTCGCGGTGACCGCGGGCGGGACGGTGCTGGCGGTGGCGGTGTTGAGGATGGCGTCCACCCAGTAGTTGTCGCCCGCGGTGGCCGTGGTCGGGAAGGTGCTCCCGGTGCCGTAGCTGTAGAGGCCGTTGCCACCGCCGGCGGCGGTGCTGCTCTGCAGTGCGGTCAGCGGGGCCAGCCCGGCGCTGCTGTTCGAGAAGTACCCGCCGTCGTACGAGTAGTGGCCGTCCGGGGCGTAGTAGGAGGCGACGTAGGTGGTGTTGGCCTTGACCGGTACCGGCGAGGCGAAGTCCAGTTCCTGCCAGCCGGACGCGGTCTCGTTGGTGAAGGTGCCGGTGGCGAGCAGCTGGCCGGTGCTGCTCCACAGGCTGCCGATGTGCGTGCCGACGTTGGCGGGCGACTTGTAGAAGCGGATGCCGGTGATCGTCCCGGGGACCGAGCTGCTGATCTTCACCCCGACCGAGATCGGGTTGCTGTCGCCGCTGTCGATGGTCCCGGGCACGGCCGAGGACGGCCACACCGTGCAGGGGCAGGCCTGCGGGCCGACGGTCAGCGGAACGGTGACGACGGCGCCGACGTTGGCGCTGTCGTCCTCGGCACGCACCTCGACACTCGCCAGGCCAGAGGTCGTGGGCGTCCAGCTGTAGCTCCAGCTGCCCAGACCCGTGGCGGGGTTCCAGCTGGTCCCGCCGTTGGTGGAGACCTCGACCCTGGCCACCACCGCGCCGGGCGAGGGGGTGGCGGTGCCGGTGATGGTGACCGGCTGCATGGCCGGGACGGTCGCCTCGGCCGCCGGGGTGCTCACGGTGACGGTCGGGCCGACGGTCACCGTGGTCTGCGTCGCGGCGACGAGGTCGCTCTGCAGGGTCAGCGGCTGGGCCCCCATGTCGGCGAGGATGTTCACCGTGGCCTGCTGCATGTCGGGGTCCACGGTGACCACCGCGTCGGCGGGGTCGGCGGTCGGGACGTTGGCCAGCCCCCAGGACCACTGCACCGTCCCCGTCCCGAACACCAGGGCGTGCGAGGTGGGGTCGCGGAACTCCACCAGGCTCTGGGTCGCGACGCCGGTGCCGTAGGTGTTCCCGTAGTCCAGCCGGACGTACTGGCCCGTGGTGATGTCCACCGAGGTGGACGACAGGTCGATCTCCCCGCTGGGTCTGGTGCTGTCGTTGAAGTCGCTGTCCCACTCGTAGCCCAGGGTTCCGGCGGGGAAGGTCGCGGTCTGGGTCGGGCTGAGCTTGGCGATCGAGGTGTTCCGCCAGATCCGCAGGTCGGCGTAGGTTCCCGGCACCGTCATCGCGTCGTTGCGGTTGCCGTTGACCGAGAACAGCGAGCCGGTGAGGATGTTCTCCGGTTCGAAGGCCTGCCCGTACGCGGTACTGCCGGGGTCCAGGAAGGCCCCGGTCCAGCCCCCGCTGGGATCGGCCACCCCGTCCGGCGGCGACAGTTCCATCTTGGTCATCTTGTAGCAGATCAAAGTCCGGTCGGCGGTGCTGGTCCCGTCGATGCTGTTGCCGAAGCGGGTCTCCCAGGACACTTCGTTGCCGCTGAAGAACGCCTCGTTGACGCCCGCCTTCCGGGCGTTGAGGACGTTGGTGAACTGGCTCTGGGTCCAGTACTCGTCGTGTCCCGAGGACATGAAGACCTTGTGGTTGAGCAGGTCGGCTGGGCGGGTCGACACGTCCACCCCGGAGAGGTAGCTGACGTTGTAGCCGTTCTCCTCCAGCCAGTAGATCATCTCGAACTCGGAGCCGAAGATGCCGTTCGCCCCGCTGTCGTCGCCGATGTCCAGCGGCCGGTTGTAGCTGACCGCGTAGGCGCGCCCGTCCGGGGCGGGCCCCGCACCCTGGTAGAGGTCCTGGCCGCCCCACATGTTGTAGGCCTGCCAGGTCTCGTCGTCGGTCTGCACCACGATGTCGGAGGTGCTGGCGTCGTCGCGGACCACGAACGGGTAGGGCATCACGCCGTTACCGTCGGTCTGGTCGAGCTCCGCGATGTAGAGGCCGGAGACCGCGTCGCTGGGCACCGCCCAGGTGGCGGTGACCGGCCAGTCGCCGCAGTCGACCTCGCCGGTGGCACTGGCCGTGTCGCAGGCCAGGGCCTTCCCGTTGGGGTTCCCGGCGCTGTTCACCCCGGGATCCAGCGGCGCGCCGGACTGGCCGGTGGTGGTGAAGTTGGCGGGATAGGTGACCGCCGCCTCGGCGGCGGTCGACCACTCCCGCGCCCCGTCGCCGCCGTAGTAGCCGAGCCGGTAGATCTCGACGTGGTACGGGATCGGCGACTGGACCTTGAGGCTGAGGGTGTCCCCGGCCTGGACGCTCTCCTGGGTGGAGAAGCCCTCGACGTTGCCGTAGGCGTTGCCGGAGAACCAGTCGGACATGGGTGTACCGGGCTGCGAGTTCTCGCAGACGATGGGGTTGCTGCCGGCCCCGCACGGGTCGCTGGCCGCCCGGGCGGAACCGGCCCCGGGCAGCACCGCTGCCATCAGGGTCGCCACCAGGGCGAACAGCCAGAGTTTCAGCGTTCTTCCGCTGCTACGTCTCTCCACGTGTCCCTCTCTTCACTCTGTCCTTCACGGCGGGAGCCTGATGGTGACAGTGCGTCAGTTGACGGCTTCGGCGAGAAGGTCGACGACCCGCTGCTGCTGCTGGGGGGTGATCTGCGGGAACAGCGGGAGCGAGAGCATCCGGTCCGCGGCGTCCTCGGCGTGCGGGAAGTCGCCGCGCCGGTGGCCGAGATGGGCGAAGGCCGGGGTGAGGTGGACCGGGGCGGGGTAGTGGATCCCCGCTCCGACGCCCTCCGCGTTGAGCTTCCCGACCACCGCGTCGCGGTCGTCCCCGGACACGCGGACCACGTAGAGGTGCCAGACGTGCACATTGCCCTCGGCGGTCACCGGCAGCACCAGCCGCCCGGCGGCGGCGAGACCGGCCAGCAGGGCGTCGTAGCGGGCGGCGGCGGCCCGGCGGGCGGCGTTGCCCGCGTCCAGCCGGGCCAGCTTGGCGCGCAGCACGACCGCCTGGAGCCCGTCCAGCCGGCTGTTGAACCCCGGCAGGTCGTGGCGGTACTTGGCGACACCGCCGTGGTTCGCCAACGCCCGCACCACCCCGGCCAGTTCCTCGTCATCGGTGAGCACCGCGCCCGCGTCGCCGTAGGCGCCGAGGTTCTTGCCCGGGTAGAAGCTGGTGGCGGCGATCCCGCCGCTGCCGGCGGTCCGGCCGTCGCGGCTGGCGCCCTGGCTCTGGGCCGCGTCCTCAACCACCCTGACCCGCACCGGGAGTGCGCCGACCAGCTCGGTCACCTCGGCGCACTGTCCGTACAGGTGGACCGGCACGACCGCGCGGGTGGCCTGGCTGACGGCGGCCAGGGCGGCGTCCGGGTCGATCAGCAGGCTGTCCGGCAGGCAGTCGACCAGCACCGGCACCGCGCCCAGGCGGGACACCGCACCCGCCGTGGCGATGAAGGTGTTGGCGGGCAGCACCACCTCGTCGCCCGCCCGGACCCCGGACGCGCGCAGCGCCAGTTCCAGGGCGTCGGTGCCGTTGGCGACGCCCACGCAGTGCTCGACACCGGCGAAGCGCGCGTACTCCCGCTCGAACTCGCGCACCTCCTCGCCGCCGATGAACGCGGTGTTCGCCAGCACCCGTTCGAAGCCGACCCGCACCTCGTCGGCGACCTCGGCATGGGCCGCCTTGAGGTCCACTAGCGGAATCTGACTGTCGCTCATATCCTGTACTCCTCGGGCGTGTTCATCAACTCGTCAACTTCAGTGCGGAGTTCGGCGTCAGTGCTGAGTTCGGCATCGGTGCGGAGTTCGGCGAGGGCCGGGGCGGCGGCCGGCCGCAGCCGGCGGGCCGGGCTGCCGACCCAGACCTCGCCCGGCGGCACGTCGCCGAGCACTGTGCTGCCCATGCCGAGCAACGACCAGTCCCCTATCCGCGCGTACTCACGGACCAGCGCTCCCGCTCCGACATAGGCGCCGCGCCCCACCCGCACGCCGCCGCCGAGCCGGACGCCGGAGGCAATGGTGGCGAAGTCCCCCACCACGTCGTCGTGGGTGAGCACGGTCTGCGGCATCACCGCGACATGCGCGCCCACCCGCACGGCAGCGGTCAGCACGGCGTGCGCCAGCAGCACCGATCCCGGGCCGACGGTGCAGCCGGCGGCGACGGCCGCGCCGGGGTGGACCACGGTGGCGTACTGGTGCGGTGGCAGGCCGAGGCGGCGGACCAGCCGGGCCCGGACCGCGTAGTCGCGCGGGCTGCCGACACAGACCACCGCCTGCGCCCCGGGCCGGTCGCGGAGCAGCCGGTGCACCAGCTCGCAGCCGCCGAGCACCGGCGCGCCGTCCACCTCGCGGCCGTGCAGCGCCGGGTCGTCGTCGAGGTGGCCCAGCAGCGGCGGCCCGCCGCCGGACGCGTGCGCGGCGCGGACGGCCTGCGCGGTCTCCCGCGCGAAGCCGCCCGCGCCGACGATCACCAGACCGCTCATCCAGCGGCCCCTCGTCCGTCGACCGCTCGTCCGTCGACCGCTCCTCCACCGGCCTGCTCGCGGAGGACGGCCACGACCCGGTCCTGCTGCTGCTCCGTCATGGTGTGGAACAGCGGCAGGATCAGCGAGTCGCGGCTGATCCGCTCGGTCACCGGCAGCGGCGCGGCCGGATGCCCCTGGTAGGCGGGTTCGAGGTGCGCGGCCATGATCCCGCGCCTGGCCGACACCCCGGCCTCGGCCAGCGCTTCGAGCAGCGCGTCCCGGCCGAGCGGGAAGGGCTCCGACAGCAGCACCCAGAATGACTGGAAGTTGCCCTGGCCGTGCGCCGGGTCGTCGATCGGCGTCAGCCCGGGGACGTCGCCGAGCAGCGCCCGGTAGCGCGCGGCCAGCTCCCGCCGCCGCTCCAGCATCAGGTCCAGCTTGCCGAGTTGGACCAGGCCCACGGCGGCCTGGATGTCGGTCATCCGGTAGTTGTAGCCGACCTCCAGGTAGCTCTCCAGGATCGGCTTGCTGCTGGCGTGACGCTGCGCGGCGGAGGCGTTCATCCCGTGCTCGCGCAGCCGCCGCAGCCGCGCCGCCCACTCGGCGTCGTCGGTGGTGACCATGCCGCCCTCGCCGGTGGTGACCACCTTGCGCGGGTGGAAGGACCAGGCGGCCAGCATCGCCCCGTGCCCGACGGACTTGCCGCCGACGGTCGATCCGATCGCGCAGGCGGCGTCCTCGACCAGGGCGACGCCCCAGTCCGCGCAGGCGTCGCGCATCGCCGCGACGTCGGCCGGGACACCGCCCTGGTGCACCAGCAGCACCGCCCTGGTGCGCGGGGTGCGCACGGCGTCCACGGTGGCCGGGGTCAGGTTGCCGGTGGCCAGTTCGACATCGGCGAAGACCGGCTCGGCGCCCAGGTAGCGGACCGCGTTGGCGGTGGCGATGAAGGAGAGCGAGGGGACGACCACCTCGTCGCCGGGCCCCAGGCCGAGGGCGATCAGGGACAGGTGCAGCGCGGCGGTGCAGGAGCTGACGGCGATGCCGTGCTCCGCGCCGACCCGCTCGGCGAAGGCCCGCTCGAACTCGGCCACCCTGGGCCCCTGGGCCACCCAGCCGGAGCGGACCGCGTCGGCGGCGGCCTGTGCCTCCGCCTCGCCCAGCCAGGGAATCATCACCGGGATCCGGTCGCTCATCCGGTCACCGCCGCGCGCTCGGCCAGCCACCAGTCCACCAGGTCCCGCAGCCCCGCGTCGAGGTCGATTTCGGCCTGGAAGCCGAGCCGCCCCACGGCGCTGCTGGTGTCCGCGAGCCGGCGGGTCACCCCGTTCACGGCCCGGGCCGGGCCGTGCACCGGCTCCAGCTCCGAACCCATCGTCCGGAGCAGGGCGAGGGCCAGGTCGCGCAGGCTGGTCTCGGTGGCGCTGGCGACGTTGAACACCTCGTCGGTCAGCTCCGACTCGGCCGCCAGCACGTTGGCCCTGGCGATGTCCCTGACGTGGACGAAGTCCATGGTCTGGGTGCCGTCGCCGAGGATCAGCGGCGGCTCCCCGGCCGCGATCCGCTCCATCCAGCGGATCAGCACCTCGGTGTAGAGGCCGTGGATGTCCATCCGCGGCCCGTAGACGTTGAAGTAGCGCAGCGCCACGTAGTCCAGCCCGTACATGGCGTGGAAGCTGCGCAGCATGCCCTCGTTGAA
>OVEP011212321.1_pt1 | contig 14837 bp, 12 predicted proteins | sample 1779801 | NCBI WGS metagenome assembly OVEP01 (sample SAMEA3914791, study PRJEB12502) | metagenome | biome: forest; material: soil | place: Canada | collected 2011-07-03 | depth 0.1 m
GCCTTATAGCCGGCGATGTTGGCCTGTGACGAAAGGACGTCGAGGCTCTGCGCGCGGGTAGTGCGCGGCGCGGCTTCCAGCGCGAACGCGGTCACCCCTGCCGCTGCGAGCCGCTCGGCGTTTTCCGTATTGAACGGATCGAGCATGCCCGCCAGCACTGCGCCAGGTTTCATCAATGGCAATTCGTCGGCTGTTGGTGAAGCGACCTTCAATACGATCTGTGCGCCATAAGCCGCGGCCGCATCGCCAATCTGCGCACCCGCACCCCGGTACGCATCGTCAGTGTAGTGCGCGCATTCGCCGGCGCCTGCCTCGACAGTCACGCCGTGCCCCTGGGCGACGAGCTTTTTGACGGTCTCAGGCGTTGCCGCAACCAATGCTTTGCGGCCTAGCGACTCAGCGGGAATTCCAATCTGCATGTCCAACCTCACATTGCGCCTGTCGGCGCGATACTGTTTTCACACTGACGATCCAAACCACCAGCCCGCGGTCGCGGGCGCCGATAGCGGCGGCGCGCGCCACATCTGCCAATCCAGCGGCCGCCGCATTGCGGTCACACCTTCGGTCAGAAAAGATGCCGGATGCCGAACTCCACGCCGAGCTGATTCGACCCGGGATGCGGAGCCGCCGGGACGGCACTTGAGGCCGACACCGAATAGATGCCCTCTTTGCCACTGTTCTTCATGTAGGCGAATACGCCGTAAAGTGCGGTCCGCTTGCTGAGGTTGTAGTTGGCCCGCAAGGTGCCCATCGTGCCGTCGGCGTCGTAGACGCTGTCAGTGATATGCGAGACCTGCGCATCGAAAACCCATGCGCCGTAGGGCACCGATGCACCGAGATATTCGATATCGGTTTTGGCCGACCGTGCGTCACCCTCGACCAGCCGGTGCAGCCATCCCGCGCCCACACGCACTGAGCTGATATCCACGTGCGCAGCCAATTGGTAGCGACGATCCGTATCGCTGGACTTCGTGAAAGCGATACCTGCCACACCCGGCACGACGGTGATGGGCGTCGCGCCTGCACCGCCGCGCTGCTCGTCGTAGGTCACAGCCGCGCCCCATGCCTTGCCGTCGTACTTGACCATTGCCGAGATCGCGCGACAGGCAAGGAAGTCATTGCCCGTCTGCCCCGGGCAATTTCCCACCGTACTCGAATCGCGCCCGGTCGAATAGCTCGCGCCGACAGTGACCCCGGAAAACGTGCCCATATAAACCACGTCGTTATCGAAGCGCGCGGCAAGCAGATAAGAATCGAGCGATGCGAGGCCACCGAATCCACCCGAGCCGATAATGTTCGACTCCGTCATGCCCCAGTTCGTCATGCTGTACTGTCGGCCAAACGTGAGTTGGCCCCAGGGGCCACTCAAACCGACGTAAGACTGCCGGCCAAATAGCCGGCCGCCCTGTTGAAGCGCACCGTTTGACGCAGAGAAGCCACTTTCGAGCGTGAAGACCGCTTTCAAGCCGCCGCCTAGATCCTCTGCCCCTCGCAATCCCCAGCGCGATGGCACGTCTCCCCCGCCGATCACGGGCATTCGCGCAACGGAACCGCCCGTGGGCGTGGCGTGCGTGAAATACTCGACGCCCGTATCGACGATCCCATACAACGTTACCGAGCTTTGCGCAAACGCAGGTGCCGAAGCGATGGCTGCCGCCATTGCCGCCACTGCCGTTGCAACAGTCGTCTTTTTCATCTGATCTCCTCCTTTTTCGCCAGCCGCTTTTTATTCAAAAAAATTCGGATACCGAATTAATTTAAATTCTATTCGTCCCGTCATTCATCCCAGCCGGTCGCCCGCCGATGCGCGATCCGGCGGTCCGGCGAAGCGTTAGACCGGCACTTCTCCCTCCAGCGTGATACGGTTCAACACGCGTTCAGCTTCGCCATAGTCGTGCACGGCATAGTGCATCGTGCAACGGTTGTCCCACATCACGACATCGCCCGTCTGCCACATGTGGCGGTAAATGTTGTCGGGTGTCGTGGAGTGTTCGTACAGGAAGTCGAGCAACGGCCGGCTCTCGGCAACCGTCATTCCCTCGATCTGCTGCGCGGTATCGGGATGTCCGACGTAAAGTGCCTTGCGACGGGTCTCCGGATGGGTGCGAACGATCGGATGCACCGCCGACGGAATCGTATCGATACCTCTCATCCGGGCGAGCCGCAGCCCCGTGAATCGTGCGCGCAAGCCCTCGAGCGTGCGCTGCATGGTCGGCGACAGACGCTCGTAAGAAACGTACTGATTGCACCACATCGTATCGCCGCCATGCGGCACGACGACGGCCGAGAGGATCGAGATCTTCGGCGGAACGGGTGTATAGATCGAGTCGGAATGCCACGCTTCCGTCGATGCAGTCTCTTTGGGAATCTTCGTGACCTGGATCAGACCGGGAAAGCCTGGCACCGACGGGTCCAACGGGTTGTTTTGCGCAGGGTTGCCCCAGAGCCTGGCGAACTCGACGTGCGCCCCAGGTTGCAGGAACTGCCCGCGGTAGACCAGCACGCCATGCTCGAGAAATGCGCGATGCAGCACGTCGAACGTATCGTGATTAATGGGTTCGTTCAGGTTGACGCCTTCGACCAGCCCGCCGACCGAGCCGGTCAACGGAGTAATTTGGATGCTCATTAAAGTCTCCTGTTAATCGATATCGTTGGTCTGGGCAAACTCATGCGACTGTCAGCACGATCTTCCCGACGTGCTGATCGAGTTGCATGTACGCGTGCGCTTCTGCAATCTCGTCGATCGTAAAGGTACGATCGATCGGCAGCCGGATACGGCCCGCCTCGAGAAACGGCAGCAGGTCGCGCGCGCACGCCTGGATACATTCGAGCCGTTCCTGCTCCGTACGCGTGCGGAACGTCACGCCGATCAGCTTCAGGCGCTTGAGCCATAGCTTCGCCAGGTCGATCTGAGCTGTCGCTGAGCCAAGACGCGCGATATTGACCAGCCGCCCCTTGACCGCGAGGCTGTCCATGTTCGCCTCGAATACCGGGCCGCCAACGGTGTCGATGATCACGTCGACACCGCGCTTGTCGGTTGCGGCCATCACGACCTCGAGCTGCGACTCGCGCGACGAATCGATGCCGACATCGACGCCGAACTGGCTAAGCTTGTCGAGCTTCGCCGCGGAGCGGGATGTCGCGATCACGGGCTTCGCGCCCAGCAACGAGGCAATCTGGATCGCCGCCATCGCCACGCCGCCCGACGCGCCATTGACCAGGATCGACTCGCCCTTGCGAAGCTCACCGTTCGTCACGACCGCATCGTGCGCGGTGATAAAAACATTCGGGAAAGCGGCCGCGTCGACCCATGAGAGGTTTTCCGGTACCGACATCAGCGCAAGCGGGTCCATGACGACGTATTCCGCCTGACAGCCCTTGCCGTGGCCCATCACGCGGTCACCTTCGCGCCATCCTGTGACCCCCTCGCCAACCTTAGCCACCTCGCCGGCCAGCTCGACGCCGGCGGTAATTGTGTTACCCGAACGGAGTTCGCGCGCCTGGTTGATCTCGCCGCGATTCAACCCCGCGGCACGAACCCTGACGAGCACCTGTCCAGCCCCGACCTGCGGCACGGGGATGTCCTGCAATTCGACTTTGCCGCCTTGCGGCGTCGGCACTACTCGCACTGCTTTCACTGTTGTCTCCTCCTATGAATACGGGCTGTTTCTCGTGCTGATCAGCCGCCTGCCGTCGCCTTGAGACGAATAACCGATAACAACTCACGCGCACGGTCCGCGGCGGCCTCGGCACCAGGCATATTGCCGCGCACGAATGGCGGACGCAGGTCTTCGATTTCGGACAGCGCGCGAACCATCTCCTCGTTTGCTACGCATAGCTTCCGATACGCGTTGACCGTGAGTAGATAGGTGTGGAAGACATCGCTGGCCGGCTCCGTCGCGGCCATGCGGTGCAACGCGGCGTTCAGCCAATGTGTGCCGGCCAGCATCGCCGCTTCGATCTGCATCTCGACGTCTTCCGCACTGCATTTTCGCAACGAGTTCTCGATGCGCCCGGCGGCGGCGATGTGTTGTTCAATGTTCATGCAACGCTCCTTCCATCCGCTCATTCAACAGACGAAAACACACCCGCAAGGCCTTGTCGCATTCCGCCGCGATCGCAGCCGTCGGTGCGACACCCTCGCGTACACAGGGGTCGCGATACTGCTCCACGACTTCCATCAGATGCATCATCGACGCGATGTCTTCGGGCACGGGCGCCTCGACAACAGGCCGGCCCACATGCAGCACATCCCCTAAAGGACGAAAGGCAGCTTGCAACGTGCCATCCGGCTGAGGAACGAGGTAAACCCCTGGCTGCGCCGCGTAGACGTCGTCGGCAGCGGTGATCCCCGCGTGGTGCAGTGCTGCATTGACGGCATGGGTGCCGCCCGTCATACCGGCCCAGAACCACAACTCGAAATCGTCCAGCGGATCGAAGCGCGCACGCAGCGCTTCCAGTCTGGCGATCTTCTCCAGATGCGACTTCACGTTCATCGGAAATCTCCTTGTCCGTACGCCCACCGTGTTTCATTGCGTGGTTTGAAAGATAGACGGCGGTCACCCACAAGTCAACAACTTCTATATAGGAGTAATTAGAAACACCTATATAGGACATTCGGCACCCGATCTATTCTCTGGCTCATGGATTAAGGAATATTCGGCTTGACTAACCATGCCTCTGATCCTACATTTAGATCAACACCTATATAGGAGCTAGACAATGCCCCGTGCGATCGTACTCAACCCGTCAGACAATGTCGCCACACTGCTCGATCCCGGAAGGGTCGGCGACGCCTGCGTTCTTCAGGGTGAACGCTCAGGTGAGGTCACGCTGTGGCAGGACGTGCCATTCGGGCACAAGGTCTGCATTGCGCCGACCCCTGGTGGCGCGGCGATCCTCAAATACGGCCAGGTCATCGGCACCGCTCGCACGTCGCTGACACTCGGCGAACATGCACATGTACACAACATCGACTCGACCCGCGCACGCGGCGATCTGAATACGAGGTAAGCAGATGAAAACATTTCTCGGTTACCGGCGCGCAAATGGCACCGTCGGCGTGCGCAACTGGGTCGCAATCATTTCCGTCATGGACAATTGCAACCCTGTGACCCGGACGATTGCCAACTCGGTTGACGGCACGATTCCCGTCACCACGCTGTTCGTGCGGGGCCAATACGGTGCGGATCTCGACTTCGCCTACGAGTCGCTCGCCGGACTCGGACGTAATCCCAACATTGCAGCCGTCCTCGTTGTCGGACTCGAGGAATCGTCGACAGAGGACGTCGCCTCGCGCATACGCGATACCGGCAAGCCCGTCGACACCGTGCACCTCCAACCGCACGGCACGATTCACTGTATCGCCGAAGGCACACGCAAGGCGTTGCGGCTCTCGATCGCCGCCTCGAGCCTGCGGCGCGAGCCGTGCCCGATGTCGGAACTCATCGTGGGCGTCGAGTGCGGCGGCTCCGATACGACGTCCGGTCTCAGCTGCAATCCGACCATTGGGCGAATGGCGGACCGTTTGATTGCGGAAGGCGGCACCGTCATCATTTCCGAAACGTCGGAGTTCATCGGCGCGGAACATCTGTTCGCCGCGCGGGCAGCAGATGAATCCGTCAGAGCGGCGTTCGTCGACGCGGTCAAGAAGATGGAACACGCCGCGATTGACCGCGGCGTGGACATGCGCGAGTCGCAACCGTCGCCGGATAACAAGCGCGGTGGGCTGACCACCGTCGAGGAAAAAGCGCTTGGCGCGATGGCCAAGGCCGGTTCGACCCCGCTTGTCGGCGTGCTTCGATACGGCGAGGCGCCCCAACGCAAGGGACTTCATTTCATGGATGCGCCTGCCGCTGCCGTCGAAAACCTGACCGCGCTCGCCGCCGGCGGATGCCAGCTCACGTTTTTCGGCACGGGCGTCGGGAACCCCATCGGCAACATGGTCGCGCCCACCGTCAAGGTGTGTGGCAACATCCATACTCTGCAGACGATGGCGGACAATATCGATTTCGACGCCAGTGGCATTCTCGAACAGGGAATGAAAATTTCGGATCTAGGAGACCGGCTGTATGACTATGCAACGGACGTGGCATCGGGCACGCGTCTCGCCAGCGAAGTGCTCGATGTACGTGAAACTGCCGTCAGCCGGTTTGAACGCAGTCTCTAAGAGAACATGACAAAACTATCCATGGTGTCGGAAGCGATCATCCGGCACATCGAATCCGGGTCATTGCGCGAAGGTGACCGCCTGCCCTCCGAGGGCGACCTCGCAGCGAGCCATGGCGTGAGCGTCGGGACGGTCCAGAAAGCGCTCGTCCAACTCGTGCACTCCGGGCTCATCACCCGCGAGCAGGGGCGGGGCACGTTCGTGTCGGGCTCGCGCGTCGCGCCCGCCGACGTGCGCTATCTGCGCTTTCGCGATGCGGATGGCAACGACCTTCCCTCCTATGTTCATGCACGCTCGGTGAAGCGCCTGAAACGCAAGGGGCCATGGTCCGAGTTCCTCGGAGGCGACGGCTTCGTGCGCATCGAGCGTGTCATCAGCGTGGGTGGTCGGTTCGATCTCTACAGCGAATTCTGGCTGAGGGAGGAGGATTTCGCCGAGCTTGGCGGTGTGGACCGGGCCGCGCTGGAAAAGAATCTGCGCGAACTCGTCGCCCAACGGCTGTCACTGCCAACGCTGCGGGTAGACCAATGGATCCAGTTCGGCAAGCTGCCAGCCGCAGTGGCAAACGAACTGAGCATCGACCCGAACGAGCCCGGGTTCATCATGGAATTGCGCGGCTACACGCTGCGCAACCGGCCGCTCTACTACCAGTCGATCTATTCCGGGCCGTTTTCCGAACGGCTCATCATCACGCGAGAGAATGCGCAATGAGTGCTCGCCTGCTTCCCGATGCCCTCGAAAGCTGGACGTCAGCGGTTTTCGAAACGTGTAATGTGCCACCCGCACAGGCCGCCGAAGCCGCATCGGTGCTGGTTCGCAGCGAACTGCGCGGCTACGGCACGCACGGCATGACACGCCTCGCTTCCTACGTCGAGCGGCTTCAGTCAGACGCATTCAACCCGCTGCCCACTATCACGAACAGGGTTTTCCCCGGTGGCATCGTGGTCGACGCGGACGGCGCGATGGGCCAGCTGGCGGGTCCGTACGCGGTTCGGCTCGGGCTCGACGCGCTGAAGACGAGCGCCTCAGTACTGATCGTCATCCAGACATGCGGCCATCTGGGCGCGCTGGGCATCCACACCCTGCTCGCCGCAGAGGGCGGCGCCTTCAGCATGATGGGCCAGCACACACCGCCCGCGCTCGCGATGGAGGGATTCCGCGGGGCGGCCATCGGACACAACCCGATCGCATTCGGCTGTCCGCGGCCTGGGCACACACCGATTGTTTTTGACGTAGCCTGCAGCGTCGCTGCACGTGGACACATCCTCCTTGCCGCGCGCGACGGCGAGCCGATTCCGGAGGGCTGGGCGCTCGATGCCGAAGGGCAACCGACAACCGACGCGAAGCGCGCACTCGGTGGCTCTCTGCTCCCCATGGGCGGGCACAAGGGTATCGGCATCGCGATGATGGTCGAATGCCTGGCGGGTGCGTTGACGGCGGCCGCCCCTGCACCCGCCCCGCAGCGGCGCGCTGCGATGCAAGGTGCGTTTCTTTGGCTCGTACGGCCTGAACAATACGCTGAGCAGCCTGCTTTCGGAGATTACATGAACGACTGGACCGAGACATACCGTGCAGCAGGCGGCGACGGCGCAAGGCTGCCGGGCGAACGCGGCGACACGCTGGAGCGGCGGGCACGCGAAGAAGGCGTGACATTGCCCGCGTCTATCGCGGAGGAACTGCGTGCCCTCGGCGATCGCTTACGCGTGAGCTTTCCCGGGTAGGGACCACACGCTCCGGCATTGCGGCGATCTAGCCAAACCATTTAGCGATCCTTATTACAAATATCGACGAGACACTCTCCTATGAATGCCCCTCTTACAGAAGCGACCCGTAAGGCCATGGAAGTCGTCACGCTCGACGACAAATACACACTTGAAACGGGGCGCGCCTTCATGAACGGCACGCACGCGCTCGTGCGTCTGCCGCTCATGCAACGCCGGCGCGATGAGCGAGCCGGACACAACACCGCGGCGTTCATCTCCGGCTACCGCGGCTCACCCCTAGGTGGCTACGACCAGGCGCTCTGGCAGGCGAAAAAACTTCTGGCCGAGCAGCATGTCGTATTCAAGCCTGGCGTCAATGAAGAACTCGGTGCCACGGCGGTGTGGGGCTCGCAGCAATTGGAGTTCGACGCTGCCAGCAAGAAGTACGACGGGGTGTTCGGCATCTGGTATGGCAAAGGCCCGGGCGTCGACCGGAGTGCCGACGCGCTCAAGCATGCGAATCTTGCAGGCACCGCACCGCTTGGCGGCGTGATCGCGCTGGCAGGCGACGATCACGTGTCGAAAAGCAGCACGCTCGCGCATCAGAGCGACCACACTTTCATCGCCTGCGGCCTGCCGGTGTTCTTCCCCGCCAACGTGCAGGACATCCTGGACCTCGGCGTGCACGCGTTCGCGATGAGCCGCTACAGTAGTCTGTGGGCCGGCATGAAGACAGTGCAGGAGGTCGTCGAAGCAGCGTCTTCTGTGCTCACGGATGCCCACCGCATTCAGACAGTGATTCCGAACGACTTCGTGATCCCGCAAGGAGGCATGCATATTCGCTGGCCGGACGATCCGCTCGTACAGGAAGCGCGCATGATGGAGTACAAGTGGCCTGCCGCGCTCGCGTACATCCGCGCGAACCGCCTGAACCGCAGCGTCATCGAAGGACCCAATGACCGTTTCGGAATCGTCGCAAGCGGCAAGGCGTATAGCGATACGCGCCAGGCGCTGCTCGACCTCGGTCTCGACGACGCGCAATGCCGCGCACTCGGCATCCGGTTGCACAAGATCAGCGTCGTGTGGCCGCTCGAACCCACAAGCGTTCGGGAATTCGCGCGCGGTCTGCGCGAAATCCTCGTGGTCGAAGAGAAGCGCCCGCTCGTGGAACAGCAGCTGAAGGACGAGCTTTACCATTACCCCGCCGACACACGTCCGGTCATTGTCGGCAAATACCATGAAGCCGGCGCGGACCATCCCGGCGGCGAATGGAGCCACCGCGCGCCTGGCGAGGACTGGCTGTTACGCGCGAAGGCAGATCTTTCCCCCGCGCAGATCGCGAAGGCCATTGCGGCTCGCCTGAAGCGGCTCGGCGTGCCAGCGGACATCGCGGCGCGCATGGATCGCCGCCTCGCGGAGATCCATGCCAGAGAATGCGCAGTCAGTCTGGTCACGGGCGATTCCGAACGGAAACCCTGGTTCTGCCCGGGTTGCCCGCACAACACGAGCACCCGCGTGCCTGAGGGTTCGCAAGCCACAGCCGGTATTGGATGCCACGGCATGGTCACCTGGATGGACCGCTCAACCACTTCGTGGTCCCAGATGGGCGGCGAAGGCGTTGCATGGATGGGGCAGGCACCGTTCAGCCGCCGCAACCACATGTTCGCGAACATCGGCGACGGCACTTACAACCATTCTGGCCTGCTTGCCATCCGTCAATCGATCCATGCAGGCGTGAACATCACGTACAAGGTTCTGTTTAACAGCGCAGTTGCGATGACTGGCGGCCAGCCCGTCGACGGCCAGCTCGACGTGCCTGCCATGACCTGCGAGTTGGCGGCCGAGGGCGCCAAACGCATCGTCGTGGTGACGGACGATCCTGACAAATATGCCGCGGCGACCGGCCTGGCAACGGGTGTGACGGTACGCCATCGCGACGAACTCGATGCTGTCCAGCGCGAGCTCCGGGACGTGCCAGGTGCCACGGTCATCATTTATGACCAGATGTGCGCCACGAAAAAGCGCCGGGAGCGCAAGCGCGGCACGATGCCCGAACCCGACAAGCATGTGGTCATCAACGAACTGGTGTGCGAAGGGTGCGGCGATTGCGGCGTGGAGAGCAACTGTGTTGCGGTCCAGCCGCTCGAAACCGAGTTTGGGCGCAAGCGGCAGATCAATCAGAACACCTGCAACAAAGACTTTTCATGCGTGAAGGGCTTCTGCCCGAGCTTCGTCACGGTCGAAGGCGGACGGCTTCGAAAGCCTGAAGCCGCGCGCAAGGTGACGCTCGCCGACATGTTGCCACTACCGGAACCGCAACTGCCCGATGCCGCCATCGCGCGCCGTATCGTGGTGGCAGGCGTGGGTGGCACCGGAATTGTCACGATCGGCCAGGTGCTTGGTATGGCCGCGCATCTCGAAGGCAAGAGCGTGATCACGCAAGACGCGACCGGCATGGCTCAGATGGGTGGCGCGACCTGGAGCCACATCCAGATTGCGGATCAGGACGACGCCCTGCATGCTGCGCGGGTCGATGTGGCGATGGCGGACCTGGTGCTTGCCTGCGATATGGTCGTCGGTTCGCAAAAGTCCACGCTCTCGATGATGCAGCCCGGTCGGACCTTCGTTGTGCTCAACAGCCACGTCACGTCGACCGCCGCGTTCGTGCGCAATCCTGACTGGAGAGCGCCCGGTGACGAGGCAATGACGGCGATCGCCCGTGGCGTCGCGCCCGGACAGATGGGTGTTTTCGATGCCGAACTGAGCGCGACGCAATTGCTCGGGCAGTCGATCTACTCCAATCTGATGCTGCTCGGGTATGCGTGGCAGAAAGGCCGCGTGCCGCTGACGCGGGAGTCGCTGATGCGTGCAATCGAGCTGAACGGTGTGCAGGTCGAAAACAACAAGGCGGCCTTTGAATGGGGACGGCACTGCGCACACGACCTCGCGAGCGTGCCGGTGCGCGATGCCAATGCGCAGGTGATCCAGATCACCAAAAAGCCGTCGCTCAACGAACTCATCAGCAAGCGTGCCGCATTTCTCACGCAATACCAGAACCCGTCATACGCCGCTCGCTATGAGGCGTTCGTTGATCAGGTGCGCACCGCGGAATCGCGGTTCGGCAGCCACCGCCTGGCCGAAACAGTAGCGCGCTACCTGTTCAAGCTGATGGCGTACAAGGACGAGTATGAAGTTGCGCGCCTGCACACCGACGCCGCGTTCACCGCAAGCGTAGGATCGATGTTCGAGGGCGACGTCCGCCTCGTGCACCACCTGGCACCGCCGCTCTTCGCGAAGCGCAACGCGAACGGTGAACCCGTCAAGCGTCCGTTCGGGTCCTGGGTTCGCCCGGCCTTCCGTGGGCTTGCTGCATTGAAAGTGCTGCGCGGCACCCCATTCGACCCGTTCGGCCGTACAGAGGAACGCCGCACGGAGCGTCAACTCATCAGCGAGTACCGCGCGTGCATCGCGGAAGTTCTGAAGGGGCTCTCTGAGGAGAATTTTCCCGTTGCGCTCGAGATTGCCAGCGTCCCGGAAGGCATTCGAGGATATGGTCACGTCAAGGCGCGCAATCTCGCGGCGGTGCGCGTACGGTGGGAGCAACTCATGCAGCGATGGCGCGATCCGGCTTCGCAGGCTCACAACCAGGAGCATGATGTCCTCGATCGGATGACCCGGTAACACAGCAACGTGCCCCCGGTTGGGCGAAACCGCTTCGCAGGCTCGACCGGCCCGGCACGACGAAGGAAACGAGCGGTCTCGCACCACAACGCGAGCCGCACACCCGGTACCGCAGCACCGTTCCAATCCGCCAAAGAGCGGGCAAACACTGGCGCCGCCAGACAATTCAGGAGACATCGATGTCCAACCAACGCAGCGCCTCTCATGCGCCAGCACGTCCAGGCGCTTCGAGCAGATCCGTATCCCGGCCACTCTCCAAACCGGGGACGATCGCCGCGATCACAATCGGCAGCGGTCTGGAACTGTACGACTCCGTTGTGTACAACTTTTTCGCCACACTTATCGGCCCGATGTATTTTCCTGTCAGCGACCGGTACGGCCAGCTATTGCTGTCGTTCGCCGCATTCGGCCTCGGTTACGTGATGCGGCCGATCGGCGGACTGGTGATCGGCGCTTACGCGGACCGGGTTGGACGCAAGCCCGCGGTGATACTCACGCTGTGGCTGATGGCTATCAGCGCTGCGCTTCTCGTGTTGACGCCGACATACGCGCAGATCGGTCTATTCGCGCCCATCCTGATGACGGTTGCCCGCCTCCTTCAGGGTTTTGCGATCGGCGGCGAAATGGGGCCGGCGAGCGCCATGCTGCTGGAGTACGCAGACGAGAAATCGCGTGGCTTCTACACGAGCTGGCAACCATTCAGTCAGGGGCTCGCAGCGGTCTTTGCCGCACTCGTTGCGCTGTCGTTGACCAACGTTCTCACGCCATCCGCCCTAGGCTCCTGGGGCTGGCGGATGGCGTTCGTGATCGGCGCGCTCGTGATCCCCGTCAGCGTGATGATCCGCAGTCGCCTCGACGAAACGCTCGTGCCGAAGAAGTGGGGAGAGCGTGATGCCGGCACCCATCGTCAGCTGGTGAAAGAGCATTGGCGCGAGTTACTCGCAAGCGTGCTTCTGATGATTGGTCTCGCGTCCGCCGTGCACGTGGTCGTGTTCTATCTTCCCAATTACGCCGCGATCCAACTGCACATTCCACTCTCCCAGTCGATCTGGGCCGGTTTAGTCGGCTCCCTCGTGCTCATGCTTCTCTCCCCGCTATCGGGTTGGCTCAGCGATCGCTGCGGCCGCCGTACTGTTGTCTGGTGGTCACGGGTGGCGCTACTGGTCATGATTTATCCGGCTTTCGCCTTCCTGAATAACCATCCTTCATTGCCCTGCCTGTTGGCAGTGGCAACCTGTCTAGCCGTGCCCATGGCAATGACCTCGCCATCAACCCTCGTGCTGGTGAGCGAAGTGTTGCCTCAGCGGCTCCGCGCCACGGGGCTGTCCTTCAGCTATTACGCGGCGGTCGTGGTGTTCGGCAGTTTTTCCCAGTTTTCATCGACGCTGCTGATTCATTTGACCCACGACGCCAACGCACCCGCGTACTACATCATCGGATGCGGCCTGTTGTCGCTGATCGGTCTGGCGATGGTGCGAGAGACGTTGGGCCGGCGACTGAAATAGGCTGCTGCGTCATCGCAGTCAGTTTGCAACGCCGCGTGGCAGCAAGCCTCCGCGGCGTTGGCGATTGAGTGGCGAGTTCACTAACGAAAACCTAGCGGCCTCTCATCGCCTGAATGAGTTGCTTCCATAGAGCCTCGGCCGCAGGCGACAGGCGCCCGCCCACGCGTCTTATCACCTGACTATTGAATTCGCGCGCGATGGGATGGTCGATTTCCAGCGACACCAGTTTTCCCGCTTCCAGATAGACCCGGGCTGCATCGGTCGACATGAAAGCCACCCCTAACCCGGCCGCCGCGATCGCTTGCGCGGCCGAGAATTGATCGCACCGATACGACGGCGTTAGATTGAGTCGCTCGGCACGCAGGATCGAGTCGACGTATTGTTGAACGTTGTAGTGGGCGGGCATGAAAATCAGGCGCTCGCCCTGTAACTGCTTGAAGCGGATAGTCCGTTGAGCCGCCAGCGGATGACGCGGACTCACGAGCGCGCAAAACGGTGCCGCACGGAACGTGCGAGTCCGTATCGCAGGGTCGTTGCCTCCGCCCGTGCAAAGCCCGAGATCGACGTCGCCGTCACGCACCATGGTGACAATTTCCGTAGTCGTGCCGCTGCGCAGTTCGATCATGATGTCGGGGAATTGAACGCTGAATGGTTCAAGCACGGTCGCAATCAGTGTCTCCATGCGACCCTGTCCAACACCGACGCCCAGCCGCCCGCGTCGCAGCCCCCGATAGTCTTCCAGTTGGGCGAGCATCTGGGCGTCGCGCCGGCAACTTTCACGGTAATGCTCAACCAGGCCGAGGCCGACTTCGGTCAGCGCCACGCGCCGGCCACGTCGCTCAAGCACCGTGACGCCGTGCTCGCGCTCAAGCTGCGACACCTGCCGGCTGATGACGGACGCGTTAATGCCCAGGGCGTCCGCCGCAGCACGTACGCCGCCGTGAATCTCAATCTCGTGCAGATACCGCAAACTGCGGGTGGTCAGCGTATTAGGACCACTCTCACGAGGTTCTTCAGCGCCATTCTTCATAGGAAAATATGTTGACATCCAAGTCAACATTATCCGCCCAAGAACGTCATTGATCGTGGATTTTCGAGTTGGGATACTGATTTATCGGACCCACTCACCTTCACCTGGCGAATATGCGATCAACCTCTACGTTGTGCACCCTCGATGAAACAACGGATCTCGCAGCGGAGCTGAAAGATATTCGTCATCATTTGCACCAGCATCCGGAACTGGCCTACAAGGAGTTTCAGACCTCGGATTTCGTCGCAGAAACGCTTGAGCGTTGGGGTTACGAAGTGACACGCGGCCTCGCCGGAACAGGGATGGTGGCGTCGCTAAAAGCCGGGTCGTCAAGCCGCGCGGTCGCCGTCCGCGCGGATATGGACGCGCTGAAGATCGCCGAGCAAACCGGCTTGCCCTATGCCAGTGTCACGCCGGGGCAGATGCACGCGTGCGGTCACGACGGTCACACGACGATGGCGCTCGGCGCGGCCTGTCATCTTGCGCGCACACGCCGGTTCGACGGCACCGTTCATCTGGTGTTTCAACCCGCCGAGGAGATTGGTGGTTCGGACAGCGGCGCAAAACGGATGATTGCCGATGGCTTGTTCGAGCGGTTTCCATGCGATGCGATTTTCGGCTTGCACAATCATCCGGGCTATCCTGCTGGCACCTTCATGTTCCGCAGTGGCCCGTTCATGTCGGCCTCCGACATCGTAGACATCGTCATACGCGGGCGCAGTGGCCATGCGGCACGCCCCCACCTGGCG
>OVEP010223326.1_pt1 | contig 14812 bp, 16 predicted proteins | sample 1779801 | NCBI WGS metagenome assembly OVEP01 (sample SAMEA3914791, study PRJEB12502) | metagenome | biome: forest; material: soil | place: Canada | collected 2011-07-03 | depth 0.1 m
GACCGGTGCAGCCGACGACGTGCTTCAACTCCCCAGCTCCGACGGCCTTCCGAGCAGCGACCTGGACGACATCCTCGCAATCGCCGCGAACACGAAGGTCACCCCCAGCACGCTGCGGTCCCTGCAGACATCCATCGAGGACTACTGGCGCAGAGACGACGAACACGGCGGCGAGGCCCTGCGCCCAGCCGTCATAGGCCAGCTCAGGTACGTCCTGGGCATCCTGAAGGACACCACCGACCCGCATCACAGGCGCGCCCTCCAGGGCATCGCCGCCGAACTGGCGCGTCTGGCCGGCTGGACGTACTTCGACGCCCGCCAGCACAGCACCGCCAGGACCTACTTCACCCAGTCGCTGCGTCTGGCCCGCGCCATCGACGACCGCACCTTCACCGCCAACGTGCTCGCCTGCCTCAGCCTGCAAGCCACCTACCAGGACCGGGCCGCCGATGCTGTCACGCTCGTGCGCGCCGCGCAGGACGCCGCCCGCAACGACGGCGGCACCCCGCGGCTGATGGCGATGCTCTCCATCCGCGAGGCGTTCGGCCACGCCAGCGCACACGACCGACAAGGCACCCACGCGGCCATCGCCGAAGCCCATCACCATTTCGGACGCATCGGCCCCGCCGACGAGGATCCGGCCTGGGTCCACTACTTCGACCAGACCAAGCTCACGGTCGACACCGGTATCGCGCTGGGGCAGCTCGGCGACACAGACGCCGCCGAGCCGCTGATCGCGCAAGCACTCCGCAGCGAGCCGCAGACAAACCTGCGGGGCAGGGCCTTCCACTCGTTCTGGCTGGCCCGGACCCAGCTACGGCAGCGTCAGGTCGAAGCAGCCTGCAGCACAGCGACCGAAGCCCTGGATCTGGCCCTTGCCGTCGACTCCCCACGCGTCACGGCGCACCTGCTGGAGCTCCGCCACCAGCTGGCGCCGTTCCGCGCGTTCCGACCGGTCATCGACCTGGATGCCCGCCTGACAGAGGCGACGGGCTGACTACAGCCCCGCCTCGTCCAGCAGCAGGTACAGCACCCCCACCAGGGAACCGCTGCTCACGATCTCTCGGCGATCGATCATGCCGCGCAGGTCGGACAGCGGGATCCACTCAACACGGTCGGACTCATTGCGTTCCGTCGGCGGCCCTGCGTACTCCAGCGCATCAGCGCGGAAGACGAAGTGCTCCGAGTCGGTGATGCCGTTGGCCGGCTGGGCGTAGATCAGCGGCTTCATCTCGCCGGTGCGCCACCCGGTTTCCTCCTGCACCTCCCGCGCCGCAGCCTCAGCGGCCGTCTCATCAGCCTCGATCAGCCCCATCGGGAGCTCCCACGCCCAGGAGTCGGTGATGAAGCGATGCCGCCACATCATCAGCACCTGCTTCGCGTCGTTCACCACGGCCGCCACCGCCAGATGGCGCAGCTTGAGTACGTGGTGCTCCCAGCGGTGCCCGTCCGGCTGCTCGACATCGACCAACCACACGTTCACCCAGGGGTTCTCGTAGATCGGACGTTCCCCATGGATCTTCCACTGCATCGCTTCGGCCCCTCTCGATGGACCTTCAGCATGTCAGAGGCTTGGCCTCGATCTGGCAGGTTCAGCCCAGCACTTGGGTCATCCGAATGTTCCAGAACCGCAAACCAGGTTGGTTGCACATGGCAAAGGTGCTCGGGATCGGCCTCGGCCCGTCAGCCGCTGCCCGGGGGTTCCGGTGCACCGGTAAATGATCTCGGCTGGCATCGGCGTGCCGGCGTGGGAGAATGGGTGTTTGCTCCAAACCAACCGAATCGCACTTGCGCGCAGGTAGCTTGACAAACTATCAGAACTATCGGCCCATGCATGCGGATCAAAGGCGAAAGGACCTCCCGGCATGCCGTCCTCACGACCAATGAGCAGCGTAGGCAGCCCCGGACCGGTACCGACAGGCGTCATTCGGGCAGCCATTGCCGTCTGTCGCGACGCCATGCACTGGCACGACGACCTCCGGGGCATAGTGATTGCGGCTGGCGTGCCCCGTCAGATGTACGACCGCTACGCCCTTCCCGGCGTGAGCAAGGTCAAGGTTGCCCGGGCTATCTTCGACGACCTTGGGGAACGCGGCCCGTCTGGGTACGCAACTCAGCGCAAGATCATCGAAGAGCTCTGTCAGATCAATAAGCCTCTTAACGACACTCAGGACCCCAAAGCCGGCACCGCCGCGCTGGCCGAGCTCAAGCGTGAGGCTTTGGCGGTCATGACCTTGGTCGATCCGGAGCAGGCGGCCGCAACCGCTCGCCGGGCCGCCCAGAACCGGAAGCTGCAACTGCTCGAAGAGCGCCGCGCCACTCTGGGCGAGCTGCGGAGCGAGTTCCTGACGCTGGTGCGGCAAGATGACGGTACGGTCGTGCAGCGCCAACGGCGCGGCTACGACCTGGAAAAGCTGCTAGCCCGACTGTTCCGGGCCTACGAACTGGACTATCGTCCGTCGTACCGCCTGGATCACGAGCAGATCGACGGGTCGTTCCACTTCCGCGGCTTCACATACCTCGTCGAGGCCAAGTGGCGCGCGGTTCCGCCAGACCTGGGCGATCTGCTCCACTTCAAGGGCAAGGTCGACGGGAAGCTCGACAGCACCCGGGGAGCCTTCATCTCCATGGCTAACTACGACCCCGAGATCCTCTACAACTTCGTGCGCAACTCCCGTGGCAGTCGCAACAACATCATCATGTTCACCGGCGCCGACATCACCCAGTTGTTCGACGGGCACATCGGACTGGAAGCCGCCCTGACCAAGAAGGTCGACGCGGCCGAGCAGGAAGGCCGGGCCCTGTGCGAGCTCTGACATTCCCTGCGGCCGAGCACTGCAAACTCAGCGGTACTCTGCCCGACCGGCTGAGATTCTGAAATCTCCAGAAACTAGCGTGCACATCGCGTGCACATGGGAGCGGAAAACGACCATGAACAGTGCAAGGTGCTGAACACCGAAATCCCAGGTCAGCGGCCGTTTGAGCGGATCACCCCAGGTCAGCAACCTGGGGTGGTCATCCACGAGTGGCAGGACTTCGCCAACCGCCTGCACGACGCCGGGCACCAGCTGTACTGCCTGATGTGGCCCTGACCTGGGGCTTTGCGGGGCGGGGTTAGTCAGCGCGGGGCTCGGTGGGCGGGGCCCCACTTGGCCACTGAACTTCCATGGCAGTCCACGGAGATGCCCAAGCAAGACCCGTACGGGAAGCCGCGAGGAGACGGTAGGGTCTTCCTGCGCTTTAGACCTTTGCTCAAGGGGGGACCGTGATCGAGTCCGCGTTCGTTGTGGCAGCTGCCTGTGGCTGGGCGTTCCGGAAGGCCAAGCGTGTCGCCGGACGGGCTGATGCGGAGGTGGACCGTGTCCTGGACGGGCTGATGGATCGCCTGCACGACGTGGTCACGCGGGCGCTCGGGGCCAACCCCGCTTTGGAGCGTCTCCAGAAGGAGGCGTCGGAAGGTCTGGACGAGCCCACGCAGCTGACGCGTCAGCTCGTCGAGCTGTCCCTAACTGCGGCCATCGAAGACAACCCGCAACTGGGCAAGGAGCTTGAAGAGGCGGTCGCCGATCTGAAGCAGGCATCTGAGGGGACCTCGGTGCAGGCAGGCGACGGCAGCGTGGCTGCGGGCGGAGACGTCCAGATCAAGGCAGACAATGGCTCTATCGCTGGCGGTGTCCTGACGTTCAACCAGGGAGTGAGCCTGGGAACCCCTCAGAAGCCGAGTCCGGAGAACCGCTGACCGCACTCGGCGCGACCACCCCCACGGCGGCTAGCGTCCAGATCATCCAGGCTGCAGACGGGTCCGTTGCCGCCAACGTGATCAACCACAATCACTACGCTGCCCGGCGCAGTGCCCTCTACGCCGAAAAGCCGCGGCCTGTCCCTGACTGGAGACCGGAACAGCTCGGGATTCACCGAGCCGTCCAAGACCAGCTGGATGTCTTCGCGCTGCCGCCATTCGTGCTCCGCGGGCACGACACGCTGCTGCGAGATGCCATGAGATCCGCAGTCCGCCGAGGCGGTGGGGTGGTCGCTCTGCTTGGCGACTCCTGCACAGGCAAGACCCGATCCGCGTGGGAGGCCGTGACCGCCTGCCTCTCCGACTGGAAGCTGCTCTATCCGAAATCTGCAGTGAGTCTGCTCGCATCACTGGAAGCGGAGGTCATCACCGGCCCGACGATCGTCTGGCTGGACAACGCCCAGCGGCTCTTCAGCGGGCCGCGCGGGGATGAAGCGGCTTCTGAATTGCTGGGGCTGTGTGACGGGACCCTGTGTGTGCTCGTGCTGGCCACCATGTGGCACAGGGACTACGAGGAGCTCAAGGCGCCCCGAGGACGGAACAAGGATCCTGGGGCGAACATCCGTGCTCTACTCGAGGCCTGCCGGACCATAGATCAGCGCGAGGCCTTCAGGGCGGATGAACTGGACCAGTTCCAGGGTCGGGTTCGCCGGGACCTGGAATGGGGCGAGGCGGCCGACCTGGCCCGTGGGAGCGGCAAGCTGTGCCAGCGTCTTGCGGCGGCGCCGGAGCTACTCGAACGCTACCGGCGCGGCAGCGACTCGCCGGGTAAAGCCCTGATCACCGCTGCCGTCGATGCGCGACGCCTCGGTGTGCGCGGCCCCCTGCCGCGAGGCTTCCTTGAAAGGACAGCGCCGGGCTACCTGTCCCCGGAGCAGCGCCGGGCGGCTGATAAGCAGACGTGGCTCGAGGAAGGGCTCGCGTGGGCCCAGGAGCCGGTCAAGGGCGTGATCTCCGCCCTGCAGGCTGTCGGCTTCGACGATGAGATCGGTCAGGACACCAGCCGGTTCGACCTTAGCGACATTCTCGAGCAGCAGATCGGCGAAGAGCGCTGGGCGACTCAGCCGCCGGCATCCCTATGGCAGGCAGCCAAGGAAACGCTGGTCGACGGAACCGATCTTGAGGCATTGGCCCTGCGGGCCCTCAGCACCGCGCGTTTCAAGATCGCCCGAGAGCTCTACACCGCCGCTATCGACTGCGGAACGTACTCGGCGTTCGAGGGCCTGAGCACCCTCTACATGGAGACCCACCGCATCCGTACCACCCGGGGCGTGCAGGAGCTCATCGAGCTCGCCGACCGCATCCCTGACGGGGGCACGAGTCTCGAAGTCCTCGGTAGCTCTCTGATGCTGATCGCCCTGGACGGCGCCGATGTGGAGTATCCCGACATCCACGTGATCACCGAGGATCTGCTCCGCCGCGCCTGGCAGCAAGGGAGCGAGGAGGGGCGCTCCTTCCTGAGCTACTACCTGAGGGAGCGGGGACGTCGCAGAGAGGCGCAGTCGCTCAAGCCGTTGGAGGCCAAGACCACCCCTCGCGAGCATCCGGCGCGAGTTCTGCGCCTGGCTGCGGAGGGCGACATCGAGGGGCTGGAATCCCTCACCCAAATTGTCCGCGCGCGAAGCGACGCCTTCCATGCCATCGCAGCGGCTGCGTTCGCCGGCGAGGCCCTGATGTGGCGCTGGTCGATGAAGCTGACGGACGCCGGCCACGCCGACCTGGCCGAACCACTCCTGCGCGCCGGCGTTGAGGCAGGCAATGACACTGCGGTGCGGGGACTGGTCGAGTTGCTCGACGCCCAAGGCCGAGGTGACGAGGCCGAAGCACTCCTTCGAGCGGCGGCCGAGTCAGAGTTCCATCCCCTGCACCATCTGTTCTTCCGGCTTTGGCCGAACCGTCCCGCGCAGGCTCGCACCGTGCTGATCGCCGTGGCGCGTGGAGGGTGCACCGGCAACGTGCTGCGGGTACTTCGGGATCTGAATCGTGACTGGAGACCGGAACGCGACCGTCACGCTGCCCTTCGCGGGATCCGGGTCCTGGCGCGGCTCGGCGTTCCGGCGGCCATGCTCGAACTGGCCTTCGTCTTGTGGGAGCAGAGCCACAACCTCGGCGACCAAGGGTCCGAGGACCCCGCTGTCACACGAATGCGTGAAGAAGCCATGGGGTTGCTGATCAAGGCGGCCCCCCGCCACCGGGAAGCCCGGCGGCAGTTGGGGTTGCTCGCGGAGGCTCAGGGCGACCTGGGCGAGGCTGCGCGCTGGTTCCTTCAGGCGATCAACGCCGGGGACTATGACGTGTTCACAGATCTGGTCCGCGTTCGGCGCCAGAAGGCGTCGCTGGACCCCGAGGAGACCACGGACAGCTTCGTGGTCGCCTACGGCCTGGACGCGGACGGAGAACTGCTCCAGCCCTGGTAACTGACGCTGCCGAGGCTCCCCCTTCAGGCGATCAAGGCGGCACCAAAAGGCGAACCGGATCACGCGCCAGCCAAAGCCTGGACCTGGAACCGGCGTCAGCAGGCAGAACCAGCAGCGCGCATGCGACGCTTCTGACGAGCCTTGACACATCCGTAGGGACCCCCCGGCCGGGCGGCTCAACCGCCAAGAGGTGATCGCCGATCAGATCAAGGTTCTGCAACAATCGGCCTTCTACCAGGCAATACGAGCGGGCAGTCGGCATGTGGTCACCCGTGTGAACGCACCCTATGACATAGCCCACTGGATGATCCATCTGCTCTGGAAGGACACCGCCGAGCAACTCGCAGTCGTCCTCCTCGCCGCCGTGGGCTTCTGTTCCCTCCTCCAGTCTCAGCGTTCGCGACGGCCTGGAACGCGCTGATTTGTGGCGATGCTGTTGGACGAAATCGTGCACGTGGAGTTGGCGGCCCGATGACGACCGCCGACCTTGGAAACCATGCGATCAATGCAGAGCTCCAGATCGACCAGGTTCAGACCCACGATGCAACGACGGCAACGGTCGCCGTGCACTGCATCCGCGGCCCCTTCCGCCTCGGTGCCCGCTTCCACCGGATCCTCGAAGCGCCGGAACCAATCCACTTGGAGCTGACCCGGATCCTCGCCTATGGACGCCCCATCGATGAACTCGAATCCGTCCATACCGCGCTAGTGACGCTCTGCGGTACCGGCACGGGCAACCTCAAATCGGGCGACCTCGCCTCCGGCTGGCAAGTCATCCAGGGCAGCAACCCAAGCGGATAGACCCCGACGGGGAGGCATATTCCTTCCAGCCGCTCAGACACGCCCCGGCGGAAGTGCTTGGGTTGCGGCCTCTCGGCGCACCGTTGGATGCGCTGCTTCTGGCTAGGCTGCGGGGATGACGGAGCACGACGGATTCGGCACGATGTTGGCAGGGTCGCTGAACCACAGAAAGCTCGGCGCGCAGGAACTGGCCGACCACGCCGGGTTGACCTCGGACGAGGTCCGAGCAGTGCTCACGGGAGAACCTCCCAGCGAGAGCTTCCTCCGAGCGCTCGCCCCTGACGGCCACCTTGCCGAACTTGGCCTGATCAACCCTGCCCGGTTCCGAAGCGCTCTGCGAAGCGCGGCTGCCGGGCTTCCGATACCCCTGGCCACCATCGAGCAGGCCCTCGCTACCGAAGCCTGGCTGGTCGCCCACCACCGCGAGCCGAACCAAGCCTGGACCAGCGAACCCATGAGGACTGCGCATGGCTGACCTGCCCCGATTCGCCACAGCACCCGGCCACGTCCGCGCCCTCGACTTCGAGCACGTCCTGGTCCTCATCAACTACCGCACGGGCCAGGTCCAGTGTCTGCTTCCCGCCGCTGCGACCCTTTGGTGCGACGCAGCCGCCACCGGCCGCCTGGACACGCTGCCTTCGCGGTTCGCCGCCCAGTTACTCGGAGCAGGTCTCCTGAACGCCACCTCATCGCCAGTGCCATGGGCATCCCCGGTCACCGCCAGGGCCGTCACCGCCAGCTGGGGCGGCACCGAACATCCAGCCGGGTCTGTCCGGCCAGCGCCGACAGGCACAACCGCAGCCGCTGTCGCCGCCTTGGGTCTGATCTTCGCGATCAAGCGAGCGGGCGCCCCGCGGACGGCCATGCAGCGCATCACCACCGCGCTCCGGGCCGCCACGTCAACCGGCCACCAGCTCGCCACCCCCGAACAGGCGACAGCCGCCGTTCACGCGGTCCGCCACGCCGCGTGGTACTCACCAGCCCGTACAGCCTGCCTGGAAGAGTCAGCCGCCACAGTGCTGTTCTTGGCTGCCCGCCGACTCACCGTCACCTGGTGCCACGGCGTCGCGCCAGACCCCGTCCGTCTCCACGCCTGGGTGCAGACTGAGGACGGAACACCGATCGCCGAGCCACCCTCAACCCTCGCCTACACGCCCGCCCTCACCATCGGAGCCCGCCATCAGCACCAGCCCTGACCCGATCCTCTGGATCGGGACCGACACCTGCGCGCTGGGCCCCTACCGCGCCGACCTCGTCGAAACCTACTGGCGCTGGGAACAGGACCCGGGCCTCCTCGTCGGCTACGGCCGCCAAGGACCCGAATCCCTGGAGGCGCGAACCGAGGGCATGGCTCACCAGCTCCGCGGCGAGAACATCCGCTTCACCGTCTACGACCTCAGCGGAGGCACACCCACCCCGGTCGGGGTCACCACGCTCCTGCCCGACCACTCCGTGAGAACAGCCGAGTACGTCGTCATGCTCGCCTCCGAAGCACGTGGCCACGGCATCGGTACCCAGGCCACCAGGCTCACCCTCGACTACGCCTTCCACATCACCAACCTGCGCATGGTCTGGCTCAAAGTCCTCGCCCCCAACCAGGCCGGCCGACACGCCTACGAGAAGGCGGGCTTCCGCACCGCCGGCACCCTCCGCCAGGCCGGCTACTGGCTCGGCCAGGTCTGCGACGAGATCATCATGGACGCCCTCGCCTCCGACTTCCCCGGCCCCTCCGTCATCACTCCCTGATGACGGGGGAGTCAGCCGCACGGCGAGGTCTACATGACCGAGGCCGGCTACCAGCGACGCGGCTGGTGGCGACCTGGTGTCCGCCGAGATCTCAGAAGGAGCCCGGCTCTACGATCTCCTCGCCCTCGCCCTCCGGCGGCTCGAACCGGGCGAAGAAGTCGTCCAGCGCCTCCGGCGTGACCGTCAGCGCGTTCGCGTCCGCACGCTGGTTGCGCTCCTCAAGCCGCCGCAGCAACTCGTCACGCTCCACCGGGAAGTACAGCAGCCGCCACCGTCCCCCGCTGGACTCAACCAGTTGCTTCAAGGCATCACGATCCTTGCGCAGCCACAGCCCGTGGTCCCAGACCACGTCCTGGCCAGCAGACACAAGGCCGACCAGACGCCCGTGAAGTTCCGCCACGACGGGAGCCTCACGCTCGAAATAGGTGTGCTCCGGGTAGTCCACGCCGTACCGGCCATTCCGTTCGAAGACCAGCTCATCAACTGAGAGACGCACCGCACCTGCTGGGACCAGCCGCCGGTGGGCGTAGGTGGTCTTGCCTGAGCCCGTCAGACCCACCAGCAGGTACACCACCGGTGTCGCTGTCGGATCTGCCGTCGCCACCATCTGCCTACTCCCATCGCTTCCACCATGTCCGCTGACCGGACTGCCACCAGTCGGCCGGCCACGGCCCCAAGCCCAGCCAGGCACTATCTGCAGAGCGCCGTCCAGCCGTCTCCGACCACGGTGCGGTTCGCCCGACCGGATAAACCCACTAGCCAACGACCAGCCAGTAATGACACGCTCCCCAGCATGACCTACGGAATCGAGTCCCACCCCGCCCGATGAGCGCCCCGGCAGGCGGTGGAATCCCCGCCCCTTGGCCCTCTCTGTACGCATACGCGCTGCGCCTGCACGAGTCGCAGCCCGAAGGTCGGTTGCCCCACGGTGGCTACCCCCTGCCGAACCAGCCCCCGCAGAAGCCCGGAAGGCTCGGCTGGCGCGAGGCCCACGCCCGTGTGCGAGAGACCCTCACTCCTCTGCTGTCCGATCCGGACACAGTCCACGCAGCCGACGAGGTCCACCGCAAGCTCCACGAACTGGCTGTTCGGGACCGTCACATCCAAGGTGCGATGACCGATCTTCCCCTGGAAGACCCAGCGGCAGCCCGTGCCCTCGGCCGCCATCTGACACGCACCGGCACCAGCGCGCTGGCCGTGAACGTCGGCATCGCCCTCCTGGGCCGACTCGGAGAACCCGAGGACGTGCCCTACCTGAAGATCCTCGGCATGCTGAGGGGCTTCACCCGCCCCGCAGTGAGCGCCCTCAATGCCCTCGACTGCCCGACAGCTGCCCTGGTCTGGTTGGCCAACCACACCGAACACCGGGCCCTGCGCCACCTGATCGACGCCATCGCCTCACGCAACGACGAAGAGGCACGCAAGTGGCTGATGCAAGCCCCCCTCGAATACGGCGCCATCGGGCCCTCAATCGCCCGCAGGATCACCGAGGCCGTCCAACTGGCCGACATCCTCGGCGAGGAACAGGTCGACATCCAGGTGGTGGCCCAGGCCGGGCGCCTCCTTTGCCGGATGACCGGACTACGGGACTACCAGCCCGAGATCCTCAACTACCAGCAGGCCGTCACCCTTTACAACGCCCTCGTCGCCCGTGCCCCCCAACTGCCCCCGACCGTGGATCACTATGCCATTCTCCTGTCGCTCGCCCTCGACCTCCACAGCGGCCCCAGCGTGCTCCTCGACTGGCAACCGGGGCAGCGGGAAGCCCTCCTGGAGGCTCTCGCAGCCACCCTGAGTACGCCGTCCTGGACAACCGTCCCGGAGGTCGAGCCCGAAGATCCCGCCGAACGCCGACGCGTCCACTGGATACGGCGCGCGGCAAGACAACCCTTCAATCACCCGACGGCCTCACGGCTTCGGGCAGAGGCCACCGTGCGGGACCCGGCAGACCCGGACGCGGTTGAGGTACGCCTGTTGATCGACGGCCGGCCCCTGGTGCCCGAGGCATTCGGCAAGGGACCAGCCAACTCCCCCGAGTACCTGCTCGACAGCGGCCGCCTGCGGGCCACAGTCGAGCCCCGAGAAGTGCAGCTCGCGGAGGCATACTGCACCGAGGGCTGCTGTGGCGCGCTCTACGTGACCATCTGCAGGGAAGATGACCAGGTCGTGTGGCGTGACTGGCGCCGACCGCCGACACGGCACCCCCGCGCGGAACTCACCGAGTACCGCTTCGATGCGGCCGAGTACGACGCCGAGATCGAGCGGGCCGAGAACGACCGATCCTGGGCCTGGCCGGCTCGCAATACCGCCCGTCTGATAGCGGTGGGGCTGCGCGACCAGCCGGACCTCCTGACCCGGTGGGACAGCCGGGTCGGCTGGATCGGCACCGACTTCCACGAGACGGATACCGCCACGGTCTCCTTCATGTACTGGCCAGGTCTCGCCGTCGGGCAGCAAGACAAGAAGGGCCCCTGGTTGCAGTTCATCTGGAGCATCCCCGACGACGGCACCCCTCCTGAGCTCCAGGCGGCTGCGGCGCTGCGGCAAATCGCCGAGCAGGACCCGAAGACCTACGCAGAGGTCCGGGGAGGCAGCCGCTCACACGCCGAGACACTCGGCTTCCCCTGGCCTGAGCCGACAGCGCCGGAAGACACCTCCTGACCGAGCTTGTCCAGCTTGTGTGGCAGACACCTACCGGCGAGCGCGCTAGCGGCCCGACCACTCGTTGACTCTCCGGTGCCACGGCGTGGAGCCGGCCAATGTCCGGCTCCACGCGAGGACGACCCGGGCCACGCGGTCGTCATATCTGGCCTTCCTCCACTGCCCGGCGGAGCAAACGCGCAAGCCTGGGGTCCTACCGAACAGACCGTCGCCGTCGAGCGCCTGCTCTTCAGCCTCGCCCGCACCATCCGGTCGCTCCGCCCCAAACCGGTCGAACCACAAACCCGGTCTACTTCCGACTTCCAGTGCTCCGGAAGGACCTAGTCTGTCCGACTGACATCAAGCCACTTTTCGACTGCGCTCCGTCTCCAGTACAACCGATACATCAGCCGGTAGGGCGACGGGAACGGCTGCCGCTTGGGGCCAGACCGCGCGAGCCAGCCTGTCACTGTTCTGGGATTGACCCCGGCGATGGCCGCCGCTCCTGCAACGTCCACCCACACATCGTCTTCTCCCAGCTCGGGCAATCCGAGGAGACGGCCCGCTGAAATCGGCCGGCCCGTGCCAAGAGCGGCAACGAGCCTCCCGTACTGCTCATCGAGCGAGATGTCGACATATTCAGACAAGGTACCTCCCGCTTGCAGTTTTAAAACTGCAAATAGCCTAGCACGATACCCAACCCAAGAGAGTTTCGGTTTTTGATCTCGCGGCTAGCTGCGCCGGCTACGCCGCGAAGCGTTAAGCGCCTCAACCACGCCGATCACCTGATCATCTTTGGCCCGCCGAAGTACGGCGAGTTCCCATCTGTAAGCCAGGAAGTCGCGGACAATGCACCGCGCCACCCATGCCAGAGCGGGAAGGCCACCCAAAGAGGCCAGGCCACCGAGGATTCGCATCTGATGCTCTCCTGGGGGTCTAAAACGAGACAGTCGCCATATAATTTGCGACTGCATATTAAGGCTGCCTGGAAACTGGCAAGCCCCGCCGTCGACTGCAAAGCATCGACGGACGATTACGGCTCTTATTGACTCAGGAGACGCCGCGTAGACGCGACTCGCCGAGCGCTTTCCCGACCAGCATCCGCCAGAACTGACGAAGGAGTCGAGTCGCCCAGCCAGTACTCCCAGCGCCCAGCCATGGGCATGCAAAAACCCCCTGAGTTCACAAGACTCAGGGGGTTTGGGAGATTTTGGGCGCATTAATAGAACCTGCGACCATTGTGACAGTCAGCCGCCAGCGACGCAAGTCCTTCTCGTTGTCGCAGCTCAGACGGCCTGGCCAGAGGATCGCCCGCCCAACTGGCCCCGCTGTAGGTTGACAACTAGAGTTCACATATGGCTTCTGACTGGCACGACAGAGCTCACCTGGGCGGGGGCTCTACGATCTCGCATGGAGCGTGGCGAAGGATCGCCTTCCTCAGCCAAGCCCGGGGGAGGACCCCAAAGATCCAGACGACCCAAAGGCCACTCGGGAAGAAAAGCTCAATGCATATCTAGCACTTCTTGCAGTCTATAGCGAGATGAAATCATGCCTCGGCCTAAATTCTTCGGCCGCCCAGGCCGGCGCACGTATTCACGGAGCCACTTATGCTGCCATCGGAGCCGCCAGGGGAATCTCCAGACAAGCCGTGCGCCAAGAAGGGGGGAGAGCTAGGGAAAGCCGAACCGTACAACTTGTGGGCGGCCCAAAAGACGGCGACAGAGAGCAGGTTAATCGAGAGAAGGAGCTTAAATTCGCAGTGTACCGACCCGGTGAATATTATGGAAACGGAACAAGGCAAGGAATCGCCTACTATAGGCGTTCCAGGGAAGACAAGAATGTATTCATCTTCACGGGAGTTCAGATGGACAAAGACTCCACATCCCAATGACTCAAATCAACGTATCCGGCGTGCAATGCCTCGCGGTGCCCATTAGAGTTCCTGCGGAGACACCGAAAGGAACCTACCTCGAACTCACCGATTCACCGTTCATCCGCGCCCAGGACGGGCTCGGCCCAGACGGTCAGGGAGAAGACCGGGTACGAGACAAGCCCACGGCCCTCCAGGACAGCGTTGGCAACGAACGCGCCCACGTGGCCCTCGGGAGCCGCGACCGCCCGGCCACGGCCGCGCAGCCCCACCCGAATCAGATAGCAAAGACCCTCGACATCGACGACGCCGCACTCGCCGCCAGCCGAATCGACGGGTGCATCGAGCGGCTCGACCTGCCAACCTGCCTTGCGCGCGCAGTGCATCCATAGCCCGAGGACCTGGGCTCGATCGCGCTCCATCCCTCGGATCGGTCGGGCGATGATCTGCACCGGGTCCAGCCGTTCGTCCATGCTCACTCCCACACTCGTTCCGAGCCCGGATCATGCCAGGTCGGTGACGGCTGCGTTCAGGGCGTCACCGGGGTGGTGCGGTCTCGTTAGGCTCCTGCTCATGTCCGAGTCCGCCTCCGATCCCCGCCTTGGCCAACCAGCTCGGCCCCGGTCCGGTGAGGAAGGTGAAGGTGATCGGCTTCGACGGATCGGATGTCCTCGTGAGCGTGGTGGATGCGGCCGAACCGGATGCCCGGACCGGGCGGATCCCGGGGCACGAGGTGTCCATGCGACGTGCCGCATCCTCGGAGATCCTCAGCGTGGGCCAGAAGATCGAAGCCGAGGAGATCGGACGCTTGGGCAGCGGGCAGCTGGTCCTCTCCGCCCGAGCCTGTGAGAACCCGGCCCTTCGGGCCTTTCTCGTGGCAATCCAGCGCGGGCAGGTCGTGACCGGGACGGTGTCAGCGATTCACAACTTCGGAGTGTTCGTCCACCTGGACGGCGAGCCGGAGGGCACCTGCACCGGGTTCATCCGTGTGCCGGAGCTGTCGTGGGTGCGGATCAGCCATCCCTCCGAGGTCGTACAGGTCGGGCAGCAGATCACCGCAGGGGTGATCATCTCCGAGACGCGCTCGGGCCAAGTGGTGATCTCCCTGAAGGGTCTGCAGGAGGATCCGCTCGTTCGCTTCGCCGGACAGGCCGGCAAGGTCGTCAGAGGCCCGATCACGAAGATCATCCCGTTCGGAGTCTTCGTGCACCTCGCTCCCGGCGTTGAGGGGTTCCTCCACGTCTCGGAACTGGCGGACGGGCCTGTCGACTCCACGGAGCAACTCGTCACAGAGGGCGAACTGATCACGGTCCGGGTCGCGGAGGTCGACTTGCCCTGCCATCGAGTGAGGCTCGCCGCGGCCCCGGAGGAAGCTGCGAGCTGAGCTGCCAGCAGGGCGCCGCGAGGGCACTTTCAGGGCACATGGCGCTGAAAGTGCCTCCGAACAGCGAAAACCACGAAAGGTAGTTTCCGCAGCTCAAAGGCACTTTCGGCGCGTTTCCGCAGGTCAGCACTATGGCCGCGCGAATAGCTCCACGA
>OVEP010006437.1_pt2 | contig 14794 bp, 12 predicted proteins | sample 1779801 | NCBI WGS metagenome assembly OVEP01 (sample SAMEA3914791, study PRJEB12502) | metagenome | biome: forest; material: soil | place: Canada | collected 2011-07-03 | depth 0.1 m
CGCCAGCCCTGGTCGTCGCTCAGATGCAGGTGCAGATAGTTGATCTTGTAGAGGGCGAGCTGGTCGATGTACTGCTCGACCTGGGCGACGGTGAAGAAGTGCCGGGACACATCGAGCATCGCGCCGCGGTAGGCCAGTCGCGGATAGTCGAGGACGTGGCCCCCGGGAACCGTCCACGGCCCCGGCTGCACGGTCGACGCTTCGACCTGCGCGGGCAGGATCTGACGCAGCGTCTCGACCCCGGCGAACAGGCCCGCCGGCTGCTCGGCGCGGATGACCACGCCGGTGTCGGTCACGTCCAGCTCGTACCCCTGTGCCCCGACGGAGCCGGGCGCCCCGGAGAGCAGCAGCGCGATCCCGCCGGTCGGCGCGGCGCTGGTCGGCGTCACCGGCAGGGCGTAGCCCGTCGAGGGGTCCAGGATTCCGGCGAGGTACTGGCCGACCTGGTTCGCGGCCGCTGAACCGGCGTCCGTGTAGATCACCGTGGCGGACGTGATCTGGTACGAGGCCGCAGTGTTCGGCTGGAGCACTGCGGGAAGCGGGACGATGTCGCTCATCGAGCCCGGCGGTGTCGCCTGCGCGGCGGCGTGCGCACTCTGACCACTGGTCAGCACGGTAAGTCCGAGCATCGCCAGTGCCACGGCGAGCAGGGTCGCGAGGCGGCGGCGGGCGGGCCCTGAGGCGCCGGGCGGATGGGGAACGTACATGGATCCTCCGTCATCACAATCGCGTGGACCGCGAAGGCCGAGATTTCGGCGGCGGCTGAGAGCGGCGAAGGCGCACGGTGCAGTCGGCGAGCAGGGCTCTGCTCATTTTTGATGTTTTTCATCGACTTCGAGCAGGATCATACGGATGGGGGCATGAAGGGTCCATAGGATGCGGCAGTAATGTACATATCAACATCACCCGGGCCCGCCGCCCCGATCCGTCGACCGGCCCCGACGCACCTCGTCCCGGGCGGGCTCGTTTGCCTCCGGCCCGGCGCGGGAACGTCTGCAGTCGCACCATCTCCACCACCCTTGGAGGAAAGCCACCATGACGGTCGATCACCGCACCATCGGGACCGGTTCCCAGCGGGTCATCATGCTCCACGACTGGTTCGGCACCAGCGCGGACTGGGGCCCCTTCCTGGACTACCTGGACACCGACACGTTCTCCTACGCCTTCCTCGACTACCGGGGGTACGGCCTGCGGAGGGAGGTCGCCGGCGAGTACACGCTGGCGGAGATCGCCCGGGACGTACTGGCGCTGGCCGACCAACTCGGCTGGGAGGAGTTCTCCTTGGTCGGACACTCGATGGGCGGCAAGGCGGCGCAGCTGGTGCTGGCCGAGGCGCCGGGGCGGGTGCGCCGACTGGTCGGCGTCGCACCGGTTCCCGCGTCGGCGTTCCCGCTGGAGGGCGACGCCCACGACCTGTTCCACGGCGCCGCCGAGCGCCCGGCCAACCGGCGGGCGATTCTCGACCTGGTGACCGGCAACCGGGCCAACGCGGTCTGGCTCGACCAGATGACCGAGCGGTCCGTGACCGGCTCCCGGAAGGAGGCCTTCGCCTCCTACCTGACCGACTGGAGCACGTCGGACTTCGCCGCCAAGGTGGCCGGCAGCCGACTGCCGGTGAAGGTCTTCGTCGGCGAGCACGACCCCTCCCTCTCCGTCCCGGTGATGCGGGCCACCTGGCTGACGCACTACCCCGACGCGGAGTTGGAGGTCCTGTCCAACTCCGGCCACTACCCCATGTACGAGATCCCGGTCGCGTTCGCCACCGCGCTGGAATCCTTCCTGCGCGATTGAGCGTTTCGGACACCGGCCCGCCGGCACCTGGAATATCGTGCTTGCGGCCGTGATCACCCATCCGTGACGGAGGAATCCGAATGTCCGACTCACCCCAAGTCGCAATCGTGCGCCGGTTCTACGACGCCAAGGGGGACCTGGAGGTCATCAGGTCGGTGGTGGCCGCCGATGCGCAGTGGGACGTGGTCGAAAGCTTCCCTCGCGGGGGCGTCTACGACGGCCTGGACAGCATCATCGACGACTTCTTCCCCTTCTTCGGCGAATTCAGCGAGTTCCGCGCCGTGGCCGACGAGTTCTTCGAGGACGGGGACCACGTCATCACCCTCGGCCGCTACCTCGGGACCACCCGCAGCGGCAACGCGACGACGTCCAGGTTCGCCCACTTCTTCACCCTGCGCGACGGGAAGATCGCCCGACTCCAGCAGACCTCGGACACCCTGCCGATGGCCCGGGCCCTGGAGAACTGACCAGCCCCGGACGGGCACGCGCCGCCCCCCGGGGGGCGGCGATTCCGAGCACTCCTCCCACATGGACATCCCCGCGCACGGGACCGTGATCGAGTTCCCCGGCGCATGACGCAGGTCTTCCCGGAGGTCAACAGTGGCAGCGGACCCGTCGCTTGAGCCGCTGGCTCAGGAGCACTGGACGCAACTGTTCAGCTCGGCCGAGCAGTCGGTCCTGCACCTGGAGATGCGAGACTCCTACGCCGTGGACGACCCCGAGTTCGCCGACTGGAAGGCCGGCCGCGCCGTCGATCCGGCCGACCGAGAGGCATGGTGGGCGCCCTGGTGGCACGGATCCATCGAGGCCGCCGTCGCAAGGGGCGTCCGGGTCCGACGGGCCCGCATCGTCTCCGAGCCGGTCACGGAGTACATCCGCTTCGAGTACGACGTGACGTACACCAATGTCGCGGCGGGCGAGGAGGTCCGCTGGCTGCCCCGGCGGCTTGCCTCGGACCTCGCGCTGCCGGGCAACGACTACTGGTTGTTCGATCAACGGCTCGCGGTTTTCAACCACTTCACCGGCAGCGGGCAGGCCGTCGGCAACGAACTGTGCGAGGCCCCGGCAACCCTGAAACTGTGCGCCGACGCCTTCGCGTCGGTGTGGGAGCGCGCGGTGCCGCATTCGGACTACCGGCCCCACTGACGCACCGTGCCCATCCCATCCTCCTCCGCCCAAGCTGCTCGTGAGCGCCTCGCCGCCCGTCTGCGGGATCTGCGCCTGGACGCCGAACGCGACGCCGTCCAGACGTCCGACTAGCGCAGGCTGAACAGCGCCTCTTCCGGACCCATGACAGGCAACGGGCGGAGTACCTCGCCCCCGCAAGTCGAACTGATGTTGCGTCAATGGGTCGGATCCGCTAAACCCGGTGCTCAAGATCAGTAGGCTCGATCTTCGTGGCCATCCGACCCGGCCTGGCCACACCGGGCCCGAGCAGCCTAGTGATGACGATGAAGGAGCCACGATGGAAGACCCGATCGGCTGGGCCCTCAGCCCTGCCTGCCCTGCCCGACACGGTGACCATCGGAAAGACGTACTCGTGCGCCTACCACTTCGTCAACAACATGGAGACGGTCATAACGTCCCCGTTGACGATCACGAAGGAGGCTGACTCCGACTTCACCTTCGACGACCACGCGACCAACGAGTACCTTCAGCCCGGGCAGGCTGCCTCCGTAAGGATCATGGTCACTCCCAGCAAAACTGGGACGACGACCCTCCACCTGACGATGAACTACTACAACGACCAGGTCCTGGTGCCTGCGCAGAACATCACCGCCACGAACTTAGACGTCTTAACCGCAGCCTCCGGCCGCGCCGGCCCTCGACCGCTCGCCAGGTCGGGGGCCGCTTCCGTTGCGTTGCACCTCGAACCTACGGAATCGCCTGTCTCAGCAACCTACGCGATGTCCGCCCGAGGAATAGCGCATGGCCGGAACACTGCCTCTTCAGCAGTACACGACGTCGACGGTGCTCCCGGCCCCGCCTCCTGGCGCTCCTCCCGAGGCTACCGCCATCGCCGCGCCACGATTGTCTGACGCCGGCGCCGTTCGTGGGTCAGGAGCGGTGCCGTGCGGGTACCTTCCAAGTACGGGCATGCGCGCGGAGGGACGGCGGGAACGTGGCTCAGTGGGGTGATTACACGACAGGGCAGCGGGTGAAGTTGCTGCGGGGAACCGAGCTGACCCAGGAGCGACTCGCAGACGCTGCTGGGTTGTCGGTGGCAACGATCCGCAAGCTGGAAGGTGGCGGGAGCGTCGGCCTGCCATCGCTGTTGCTGATCTCGGCCGCCCTTCACACCGACGTGGCGGTAATCCTGGGCCAGCAGGCGCCGCGGCAGTCGATGAGCGGGAGCGACCGGGCGATGCTGCGGGAGCTGTCCCGTGCGGTACACGACACAGCCGCCAGGATTCATGCCGACCTTGAGCCACCGGAACCTACCGTCCTCGCACGGAACCTGACGACCGCATGGGACACCTACCGCGACGGGCAGTTTGTCCGTGCCGGCCAACTTGCCGCCCCGGCCATTCTGCAAACCGCTGCGGCACTGCATGCTGCCTCCAGCGACGAGGTGTGCACTGCGCGCGGGATCATGGCCGACGCCTACCGCCTGGCTTCCTACGTCGCAAACCAGTTCGGTGCCAGGGACCTGGCTTACGCCGCCATCGGGCACGCCCAGATGCAGGCAGAGCAGGCACAGGACCCCGTGCGGGTTGCAATGGTCGCCTCCGGCCGGTCCTGGATCTACCTGCGCGATTCGCGACTCGTCCAGGCTCAGGAGACGGCCGAAGCCTCGTACCTGTTGATCGAGCCCCGGTACGCCGACCGAGATCCGGCCCTGCTGGCGGCGTACGGATGGCATGTGGTGTTCGCGGCCGTGGTCGCCGCCCGGATGACGGACACCAGTGCGGCGGCTGACCTGCTGTCGCAGGGGCAAGCGGTGGCCGCGCGGATGGGCCGCGACGTGATGGTCAACGGGACCGCGTTCGGCCCTGCCGCTGTCACCGCACAAGCTGTGGGGATCAGTGTGTCGACCGGCCAGCCGGGCAAGGCCCTGGAACTGGCCACGTCGATGACCGGCCTGTCTTCGCTCACCCAGGCCGCACGCAACCGCTTCAAGCTGGACGTCGCGCTCGCACAGGTCGACACCCGCCAGTGGGACGCATCCCTGGACACCCTGCTTGAGGTGTGTTCAGCGCACCCCGACTGGGCCCGTCACCAGGCCCTTCCCGGTGTGATCATGCAGCGGGCCCATGCCGGGCATGCAACCACCTCCAGGGTGCGCAAACTGGCCGCGATCCTGGGGACCTCCGTCATTGTTCGCTGATGTTTCATCAGAACCTCTACGAGCCGTAGCAGTCCGGTGGATGCGACTTCGTGAAGTGCTACACCTCGGGCGTTCACGATCTGCGGTCACGCGGTCACAGTTATGGACATGCCGATCATCCAGTCGCACCGCCGCAGAACTTCCACCGGCTGTGTCCTTGTCCCCCTCGATGCTCACGCCCTCCGAGGACGGTTCGACCGTGGCGCAGAGCACCGAGGACTGCGGCTGCTACACGAGCGCCGCGACCCAAGAGCCCTGCACGTGCTCGTCGACCGCCGACCCGACCGACCCGGCTCCGGGCTCCGCCCTGGCCTGCCGTCAGCAGTCACCTGAGCCCCAGCTGTGCCTTCGCATCGCCTGAGCCGCGCAGGCACGGCCGACACCAAGGTTCCCTCCGAAAGCGACACCATTCCCGCCGTAGCCCAGGCACCGCGTCCGTGCGCCACGGCCGCCAAGTCCCCCTTCGCGTCGTCCGGACCCGACATCCTGACGTCGGACACCTGACCACCGACCGCCTACCAGCACTTCGCTCCACATGAGAGGCACCAGCATGAGCCCGTCCACCCTCGAAGACGATGCCGCCCGCCTGCGGGAGGAGATGATCAGGAATCTGAAGGAGTCCGGCGATCTGACCTCCCCCGTCCTGGAGGCGGCGCTGAGGAAGATCCCGCGTCACGAGTTCGCCCCCGAGGCGACCTTGGAGAAGGCGTACAGCTGGTTCGAGGCGGTGCCCACCCGGACCGACGAGTACGGGGTGACGACGAGCTCGGTGTCCGCGCCGCAGATCCAGGCGTTCATGTTGGAACAGGCCGGCGTCACGACGGGCATGAACGTGCTGGAGATCGGCTCCGGTGGCTACAACGCCGCGCTGATCGCCGAACTGGTCGGTCCCACTGGCCAGGTGACGACGATCGACATCGACCCGGAGGTGACCGAGCGCGCGACCCGCCTGCTGAAGGAGCATGGCTACGACAGCGTCCGAGTCGTGACCGGGGACGCCGCCGCAGGCGTTCCGGACCGGGCGCCGTTCGATGCGATCCTGGTGACCGCCGGTGCCTGGGACATCGCACCCGCCTGGCTCGACCAGCTGACCGGCGACGGAGTCCTGGTCCTGCCGCTGAGAGTCCGAGGGCTGACCCGCTCGATCGCATTCGCCCGCCACAGCGAGCGGCTGGAGAGCAGGTCGGTGCGGGTGTGCGGGTTCGTGCCGATGCAGGGTGAGGACGAGCACCCCACGCAGGTACTGCTCGTGGCCGGGACCGACGAGATCGGTCTGAAATTCGACGACGAGGTAACGGGCAACCCCGGCGACCTCGACAACGCCGTGCGCACGGAACGGTTCGAGGAGTGGACCGGGGTGGAGATGGCCCCGCAGGAGCCGTTCAACACACTCCAGCTCTGGCTCGCATCGCACCTGTCCGGCTACTGCACCATGGCCGTCGACCCGGACCTGGACACCGGCATCGTCGCCCCGGCCAACAAGCACTTCTCGATGGCCGCCGTGAAGGCCAACTCGTTCGGCTACATCACCTCGCGGCGTACCGACAAGGGCAACTTCGAATTCGGCGTCCACGCCCTGGGTCCGCAGGCCCACGAACTCGCCTGCGACATCACCCAGCAGATCCGGACGTGGGACCGCGAGCAGCGCCGCGGACCCGGCCCCACCTTCGCTGTCTTCCCGGCCGGCACCCCCGACGAGGACCTGAGCGGCGACTGGGTGTTCGACAAGCGGCACAGCCGGATCACGATCTCCTGGCCCGAGGCGAAGCCCCAGGGCTAGGCATCCCGCAACACCCAGTCAGCCAACAGGAAGTGAGTGTGATCGCCATGACAGCCATGTTGACCGAGCACCCCCCGACCGAGACCGAGGACCCGTTCGCCCTGGACGTGCGGGTGGTGGTCGCCGCACACCCCGGCGGCAAGCTGATGTGCTCCACCGGTGACGGCTGTGGAACGACCTGCGCGACCGGCGCCAGCGCCTGTAACTCGTCAACCGAGGAACCCTCCTGACCAGGGCCTGACGGGTTCGCGGGTGGACCGGCGACTGTCCGGTCCACCCGCACCACCTGGAGAAGCACCAACGGAGATACGGGAGATTCAGCCGTGACCGCGATACCGAAGTACCGCTGGGCCGGGGCTGCGATGTTGCGCGCCAGCACCTACCCCGCAGGGCTCCACCTCACGGCCGGAATCGACCTGGCCGCCGAAGACGCCACGGACCAGGCCCGCCGGTGGCTCACCCAGGTGTGGGGGCACCCGGAGGTCCGCGAGGCCGTGACCCTGGCCAGCCCCGTCCTCGGGCGGGAGATCGGCCGCGCTGGACCGGGCAGCAGCCCCCGGCAGATCCGCCGCCTCGCACTGTCCCTCGCTTCCTACCTGGCACGCTGGCAGCGCCGGCCGACCCCCTTCGGGGCCTTCGCCGGCATCACCGGCGTGACGGCCGGCCGCAGCGCTCGGGTGTTGTGGTCGCAGCAGCACGACAGGGTGCTGCGCCCGGACGGAGCCTGGCTGGCGGACGTCATAGCGCGGCTGGAGCGGGTCCCCGAGCTACTGGAGCGCCTGCCACTGCTCTCGAACAACACCGTCACCACACGCGGGGACCGCGTCGTGGTGACGGGCGTACCGGCAGGCGGTGAGCAGTTGCTGATGCCTCCGGAAGAGGTGTCGGTCCGCGCCACGGCACCGGTCGTGTTCGCCCTGGAGCAAGCGGCTCGGCCCATCCTCTACCGGGAGTTACGGGTGGCGCTCACCAACCGGTTCCCGACGGCGACCGACGAGAAGATTGACAGTCTGCTGTCCGGGCTGGTCGAACTGCAGATCCTCGTCACCGCGCTGTGGCCTCCGATGACCGAGCCCGACGCCTTGACCCACCTTTGCCGCGTTCTGGCCGACGTGCGAGCCCACGAGCTTCCCTCCGTCGCCCACCGGGCCGCCGAGCTGACCGCCATCAGCTACGCCCTGACCACCCCCGGTGTACACGTCCCCGAGCTGACAGAGCGGATGCGCGCGGTGCAGGACGGCGAGACCGCGCCACTGATGGTCGACACCCGACTCGGCGCCCAGGTCCGGATACCAGACGCGGTGGTGCGCGAGGCCGAGGCGGCTGCCACAGCACTGGTGCTCCTGTCCGCCCGGCCGTACGGGTCCGCGCGGTGGCGCGACTACTTCTTCCGCTTCCGCTCCCGCTACGGCGTCGGCGCGCTCGTCCCCGCCCTCGACCTCGTCGCCGACAACGGCCTCGGGATGCCGGCGGACTACCTGGGCTCCGCCCGGACCAGCCCCGTCCGTCCAGCGACCGACCGCGACGGACGGCTACTGAACCTGCTCCAGCAAGCCGTGATGGAGCACCGTGAAGAGATCGAGCTGACCGACACGCTCATCGCCGACCTCGGAGACGGCCAGGACGACATCGTGCCACCCGCACGGGTTGAGGTGTGCGTGGAGATCCATGCCGCGACCCTCAATGACCTGGACCGGGGCCGGTTCCACCTTGCCGTCACGGGTGCCCCGCGCCCGGCCAGCAGCATGGCCGGACGCTTCACCCACCTCCTGAACGACACCGAGCGCGCCCAGTGGGCGAGCAGCTTCACCGGCCCCGGCAGCACACCGGTACAGCTGTCGTTCGCGCCGCGCCGCCGCCGCGACGACATGCTCGTGCGCTGCGCCCAGTTGCTCCCACACGTCCTCGCCCTGGGCGAGCACCAGCCCACCGAGGGCGCAGTGATCGACCTCGCGGACGTGGCGGTCACCATAGACACCCAGCAGTTCCACCTCGTCCAACTGTCCACCGGCCGACACCTGAAACCACACGTCCTGCACGCTCTGGAAGCAGGCCGCCACACCCCGCCCCTTGCCCGGTTCCTCGCCGAACTGGCCACGGCCCGCTGTGCGGTCTACACAGGCTTCGACTTCGGGGTAGCCACCGCCATGCCCTACCTGCCCGGCGTGCGCTACCGGCGCACGATCCTCGCCCAGCCCCGCTGGCTGCTGCCCGCCAGCGCCCTACCGCCACGCACAGCACCACTCCGCGCATGGGAGGCAGCCTTCGCCCGGTGGCGCACCTGCTGGCGGATGCCCGAGCAGGTCGCCCTCGTCGACGGCGAGCAGCGCCTTCCCCTGGACCTCGGCCGCCCGATGGACCGCCACTTGCTCCGTGCCCGCCTCGCCGCTTCGGCCAGGGTCGAGCTGCGCCGCGCACCCGATCCGAAGTCCTCCGGCTGGCTCGGCCAGCCCCACGAGCTCCTCCTCGCCCTGCGGCAGCCGCCCCACCGCACCGCCCAGCGTCACACCGCCCTGCCGGAGCAGGCGCACCTCCCCGGGGCCGGTGACGTCCTGCACGTCCAGCTGGCAGGCCACCCGAAGCGCTGGGACGACATCCTCACCCAGGATCTCCCACTGCTCCTGCGCGCCCTCGACGAGCCGGCCTGGTGGTTCCTGCGTCGGCGTGACTCCGCCCGCCCCGACTCCGAACAGCACCTCGACCTGTTCCTCCATCTGTCCGCTGAACAGCAAGGTCAGGTGGTCCAGCGGATCGGGGCTTGGGCCGCCCGGCTTCGCGACGAACACCTGCTCTCCCAACTCAGCCTGACCGACTACCAGCCGCAGACCGGCCGGTACGGCTACGGCCAGGCCCTCGTGGCAGCACACGCGGTCTTCACCGCAGACTCCATCGCGGCCCTCGCCCAGATCCGGTCCGCCCGCGCCGGCACCAAACCGCAGGCCCTCGCGGCAGCCAGTATGGTCGACCTCGCCTCCGGATTCACCGGTTCCCCGGAGAACGCCATGCAGCTGCTCGTGGACATACTGCCCCGTCACCGCGGCTCCCTCGAACCGGAGTTGCGCGAGGAGGTCGCCTTCGTCGCCAGTGCCCACGGCCCCTCCGCTCTTCTGGCTCTCCTCCCCGAGGGCACCGCCATCGCCGAGGCATGGGTTCAGCGAGCCACAGCACTCGGCACCTACCGCGACGTCCTCGCCCACCAGCGCGACCCCGCCACCGTCCTACGGTCCCTCCTGCACGCCCACCACCTACGCGCCGTCGCGGCAGACCGGTCCATGCAGCGCACCACTGAGCACCTCACCCGAACCTGCGCGCTACTGCTGACCAAGTGGGTCCAGTGAAGACCGACACCGTATCCAGCACCGCACCGGGCACCAACGGGACGTTCTGGGCAGCGCAGTCCCTTGCCGACGGCGCAGCCGGAGCCGCTCTTCTCCACATCGAGCGCGCCCGCACCGGAAAGGGTACTTGGCAAGAAGCCCACACCTGGGTCAAGGAAGCGACCAGCGGCGAAGTACTCGGCAGCACGGACGCCGGACTGTTCCTCGGCGCACCCGCCCTCGCGTTCGTCCTGCACACCGCCGCCGCCCCCGCCGAGCGCTACCAGGCCCCTCGCCGAATCCTCGACCGGTACGTCCGCGACATCGCACACCAGCGGGCGGCCGCCGGACTGGCTCGCATCGGCCGCGCCGACGCCGCGCCATTCCACGAGTACGACCTGCTCTACGGCCTCACCGGCATCGGAGCACTGCTACTCCGCACCCAGCCCGGCAGCGACGCCCTCGAACACGTCCTGACCTACCTCGTCGCCCTCACTCGGCCCATCAAGCTCCACCGCCGCCGGCTTCCTGGATGGTGGGTCGGCCACGGCCCGCACTGGGCAGGCGGAGCATTCCATGGCGAGCCGCACGCGAACTTCGGTGCCGCACACGGAATCACCGGCCCACTCCTGCTGCTGGCCCAGGCAGCCCGGCAAGGACTCACCGTCCCCGGGCAGACGGAGGCGATCCGAACGGTGGACGCCTGGCTGTCGCGGTGGAGGCAGGGCAGCCCCCAGGGGGTGTGGTGGCCGGAGACGATCACACTGTCCGAGATCACGACGGGCCGGCCGCGACAGCACTGCGCCGGGCGACCGAGCTGGTGCTATGGCACCCCCTCGATCGCCCGCGCCGGACAGCTGTCCGCGATCGTGCTGGGCGACCCTGAGAAGCAACGCGGATTCGAGCAGGCCCTGGCCGACTGCCTCGCCGACCCGGTTCAGCTGGCCCAGGTCACCGACCCTGGCCTGTGCCACGGCTGGGCCGGCCTCTACCAGTGCGCCTGGCGGGCCGCCCGGGACGCAATCAGCCCAGCCCTGACCGCCCGCCTCCCCACCCTGGCCAAGACCTTCGCCCTCCACGCGCGATCCGAGCCGTTGTCCATCGGGTTCCTCAACGGCCACGCCGGAACGACCCTCGCCCTGGCCGTCGCGACCACCGCCGAGCCCCCGACCACCGGATGGGACGCATGCCTGCTGATCGACTGACCACCCAGGACCTGAACCCGCGTCAGCCCTTGCCCGAGCTTCCCCGTGTGGAGGCAGCAGTCCTGCGCGTCCTAGCCGGCATCTCGGTCACCGCGTCCGCCTCAGTCGCTGGCCTGCCGACCGCAGACCTGACCGAAGCCGTCGCCGCCTTCCACCGGGCCGGCCGAGACGCCCTCCAGCGACAGGCCGCCGCGAACTGCTGGCAGGCATACATCGAGTTCGAAGACTGGGACACGAGCCGCAGCACAGCCGTCACGAAGCTCGCACCCGCCCTGCACAGCGCGACCGCCGTCGGAGCCACATGGTGGTTCATCCGCAAGTACCCCTGCTGGCGGCTGCGGCTCCACAACCCAAGTGCGGGGAACGCCGCCGCGACCATCGCCATCGCCCTGGACGACCTTGTCAAAGGCGGTGCCGTCCGACGCTGGTGGCAAAGTGTGTACGAGCCGGAAGAGCCCGCGTTCGGCGGGCCCCTCGCCATGACAGTCGCGCACACTCTCTTCCACGCGGACAGCACACAGATCCTCAACCCCCCGACCGTGCCCCTGGGACAACGCGAATTGTCCGTCCTCCTGTGCACCGCCATGTTCCGCGCCGCAGGCGCCGAGTGGTATGAGCAAGGCGATGTATGGCACCGCGTCAGCCTCGAACGTCCATTTCCCAGCGAAACCGATACCAGCCGACTCGACACTCTGATCGGCGATGTTCACAACCTTCTGCACGCCGACACCTCAGCCGACGGTCCCCTGTTCGGCATCACAGGCCCTCTGATGCCGGCAGCGCGATGGGCTGAGGACTTCCGCCGGGCCGGGCGAGAGCTCGGCGAAGCGAACCGCACCGGAGCTCTCGAACGCGGGCTCCGCCAGGTACTCAGCTACCACGTCATCTTTCACTGGAACCGGCTCGGGCTGCCCACCCACGCCCAAGCGCTCCTGGCCGCCGCGGCAAGCAGAGCGATCTTGGAAGAGGAACCGACGGACCCCGACGGCAGGGCGGCCATCGGATCGTCACTGAACCGAAGGCCCGGATCACCGTGGTCATGATCTGCCGCTCGCTCTGCTCCCCGACGATGGCGCGGGCCCTCGCTCCGGCGCAGCCCTACGGGGATGACTGGTGATTTCAGTTCCAGCGCGGGCACGAAGCTCGGCAACTGGTACTCCTTCGACCGGATCCTCGACGGCGACCGGTACGACGTGCAGATCGTCCCGTAGCCGCCCGGCCCGGCCGCCCCAGGCCGGACCCGGCCGGGCCGTCAGCCGCTGTCGCGGACGCTGATCCGGGCGCTGCCGACCCGGTGCGTCTCCGCCGGGGTCTCCGGCTCGCGGATCAGCCGGTCGATCAGGTCCGCCAGCACCAGCCCCTGCGGCAGCGCGACATGGACGGAGGTCAGCCGCGGGCGCAGCACCCGGGCGAGCATCAGGTCGTCCGAACCGACCAGCGCGGCCTCCCCCGGGACGGCGATGCCGGCGTCCTGGAACGCGGCCAGGACCAGCGCCGCGTACTCGTCGTTGTAGCAGAACAGGGCCGTCAGCCCGAGTGAGCGCCAGCGCGCGGCGAGGGCCGCGGCCGACTCCTCGGTGTAGTCGAGGTCCAGCGGTTCCACCCGGACCCCGTCCGCCGCTCCCCCGGCCTCCGCCCCCACCGCCGCGCGGACGCCCGCCAGGCGGGGCTCGCTGAAGAGGCGCAGGGTCTCGTCGGTCGGCATGATCACGCCGATAGCCCGGTGGCCCCGCGCCAGCAGGTGGGCGCCGGCGGTCACCCCCATCTCGCGCTGGTCCAGGACCAGCGCGTGGACGCCGGGGACCTGCTGCGGGCCGAGGGTCAGCACGGCCCGGGTGCCCGAGCGCCGGAGGATCTCCAGGCCCTCCGGCGTCAGGTCGTCGGCGAGGCCGCTGACCACCGCCGTCGGGCGCAGCTCTGCCCAGGCGCGGGCGGTCTCCCGGCCGGAGAGGTCGGCGCGGTTGCCGTAGAGGACGGCCGTGTAGCCGTGGCTCCGCAGCCCCGCGCGCAGTTCGGTGAAGAACTCGGTGAAGAGCGGGCCGAAGGTGACCTCCGGCGTGGCCAGCAGCACCAGCCCGGAGTGGCCCGCGCGCAGGGATCGCGCGGCGGCGTGCGGGACGTAGCCCAGCTGGTCCGCGGCGGCGCGGACGCGCTGCCGGGTCTGCTCGCTGACCCGGACCCCGGCCCTGTCGTTCAGCACGTAGGAGACGGTGGCCCGGGAGACCCCCGCGAGCCGGGCGATGTCCGCGCTGGTCGGCGCGGGAGATGACGTTTCGCTCATGGCGCTCCACATCTTTCCACGAGCGGGGGCTGGTGAATGGCCGAAACCAATGCTAAACATGTGGTTACACGTGTCAGGTGACACGTGTAACCAGCAAGTGACCAGTGTGGTGCAACCAGCGGGACGCAGGAGCGGCGCGGGGTTGCGAGACCCCTGCCGCGGCGGCCTCCCTCAGCCGCCGCGGTGCCCCCCGACCGAGCTCCACCTTCAGGAATTGGAGGGCGACGTGGCCCTTTCCGAGCCGATCCCCACCCCCAGACCGACCCCGACGCCGACCCTGTCTCCCGCCCCGACCCCGGCCCCGAACCCGGCCCCGGCCGAGCAGTCCGCTGCCGCCGGCGCCGAGCCGACGCCCACCCGTGGGCTGCTGCCGCTGCTCTTCACCGGCAACTCGGCGATGTACGCGCTCTACATCGGCGTCGGCGGCATCCTGCTGCCGCTGCAGGTCGAACAGATCTCCCCGCACCACAAGGTCGCCATGCTCGGCCTGATCGGCGGGGTCAGCGCGGTCTTCGCCACCGTCTTCAACCCGGTCGCGGGCGCGCTCTCGGACCGGTCCGGCCGCCGCAACCCGTGGATCCTCGGCGGCGGCCTGCTCGCGGTCCCGGCGATGCTGCTGCTCGGCGCGGTCAACTCGATCCTGCTGGTCGCCATCGCCTGGTGCCTCGGCCAGGCCGTGATGAACGTCTTCCAGGCCGCGATCACCTCGGTGATCCCGGACCGGGTGCCGGTCGCCCGGCGCGGGATCGCCTCGGCGGCGGTCGGACTGGGCGTGCCGATCGGATCCATCGTCGGCGTGCTCATCGCCAACGCGTTCTCCGGCAGCTTCGCCACCGGCTACCTGGTGCTCGGCCTGGTCGTCGCGGCGGCAGCGGTGCTGTTCACCGTGCTCGGCAAGGAGCAGCGCCGCCCGCCCAAGGCTCCGGCCACGCTCGGCGAGCAGGTCCACGCCTTCGCCGACAGCCTGCGCGCCCACGACTTCCGCTGGGCGTTCATCGGCCGCGCGCTGCTGGTCCTCGGGTACTTCGGCGTCAGCGGCTACCAGCTCTACATCCTGCAGGACCACATCAGCCTGCCGCACGGGATGAGCGC
>OVEP011187530.1_pt1 | contig 14764 bp, 17 predicted proteins | sample 1779801 | NCBI WGS metagenome assembly OVEP01 (sample SAMEA3914791, study PRJEB12502) | metagenome | biome: forest; material: soil | place: Canada | collected 2011-07-03 | depth 0.1 m
CCCCCGCCGCGAACAGCATGGTCCCCGCTGTCAACGTCATCGTCACCGACGACCTGCAGCGCATCCTGATGATCCGACGCAGCGACAACGGCAACTGGGCCGTGCCCGGCGGCGCGATCGACCTCGGCGAGTCGATGCTCCAGGCGGCAGTCCGCGAGACCCTGGAGGAGACCGGCGTCCAGTGCGAGGTCACCGGTCTGGCCGGCGTCTACACCGACCCACGCCACGTGATCCACTACACCAGCAACGACGAGGTCCGGCAGGAGTTCTCCCTCGTCCTGACCGCCCGGCCCACCGGCGGCGAGCCTCGCACCAGTGAGGAGTCCAGCGAGGTCCGCTGGATCGAACCCGGGGCACTCGCCGGGCTCACCATGGACAGTTCCATGCGCCGGCGCCTGGACCACTACCTTCGAAGCGACGGACAGCCCCACCTCGGCTGACCTCGCGCAATGCTGAACTACCCCGCCGAGGCCGAGCCCTGGAGCGCTCGGACAGCACCGACCGCCCGCAGGATCTCCGGTCGCGCCAGCGTGATGGCCCGGGTCACCGTGTGCCCAGGCCCGTAACGCTCGACGATCTCCGCCAACCGGGCCTCGGCCTCGACCGGTTCTCCGTCCGGTGACGTCGTCATGTCGCAAAACGTCAGCGCGTCCGCGAGCAGACCACCCACGGGTACGAACTCATCGGCCAACTGGTTCCGCATGCTTTCCTCCAACCCAACCTCCGCGCACGAGTGATAGGCCACGAGCGAGCACAGCTGACCCTCCGCGCCGATCACGTCACGCAGGAACAACGCACCGTCCAGTGGGTGGAACCCGGTCGAGGACACGCTCGGGGCGTACCCGATGTCATGCAGCCAGGCGGCATCACACAGCAGCGTGCCGTCCGCACCGAGCAGGCCCGCGATCGACGCTGCCGTACGACCGACGCCCTGACTATGGGCCTACCGGCGCGGCAGCGCCTTCGCCAAGTGAAGCTCCGCCAGTTCCGCTGCACACCCGAGTCGCTCCATACCCTGCAACCTACCCAGACCCGCTACCTGAGCACCGCACCAGGCGCGGACGTCCAGGACGTCCTGCCTACGATCCTGCCAGGGGCAGCGCCTGCCCCCGGATTTCCTCCAGCAACCCAGAAGTGTCGCGAAGGTCGGGCAGCACGCTCCTCGCGCCGGCCGCCATCAATTGCTCAACCCCATAGCTGCCCGAGGCGACCGCGACTACCCCCACACCGCCATCCAGCGCTGCCCGTACATCGCGCGGCGTGTCCCCGACCAGCACGACTGGTGTGGTCGAAGACAGGCCGTAGACAGCCTCGATCCGCCGCCGTGCCACTGGTACCAGCCGTGCCCTGTCCTCGCCGTCCGCACCGTACGCACCGACGGTCAGGTCGACGAGCACGTCCAGCTCGAAGGCCCGTAGCTTTACGGCTGCGTTGGCGGCGATATTACCCGTCAGTACGGACGAGACGACATCCCGCTTACCGGACAGCGCTGTGAGCGCCTCTCGCGCCCCGGGCAGCACGTACCCACGCCGCCCCAACTCGGCCTCCCACTGGGCTCCCGCCGACACCAGGGCTCGCTCCACCACGTCCCAACTGGACGGCTCAGCCCCGTGCCGGAGCAGCAGCTCCGACATGATCAGCCGATCCGTCCGCCCCTCGGTCACCACCGGATGCACCGGCTCCCGCGCTGTCAGCGCCGTGAAGGCCGCGGCATAGATCTCCTTGCTGACACCGCAGTTCTCAATCAGAGTGTGGTCAACGTCCCAGAGCACGATCAAAGGCACCCCGTCACCCTATGCGCCCCCGCATACGGCCGCGACGATCACCGGGACGTTTCGGGACGTCCTTGCGCCGCGCTCAGATCGCCGATTGGATATGCAGCGTAAACGAACAGCTACGGTTAGCCATGGCCCGCGGCGGCGTCACCCAGGACGCCCTGGCTGCGGCCTGCGCCGTCGACCCCAAGACCGTCGGCCGCTGGCTCACGGGCCGCCTCCCCCATCCACGGCACACGTAGACAGCCGCTCCCACCCAACCCCAGGTATGCAGGGCCACCTCGCGGGGCGCGGAACGGACGCAAGCTGCAACGCAACGTCGGGATACGTGCCCGGGTCACCTCTGCGGGCGCGGAGCGGACTCGGTCCCGTCGAACAGCGGGGAGGGGGTTGAGCGGGCCACCTCTGCGGACGCAGAGCGGACGCGCGGTAGCGGAAACCGGATCGCCGAAGTGGGTGATGTGGACCACGGGGTCACCCCTGCGGGCGCAGAGCGGACGCGGCGCAGCCGCACGGGACGTCGAGCCGGACGGGGCTACCTCTGCGGGCGCAAAGCGGACCTGTTCTGGGCCCTCGCCGGCACCAGCGCCTTCGGGCCACCTCTGCGGGCGCAGAGCGGACGTCAAGCGCGGGTTAGCGCCATCTTGCGTCATCGGGCCACCTCTGCGCGGGCGCAGAGCGGACTCGTCCACCTCGCCGGTGCGGTTCTGCCCGCGCGGGCCACCTCTGCGGGCGCAGAGCGGACACTTCGCCACCTGCGAAGATGGAGAGGCTTTGCGATTCCTTTGCCAAGATTCAGGTCTGCCATTCGCTAGCCTATCGTCGCGTTCAGCGTTCGCGGATGAGGCCGTCTGCGGGGTCGAGGTGGATGCGGTGTCCCGTGGGTGCGGTCCATGGCGTGCGGTCTGGACCGTGGGGGATCAGGGCGATGTCGCGGAGGGCGGGGATGTTTGCCCAGTTGGTGGGTGGGTTGGTGTCAGGGCCGCGTCCGCGTGTCCAGTCTGCGGGGATCTGGATGGTGGAGGCGAGGATGCTGCGGCTCTGGTCGAGGTCCGGCCGTGCTGGGAGGGGTTTGGGTCCGGTGGCCGTGATGTAGACCGGTCCGTCGGGTGAGGGGTGGGTGGGCAGGATGTGGGTGGTGTCGGCGCCGAGCCGGGTGGAGGCGAGGTCGGGGTCGGTGAGGTCGGTCAGCGGGTACAGGTCCTTGACGCGCTGGGGTGGGGGGATCATCGCCATGTCGGCGGCGGCCGACATGGCGAGCTCCGTGGCGAGGCGTCGGGTGTCGTCTGGTTGGAGTACCGCCTGCTCGTAGGCGGCTCCGTACACGGTCTCGATCAGGTGGGTCACGTCGCCGGGGATGGCGACTGGTCCGGCCAGCTGGGAGAGCTGGTCTCGGGTGCGGCGTAGCAGGGAGCTGTCGTAGGTCTCACCCCATTCGCGTGGGGGGAGGGTGCCGGTGGGTGTGAGGACGTGAAGCGACGGCTGCTGGGCCCAGGGCGGACGGAGGTGACCCGCGGCGGTGACGCACTGGCCGACGACCTCGAAACCCTCTGGCTCCAGTCCGCTTCTGCTGCACGACCGGCAGCTGAGCCGGAGCCAGGCGCTGTTGGGGAACTCAACGGGTTGCTTGGCTGGGGCACAGCCAAGCGGTGGCGCGTTGCAAGTCATCCGACCGGCGCGGGTCTCGGAATATCTGCCTCCCGTTCTCGATTGGGCTCCAGTAATGATCACGGGGAGGGGGAGACGGTGACGGACCTGAGAGTGTTCCGGCGGGGTGTCGACGGGCGCGAGGTGGAGTTGCGTGGGTCGACGGTGCAGCGGGAGCAGGAGCTGCAACGTCGGGTCGAGGCCGGGCTGGAGGCGATGCTGGGCATCCGGTTTCTGGCGTCGGAGTACCCGACGGGTCGGTGGCACCGGGACCGGGTGGACACGCTGGGTCTGGACGAGAACAACGTGCCGGTGGTCATCGAGTTCAAGCGCGGCGTGGATGCCGGGGTGGTTGCACAGGCTATGTCCTACCTGGTGTGGCTGAAGTTGCCAAATACTTGAAGTGGGCCAGCAGAGCAGTCGTATCGCTCAGATCCGCCAGCACGACGGAGGCACCAGCTCCGCGGAGTTCTGCGGCGGAGTTGACCCCGGTGGCGACCGCGACGATCTGGGCGCCGTTCGTCAGCGCCGCCTCGACATCCCGGGGAGTATCACCGATCAGAACCACAGCCGTCCCCTTGGAAACACTGTAGGCGGCACAGATGTGATCGCGCGCCACCGAGACGAGCGCAGCCCGTTCGAGATGGTCAGCGCCATACGCGCCGACTTCCAGGTCCACCAGGCTGTCGAGTCCGAATGCGGCAAGCTTCAGCCGGGCATTCGCCGGGATATTGCCGGTCAGCACGGACGAGATGATCCCGGGTTCCTTCGCAACGGCGATCAGCGCGTCCAGGGCGCCGGGAAGCGCACGGCCGCGTTGCCGCAGCTCCTCGAACCGCTCGCGACCGGCGGCTTCGAGCGCCGCCTGGACGGTGCTCCAGTCCGGCTGTGCCAAACCTTCCCGCTCGAACATCTCTCGCATGATCAGTCGATCGGTCCGGCCGTCCGTCACGGCGGGGCACGAGGGCTGGCAACGGGCCACAGCCTCGAACGCCGCGCCGTATATCTCCTTGCTCACCCCGGCGTTGTTGATGAGCGTGTGGTCGATGTCCCATAGGACGATGAGCGCCATCGGCCCAGCTTAGGCACTACATCGGGCAAGCGCCCGCTGCTCCGGGTCCCAGGACGTCCTTGCGGGTCCCGGGTGAGTCCGGTTGGATATCAGCTGTGAACGAGCGATTGCGCTCCGCACTCGCGCAGCGCGGTGTCCCTCCTGAGGACCTCGCGACGGTCTGCGAGGTGGACCCCAAGACTGTGACCCGCTGGTTAGGCGGTCGCATACCCCACGCACGTCATCGGTGGAGCGTCGCGCACCACCTGAACGTGGATGAGGCCTTCATCTGGCCGCAGGCCCGGCCCGTAGCCAGGCAGACGCTGGGCAATGGGGCCGGCCTCAAAGCCGCCTACCCCAACCGCGCCAGCGTTCCTCGGGAGATCTGGCTCTCCCTCCTCATGGAGAGCGTGGCGCAGATCGATGTGCTGGTGTTCTCGGGCACGTTCTTCGCCCAGTCGAATCCGCGGATCGCCACGATGCTCGCCGAGCGTGCGGCCGCCGGGGTGAAGGTACGGCTGTGCTTCGGTGATCCGCAGGGTCGCGCCGTGGCGATCCGCGGTCGGGAGGAGGGCATCGGGGACACGCTCGCCGCGAAGATCCGCGCCTCGCTCACCTACTACCGGCCGCTACTGGACACGTCCGGTTGCGAGATCCGCCTGCATGACAGCACCCTCTACAACTCCCTGTTCCGCTACGACGACGACCTACTGGTCAACCCGCACGTCTGGGGCCAGCCGGCGTCCGCAAACCCGCTGATGCACCTCCAGAAGGACAGGGAGCTGGGTTGGTTCGACGGCTACGCTTCGAGCTTTGACGCGGTCTGGGACTCCGCCCGGCCGTGGACCCACGACTCAGAGGGAGCCCCGTCACATGGCCGGCAGGACTGAGTACTACGGAGATCCGGCGGCGCCGGCGGCGAACTCGCTGGTTCCCGCAAGCAACCTGCTCGTGCAGGACGAGGAGGGCGCGATCCTGCTGCAGCGTCGGCGCGACACCGGGCAGTGGGCACTGCCTGGCGGGAAGCAGGACATCGGCGAGTCCGCCGCCCAGTGCGCCGTGCGCGAGTGTGAGGAGGAGACTGGCATCAAGGCGGAGATCACCGGCTTCCTCGGGGTCTATTCGAACCCGGCGCACATCGTCGTCTACAGCAGCAATGGCGAAGCCCGTCAGCAGTTCGAGGTCGCCTACATCGGCCGGCCCGTTGGCGGTGAACCCACGATCAACGACGAGGCCGACGGCGTTCGCTGGGTCCAGCCCCGCGACCTGGACGACTACGACATCCATCCGAGCATGCGCCAGCAGATCGGCGACTACCTCAGCGGCAAGTACCCCTACCTCGGCTGAACCCCCGCTGCGGAGGCGCGCTCCTCGGTGCGGTCCACGGCAGCATGGATCAGTGGCTCGGCTTGCCGGATGAATCGCCCCACGATGCTGTCGCCGCCGTAGCGACCGACGATCTCCGCGACCCGCTGCTCCGAGCTGGTGAGCTCGCCGTCGGGCGTCGTGGTCATATCGCAGTAGACCAGGGCGTCCACCAGCCTCTGGTCTTCGAGCAGGGGGAATTCCAGCTCCAGGAAAAGCCGGAGCCCGCGCTCCTCGGCCTCCAGCAGGGCGAAGGAGTGGTTGGCAACCAGCTGGATCAGGCGTTCGTCCGCGTGGTGGGAGTCGCGCAGGAACCGGGCACCGTCCAGCGGGTGGAAGCCGGTGGTGGCGAGCCGGGGCGCGTAGCCCACATCGTGGAGGACCGCGGCGGCCGCCAAAAGCGCCGCGTCCGGTCCGAGAGCAGGGGCAAGTCGCTCGGCTTGTCTGGCTACCCCTTGGGAGTGTGACCACCGTCTCGGCAGGGTGTTCGCCAGCTCCTGCTCGGTGACTTCCCACGCCCAACGATGTGACTCCGTCATGCTTCCGACCTTCCCGTCCATGGACCGCCCCCATGTATTCCGGCGCGAACACGCCCAGGTTCGTCCCGGCCGCCGCTATCGCGACGGCCGGGACAAGATCTGCGCTGCCCCGTAGGACCGGGTAGGGCGTCGCCGGGCCCGAGGCTGATGGGGCTACCTGGTCGCTGCTGGTGGAGTCAAGGTCTCGCAGCCCAGTCGATGTTGCAGCACCTCAGGCACGGTGACCGTGCCGTCGGGTTGTTGGTGCTGTTCCAGCAGTGCCGGCACCAGGCGGCTGGTGGCCAGTCCGGAGGCGTTGAGGGTGTGCACGTAGCCGGGCTTACCCGTTGCTGGGCGGTAGCGAATGTTGCCGCGCCGGGCCTGGTAGTCCCGGGCGTTCGAGACCGAGCTGACCTCGACGTAGGCGCCGATGCTGGGCAGCCAGACCTCCACGTCGAACGTCTTGGCCATCGAGGCACTGGTGTCCTCGGCAGCCAGCCGGGTGATCCGGTGGTGTAGTCCCAGCGAAGCGACCAAGTCAGCTGCCCTGCCGAGAAGTTCCCGGTGGGCCGCATCCGACTCGTCGGGATGCGCGAATTGGAACATCTCAACCTTGTTGAACTGGTGGCCGCGAAGCGTCCCACGCTCACTGGAGCGGTAGCTGCCGGCCTCCCGCCGGTAGCAGGGCGAGTAGGCGACGTACTTCACCGGAAGCGCGTCCTCTGGCAGCACCTCGTCTCGGTGGAGGTTGACCAGCGCGGTCTCCGAGGTCGGGAGCAGGAATCGCGCCGGCCCGGCCGGTCCCTGCTCAACGGCGAAGACATCCTCCGTGAACTTGGGGAACTGGCCTGCGGCGTAACCAGCCTCGTAGGTCAGCAAGTGCGGCGGCAGGATCAGCTCGTAGCCATCACGCACATGGGTCTCGATGAACAGGTTGAGCAACGCCCACTCGAGCAGCGCGCCAGCCCCGCGGTAGACCCAGTTGCCGCTGCCACCGAGTTTGACCCCGCGCTCGTAGTCGATCAGTTCGAGCCGACGGGCGAGGTCGACGTGGCTGCGCGGCTCGAATTCGAAGTCGCGCCGGGTACCGTACTCGCGGATGACTTGGTTCTGCTCCTTGCCACCGGCGGGTACGTCCTCGTCGGGCAGGTTGGGCAGTTGGTCGAGGAATGCCTGACGCTCACCAGTCAGGCTGGTGAGCTGCTTCTCCAGCGCGGCGAGGCGGGCGCCGACCTCGGTTGCCTCGGTGCGCTTGGCAACGGCGAGCGGGTCCACCGGGTCCAGCCGTGCGATCTCGCGTGAGATCCGCTTGCGATCGGCGCGTAGTGTCTCCGCCTCGGTCCTGCCGTTCCGGTGCTGCTCGTCCAGGGCGAGGAAGGCGTTGAGGTCGACGTGAACAGCCCGCTTCGCCAGCGCCTGCTCGACGCGCTGTGGGTGGTCGCGGATCAGGGTGATGTCCAGCATTTGGGGGTCCCATCGATCAGTCGGAGTCCGACGTGATCCCTTGGGGGCGTGGGCGAGAAGGGTACTCGCGGTGCCACCACGCCTTCGCCGCCACCCTGGGGTAGCGGCCTCGACAGCTCGGTAACGGGAGCGAACCGGCGGGGCATTGGGCCGTCCCCGGCCGTTCCTCCCCGCACTCGGGAGGGGATTCACCTCAGGACGCGAGACTGCCTTCGCAGCTACCGGCAGTTCTCTCAGCTCGCGTGCCCTGCGGCTACTTGTCTCCGTCAGCGCGTTGCCCAAGAGAATAGAACGGCTGCGGGCCATGGGCAACGCAGAATCGCCGTCCAGATCCAGACAATCACTCTATGTGACGTTGAAACGAGCGGCCTGGGTCAACGTCTCACAGGTCAAGGGCGTTCTGCCTGCGCCCCACAGACCGCTGGCTGGAGACACTGTGTCGTTCATGTCTGAGCAGGAGTCAGGGTACCGGCGTCCCGGCAGGCCGGTTCCGCACTGCCTGTTGTGCGGCGGCACGGCCAGCGGTCTCGTCCCTGGTCCATCCTGTTGCCGACCCGGCCAGCGGAGACCACGGGACTGGTTGCCAAGACTGATCAGAGTCTCTCGGCCAGGGCGATCAAGCCTCGCACTGCATCCGAGACGTTCGGAAGAGCATCCGGCTTGGCCCACACGAAGTCGTCGTGCTCGCTCAAGATCACAGGGCTGGTGCTCGCCGCAGTAGCAGTGAAGGCGTACTGCCGGCCACGCTGCCCGCGGCTGTTGGTGTAGTCGACGGAGCCGAGGTAACTGCTGATCGTCACCACGAGGCCGCTCTCCTCCAGGGTCTCCCGCAGAGCAGCTTCCTCCACGCTCTCACCGGGCTCCACTCCCCCGGACGGCAGCTCGTACAGGCCCGCCATGCAGTCGCCTTTCCTACGCCTGAGCAGCAGGATGCGGTCGCCGTCGCGAATCAGGCAGCTGGCACCGAAGCGCTCAATACCGTCCCGAGCGGCCTCCGCCACGGGGGCGAGGACCGAGGGTGGGATGTGGTGGCACAAGCGCTGCTCCTCAGATCCGCGTAGCTCGGGATGAGCTTGGCCGATGCGGGCCGAGGGACATTCTCGTGCCTGGTGGGCCTGCAGCCCGTATTGCCGCAGGGCACTCGCCTACGGCGCGTCGCAGTGTGCCGCCCAACTGCTGGCCGCCTGGGCGGCCCGGATGCGGTAGTCGTACAGGGCACCGGGCGGGTAGTTGCCGATGCGACTGCTCCAGTAGGTCGCCAGGACTCGCGCGACGGCGGTCAACTCCTACAAGCGCTACCGCGATCACAGCTTCGCGCCGACGCGGTTCGCCTGGGGCCGGGACAACCGCTCGTGCGCGGTGCGGGTGGTCGGGCATGGCCAGGACCTGCACTTGGAGGTGCGACTGCCCGGAGCTGACGCCAACCCCTACCTGGTCGTGGCCGCCGCCGCGGCAGCCTCCCGTTGGGGGATCGAGGGTCGCCTTGCGCCACCCGCACCGGCAACGGGCGACGCATACCTCGACCCTACGGCCCCGTGCATGCCGGGATCACTTTGCTCGGCGGTCGACGCCTTCGGGAGCAGCGCCGTGGCCGTTGAGCTGTTCGGCGAGAAGGTGGTCACCCACTATGCGCTGGCGGCCAAGGCCGAACTGCGCTTCCACGAGAAGCATGTGAGCGACTTGGAAGTCGTGCGCGGATTCGACCAGGCATGACGCCTGTTGTTCCATCGTTTGCGACCAACGACGCAGGAAGACGCCTGGTCCCAGCTCTCCACCCCTCCTGCCCACGACCGATTACAAGGGAGACGACGTGACCCGTCAGACCAGCCGATGGCGGCCGATCGGCGACGCCATCTCGGAAGAGTCCGCGATCCGGGCACTGCCTGCCCGCACGCCTGGTACTCACCGCCCTGCCCCGACACCACTGGCCACTGCCGGCGACTTCTTCACTGCCCGCACGACAGATCCGGTTCCCTACGGCCGCGACCAACCGCTCTCCCGGCCGAGTCCTGGGCACACCGAGGTGACGGCCCCCCAGTCGCCCGTCATCTCGCCCGGGCTAGATGCTCCGCCTACGCACACAGCAAGACACGGGAATCGAAATGATGTTGCCTCGATCGAGTGAAGCGGGCGGCGATTTGCCGTCCGCTCTCCGACGACACTGTGAGGATCGCGCTCCTGGCCCGTATCAGGGAGGGCGATCCCCAACACGCTTGCCATCAGGAGGTCTTGTGTCCTACAGAACGGTGATCGGTGTGCATCTGGTCCTGATCGAGGACGGCCGAGTGCTATTGGGGCTGCGCCGTAGTGCGGCCTACGCGAACAAGACCTGGCACACACCCGCTGGACACCTTGAGCAGGGGGAGAGTGTGGCAGCGGGCGCGGCCCGCGAGGCCAAGGAGGAGGTGGGGATCGACATCGCCCCGGCTGACCTGGAGCTGGTGCACACCCTGCACGACCTGGACGCCGACGACGGCGCGGGCCGGCTCCAGCTCTTCTTCCGCCCCGTGCGGTACACCGGCGAGGTCAGCAACGCCGAGCCGGCCAAGTGCTACCGGCTTGGGTGGTGGCCGCTCGATGCCCTTCCGGAGCCAGTGGTCGGCTACACCGTGCAAGCGCTGACCGCGATCGCCGCCGGGGAGCCGCTGTCGGTGCGGGGGTTCTCGGCGTGAGCGCGGGCAGCGAGGACCCTGTGCCCGCGGACGTCGAGCGGTTGCTGGGCCGAGCGATCGGCCAGTGGCGGCTACTTGCGGTGCTCTCGCGCAACCGCGCCGGTGCCGCGTCGGTTTGGGAGGTTGAGGATCCGGCCGGGCACCGGTGGTTCGCAAAACGTCACTGGCGCGACCTGTTGTACGAGCGCGAGACCCGGGCCTATGACGAGTTCGTGCCCTTACTCGGGCTGCGGCGGGCGCCCTGGATTGTTGACCGTGACCCGGCCGCCCGGCTGATCATCACCAGCGGCCTACAGGGTGAGCCACTGAGTATGGTTCAGCTGACCGGCGTCCAGGAACAGGGCGTGTTCCGGCAGGCCGGCGCCCTGGCGGCCCGCCTGCACGCCCTTGCCGCCGCACCCACTCCCGCCTCGGTGCGCGACGCGCCGTCGTGGTGGCAGCAGCGGGCGAAGGCCCTGGGCATGGCGATGGACCTGGGCATGTCGGCCGAGGACGTCGCGGTTCTGGCCGCTGCGTCCGCCGACCCCCCACCGCCCGCGCCTGCCGTGGTGTGCCACGGCGACTTCGGCCCCCGAAACTGGATCATCCACCAGGACGGTGAAGTACGTCTTCAGTTAATCGACTTCGAACGCACGACGGTGGAAGAGCCGACGCGGCACGACTTGATGCGGATCGTCTACCACGTCACCGCCCAGCGCCCCGCGTTGGCAGAGGCGTTCTTCGACGGGTACGGCCGCCACCTCACGGAGGCGGAGGAGGCTGCGTGCCAGGCCTACGCGGCACTCGACTGTCCGTCCGCGTTGAAGTGGGCCATCGCTCACCGCGACCAGGAGATCGACAGCTACGCCCGCCGCGCGCTCGACCTGCTGCGAGCGTCCGTTCGGCCGTCCCCCACGTCGAGGAGCCACAAGTGAAGGTCATGACCAGTCGCCTGTCCGTCAGCGTCGTCGTCCACGACCGAGAACTCGACCGAATCGTCACCGTCCACTATGGACCCCGCAGCTGGAACCCGGATCCGGCCTGGACACTGCCCGGCGGCAAGGTCGACCCCGGTGAGAGCGCGGACCGGGCTGCGATCCGCGAACTACACGAGGAGACCGGCCTGGTCGTGGACCCGGCCGACCTGCGCCTGGACAGGGTCCTGCACGTGGCCCAGGGCTGGGATAGCCGAGGCCAGTACGTCCATTTTCTATTCGCCACCGACCGCTGGCAGGGTGAGCCGGTCAACCGGGAGCCACACAAGCACCTCGCGGTCTGCTGGTCGTCCGTCGACGCCCTGCCGACGCCGATGTTCCCCAGTGCGGCCAGCGCACTCACCGACTACCTGGAGGGCGGCCCGCTCTTCTCCGCCCTGAACTGGACCTCACCCGAGGCCGGGTAGCAGTCGGACCCACGCCTGCCGCGTCCTATGGCTGCCTACATGAGCGGCCCGGGCTGCTGTACGCTGCGCACCGCTGGCGGCGAGGTTCTGCTGCTCTCAGCGGATCCGGGCGCAGCGGACCCAGCCGCGCTGGCTAGTGCAGTGCACGGCTGGCTGGCCAGCGGTGGCGGCATGCAGAGTCCGTTGGACGTCGGACTGCTGGTTCATACGGGTAAAGTAGCCATTCGCGCCGAGGTCAGGCGCCTTGATTGAGGCAGGCCTCGCGCAGTTGCTGAGCGAAGGCGAGGTGCGCGGGTGCCGCTTGGTCCGACAACAAGGCGATCGCATCGTCGAGGTAAGGCACGGCGGCGCTGACATCGCCCTCGTCAATGTAGGTGGTCGCCATATCGACGAGAGCACGGGCATGGTTGTAGTGGTCCGGCTTCTTCAACCCTTCGAATTGGGCGCAAGCCTGTGCGATGGTGAGCCGGGCCTGGACGACGTCCGAACTACGCAGCGCACGGCCGCGGTGTCGGGTGAGGAGAGCGAGGATACGTGCCAGGTCCTCGAATCCGTCCATTCCCTCGGTGATACCAGCTACGATCTGCTCTGCCTGCTCGATCAAAGCTAGAGCCTCGGCATGTTCGCACGGGTCAGCCAGCCTGATCAGAGCGAGGGATTCCAGGGCGGTGGCCTGCCCTCGCAGGTGTCCGCAGCGTTGGTCATAGTCGCAGGCGATGCGCAGATGTGCTTCGGCGTCGGCTCGGTGCCCAAGTGCGGCCTGGGCAAGTGCGTACTGGACGTGCATGCGTGCTGCCAGCTTGGTGTCAGGAAAGGCCTGGTCGGCCATCCGAGTAGCCACCCCGAGCGCCAGGGTGACTTCGGCTACGAAACCGGCGTTGAGCTGGAGGGGCCATAAGGCCTGACACAAGTAGCAGGCGGCTTCCGCATCGCCGAGTTCCTGGGCGGCCCGGACCGCCTCCAACAGGTTGTTCGCCATGCTGCGGAGGGCGTCGAGCGCAGCTTCCTTCGTGGGGTAGGCGGGGTGCCCGTCGGCCGCGGCCGCCCTGGGTGCCTCATACCAGGGGCCCAGGTGCCAACGGTCAGGGAAGGCGTCGTAGTCGGCCTCACAAGCCAGCGGGATCAGATGACGCAGCGCGCGGCGCAGGGCTGCGCCTCGGGTCTGGGCACGATCAATGCGCTCGGCAAGGCGACGGGCGTGGTCGCGGACATTGTCGCGGAAGGCGTAGCGCGGCCCGCTTCCAGTTAGCTGGATGATGAGTTGACGGTGGGCCAGCTCGTCCAGGATGGCGGTGATTTCACTGTCGTCGGCGAGATTCAGGATCGCTCCGGCCAGGTCCGGCGTCAGCACAGGCCAGGCGCGAAGCCCCAGCAGCCGGTAGGCGCGGGCAACGGGTTCGGAGAGCGCGTGGTAAATAGCGTCAAGGACGGGGGTGTGCAGGTCAGCGCGCGCGTCCTGGGCGGCACGGCTTTCGGGTGCAGCCTGCAGTTGAGGGACGACTACGGTCAGCAGCCAGGGGGAGCCGTTGCAGCGGGCGAGCTGCTGCCGCTCGGCCGTGGCGTCGGCCTTGGGGGTGCCTGCTGGTGCCAATGCTCGCAGGAGCTGGCGGGCATGCCGGTCGGGCAGCGGTCCCACGGGAACCGGTGTGCACAAACCGAGCAGCGGGTTGCGGCTCAGTAGGATTGTGAAAACGTGCTCTTCGGCGATGACCAAGTCGCGAACCTGGTCCAGCGAATGGACGTTGTCGAGGACCACCAAGATGCGCCGCCCAGAGGTGGCTCGCTGGTAGTGGGACACCAGGGTTGCGCGATCGGCTCGCAACTGTTCGACAGGAACACCGAGAGCCTCCAGAACCCGCTGCAGCACAGTCAGCGGCTGCATCGCCGCAGCAGCGTCCCGTCCACCGCGCAGGTCGAGGTAGATCTGCCCGTCGGCGAACTTACTTCTATTCTTGGCGATCCAGTGTCCAGCGGTGGCGGTCAGGCCGATACCCGCTCCGCCGTAGAGATTGGCCACCCTTGAGCGGCCGCCAAATCGCCGCCCGGACTCCTGGTCCAAGACCTTGAGGATCGACCTACGGTCGAAGAAAAGCCGGGGCGGCGCCGACGGCGACTGATGCGGCACCACTCCGCCAACCGAGACCGCCAGCGGGACGCTCATCCACGCCAGCAACGTCGCACGGCATTCGCTGCTGGTCTGCACGGCGGCATGCAGAATCCGCGCCATCTCAAGGATCTCGGCGCTCTCCGTCGGCACACGGACCGGACGCCCCAGACATCGGCGCAACAGTTCACCAGCTCCGTCGCCAACGGCTCGTCCCGCCTCCGTGGCCACACCCTGGTTCAAGGCAGTCAGGAATGTCGCGATACCCGCCACTGATAACGGATCAACCACCAGTTGTTCCCCCTAGTACGCGTGCAGTGACTGGCCTGCACCGGCCCCGTGCTCGCCTAGACGTCCACCGTAGCGAACATGACACGCCAGTGTCGGCGCTTTGCCCGCTGAGGCACCGGATCTGCCCGATCCTTCGGCGCCCTCGTTCCGCCTGGTGATATCGCCACCCGGACAGCTGGCGCCACAGGGCCGTTTCAGGCAACCGCGAATGGTCTCGCCCAGTCTGTTCAGTCGGAGCGCCCGTGTTCCAACAAGATGGTTCTCCAGCGATGGGCTGCAGGATATCTGGGTACCCCCGACCGAGCCCATGGGCAGAGTTCCCGCTCCAGGCATGCTCCGCCCCTACCTTCCCGAGGCGCTGACCTGGCTGTATACCCAGAGCTAGCGATCGACGCAGAAGATCTTCCGCCTTCCGGTCTCCTGCCGGATGGCCGGACAGCTATTGTCGCCATGAGGTGCATCCGAGCGTCGCGCCTCTCAGCGATCAAGAAGGAAG
>OVEP010567295.1_pt1 | contig 14756 bp, 13 predicted proteins | sample 1779801 | NCBI WGS metagenome assembly OVEP01 (sample SAMEA3914791, study PRJEB12502) | metagenome | biome: forest; material: soil | place: Canada | collected 2011-07-03 | depth 0.1 m
CCACCGGCGCCAATGCCGGCGTCCGTGGCAACCGCCATGCCCGCGAAATCCGCCAAACAGAATCCGGCTCAGGATCAACAGGCCCATCGCGTGGAGATAATCGATCGAACGGCCGCCAATGAATAGCGCTGGGATCACCCAATTCCACAGTGTCATCACCATCCATCCCAGCACGGCAATGCCCACCAGAATCAACAGTGCTTTGGCTAAGAATCTCAGTTTGAATCTCATCGACCTGCTCCTTTAGATATCCAGTTCGTCATACACGGCTTGCAAGCGAACGCGCAGATGCAATACGGCGTAACGCTTGCGTGCCAACAGCGTGTTCACGCCCACCCCGCTTTCGGATGCCAGCTCCTTGAAGCTGCGCCCCTCCAGCTCATGAGCGACGAAGACGTCGCGCTGATCCGTTGGCAATTCGTTGAGCGCGTCTTGCAGCGCTTCCAGCAGCACTGACCTTGCGTAGACGGCTTCCGGGCCGGCGTCGGTTGCCGGCAGGGCGAGATCCAGTCGATACTCGGCGTCGTCGGGGTCGTCGACCGTGTCAGTCAGCGGCTGCTCGCGGCGCTTGCGAAAGCGGTCGATGATGCGGTTTCGCGCCACCCGGAAGAGCCACGCGCTAACCTGTTCAATCGGCGCGGGGAGCCGGTAGGCTTGCACGAACTCGTGAAAGACATCCTGCAAGATGTCTTCGGCTTCACTCTGATCGTGCACGCGACGCCGGATGAAATTGCCGAGCCTCGTACGCTCACGCAACACAGTTGCCGTGATGTCATTGTCTCGATCGATCATCGGGTTCGGGGGGCGCGGCGGTTCCATACGTCTGTAGACGTTTCACGTTCAGAAATATTGTGGGGGCCGAAAAAAAAGGCGCCTCAGTCCGTAGACGGGCGCCCAGTATCGGTGAGTTTGACCGAGTCTCTCTGCTTTCAACAGCGAACCGCTGTTTGCAGCGATCAACCGGGCTGAGGGAACCTTACCCGGAATCGCTTTGCTTTGCGTATGCCGCCGCGCTCAGAAGTCCGAACGCACAGTCAGCATGACGTTACGCCGGGCGCCGAACTCGCTATAGAAGTTGCCGGGCGGACGGATGTAGTAGCCACGGTTGAAGATGTTGTTCAACTGCAGTGACGCTGCGACATGGCGGTTGAACCGGTATCCCGCCGACGCATTGAAGATCGCATAGCCACCCTGCTCGACGCCACGCGTGATCTGGGTCTGCGCCAGCATGCCCCCACCCACCGTTACGCCGTTCAACATACCTTGCGAGAATTTATAGTTGGTCCATAGCTTGAACAGATGCTTGGGATCCGTGCCGTCGGTCAGGTCCGGCGCATCGTTCTCATAGCTGACGTTCAGGTACGTGTAACCCGCGTACACGTTCCAGTTCGGCAACGGCTCCCCCGTCACCTCCAGTTCGAAACCCTGTTCACGCGATTTGCCGGCGGCAATGGAATAGTACGGATGGTCAGGATCGCCGACCGCACGATTCTTGTCGTTGATGCGGAACACCGCCGCCGTCGCGTTCAGCCGGTTATTGATGAAACTGCCCTTCAGACCGGCTTCGTATTGCTCGCCGGTGCGCGGCGGCAGACCCGCACCGGCGAAGGTGCTCACCGGTTGCGCCGTGAGGAACTTCGAATAGTTCGCGTACGCCGTCAACCACGGCACGATGTCGTACACGAGTCCCGCGGACGGCAGAAAACGGTGGTTCAGTTGCGCCTGCGTCGACCAGTCGCTTACGCTGGGGAGGATTGTCTGCGAGGTCTGCTGAAAGAATGCCTCACGACCGCCGAGCACCAGCGTGAGCGGCCGCGCGAGACGGATTCGCGCCTGCCCATAGACCCCGTACTGCTCGATGCGGTTGTTCGCACCATAGGTGAAGGGTGTATCCACCTTGGTTACCGCGTTGGGGTCATACAGGCTAAACGTGCCATCCGCGAACGGGCCATTGAGCGCGACGAAACCGGACTGCTGCGTGTACGACAGCAGCGAGTAGTTCGCACCGATCGTCAGCGTGTGCGTCTGGCCGAACGCCTGGATCGGTCCGGACACGTTTGTGTCGGCGCCAAACCAGTCGTAGCTATTCCGTTGCCGCTGCTCGCCATACGACGACAGGCCGTCCGCCGTGGCGCCCGGACCGGAATACGCGTAGTCCCCCTTGGTCAGTTCGTGCCGGTAGAACAGGGTGGTCTGCGCCTTCCAGCCGTTCTCAAAGCGATGCACGAGGTTCGCGTTGGTTTCCTCCAGCGACGTATACGCGTAGTTCCAGCTCGGGCTGAAGTTCTGCGACCAGGAGCTCGGCACCCGGCCGATCAGTGCCGTCTGGGTGCTGTTCGTGACGCCGCTCGCGCCGTAGTCGAGCCCCGAGATGGGATTGATCTGATAACCCGCCGACAGCGACAAGGTGGTGCGCGGGTCGATGTCGTAGTCGAGCGCGCCGTAGGCCATCACCTCTTTTTCGCGCGTGCCGTTGACCGATTTCAACGCGTCGCTGCCCACCAGCACCGCACGGCCGCGCAACGAGCCGTCCTTGTTTAGCGGTCCGGTCACGTCGATCACCTGCCGCGCACTGCCGAACGAACCGATCCGCGTTTCCGTCGCCACGTGGAAGGTGTCCAGTGGACGCCTGCGCACCAGGTTCACCGTGCCTCCCGGGTCTCCGGCGCCGTCCATCACGCCCGACGGGCCGCGGAATATCTCGATGCGGTCGTACATGGCTAGGTCGAATTGCTGCTGGTACTGCAGGCCGCTCACCATCGACACGCCGTCGAACTCGATGCCGAGCATATTGCCGCGCGCCTTGAAGTAGGCGGTGCCGTCGCCATAATCGACCGACTGAACGCCCGTTACGTAGCGCAGGGCCTCCTGGATCGTCGTCATGTTCTGGTCGTCCATTCGCTGACGCGTTAGTACGGAGACCGAATTAGGGATCTCCTTGATCGACTGCTCCGTCTTGCCCGCGACCGTGGCCGTCTTCGATGTGTACGAGCCGGTGCCCTCGGTCGTCGCATCGGGCGTTGCGGTCGCCGAGACCGTCACGGCCGGCATGGTGTTCCCGGTCTGTGCCGGCGCGGCCTGCGCGCGCACATGGAGCGGCCATGCACTCAGCAGCGCCAGGGCAAGCGGTGTCAAACCCGGCGCAAGTGCGCGCCATCCCGTGAATTGCGCGCGACGCGCGACTGGTCTGTTCATCGTTGTTTTCATTGGTGTTCAACCCACTGTTGTAAAAGCCGAGCGTTGTCCTTCCGGCAACGGGCGGACGGTTAAGAAAAACGGGTGGGGAACGATGTTGTTATGCCGGGGCGGGTGGTCCGCTCGCGGGTGCTGCCGTACGCGTCACGTGCGCGTCAGCGCGTGGACGGGCATGGATGGTCGTGGGTAGATCGCGTCGGGATGGCAAATGAGAAGCATTATTAAATGAGGCGGTAGGTTGGCATAACTCGCTGACAGGTAAGGAGAATAACTGTTCACAGAGCCGATAGGCTGACAATCGATATCGAATTTTGGACAAGAAAGCGTAATTTCGCGATATAGTCCGATGCCAGATGAATGGCGAATGTTTCTCATTCCATATGCAGCCATGAAGGAATTCCTGCTCAAGCGCTACCCCATCACGACGCGGCCGTTGGCGCGCGAGGTGCTTGCCGCAGTCACGCACTACCGGCATGGCGAGCGTGTAACGTGGCACCAGCATCGGCACGGCCAGCTTGTTTTCGCAGTGCGTGGAGTCGTGCGGGTTCTCACGCCCGCGCGCACGTGGACGTTGCCGCAGTCCCGCGCGGTGTGGTTGCCGTCGGACGTGGATCACGAGCTGCACGCTGTGGGTGAGACCGATCTGTGCAGCGTCTACATCGAGCCCGATGTGTTCCCTTGGCCATGGCGCGAGCCGGCCGTGATCATCGCTTCGCCGCTGCTGCGCGAACTGGCTGTGACGTTAAGCGGGGACGGCGAAGAGTACGCGCCAGGAAGCCGCGCGGCGCTGTCCGCGCCGCTGCTGCTGAAGGTGCTCGCCGATACGCCCTCGGTGCCCGAAAGCGGTGTGCCGCTGCCGCGTGACGCGCGGTTGCTGAAAATCTGCGAGCACATGATGAACGATCCGGCGAGCGATTATTCGCTCGACTTTTGGGGCGAACAGTTCGGTGCGAGCGGCCGCACGCTTGCGCGCTGCTTCAAACTGGAAACCGGACTGACGTTCGGCGCGTGGCGCCAGCAGATGCGGGTGGCCGAAGCCATCACACGTCTGGCGCTAGGCCAGCCTGTGACGCGGGTATCGATGGAGCTCGGCTATAGCAGTGCGAGCGCTTTCATCGCGATGTTCCGCCAGGTCACCGGCGATTCGCCGCAGCGCTATCTCGCGTCGACATGATGTTCTTTCGGAGGGCTCTTCAACCGCCGCTTGCGCCTTCGGAGCGGACATGCCGCGTCGAGCGCGGTCGGTGCGTGGTCGGACCCAGTAGGTTTCACACAGAGCCGTAAGCCGGCTGGTGAAGAAGCGTCTGGTGCGATATGCGTGGAAGCGCGCAGAGTCATTCGGATAGGGGCCATACTTTGTCCGATGCAGCAGACACGGCTCCAGCAGACTTCCAATAGCAGTATTTCTGTCAGTCCTTCACAAGCCCCAGCTCCACGAGCAGTTGGGGAATGATCGCTCACAACACCAGGTCGACATCGGGGAGCTGCCCTGCCCCGCGGAAAGCAGCTTTACACAATCAGGTGCCACCGATGCGTCTTCGAGCCATCCAATATGCCTTGATTCTTGCCTGCGGATGCATGGCTTTCGCCGATGCACTTGCCGCCGATGCTGCAGGCGTCGTCAAAACCCTTAAGGGCACGGTGCAGATCGAGCGGGCTGGAGGAAGTTCGGGTGCGGCCATCGGCAGCGAGGTTTACGGCAGCGATCGCATCGTGACCGGCCCTGAATCGTCCGTCGGTATCACGCTGCGCGACACCACCCAACTCTCGGCCGGCGCCAATACCATCCTCGAGCTCAACAAATTCGCGTTCAATAGCACGACCCATGAGGGGGGGCTCGACGCCTCCGTCAAACGCGGTTCCCTGGCCGTGATTTCCGGAAAATTGGCGAAGGCGAATCCGGACGCCGTCCGCTTCAGCACGCCGACCACCACGCTGGGCGTGCGCGGCACTGAATTCATCATCGAAGTCGGCGATAAAGGGGAGGGTGCACGTTGAAGGCCGCAATCCGACGTCGCGGGCTGGCATCAGCAGCGGCATTCGTCATGCTGGCTGTCCTGGCCGGGTGCAGCACGCCGGACAAAATTATTCTATTGCCGGATCCTGATGGCAAAGTCGGCGCGGTCATTGTCCACAGCGCCACCGGAGAGCAGACCTTGGACAAGGCTTACGCCGGGGTCGGCGTCACCAAGGGCGGTGACATCGAAAAAACGATGGATAGCCAATCCAGTGTGCAGGCACGATATGGCGAGCTACTCGCGGCCCGGCCGCCCCGGCCCATGACATTTACGATTTTTTTTCTCTTTGATTCCGCCACCGAGTTGGCTCCGGAGTCATCCGCCACGGTTAAAAAGCTAAAGGCCGTCCTGGCGACCTGGCCCGCGCCTGAGGTCGTGGTGGTCGGTCACACCGATATGGCGGGCTCTCAGGAGCACGACGACAGACTGTCGATGCGGCGGGCGGAAACGGTTGCAGCGTTTCTGGTCAAGGAAGGCATTCCTGCCAAACAGATAGAGACCGCTGCGCGAGGCAAGCGAGAGCCACTGGTGCCCACGGCAGATGGCGTTCCCAATCGCATGAACCGGCGCGCAGTCATCACAATCCAATGATCCGCGCCCGTCATCGGCGCTGAATGGCCTTCCCGTCGATGAAACGCTATTTCGACCCATGGCGTGCCCGGATCAGGAATCTGCTGAAGGCGGTACAGGGGCGTCCGGTGGCACTGGCGGTGTTGTTCGGCCTGAGCCTGCTCAACCTGTGCAGCGAATGGCCGACCGACATAGCACGTCCGGCTTTCGTGGACACGCTCGATGAGGCGCTTCCCGACTCTTTTAAAACAGCCCGGCAAATTCTGTTCGATCAGTATCAACGTCACTTCCCACGGGTTCCGACGGCTCAGCCCGTGACCATTGTGGAGATCGATGAGGAAACGCTTGCAACCGTCGGTCAATGGCCCTGGCCGCGAAATCGACTCGCGAGCCTGATCGATGCCATTGCGGCACTGAAACCGCTGGCTATCGGTCTCGACATTTACATGCCGGAGCCGGATCAGACCTCTCCCGACAAGGTGGCGGGCAATCTGCCGAAATCGGCTGCGGCTCTCGCCGCCGGCTTGCGGGCCCTTCCCAGTCACGAAGCCATTCTCGCCAGATCGTTGCGCGCAGCGCCGACCATCCTGGGTGCTGCAGCGCTCGATCATGCCGCCTTCGCCACCAGCACCGATCTGCGAAGCGCTCCGATCCTCGTTCATGGCACCGACCCGCTCGACCATGTGCAACGATTCGACTATGTGCTCGCCAGCCTGCCGGAATTGCAGGCGGCGGCCCACGGCCAGGCGATGCTGAGCGTGGCGCTCGAACAAGGCGTGGTCCGGCATATTCCCCTCATCAACGGTTTGAGGGAGAAACTGGTCCCCAGTCTACCGATGGAAATGCTCCGCGTCGCCACGGGTTCATCGGCGATCGACGTCTTTGCCGACACATCGGGCGTGCAAGCGGTGGGTGTCGCGGATGTGCTGGTGCCTACGCAGCCCGGGGGGGACATCTGGTTGCATTTCGCTTCCATTCGGTCGACGCTGAGCCGCTACGTATCGGCACGCGACATCCTGCAGGGAACAGTCGATCCGGAACGGATCCGGGACAAATTGGTGCTGGTCGGACTGACCGGTAGCGGCGTGACTGACATGCGCACGACGGCGTTGGGGGAACTGGTGCCGGGTATCGAAATTCAGGCGCAGGTCATTGAGACGATCTTCGAAGGACGTTTCCTGCGCCGCCCGACCTGGCTGAAATGGGCAGAATGCGCCGTCATCATGACGTTCGGGTTGCTGATCATCTGGTATGTGCCTCGCCCCCATTCGCGGTTCGCAGTATTCATAAGAACCCTCCCCAGGGGTGTCACCGCTCTGGGGATATGCCTGCATCTGCTGAATCTCCTATGCTGCTTCTTTATTTTCATGCGCTTCGGACTGCTGGTCGATGCAGCCTCGATTTTCATTATCCTGTCCGCGGTCATGGGCTGCTTCCTTTCACCTGCGTTGCTCCGCGCCGACGAACGAGCCAGAACGGAGGTCACGCCCGCGCCGCGGCGTGAAGACGACAACGACCGCACTGGCAAAGCGCCAGGTTCCTGAGGTAGCGCTTGTGCGGTGGGCCTGCAAGGTGAAAGCGGCCGTTGGCTTCACGTTGCATCGAAGGGCGCTCAGACGGAACGGGGCATTCATGCGGGACGATCGACGCGGGTGAATGAACGGCTCGACCATGAGTTTCCGGCGACACTGCTCGCGGATCAATTCGATACGGTCGAGTGAAGGGTAGTGTTGAGGTTCATATCCAGTCTCCTACAAGGATTTAACAGCGCAAAGAAACGGGGCGTTCCGCGGCCGCCGTCGCGAGAGCTACGCATTGCTGCGCAAGGACATCGGTTGGATCGACGAGACTGACGCGTGCGCCGGTCGTCCCCACGAAACTTGTCTGTGGCAATAAAAGCGGCAGCTCGGTACATCCCAGGACGATGACCTCAACGCCTTCCGCTATGAGCCCATCAATGGCCGCGGAGATATCGTCAAGACATCGTCCGTTGGTAAATCCCGCTTTCACCCCTTCCTTGCCATAGATCGCTTCCATCACTCGGGCCTGCAATTCCGCTCCAGGCACGATTTGCCGCAGCCCTTCTGATTCCAGCGCTTTCTCGTAGACACCGCTTGCGATCGTGCCGGAGGTGGCCAGCACACCAACGGAGCGCAGCAGAGGAAACGTTTCGCGCAGATGGCGGACCGTCACTGTCAGCATATTGACGATCGGTATGCCCAGATATGGCTGAATCCGTTCAACAAATGCGTGAGCGGTGTTACACGGAATAGCGATGAGGTCCGCGTCGCCCGACTCAAGCTTCTTGCAGGTCGCGTAAAGCGAAATAGTTGGGTCGGGCCCGCCACCGATCAGGTTTTCTGTGCGGTCGGGAATCTGCGGATTCTGTTCAATTAGAAGCCTGATATGGTCCTGATCTCGATTCGCTGGCGTATTGCGTACGATCTTCTGCATGAAGTCCACCGTAGCCGCGGGCCCAACGCCACCGACCACACCCACTTTGAATATGGATTCGGGCAAACCGTATTCGCCCGCAATCACGTACTGCGCATACGCAAGATTCGAATCGATCAGTGGCACTCGAAATGAGCCCATTTCCTCCGCCACGAGCGCAATCTCCGTCAGACCCGGTACGATGATTTGTGCACCTTGCGCGATGAGGTCCTCGCACGCCTCGCGCAGAAGCGCGACGGGCCGTCCAGACAGGTTTCCGCTCTTGATACCGTTCGCGCCGTAGACGGCTTCAGTAATGAGATCGATACCGTCGCGTGGGCGGGGATGAACGACTTCAAATTCCGGCTCAGCGAAATACTTTTCAAATAGCCCCTTTCGACGGGTGTAGTCCGAGCTCAGCACGCCGATTCGCCGTGCAGCCGGAAATTTTCTTCGCACATGACTGCGGACGGCTTCCACCATATCGACAATCTGCAAGGGCGAGTTAGCCTTTAGCTCGTCGATAAACGTGTGGCTGAGAAAGCAGGGGAGTACGACGGTCGTCACACCTCTTTTCTCGAAGCCGCTAATCATGTCGAAGATGTACAGCTTCCGTTGAGTCGTTGCCTCACTCCCTATGGCAGGGCTTCGGAAGGGATGCTGCTCGAAAATGACATCCACGTGTTCGGCATCGCTCGAGGCGGGCGTCGATTTGACGAGCTTGAAAAAGACGTCCGCGCTCGCCAGTGGACCCAGGCCGCCCACCACGCCGAACTTCTTCCCGCTCAGCACGTTTGCGCTGATCATTTTGTTTCGCCTTGCAGCTGGCCGAGGACAACGCGGTTCTCTCCGTCGGTCTGCTTGGCGACCCGCTTGGCCTCCCACTTCGCGATAACGGCTGTCGCGATGCTGTTACCGATCACGTTCGTGGCGGTTCGCCCCATATCGAGAATCTGATCGATGGCGAGGATCAACACCACGCCGGACGGAGGCAAATGAAACATCGGGGCAACGGCCGCAACCACCACTACGGAACCTCTTGCGACGCCGGCCATCCCCTTGCTGCTCAACATAAGCACCAGCAACATCATGATTTGCGTGCCTATCGGCATATCGATGCCGAAGGCCTGCGCAATAAAAATCGCGGCAAACGCCTGATACATCATCGAGCCGTCGAGGTTGAACGCGTAGCCGAGCGGCAACGTGAAGCCGACGACCTTCTTGTCGATACCGAACGCTTCAAGCTTCTCGGTCAGACGCGGATAAGCGGCCTCACTGCTCGCGGTCGAAAAAGCGAGCATCGCGGGTTCCCGGACCGCTCTTAGCAACTTCCAGATCGATTTACCCAGAAAGACGTGACCGACGAGGATGAGGGCAATCCACAGCAGGACGAGACCGAGGTAGAAGCTGCCGACGAGCTTGCCGTACGTGGTTAGTACATCCAGGCCGTTCACCGTAATCGCGGAGGCAAGGGCGCCGAAGACACCGATGGGTGCGAGCCGCATCACATAGTCGGTCAGCTTCAGCATTGCGGGGACGAGCGCATCGATGCCGGCGATCAGCGGTGTGACACGCGGGTCCTTTTTGATGGCACTCAGCACCACGCCAAACAGCACAGAAAAGACGAGGATTTGAAGAATGTCATTCCGAGCCATCGCATCGATGATGCTGGAAGGGAACGCATGCGTGACGAAGTCCTTGAAGTTCAGACCCGCGGTGTTGAGACCAGTGGCCACATCGGAACTGGTCTGCGTCATATGCAAGCCGGCGCCGGGCTGCAGCGCATTCGCAAGGACGAGGCCAAGCGCGAGCGAGAAGAGCGAGGCGCACACGAACCATCCCACCGACCTGAAGCCGATTCTGCGCACGTCGCTCGTCCCTTCCATTCCGGCGAGCCCGGACACCAGCGTGGCGAAGACGAGTGGCGCGATAATCATCTTCACAAGCCGCAAGAAGATGTCGGTAATGATCGAGAAGTAGCTGGCGATGGTCTTCGCTTCTGCGGCATCGGCTACGGTGCGATGGCACGCGTAACCGACAATCACGCCGAGCACCATGCCGACCACAATATAGAACGTTAGGCGGTTTTTCATTTCCATCAGTCCGAGGAAAGCGCACAAAGGTCTGACGTGACCACCGTACGCTGGCAGGAGGCAAAAACGCCGCTAGCGGGGCGACGTTTCTGTGTATGGACGGATGATAGAGATGAACGAAAAAGACTCAATGCGGGTCTGGCATGGGGATATGCGAGACTCGCATAACGCGGGATAACCCTTAATCTACGGTCTGCGATGCGGCGCGCAGGTGGCGCCACAGCGTGTCCAGAAACTCACTGCGATTCGAGGCATCCCGGTAGACGCGAAGCTCAACCTCGAGATGCCACGCATCCCGGCCGGCGGGGACCAGTTCGCCTGCGTCGAGCTCGGCGACGATCGAGCTTTTGGGAAGCCAGGCCACGCCTTCGCCTTCGAGGACCAGTTTCTTGAGGACCTCGGCCATGTCGGACTCGTAGTGAGGCCTTAAAGCCGGGGTTGCATCGACTCGACTCAGGAGGAGTGCGAGGCAGCGGCCGAAATAGCTGGTTTCTGTGTACGAAATCAACGGCAATGGACGCGCCGCCGTTCCAGGCAAACGGAACATGGGCGTACCACGCGGGTTTGGCCGGCAGACAGGCATCAGCACATCGACGCCTACGGTGAGATGCTCGTACCTGATCGGATCGAGGTGGAGAGGCAGCTCCGGGTGATGATAGGCAAACATCAGTTCGCAGTTGCCGTTCACGAGCATCAGAATGGAGTCGTGGACATTGGTCGGTATCACGCGGGCGCGTACCTCCCCGAAACGGGCAGTGAGCGCCTTTAGCCAGGCAGGCAGGAAACTTAGCGCGATGGTATGGCCCGCTGCAATCTGCAAGCCTTTGCCCGCCATGCGCTGGTCGATACGAATGATGGCTCGCGTATCGAATAGCTTCCCAAGAATGTCTACCGCTGCTTCTCGAAACAGTTGTCCGGCAGGCGTCAGCGTGGGAGGGAAGCTGCTTCGGTCAATGAGGTCCGCACCCACCCACTGCTCGAGCGACTGAATGCGCCTGCTGAACCCCGACTGGGTAACGTTCCGAAACTCCGCCGCTCGCGAGAAGCTCTGATACTGGGAGAGCGCGATGAAGTCCTCAATCCACTTGATTTCCATGTCGGATCCAATGTGTGCTGCGATGGCGCGTGCTGCCGGTGTGCCTAATCATTGATCTCGCTTCACAGCATGCGCGTGCGGTTCGTTTCTATCTTGCCTGCAATCAGGCTTACCGTTGCGCGCCGAATGGGAAAGCTCCGCGCGTGATCCCGAAACCGGCCGGCCACCCCAACCGTGCGTTCAATAACCGTCTCCGCTGCACGAGCCGGTATACCCGTAAGGCTGGCAAGCTGCAATAGATGCCTGCGCGCCGGCGCGCGACTTTCGCCGCACACGTCCATTTGATGCTCACCGCCCGGCCCTTCGTTGAAGGTCAAGTCGTAAGCCGGTGAGAATTGCCACTGCCCTTGCGCCGACAGTCGGAAGGAGAAATTTTTCGTGTGGTCGTCCCGATTGTTGAACACGACATTGAACACACAGCGTTCAAAGGCCCGCAACACTTCACGCTCGTCCCGCGTGATGAAGCGAGTCAATTTCAGAAGCGAACCGTAGTCGATCGATGGATAGCGGAAGTTGGCGTTCAGCGCGCCGGCGGCGGTGTGCATCGGTACGCGCTGAGCGCCAGACCGGTCGAAACGCTCGATGCCGAATGCTGAAAGACGGGACCCGAGGTCAAAGTACCGTGTTGCCGGCACCGGAATCTCACACGCCTGCGCAAGCACGGCATACAGCGCCTCGACTGCGCACACTTCCTTGTGGTCGTACTGGTCGGGAAACTTGACCAGCCAGGGCGCGCCGGCACTCTGCTCCGAGTTCGACATGCGGCCACTGTGCGGGTCGAAGTTGACCAGCACTTTAGGCCGGGCGCCGTGTGGCGAGCCACCCATCAGGACGAGTTCGCGCAGCAACTCGGTACTGCCGTCCGTCATCACTTCGCGGACCTCCCGGGCAAGCTCGACAAGTTGCACATCCGAAGGTTGAAGATCGTCGCCCTGAGCCGGTTCAAAAACAAGCGCACCCATTGCCTTTTCGCCAATGAACGCAAGACGGTCGAGCGGGGACATCCGCGCAGGCTCCCAACCGCGCTGCCGAAAGAGACGGTCCATGAGTAGCATGCCCCAGCCGTCGGGCAGGGCATCAGAAATGAGCCCTGGCAAGCGAAACTGGTGGTCCGGGAAGCTATCGTAGGCCTGCTGACGCAAGGCCAGATGCAAGGGCGAAAGCTCGAGACCGCGTTGCTGGGCTTCGGAGGAGTACTCAAATATCAGGTTTGTCCCGTCATCCCCGAGCTTGCCCAGTTCGAAACGCTCGCCCCAACCGGCGTAGACGACGCTCAGTTTTTTCATCGTCACCTCCGGGAAGCCCGTTCACGCGTGGCGCTCGCCTTCTCCATCGCGCGAATGGAGCTCGGTTTGTATTCGAACAGAGGCGACAGCGAGCCGGTCAGCCCAAGCGCCATGGCTATCCGGAGAAGACTCTCAAGCGTTGCCTTCCCGGTACGCTCGAGGTTGCGTACCGCGCGCTCGGACACCCCTGCGCGGGCGGCCAGTTCGCTCTGCTGCAGATTCTGAGCGAGGCGCTGCGCGCGTAGCCGGTGGCCGAGTTCAAGTGCAATTTCGTCCGCAGTAGCGAGATCAAAGAGCAACATTTTGCCGGTTACCCATCAAATTTGCCGATAAACGTTAATATTTTACCGGTTAACTCCAATGTGATCAAGGTTGTCAATAGTTAACGGGCAAATATGTGCCGTTTAGATTGATTTTTTCGAGTTAACCGGCCAAAAAACGATGATTACTTGAAGTCGCTCACGATGGCGCAGCTGCACTGCCTGCCTGCATGGCCGACGACTGCAGCCGCTCCGCATCCTGCGCCAGCGGCTTCCCGAATAGCCGGCTGTACTGCCGGCTGAATTGCGAGCCACTGAACGCGATACGCCCACGCCGAGCGTGCTCGGTGTGGGCGTAGTGGAATTCGTGAAGGATCTTGAACCAAGAGGATTGCTTATCGTATTGGAAACAGAATTCAATCCGGCGGCGTTTGGATACTCAGCTGCCGCGATACAAACTGCTGAGACGGGCAAGCTGGCCATCCTGCTCGGCTTGCACCAGCTCGTGGCGGACTTCTGCGCGCGTCTTCTGCATTGCGCCAGATTGGCTCGGGTTCCATTGCTGCACTTGCGCGGCGTTCGATTGGCCACCGGTTGTTGCAGGCGCTTCAGAGGCGTGAGCGAAGCCAGCCGTAGCGAATGCTGCGAATGCCAAAGCGATCATTGAGGTTTTCATGTCGTACTCCGTGTACCAGTAAATTAAAAGGAAGGCGCCGCGATGTCAGGAGCAAGGGCAGCAATTCGGTCAGTCATCTGCGATGTTGCTTGCGTCTTGCATCCGGCGTTGATGCATTAAAACGTGCCGACGTATCTGGCTTGTGTCGAGAAACCGGGTCAATTGCAATGTTCTGTATCACCTCGATGCCCAGATACATTGCGATACGAATCACGGGTTTTCCGCCAGCAAGGCTTTGATCTTCGCCTCGGTCTGGTCGTAGTCACCTTCGCCGAAGTGCGTGTAGGCCACGTGCCCTTTCTTGTCGACCAGATAAAACGCAGGCCAATACTGGTTGTCGTAGGCGCGCCACGTTGCGTAGTTGTTGTCCTGCGCGACCGGGAACGTAATGTCGAAGCGCTTGATCGCCGTCTTGACGTTGTCCGTGTTGCGCTCGAACGGATACTCGGGCGTGTGGACGCCGACCACCACCAGGCCCTGGTCCTTGTATTTCTGATTCCAGGTCTTTACGTAGGGCAGCACGTGGATGCAGTTAATGCAGGTGTACGTCCAGAAATCGACCAGTACAACCTTGCCCCGCAATTGCTGCATGGTCAGGGGATCGCTATTGAGCCATTTGTCGATGCCGGTGAATTCCGGCGCGGTCGTGCCGTTGTTGACCTGGTTTGCGGTGGGATTTGCGGCAGCGCTGGCCGCAGGACTTGCAACGAGCGTTGCGAGTGCGGTAGCGCCGGCTGCCACGGTTGCGGCGAACAGGGCGACGGTAGCAGTGGTTTTGAGTCGGGAGAGCATGTCAGTGTCCTTTCAGGGAGGGGAAGACCCGGGACTGGAACCAGACGTCGCGTCGGGTATTCCAGTGGTGAACATGGCTGCATTGGAACGCCCGTTCGTATCTGGCTTGTGTCGCCGGGGGGGCCCGGGTGCAATGTTTTGTGTCAGCGGAACGTCCAGATACATTGCGATACAAAGCGTCGCGCGTACTGGGCTATAAAGCAGCCATGCCTACTGCGGAGCGACACATGAGTACCGAATTGCTGCAAGGGTCCTGTCATTGTGGGACCGTGAAATTTGAAGTCCGTACCGATGTTGTGCCTGCCGCGCGTTGCAATTGCAGCCTGTGCCGGCGCAA
>OVEP010005792.1_pt2 | contig 14729 bp, 10 predicted proteins | sample 1779801 | NCBI WGS metagenome assembly OVEP01 (sample SAMEA3914791, study PRJEB12502) | metagenome | biome: forest; material: soil | place: Canada | collected 2011-07-03 | depth 0.1 m
TCTCGTTCTCGTTCTCGCTCGTGGCCAGATAATCGAGCGCAACCTCGCCGATATCCAGCGTGAGATTGGCAATCACATGCCGCGCACCGACCACCCGCTTCACAGGCAGATCGGCGACGGGCGCCAACGCGTGCGGATGCAGTTCGAGCGCGGCCGGGCCCGACCACGCGCCGAGCACGCTCACGTCGCGCAGGAAGAAGCGCACGAGCTCACACACGCGCGCCGTCCCGTCGACGTGCGGAATCACTTTCAGCAGGTAATTCGGCGTCTCCGCAAGCTTCTTGCGTTCAACCTCGATGTCGAGCGGCACATGCTTGAAACCCATCGTGCCGGTTGCGATACGTTGTGTGCCGTAGTCGAGCGTGCCGAGCAGCGTGTCGTTGCCATCGACGCTCAAGGTCGGCTTGGCCAGCTTCTTCGGAAAACCCCATATTTCACGTCCACCCGCAATCGGGCCTTCGTCATCGAGGTACATCGAATGCGTGTAGTTGGCGAGGCGCCCTTGCTGATCGCGCACCGAGATGACCTGGCCGCTTTCGGTGTAGTCACCAAAGCCCGACGAGTCCGGCATGCGAATGAATTCGTAATGGACGAGATCGTTTTCCGGATGCAGGGGCTCCGGCACGATGGCGCGCAGCGCATCGAAATCGGTCTCGTAGGAAATGATGAAGTATTCCCGGTTGACGAAGCGGTACGGCGGCCGGGGGTAAGCGGGATTGTGAACAGGCATCGCAAAGGCGTCTTTGCGGATCGAAGCGAGGTTCATGAGACTCCTTATGACTGACGGCACATGCAGTGCCGGTGCAATGGTAGAGGCAATGCTCACACGAGAGTTACAGATATTTCCCAAAACACTGTTAACCAGAATGCAACACTGCCGCTGGAACTTTGGTCGTCTCATGCAACATCAGTGCATGTTCAAATACGATTCGCCAACGGCATGGCCAGCAAAATCATGGCGGGTTCGGCGGAATCGTTTCTCAACGCGCGCGCTTCACCCGGGGCCAAGCGACATGAGTCGTACCTGTGAAGCGTCGTTTCATGATCTTCGGTGCAGACGACCACCTCGCCTTGCAGCACAACGTAGTGCTTTTCCAGCGGGGACGCCGCGAGCGACGTGTGACCGCCCGGCTCAATGGTCGACACCCCCATCCAAAGTGTGTCGGCAGGGCCGGCCTCGTGCCCCTGAAGCCTCACACAGCGCATCTGATAGTGATGCGCGGGCTGGTACTCGGGGGCTTTGTTAAATCGCGTTACGTTCATGGTTTAAGCAGGACTCCTCGGATGACGACCTCAAGCGGCCGGGTCAGCACGGTCGGCGCGCGCTCGAACGCGGGTTTCGCCTTCTCGCGATACCTCACATGCGATGTCCTGGGAAAACGCACGGATGACAATCGTCGCGGGGCGCCGTGTCAGTCGTGTGTCACGCCATGCTTGAGGATGATTGACAAGAGTTGACGATAGCCAGGCCCAGAACCCAACGCGATCAGCCGAAACAGATTCGGCTGATCGCACGCGGAGAACAACCCGCTAGAAATTCAATACGACCGGCTTGGAGAACAGATACCGCTGCGCAAGTGCCGCATAACGGTCTGCTGATACGAGCATCCCTGCACGTTCCTGTTCTGTGAGCGGGCGCAGGAGTCTGGCAGGATTGCCAGCCCACAACTCTCCTGATTCGACCACTTTACCTGGCGTTAGCACTGCGCCCGCCGCCAGCATGCCGCCGGTGCGCACGACTGCGTTGTCGAGGACCCGTGCGCCGAAACCCACAAAAGCCAGGTCCTCGATGATGCACGCATGCAGGATCGCGCCATGTCCCACGGTGACCTGGCTGCCGATCAGGGTCGGCGATCCATTCGTCGTGCCGTGCAGAATCGAACCGTCCTGGATATTCGTTCGCGCACCGATGACAATGCGTTGCACGTCGCCGCGCAACACGCAGTTGAACCAGATCGACGCGTGCTCGCCAATCTGGACATCGCCAATAATCGACGTGCCGTGAGCGATGAATACGGTTCGATGAACAGATGGCGTCCCGAACTGCCGGGCATCCTGATCCTCGCTCATTTCACCAACCCCAGTTGCTCGCGCGCCTCGCGTGGCGTCGCAATCTCGCCACCGAGCGACAACACGATGTCCCGGGCCCGGGCCACCAGCACCGCATTGGTTTCAGCCAGTACGCCTTTGGAGAGGTAAATGTTGTCTTCGAGGCCCACACGTACATGACCGCCGGCCAGCCATGCCTGGGCGACGATGGGAAATTCCGCGCGGCCAATGCCGAAGGCCGACCACGCCGCACCCTGCGGGAGAAAGTTACGGGCATATAGCAGCGTTTCCGGCGTCGCAGCGAAGCCGTACTTCACGCCCAGCACAAACGTCCAGAGTCCCGGTCCGTCCAGGACCCCTTCCTTGATCAGATCCAGCGCGAGATGCAAGTCACCGGAGTCGAAAATCTCCAACTCCGGCTTGACGCCCGCTTCACGTATCACCTTAGCCATGCGTCGAACGTTCTTCGGCGTATTGATCACCACGTCGCCGCCTGAATTCATCGTATTCAGGTCGAGGCTGCAGATATCGGGTTTCAACGCGGCGATGTGTTCGACCCGTCGTTCCGGCGGCAGCAGAGTCGTTCCCGGCGCCGCTACCTTGGGATCGTCCTCGCTCGGAATAAAGCGCCCTCCGGGACCCGTCGTCAGATTGATGATCAGTTCGGGATCGACCGAGCGGATGCGCTCGATGACCTGCCGGTACAGGTCGATCTCCATCGACGGCCGGCCGGTTTGCGGGTCGCGCACATGAATGTGAACGACGGCCGCGCCGGCTTGTGCTGCTTCCAGTGCCGAGGTTGCGATCTGCTGCGGCGTTATAGGCAGGCCGGGATGCTGCTCCGGCTTCGTCAGGTTGCCGGTCACCGCGCAGGTGATGATGGTTTTGCGTTCATGCATGATGGATCTCGCTTAAGCTCAAGCTCAGTTCAAGCGCCGGCCGCCATCGACCACGATCGTGACGCCTGTGCTGAATTTCAAATGGGTGGCGCACGCTTCGATCGCCGCGGCAATATCGTCAGGTGTACCGATGCGTCCGAGTGGTGTGGTCGCAGCGACCTTGTCGTTGAAGTCCGCACCCCGTCCCGGCACAAAGCTCGTGTCTACAACACCTGGGGAGACGTTCAGAACCCGGATACGCGGGGCGAGCGCCCGCGCCAGCGACACGGCCATTACATCGAGACCGGCCTTCGCCGCACAGTAGGCAATGTTGCTCCCGACGCCCGTGCTGGCGGAAATCGACGATACGTTCACGACCAGACCGTCACCCGATTCGTCGAGCAGAGCGCGAAAGGCCCGAATGGCCGCAAACTGCGCGCGCCAGTTGACCTTCATGATTTCATCGATGAGTTCATCGGTTAGCGCATCCAGGTCGGCATGCTTGACCGGCTTGGTAAAGCCGGCTGTATTGACGAGGATGTCCGCTCGCCCGAACTGGGCCTTGACGCGACTCGCGAGGTCGGCGAGCGACGCACTATCGGCAATCGCCGTGACCGCCGCGAGGTGACCGCTTCCCGGCAACGAATCGACCACATGCTGCGCCTTGGCAACATCAGACTGGCTTGTGACGACGACGGTGGCGCCGGCGTTGGCGAACCGGGTTGCCGTAGCGGCACCGATGCCACCCGTGCCGCCCAGAATAACCGCCACTTTTCCTTCGAGATCGTTGGACACTTGAGTCTCCGCTTTACTTGATGGGGGGCGTCGGGTACGTCGGCGTACCTTCGGCCAGCGCAAAATCGTATTCGAGTATGTAGTACGGCCCTGTCACGTCCGCATCGGGAGCCTTACCGTCTTCGTGTAGTGCGAATCTGCCGACCAGCGAGCGGTTCACGCCGAACACGACATCGGAGCCGAGATATTCCGAATCGTCGGCAAAGACCTGGCTGACGAGCGTTTCGTACCCTTCAGCGATGACGACGAAGTGAATATGAGCGGGCCGATACGGATGCCGTTGCTGCGCCGCCAGCAGCACGCCCACGGGACCATGCGTGGGGACGGGATAGCCGGCAGGCCTGACGGAACGGAAGCGGAAGTAACCGTCGGCGTCGGTCCTGAAGCGGCCACGCAGATTCATATCGGGCTGATGAGGATCCTGGTTTTCGTAAAGGCCCACCGGCGACGCCTGCCACACGTCGACCATGGCATTCGCAACAGGCTGCTGTGCCCGATCGACCACACGGCCACGTACGAACAGCGGCGCACCGGGCGAACCTTCAACGACAATGCATTCGCCGTTGGCATAGTCCGGGGAATTGCCGCGATAGAACGGCCCAAGCAGCGCGCCGGGCGTCCGGTCGGTCTTGTCGACCGTATTGAGCAGCGTGACTAGCGTCGAGAAGCCCAGCACGTCAGCGCACAACACAACCTCGTTGTGATCGTCTACCGTGGCCTGGCCAATCGCCTTGACGAATTCGATGCCCTGCTCAAACTCCCGGTCGGTCAATCTGACTTCCCGGAAGAACGCGTGGGCATGCCGGACCAGCGCATCGACGATCTCTTTGAGCCGGGCGTCATCGGTTCGGCTCATTGCTGCTAGAACGACCTCGGTGATCGACTCAGCGTCGTCCACGATACTGTCCAGATGGGATAAATCGGTCATACGAGTCTCCTGTGTCGACCAGAGTTGGCGCTTTAGCGCTTCTGGTCCCATGCAAGATGATTGCGATAGGCTCGGCCATTGGAAGCGCGGCTTCACCGCACTTGCCTCACGATGGCGCTGATAAAGCGCTTGAAAGCGCTCTCGATGGATTTCGCGAGGCCATACGTGGATGCTGCGCCTCTTAGCGAACGCGCGGCGGACAACCACTTTCGAGTTTCTGCCAGCCTAGGGCGATCGCCTGGTGACCAGTCGCTTGACGACGGAGGGCTGTGGCCAGCGCTCCGGGAAGGATCCTGCGTCTTCGCCGCAGACGAGGACGCACTCCACCTCCACTAACGCCTTGATGAGAAATACGCGCTGTGCCAGTTACTCGCCTCGTTCTGGTGATGATCTTTTTTGGCGAATGCTGGACAACGGGGCGGCAGCGACGAAAAAAAAAATCTCCCGCGCGTCACGCGAACGTGACGCACTGACGCTCAATCAGCCCAATCACGGGTTCGCTGCTGACGCCCGGGAAGCGCGCGGGTCATGCAACTCACTATCCGACCAGCCGCCGCCAAGATCGCCGATCAGCGAGACGGCATCGAGCAGGCGCTGCTGCTGGACGCTCAGCGCGGTTTGCTGATCGTTCAACTGGGTCGTCTGGGCGGTGGCCACGGTGGTGTAATCCACGGTGCCGGCCTGGTACTCGTTGAACGCGATCTCGGTGCCGCGGGTCGCGTCGCGCACGGCGGTATCCAGCACGTCGGCTTGCTGGGCGAGAATCCGCAACCCGGAGAGGTCGTTCTCCACATTTTCAAACGCGGTCAACACCGTGCCGCGGTAGTTCGCGAGCGATGCCTCATACGCCGCCCTGGCCACCGCCACCTCGCCGCTACGCTCACCGCCGTCGAACAGCGTCTCCGTGGCACTCCCGCCCAGCGACCACACATGATTGGCGATGTGCAGCAGACCGGCCAACGGCGACTGCGTAAAGCCGTCCAGTGCCGACAGCGAAATGTTCGGGTAATAAGCCGCCACCGCAACGCCGATCGCCGCGTTCTCCGCGGCCATCTGGCGTTCCGCGGTGGAAATGTCCGGCCGGCGCTGCAGCAGGGTCGAGGGCACGCCGGCTGGAATCGTGGGCAGTGTCGGTAGCGCCGTGCTATGCGGGATCGACAGGTCTTCCGGATTCTTGCCCACCAGCACCGCAATCGCATGCGCATATTGGGCCCGCGCGACGCCAAGCGCGATCAGGCTGGCCTGGGCGTTCTCGAGCTGGGTCCGCGCGGTGATCAGGTTGGACGGCGGCACCGTACCCGCCGTGTCCTGATCGGCGACGACGCGCAGATACCCCTGGTAGGCATCGACCGTGTGCTGCAGCAGGTCGATGTTGGCGTCGCTGATTCGCAGCGAGATCACCGCGGTGGCAAGCGCGGTCTGCTCAGAGAGCGTGGCATTGGCGAGCGTCGCTTCGCTCGCCTGGGCGGTCGCGGCGTTCTCTTCGATGTTACGGCGGACCTGCCCCCACAGATCAGGCGCCCAACTCACATTGCCTTCGAGCGAGCCCGAGTTATTCACCGACTGAAAATTGCCGAATCCGGCATTAGCGCTGGCACTACTGGTTGCACTGCGCTGCCGGGTCACCGAGCCGGTGGCACTGAGGGTAGGAAACAACGCGCTGCGCGCGACACGCACCTCGGCAAGAGCCTGCTGGTAGTTGGCATAGCTCTGACGCACGGTCTGGTTGGACACGGACACCATGGGCTCGAGCTGATCCAGCAGCGGGTCGTTAAACCCAGTCCACCAGTCGCCCTTCGGCCCCTCGGCGGCGGGCTCGGCTTGCGTCCATCCGGGTGGCGCCTCCTGGTAGGTCGCCGGCACAGGCACCGGTGGCCGGTGATAGTCAGGGCCGACCATGCAGCCACTCACCAGCAAGGTGACGATCGCGGCCAGAGGGGTGCGGGAAGTGTTCATCTTCATGCTCTCGTATCCGTTCGGCGGTTCCACGGCAAGCCGTCGGACCACCTGGCAATCCTGAAACGCAAGCGGTCGAGGTAAAGGTAGATCACCGGCGTCGTGTACAACGTGAAGACCTGACTCACGATCAAACCTCCCATCACGGTGACGCCCAGTGGTTGGCGCAGCGACGCGCCCTGCCCGATCCCTATCGCCAACGGCACCGCGCCGAGCACGGCCGCGGCGGTGGTCATCATGATCGGCCGCAGACGCACCACGGCGGCTTCATGAATGGCCCGCCTCGCGTCCATCCCTTCATTGCGTTGCAACTGGATGGCGACATCCACCATCATGATCCCGTTTTTCTTGACGATGCCGATCAGCAAAATGATGCCGATCAGCGCGATCACGGAAAACGGCGTGCCGAAGACGAGCAAGGCGAGCGTCGCGCCAATCCCGGCCGACGGCAAGGTGGACAGGATCGTGAGCGGGTGGATCGTGTTCTCGTACAGTACGCCCAGCACGATATAAACGACGACCAGGGCGGCCAGGATCAGCAACGGCACGGTGCCCATTGACTGCGCATAGGCCTGCGCCGCGCCGGCGAATGCGCCGTGGATCGAGGCCGGCATGTTGATGTCCTGCTCGGCTTTCTTGATGATGTCGCCCGCCTGGCTGAGGGAGCCGCCGCCTGGCAGGTTGAACGAGATGGTCCCCGCCACCAGGCCGCTCTGATGGTTGACCTGCGTCGCGGTGTGGCTGTTGGCGTAAGTCAGCATCGTCCGAAGCGGCACCATCGTTTCGGCCGCGGTGCTGTCCGCGCTGCCGCTGGAATTGCCGCCCTTGCTATTGGAAATGCTGTTGGTGAGCTGATTGGCTTCGGCATTGGCGTTCAGCGCGTTCGTGTTGCTGCTGCTACCTTGCGAGGTGCTCACGGCCACCGCCTGCTGGGGCGCGGTGACGGTGCCGCCCGGCATCTGCGTCTGCTGCGTGCCGTTCGCGTTGCCTGCGGCCGTGCTCAGGAAGATCTGGTCGAGGGTTTGCGGATACTGCCAGTACTGCGGCGCCACCTCCATCACCACGAAGTATTGATTGAGCGCGTTGTAGATCGTCGAAACAGTGCGCTGGCCGAATGCGTCGTAGAGCACGTTGTCGATCTGGTTCGGCTGGAAGCCATAGCGCGTCGCGGTAGCACGGCTGATATTGAGGTAGGTTTGCAGACCGTTTTGCTGCAGATCCGAGTTGACGTCGAGCAGTTGCCCGCGGTACTTGCCGAGTTCGGTCATGAGCTTGGGCACCCACTTGAACAACGCATCGGCATCGTCGCTGGTCAATGTGTACTGGTACTCGGCCGCTGCCTGCCGGCCACCGATCTGCAGATCCTGCTGGGCCTGCAGGAAGAGCCGCGCGCCCGATACCGCATTCAGCTTCGGCCGCAGGCGGTTGACCACCTGGGTGGCCGATAGATGACGCTGGGCCAATGGCTTGAGTTCGATAAAGACGTTGGCGGTGTTGAGCGCGCGGCCTCCCGTGAAGCCCGCGACCGACGCCACTGCGGGGTCCTGCTGGACGATCGACTGCAACTGCGCGAGCTTCTTTTCCATCGCCGGAAACGAGATGCTTTGATCGGCAATGATCTGCCCGATCAGGATGCCGGTGTCCTGCTCCGGGAAAAAGGTGGCCGGCAACAACCTGAACAGGAACACGTTGAGCACGAGCAGCGCGACCAACATGAGGCCGATCAGTAACGAGTGGTCGAGCACGGCGTCCAGCGAGCGCGAGTAGCCATTCTTGAAACGCTCGAACTGCGCTTCGAACCAGCTCGCCCAGCGCGCCTGCGAGTGCTTCGCATGCTGATGGCTCAGCACATACGCGCACATGGTCGGCGTAATCGTCAAAGAGATCAGCAGCGAGAACAGAATCGCGATTGACAGCGTCACCGCGAATTCATGAAACAGCAAGCCGACAATGCCCGGCATCAACAGGATCGGCAAGAACACCGCGATCAGCGACAGGCTCATCGAGATGACCGTGAAGCCCACCTCGGCGCTGCCGCGCAGTGCGGCCTCTTTGGGGTCGAGCCCGGCTTCGAGGTGGCGCACGATGTTCTCCAGCACCACCACCGCATCGTCGACCACGAAGCCGGTTCCGATCGTCAACGCCATCAGCGAGAGGTTGTCGATGCTGTAGCCGAGCAGGTACATCGGCCCGAACGTGCCGATGATCGACAGCGGCAATGCGACCGCGGGGATCAGCGTCGCACGCGGCGAAAGCAGGAAAACGAAGACCACGCCGACCACCAGCAGCACGGCGATGAAGAGCGTGCGCTCGGTATCGCCCACCGAGGCCCGGACCGATTCGGAACGGTCGATCGCCACGTTGACGCGGATGGCGCTCGGCAACGCCGCCTCGATCGAAGGCAGGCGTGCCTGAATCTGCGCGACAGTCTTGACGACATTGCTGCCCGGCATCGGATAGACGATTACGAGAACGGACGACTTGCTGTTGTACAGCCCGGCGTTGCGGATGTTTTCGTTCGAGTCGATCACCTGGGCGACATCGCGCAGCAGCACCGGCGCACCGTCGCGGTACGCGATGATGACGTCACGGTAAGGCGCGGCCTTGCTGATCTGATCATTGGACAGAATCTCGTAGCGCTGCTCGCCCTGGTCGATGTGCCCCTTCGCACTGTTGGCGTTCGCAGCGCCGATCGCCGCGCGCACGTCTTCGAGCCCGATGCCGTAGCTGCTGAGCTTGCCCGGCTGCAACTCGACCCGCACCGAGGGCAACGCGCCGCCGCCCAGCGTGATTTGCCCGACGCCGTCAACCTGCGAGAGTTGCTGCTGGATCACCGAATCGGCGGAATCGTAGAGCTGCGCTTTGGTGAGGGTGTCCGACGTCAACGCGAGCACCATGATCGGCGCCCCCGCCGGGTTGTACTGGCGGTAGGTCGGGTTGGCCCGCAGCGTGGTCGGCAGGTCGGCGCGGGCGGCCTGGATGGCCGCTTCGACGTCGCGGGCCGCGCCGTTGATATCGCGGTTCAGCCCGAACACGATGACGATCATCGACGAGCCGACATAGTTGGTCGAGGTCAGCTGGCTCACGTCGGCGATCGTGGCGAGCCGGCGCTCCAGCGGCTCGGCCACCGTGGAGGCCATGATTTCCGGGCTGGCGCCCGCCATGTTTGCCTGCACCACGATGACCGGATAGGCGATGTTCGGCAGCGGCGCAACCGGCAGCCGGAAATAGGCGAGCACACCCGACAGCAGGATCGCAACGGCCAGCAAGGTGGTCGCGACAGGCCGCCGGATGAACAGCGCCGAGATGTTCACGGCGCGCTCCTCGCTGCGCGCTCAGCGGCTCGGCGGCGGAAACGTTCCGCGATCCGGTCGAAACAGAGGTAGATCACCGGCGTCGTGAACAGCGTCAGCATCTGGCTTAAGGTCAGGCCGCCGATGATCGCGAGGCCGAGCGGCCGGCGCAACTCAGAACCCGTACCGGTGCCGAGCAGCATCGGCAAGGCGCCGAGCATGGCCGCAAGCGTCGTCATCAGGATTGGCCGGAAGCGCAACAGCGAGGCTTCGAAGATCGCGTCGCGCGGCGACTTGCCGTGGTTGCGCTCGGCGTCGAGCGCGAAGTCCACCATCATGATCGCGTTCTTCTTGACGATGCCGATCAGCAGCACAATGCCGATAATGCCGATCACGTCCAGATCGCTGCCCGCGATCATCAGCGCGAGCAAGGCGCCGATGCCGGCGGACGGCAAGGTGGACAGGATCGTCACCGGATGGATATAGCTCTCGTAGAGCACGCCCAGCACGATGTAAACAGCGACCAGCGCCGCGACCAGCAGATACACCTCGCTCTGCAACGAGTCTTCAAACGCCTGGGCCGCACCCTGGAACGAGGACGTAATCGACGGCGGCAGATTCACCGCCTGCTCGGCCTTGCGGATCTGGTCCACCGCCGTGCTCAACGAGGCGTCTTTCGCCAGATTGAACGAAATGGTGACGGCGGGGAACTGGGCCAGATGGCTGATCACGAGCGGCGATTTCGTGACCTTGATCGTGGCGATCCCCTTGAGCGGCACCTGGCCGGTGCTGCTGGTCTGGCTGGGCAGATACAGGTTGCCAAGCGAATCCAGATCGGGCAGCGCCTCAGGCTTGGCCACGAGAATGACCCGGTACTGATCGGACTGCTCGAAGATAGTCGAGACGATACGCTGGCCGAGCGCATCGTAGAGCGCGTTGTCGATGGTCGCCGCCGTGATGCCGTAGCGCGCGGCCAGTTGCCGGTTGACCTCGACATTGACGCTCAGGCCTTGCGTATTCAGATCGCTCGTCACGTCGGTAATCGCGGCGATCTGCTTCATCCGTGTGATCAGCGCGGGCACGTACTGGTCGAACGCCTGCTGGTTCGGGCCGCGCAGCACGAACTTGTACTGATTCGGCGAGACGGTGGTGTCGAGCGTGAGATCCTGCTCGGGCTGGAGATACAGCTTGATGCCCGGCACGTCGGCCACCTCCTGTTGCAGGCGCCGGACGATCTGCTGCGCGTTCAGCGAGCGGTCGTCTCGAGCCTTCAGATTGATCAGGAAGCGGCCGTTGTTCAGCGTGGGATTGGTGCCGTCGATGCCCACGTAAGAAGTGACCGAGGTGACGTTGGGATCCTTGAGAATGGCCTCGGCCAGTGCCGCCTGGCGCACTGCCATCGCTGTGTAGGACACCGAGTTGTCCGCCACGCTGATGCCCTGGATCACGCCGACGTCCTGCACCGGAAACAGCCCCTTGGGAATCACGATGTACAGGACCGCCGTGAGCACCACGGTGCCAACCGCCACCAGCAGCGTGAGGGTCTGGTGATCGAGCACCCAGCGCAGCCCGCGTTCATAACCCGAGAGTGTCTTGTTGAACAGGCCCTCGCTGATGCGCTCGAAGCGGCTCGGATGCCGTTGCGCCTGGGCACGCAGAATGCGCGCACAAAGCATCGGCACGACAGTCAGCGAGACCACGGCCGAGATGACGATGGTGACCGCGAGCGTCACCGCGAATTCGCTGAACAGACGCCCGATCACCCCGCCCATGAACAGCAGGGGGATCAGCACCGCGATCAGCGAGATGGTCAGCGAAAGAATCGTGAAACCGATCTGTCCGGCGCCTTCGAGGGCCGCCTCCAGCGGACTCATCCCCTCCTCCAGATAACGCACGACGTTCTCGATCATCACAATCGAATCGTCGACCACGAAACCGGTGGCGATGATCAGCGCCATCAGCGAGAGGTTGTCGATCGAGTAATTGAGCTCGTACATCACGGCCAGCGTGCCGATCAGCGAAACCGGCACTGAGATGCTGGGGATGATGGTCGCCGGCACATTGCGCAGGAACACGAAGATCACCAGCACCACCAGCACCACCGCGAGCACCAACTCAAAGGCCGCGTCGGAGACCGACGAGCGGATCACGCCGGTGCTGTCCGAGACGACGGTGACCTGCATGCCCGCCGGCAGCGTGGATTCCAGCGCGGGCAACTGTTTCATGATCTGGTTGACCGTGGCGATCACATTCGCCCCCGGCTGACGCTGCACGTTGAGCACGATCGCCGGCGTGTGGTTGTACCAGGCGCCTCGCTCGACGTCCTGCGGCGCCTGGGTGGCCCGCGCGACATCGCGCAGGTACACGGGCGCGCCGTTCTGGTAGGCGATCACCGTGTCCAGATAGTCCTTGGGGTCGACGATCTGGTCGTTGGCGTTGATCGTGTAGTCCAGCTCCGGCCCGTCGAAATTGCCTTTAGGCTGGCTGACGTTGACGTTGGCAAGCAGTGTGCGCAGATCGTCGAGGTTCAGGCCGTAGGCGGCCAGTTTCTGCGGGTCCGCCTCCACCCTGACTGCCGGTACATTGCCGCCGGCGAGACCAACGAGGCCCACGCCGGGCACCTCGGAGATTTTCGTGGCCAGCCGGTTGTTGGCCGCATCCTCCAGTTGGGTCAGCGACATCGACTTGGATGTCACCGCCAGAGTCAGGATAGGCTGGTCTGCGGGGTTCACCTTCGCATAGGTCGGCGGTGCCGGCAGACCGCTCGGCAAGTAGCTGTTGGAGGCGTTGATCGCCTGCTGAACGTTCTGCTCTGCGATATCGAGACTGAGCGAGAGATCGAACTGCAAGGTGATGACCGACGCCCCTTCCGAGCTGTAGGAAATCATCTGCTGCAGGCCCGGGATCTCCCCCAACTGCACTTCCAGCGGCGCAGTCACGGTGGTCGCCATCACGTCCGGGCTCGCCCCTGGATAGAAGGTCTGCACCTGGATCGTCGGGTAGTCGACGGCGGGCAACGAGGAGACCGGCAGAAAGCGCACCGAGACCAGCCCCACCAGCACGAGGGCGATCATCAGCAGCGAAGTGGCTACTGGCCGAAGAATGAACAGGCGGGAGAGGTTCATCAGCTCGTCGTCCGCCGCTTACGAGGCTTGCGCGGCGCTGGCCGGCGTCTTCTGCCGGTGCTCCTGGGGCGCGCCGGCAGAGGACGCGGACGATGCCGCGCCGGCGGACGCCGGCTGCTTCGCCGGGGCGACCTTGATCTGCGCGCCGTCACTCAGCCGGTCCATGCCGTCGGTCACGACCGTGTTGCCCGCCGCGAGGCCGGACGCGATGACGGTGTGCTTGCCGTCACTCGGGCCGAGCGTGACCTTGTGCACGGACACCGTGTTGTTGGCATTGACGAGATACACATAATCGCCCGGCGCGCCGCTTTGCACGGCCGGCGTCGGCACCAGCACGGCATTCTGGAGCGTATCGACCAGCAGCTTGACGTTGACGAATTCGCTCGGGAACAGCGCTTCGTCGTCGTTCGGGAACGTCGCGCGTAACGAGACGGTCCCGGTGCTGGTGGCCATCTGGTTGTTGACGGCATACAGCGTGCCGGTCGCCACCAACGTGCTGTTGTCGCTGCGGTATGCGGTGACCGGCAGCTTCGCACCGGAGTTGACGCGCTGCAGCACCTGGGCGAGCGCGTTCTGCGGCACGGTGAATTCAACCGTGGTCGGCTTCATCGTGGTAATGACCGCGATGCCCGGCTGGCTCGACGCGGTGACGTAGTTGCCGGGATCGACGAGACGCAGGCCGACCCGGCCGGAAACGGGGGCGGTGATTCGGCAATACGCCAGGTCGAGTTCAAACTGCGCGATATTGGCTTTGTCGGACTTGATCGCGGCCTCGTCCTGCTGGACGAGGAACTTCTGATCGACGTAGGTCTGCTCGGCGATCGACTTTCGCTCGTTCAATTGCGAGTAGCGGGTGAGGTCGGAGCGGGCCTGGGCAAGCGCGGCCTCGTCTTTGGCCAGTTGGGCCTCGGCCTGCTGTTTGCTGATCTCGTACTGGCGCGGATCGATCTGGGCGAGAAACTGCCCTTTCTCCACGTCCTGGCCTTCCCGATAGCCGACCGCTGTCAGGTAGCCGCTCAACTGAGGCAGCACCGTCACCGTCGCCACGGGCGTGACCGTGCCCAGTTCGCTGAGGATGACCGGCATCTCGCCGAGGGTCGCGGCGGCGGCCGTCACGACCTGCGGCTCCACGCCGGCCTTGGGTGGCTTGGGGCGAAGCAGGTGGACCAGCATCAGGGCGACCAGCGCCAGCACTATCACCGCGAACACGATTCGCCCGCGTCGGGAACGCTTCGGCTGCGTGGACGTCACTTCGCTCATGCCAACCTCCGAAAACTGCGGCTGCCCCACAAGACCAGGGTGCGTCGATTCAACGGACCGGAACGATGATGCAGGTGAAGTCTACCCAACTATGGCGTTGTTTTTGGAACATTGTTCTGTAGGGATATTCCAATTTGTCACAACAAGCGCTGATGTAACGCCGCGTTACACGTTGAGGCGCTTTGTAAGCCCACCAGGGATGGCGCAGGCTGTTCCGGAGACACGTGGGACACACCTTGATTCACGCCTAAAAGTGGTTACCTGAAATTAGACAAAATCGGCTATTTAATAAGGCCAGTCGAACGCCTAATCTTCACTCACCGAACCACACTGAGTGGATCCAGCCAGCTAAGGAGTGAATCATGGAACAACGTCTCGACTTCTACAAAGCCAGCCCCGCCGCAATCAAGGCACTGCTCGGCGTCGAAGAACGCATCGGCAAATC
>OVEP011218127.1_pt1 | contig 14700 bp, 15 predicted proteins | sample 1779801 | NCBI WGS metagenome assembly OVEP01 (sample SAMEA3914791, study PRJEB12502) | metagenome | biome: forest; material: soil | place: Canada | collected 2011-07-03 | depth 0.1 m
ACCACTTCGGCTCGAAGGAGGCGCTGATTCGAGCGATCCTGCAACGGCGCATGCGGGAATTCGACGATCTGCGCAACGCATTCCTGGATGACGCGCTCAGTCGCGGCGAGTCTTGCGGCTTGCGCACTGCGGTGGAAGCGCTGGTCAAGCCGATGGCGACCAGCCTGCTTGCATCCGGAAAAGTCAACTACTACAACCGCTTTCTCGCGGCTGCACAGATACATCCCGATATCGACATCTTCGCCCTCGCCAGTGGCGAAAGCGACCGCGGGTTCCATCGCGTGTACGTGCTGCTGCGAGGGATCCTGACGGAATTGCCGCCCAGAATCCTGACGCAGCGTTATCTGTCCAGCCTAGACTTCATCATGTTCAGCCTGGCGGACTTCGAAGCCGTCAAGGCCCGCCGTGAACGCCGGAATCGCTCCTTCGACATCGAACGGGCCATCGAAAATCTGATCGACATGGTCACAGGCGCGTTGCTGGCGCCTGTCTCCGATCAAGTGATGTCCCGCCTGACGAATGGAAGCGATCGCTGAGCGCCGCCACCGTCGAACGCGTACCCGTTGCCGGGTTTCGATGCTGACCCGCACATTCATCGCGCCCACCGAACTCCAATCAACCCAGCGCAACGGCTCGGAACTCTCGCAAAGGAATCGCCAAACATGCAGCAATGCGACAAGCTCTTTATCAACGGTAAATGGATGGTCCCGCACGGAACGGGCCGGATCGACGTCATTCACGCCGCCACCGAAGCGGTGATGGCGAGCATTCCGGAAGGCAGCGTCCGCGACGCGGAGGATGCGATCCTGGCGGCGCGCGGGGCCTTCGATGCGTGGGCCGCCACACCGCCGACCGAGCGGGCCGCCTACCTCCGCAAGATCGCCGAGAACCTGAAGGTCCGTAGCGAGGAACTCGCGCAGACCATCGCGGGTGAGGTCGGCATGCCGATCAAGCTGGCACGCACGATCCAGGTCGGCGGCCCCATCTACACGTGGAACCAGACGGCGAAGCTGCTGGAGCATTTCCGCTTCGAAGAAGAAGTCGGGAACTCGCTGGTGGTTCGCGAGCCGGTCGGCGTGGTGGCGGCCATCACGCCGTGGAACTACCCGCTGCACCAGATCACGCTGAAAGTGGCGGCCGCGCTGGCGGCCGGCTGCACCGTGGTGCTCAAGCCGTCGGAAGTGGCGCCGCTGAATGCGTTCGTGCTGGCCGAAGCGATCGAGGCCGCCCGCCTGCCGCCCGGCGTGTTCAATCTGGTGACTGGCTACGGTCCGGTGGTAGGCGAGGTGCTGGCCAGCCACTCGGCGGTCGACATGGTGTCCTTCACCGGCTCCACTGGGGCCGGCAAGCGCGTGTCGGAACTGGCGTCGAAGACGATCAAGCGCGTCGCGCTGGAACTGGGCGGCAAGTCTGCGTCGATCGTTCTTGACGATGCCGACCTGGCCGCCGCGGTTAAAGGCACCCTTAGCGCGTGCTTCCTGAACTCGGGCCAGACCTGTTCCGCGCATACCCGCATGCTGGTGCCGCGCGCCCGCTACGAAGAAGCCAAGGCCATCGCCAAGCAGGTCGCCGAGTCGTTCACCGTCGGCGATCCGCTGCAGGAGACCAGCAAACTGGGGCCGTTGATCTCAGCGACGCAGAAGGCACGCGTGATCGACTATATCCGCCGCGGCCTCGATGAGGGTGCGGAACTCGTCGCCGGCGGTCCGGACGCGCCCGCGGGTCTGGACAAGGGTTTCTTCGTCAAGCCGACCGTGTTGGGTAACGTCGATCGGAGGGCCACGGTCGGGCAGGAAGAGATTTTCGGGCCCGTCCTGTCGATCATCTGCTACGACAGCGAGGAGGACGCCGTGCGCATCGCCAATGACAGCATCTACGGGCTGGGCGGCGGCGTTTGGTCCGGCGACGACGCGCGTGCGGTGCGGGTCGCGCGCCGCATCCGCACCGGCCAGATCGACATCAACGGCGGCCCATTCAACATGGCCGCGCCGTTCGGCGGCTACAAGCAGTCAGGCAACGGCCGTGAGGCCGGCAAGTATGGCCTGGAGGAATTCCTCGAATACAAGTCGCTGCAGTTCAGGAAGCCCGCCTAAGTGTCGCGCCGTGCCAGGGCGGGTTTCGGCTTCGGCCGAACTCGCCGAGGTGGAACGACGCGTCCGACCAGGGCGCTATTTTTTGCGCATACAAAAAAAATTATTAGGAGACGGCATGAATGCAGCACCACAGAGCATCCGGCACCGATGGATCATCGTCGCCAGCTTGTTCGCCCTCTTTGCAGTCAATTTCGCAGACAAGGCCGTGATCGGGCTGGCGGCCGAGCCCATCATGCGTGAGCTCGGGTTGTCTCATAGCGCGTTCGGCCGCATCGCCGGTAGCTTCTTCGTGCTGTTCTCCGTGATGGGGCTGATCGTCGGGGTGATTTCGGACCATCTCAAGACGCGTTGGCTGTTGCTCGGCATGGCGGTGATTTGGGCGGTGTCGCAAGCGCCATTGCTGATCATGGCGACTCCGGCGACGCTGGTGGCATCGCGCATCCTGCTGGGCGCCGCCGAGGGGCCGACCTATCCGGTGGCCATTCACGCGCTATACAAGTGGTTTCCCGATCACAAGCGGGCGTTGCCCACGTCGCTTATGACGATGGGTGGCGCAGTCGGTACGGGCATGGTGGCGCCTGGGGTGACCTGGATCATTGTCACGTATGGCTGGCGCTCGGCTTTTGTCGCGGTAGCGATCGTTAGCCTGATGTGGGCGGCGCTCTGGCTGGTCGTGGGCAAGGAAGGGCCGCTGGACGCCGGCGGCCACGCTCACGGGAAAGTGTCTCCTGCGCTGGCCGAAGTTTTGCCGGAACGTGTGCCGATGTGGCGGCTGATTTTTTCGCGCACCTCGCTGGGTAGCTTCCTGTCCGCTTTTTCCGCCTATGTGCTGCTCACCATTGCGACGATCTGGCTGCCAAGCTATCTGGTGCGCGCAGCGGGCTATACGATGACTCAGGTCGGCTTGATCGTCGTCGTGCCCGCATTCGTGCAAATGCTGTCGATGCCGCTGCTGGGCTGGTGGTCGCAGCGCTTGCAGGTGCGGGGCGTGTCTAGCCGCGTCGCGCGCGGCGTGCTGGGCGCGGCGATGGTGGTGGCGTCCGGCGCGGCGCTCGTCATGATTCCGCTACTCCATGCCGGCCCGCTGCTGGTCGTCATGGTGACGATCGCCTTCTCGCTGTCGCCATTCGCGTTTCCCAGCGGGGTCATGATGATCAGCGAAATCAGTCCGTCGAAACAGCGCGGGGGGATGCTGGGCGTGAACAACTTCGTCTTCACGCTTGCCGGCCTGATTACGCCGATGGTCATTGGCCACATTATCGACATGTCGTCTAGCCAGGTGGCCGGCTATCGCATCGGCATAATCGTGGCTGGCGGTTTCGCCGTACTGGGCGGTTTGATCTCGGCGTTGCTGGTGCATCCGGCGGCGGATCGCGCGCGTTTTGCCGCGCGGGCGTCGCGTGGGGCGCTGGTATCCGCTTCGGACTGAGCCGCCGCCATCGGGTTGCCCTAGAACATTCCCATCGCGCCTTCGACGTTCCGCACCATCGAAACGAGCCGCGGGGCCGACGTCGTTTTCCAACTGGACTTCTTTCAGCAGATACGATGGCACGCCGCAATTGAACACGAGAATCTCGCCGTCAGCGGCGGGTTTCATCGGCACGGCGACCGCATGCATTTCGCGCCGCAGATCGCCGTACGACGCGCAAAAGCCGCGCTCGTGGAACTAGTCGATACCGCGTAATACGCGCTCGCGAAACATTTTCCACTCATCGGGCGACTTGACCGCGATCTCGTTCAGTAACGCTTCGCGCCGCTCGATGGGGAGCAGGTACGGTGTCTGGGACGTCGGACTCACATCGACGAGCATGCTCTTGGCATTGCGACGCGATTGCCGGCCCGGCGAATCGTTCGACTACACGAATGGCCTGCAGCAGGTAGGACGCGGAGGCTCCGGCGCAGAGCAGGCGATCACCTTCTGTGAGCACGGGTCGCATTTGCAGATCGACGCGCGGAAAGCGCGTGCGGAATTGCCGTTCCAGCCACCAGGTCGTGGCTATCGCCGTTGGAAACGTTTTTTCCGGGCGTGGTATCGGCGTTGACCAACTTCCGCCCGCATCACCCAATCTTTTACCGCTTGATCAGGCAGCAGAAGACAATCGTGCGCGCACGGTCGAACAGATGGCCGGATCCGTCTCGCCCGGCCTCGTGGAAGATACTGGCACAGTGTTGTTCCACGATCTTTGGCTCCGTCCCGACCTTGTTCCGCGTGATCGCAGTGTGGTGACTGTGGCGGCGCTGATCACAAGCGGCCAGTTCGCCCAGATTGGCTATCATCTCGGACGCGCGATGGATAACGGTTTAACGCGCATTGAAGCGTCGGAGATGGTTTCACATCTGGCCTACTATGCCGGATGGCCTAACGCGTTCTCGGCGGTGCCGGTGGTTAAGAGTGTGTTTGAGGGTCGCGCAGGGTGACGAAGCAGCTTGCAACTGCATGAACGAGGATGAACGAATTGCCGTCAGACAGGGAGCGCCAGCGCCTCCGGACCGAGGACGAATATACTTCGGCTGTCGCCCGTTTCGATGAGTTATGGGCACAACCAGCCAGCGTAGCCTCCTCGCTGGCGATGCAGCATCTGATTATCCTGATCGAGGAATTTGGGGCGCGTCATCGAGGCAATCCTGTCTACAACCGCGGTGACTCCGAAACAGAAGTGCCGCGCCGCTAGTAGTCGTCAGGCGGGCGGCCGTTTTCAACTCATCTCCCGCGCGGTCGTATCGGGATTGAACTGCTATTATCGCCTTTGACTGTTTGGGGATTGGATACCCAGTATCGTGGAGGGTTTGTGAAGGTCGACGGTCAATGCCATTGCGGCGCCATAATCTACGAAGCAGAAGTGGAGCCCAATACGATCTCGATCTGCAACTGCGCGGATTGTCAACGTCTGTTCGGTACGGTGTTTCGTGCGAACGTTCCCGCGCCAGCAGACAAGTTCCGAATCATTAGTGGGACGCCGCGCACCTATCTGAAGACGGCCGACAGCGGAGCGAAGCGTATCCATGCCTTCTGCGAAAACTGTGGCGGACCTATCTACGCATGCGCCGCAAAAAATCCGCAAGTTTTCTCTCTGCGCATTGGAGCGTTGAATCAGAGATACGAGCTTGGTATCCCTTATCGGCAAATCTGGGCGAAGTGCCGTTTCGCATGGCTATCTGACATCGACAGTATCCCCGGGATCGACGGACAACCCTGACTTTGCGCCCTTGGGACCAACCGACGGTTTCCGTCAAAGGTGGCAGTTCAGAATGGCAGGAGCTAAATCGGAAAGTTACATGGGGCGCACTTACCAATATCACGGGTTCGACATCGAAGTCGCAGTTGAGAGCGACTTGAGCTGGAAAGGCGGCGGTGGCGCGATGGCCACCATAGGGTACGTCGCTGTCGTGCGCATCAGCAAAGCCAACGCAGCAGTTGCCGTGTTTTCGCCCCTACGGTTCGGGGAATCCCAGGGAAAGCCATTTCTCGGCGCGGCGGATGCGCTCATGGGCGGCTATAGTGCGGGGCAGCGCATCGTCGATGACCTGTTCCATTCATAGCCGGTCAGTGGGCAAGCTGAGTCGGCACCTGATGACAGGTGTTTCGGTCAGATATTTGATCGGCGCCGAATGAGGTCGGTCAGAAACCGTGGACGCCAACGCGTTAAGCTAGCGAGCTAGTTCAGATACTATCGCTGTGTGAATGCAACGGGCGCCAGGTAATCGAGACGGGCCTGCGTGTGCTGCCGGTTGTGGAACAGCTCAATATATTCGCCGACAGCGCACTTAGCCCGCTCGCGCGTCTTAAATCCATGATGATTGACCAATTCATTTTTCAGCGTTCCCTGGAACGATTCAAGGGGTGTGTTATCGAAGCAGTTGCCTAGCAGGCTGTTGAAAAGCGCCCCGTCATGACGACCGAAGCTATGTTCAGGAGACTTGCGCATGCAATTTCCCGTTGAATTGGCGGTTCGCCGCGCGATCTGCGCGGGGCGTGCGCACGCATGCAGCCCTTGTGCTGTGCAGTCCCCATGCCGTGGCGGCTCATCGCGTCGCTCCTTGCGGCACCACACCTGGCATTCGCGCCATGCGGGTCAGATTGCTCGCGACCATCGTCAGCTTGAAGTGCTGGTCGACGCGCCGGATGCCGCGATAGACGGTTTGACGTATCCGGCCGACCGTTTTACCCCAGCCGAAATGCTCTTCGATACGTTTGCGGATGATCTGGCTGATCCGATAGCCCGCATGCCGCGAAGTGCGACCGTCGATCGCGCTACCACCGTGGCGATCATCGTTGCGCGCGACATGTGGCGTCACATTGCGAGCCCGGCAATCGTTCACGAAGTCGCGGGTGTCATACGCCTTGTCGGCACCGACTGTCTTCGCATGACCGCCTGGCACGCAATCGAGCAATCGCAACGCGCTGGCCCGCTCGGCGAAACCGTCTGCGTGACTGACTACGGCGCCGACCACCAGCCCCGAGCGGTTCTCCATCAGGATGTGCCCGTGGTAGCACAGGATGGCCGGGCTCTTGTGGCTCTTCTTGAACAAGCGCGCCTCCGGATCAGTAGTCGACTCGTGCGTGGCATTGCTACGTCGCTCACCTTTCCAGTCAGTGTCGGCGTTGCGGCCACCGCCGGCCGGCGGACCATCGTCCGGGCCGTCCTTGCGGCGGAAGCTCTTGTGACTGGCCCACGCCTGAATCAGCGTGCCGTCCACCGAGAAATGGTCTCTCGACAGCAAGCCCCGTTTATCCGCCAGGCTCATGACTTCGGTGAAGAACGCTTCCACGACTTCATGCTCCAGCAGCCGGTCGCGGTTCTTCGAGAACACCGAGTGGTCCCACACGGCGTCCTCAATCGCCAGCCCGACGAACCAGCGGAACAGCAGGTTGTAGCGCATCTGCTCCATCAGCATGCGCTCGCTGCGCACCGAGTAGAACACCTGCAACAGCAGCGCCCGCATCAGCTTCTCGGGCGCAATCGAGGCACGGCCGGTGTCCGCGTAGATGACGCTGAACAGCCCGTTGAGCCGTTTCAACGCAACATTCACCAGCAACCGGATCGGTCGCAACGGGTGATCCGCCGGGACGAAGTCCTCGAGCTTGACTGTCGTGAACAGGGGTTCCTGCATCTCATCCATTCCGCGCATCGTTTCCACTGCCAAAGATCATGAACACGATATCCATAACGCCCGTCCCTCAAACCCCGTTTACACGGGATCAAAATTCAACAGCCTGCTAGGCGACTCATGGACGTCTGCATATGGAATTGACACACGAGCGGCTGATACGCGTGAGTACAATATTGCTGCCACGGTCGGTATGGTGTACGAGGCCCGCCCGTGGACGCTGGGATGTGACGGAACGGAACAATGCCTGCATGACCAGATGCTTCGCCATGCGCTCGCTCATTGCATAGCCAACCAGCTTGCCGCTGATCAGGTCTTTCAGGCTAGCGAGGTATAGCCAGCCTACGTCAGTCGCGATATAGGTCGTGTCCCCGCACCAGGCTTGATTCGGCGCGGTTGCCTTGAAGTTCTGGTTCAACCGGTTCGGCGCAACCGGCAGGTCGTGCTTCGAATTGGTCGTCGCCTTGAATTTACGCTTTTGCCAGCAGCGCAGCCCGAGCTTTTTGCGCAGCCGCTTTATGCGGTGAACTCCGACTTGCACGCCGTGGCCGTCGAGGTGTCTCTGCAGACGCTCGGGCCCGAAGCTTTCGCGTGTGCGCTGATGCGCCGCCAGCACTTCAGCTTCGAGGCGGGGTTCCTGTCGTGCCCGCGGCAATGCAGGACGTTTGCGCCATGCGTAATATCCGCTCACCGAAACAACCAGCAGCCCGTGTGAACGGCGGCACCGCGTACTCCTATCGCATCTGCTCAAATCACGCCGTACTTCCCCGCGACTCTCTCGCGAAGTAGGCCGCGCACTTTTTTAGCAGAGCACGGCCCATCTTCACTTCGGCTAGCTCCCGCTTGACCTGGGCCAGCTCCGCTCCAATTTCTGTCAGCGGCTTCTGATGTTGACCGACGTCCGAGCGTACCAACTTTCGCGGCACGTACCCAATTGGCTAGTGCGTGTTATTCCGATCGCTGACTTTCACCGCTTGCCAGAGAGCACACCGCATCTGGAGAACGCGCTTCGTCCAGGCGAGCTCATTACAGGCGTCACGTTGCCGAAGCCTGTAGGTGGGACGCAGCTCTATCACAAGGTGCGTGACCGCGCTTCATATGCCTTCGCTTTGGTCTCGGTCGCAGCGATCGTGCAGAAGGACGGGACGGGACGCGTCGCACTTGGCGGTGTCGCACCCAAACCTTGGCGAGTGGAAGCCGCTGAGTCACAAATGCCGCACGGTGCAGGGGTCGTTGCATCGCATCTTTTGTCCGGCGCAAAGCCGACTCGCGACAACGCCTACAAGCTAAAACTCGTCGAGCGCACACTCGACGCTGTGATGAACGAAGCAAGGAGCTGATTTATGAAGTTTGATACGCCCGCCGGAACAAATCCAATAGATCAGCTCACGCACATTGGCCGCGCCACCGATCGAATCGACGGGCGCCATAAGGTCACAGGCACGGCGACCTATGCGTATGAATGGCACGACAGTATGCGCCGTCCTGCGTACGGCTTTATAGTTGGCGCCGCGATTGCTAAAGGCCGCATCGCGTCGCTAGATCTTCGTGCGGTGAAATCGTCGTCGGGCGTACTCGCGATTGTTACTGCGGACAATGCCGGACCGCTGGATAAGGGCGACTTCAACACCGTGAAGTTGCTTGCCGGGCCTGATGTCGATCACTACCATCAGGCAGTCGCTGTCGTCGTCGCCGAGACGTTCGAGCAGGCACGCGACGCTGCGCAGAAAATTGAAGTTCGTTATGTCATAAGCGACGATGGTGACTTTGACCTAGCTGTCGCCAAGAATTCCGCGCCGATAGCAGGTAGCGGCTACTGGGGCGAGCCTGCAACATCCATAGGCGACTTTGACGGTGCGTTGGCCGCCGCGCCCGTCCGGCTCGACGCCACCTATACGACGCCAGATCAGGGGCACGCTATGATGGAGCCGCATGCGTCAATTGCTGCGTGGAACGGTGACAGATTGACCCTTTGGACTTCAAACCAGATGGTCGCGTGGGGGGCAGGGGACGTCGCAAAGACGCTTAAGATGCCGCGTGAAAAGGTGCGTTTAATCTCGCCGTTCATTGGGGGAGGGTTCGGCGGCAAGCTGTTCGTGCGTTCGGACGCGATTCTCGCAGCGCTTGGCGCGCGAGCCGCAGGACGGCCGGTGAAGGTTGCACTGACACGGCCACTTATGTTCAACAACACTACGCACCGCCCTGCAACGATCCAGCGCATTCGGATCGGCGCGACGAAGGACGGGAAGATCACGGCAATCGGACACGAAAGCTGGTCTGGAGATCAGCCACACGGCAACCCGGAGACAGCTGTTGGCCAGACTCGATTGCTCTACGCGGGACCAAACCGGATGACTGCCATGCGTTTGGCTACGTTGCATCTGCCCGAGGGCAATGCCATGCGCGCGCCGGGCGAAGCGCCAGGATTAATGGCCCTTGAAGTCGCAGTCGACGAAATGGCCGAAGAGCTGAATATGGATCCGATCCGGTTCCGCTCAATTAATGACACACAGGTTGACCCAGAAGACCCGAGCCGGCCATTTTCGCAACGCCAACTGGTCGAATGTTTCCGGGTAGGTGCAGAGCGATTCGGCTGGAGCCAGCGCAATCCGGTGCCCGGGAAGACGCGTGATGGCCGGTGATTGATCGGAGTTGGGACTGCCGCGGCGTTTCGTAACAATATCGCGATGAAGTCGGGTGCGCGTGTGCGCTTGGACCGGCGGGGAATAGTCACTGTTGAGACGGATATGACAGACATCGGCACCGGGAGCTACACGATCATCGCGCAAACTGCTGCCGAAATGATGGGTGTGCCGCTCGAGAGGGTCGTTGTTAGATTGGGTGATTCAACGTTTCCTGTCTCGTCTGGTTCTGGCGGGCAGTGGGGAGCAAACAGCTCGACAGCAGGGGTCTACGCTGCGTGCGCGATGCTTCGTGAAGCAGTGGCCAAAAGACTGAACATGTCGGGCACCGATGCTGTTTTCGCTGACGGCTACGTTCGTGCAAACGGTCGGCGCGTCGCGATTGCTGACGCGGCAGCGTCAGGCGATCTCGTCGCTGAAGACACGATGGAATATGGTGACCTCTCCAAGCGCTATCAGCAATCCACGTTTGGCGCACACTTCGTAGAGGTAGGCGTCGACGCTGCAACGCTTGAAGTTCGAGTACGACGCATGTTGGCTGTGTGTGCGGCGGGACGCATTCTCAATCCGAAGTCGGCTCGTAGTCAGGTAATCGGCGCAATGACGATGGGGGTGGGTGCTGCGCTGATGGAAGATTTAGTGGTCGATAAGCGTTATGGCTTTTTCGTAAACCACGACCTAGCAGGCTATGAGGTTCCGGTTCATGCCGATATTCCTCACCAGGAGGTCGTATTTCTCGATGAGACAGACCCGACTTCTTCGCCGATGAAAGCAAAGGGCGTCGGCGAACTGGGCCTCTGTGGAGTTGGTGCGGCAATCGCTAATGCAATTTACAATGCGACGGGTGCTCGGATCCGTGACTACCCGATCACGCTCGACAAGCTACTGTCCCGAATGACTTAACCGTGTGTCCCACCTCTCATTCGGATGAGCATCGCACCGAATGCGCGATTTGTAGCATCAACGGCAGCCGGGAGCGGATTCGACCGATGTACGGAGCTTGGCGTGGGAATAACGATCAGCATGCGAGGCCAGTCGAACCGGGCTCGTGGGGCGATGGGAACAGGCTTGCTTCAAGAGATTTTGCAGAAAATTGTCCTCCGACTAACGTTTGATGCAATTTTGTAACTTTCCCGGCGCCTCCCGCACGTCACCGAATTTGAATTCCGACAAAAGCGCTCCCGCTTGAGGTTACCCGCGCGGCGAGGGGAGGTTGAGCTTTGGCATCACGAGGCGCTTGTTTCGCGTCTGAAGGCTTGAAACGAATTTCTGCAAGAAGCGGGAACAGATTTATACAAACTAACGCCTGACGTCGGTGCAAGTAATTTTGTTACCACTAACGGCCAGAAATTAGCGGCTGCCACAACCGTCGGGAACAGAATTGCTTGCAAAAAATTCAAGCAAAAATGTTCCTTCCGCCGACAGTTCAAGCAATTTTGTGTCCTTTTCGGCACCGCGGCCAATCTTCGCAATGGATTCCTGCGAAAGCGCTCTATGGTTTTATAGGCTTCCGCCCCTTGGCTACCGGCGAGCCCGCACCGGAAAGCTCACGCTTAGTCACTCGCCAGGGCTAGCGAACAAAATTACTTGCAAACGGGAACAAAATTACTTGAACGAACGGCGTAAGGCCGCCACGATTGCAGCGCATCGGAGACTTTACATAATTAAAGTGATCGACGTTTAATTTTTTCGCAATCCTATGTTTACCAGGCCGAAGAGGCTTCAATTTGTGCAGGAGGCTGCTGCACAAATTCTGGATTCGCCCATGCCTTCAGGTTGCGCGGTGACAATTTGCGCAGGGCGGGGAGGGCTGGCTTGCGCTGGATCAGTATGGCGACACGCTCTTCAAGTTTCTGATAATCGAAACGTCGAAGGGGAAAGATTGCCTGTCTCACGAGGCCACGATGAAGCGTCTCGAATTGACGATTGGTGACCTGCCAAGGTGTTGGATGCCGTGGACATGGAGGCTGACTGGTCGCTGGAGGAGCCTGAGCAGGCGTCAACTCCGTTACCATCGCCTGGGATGTGAATCCGAAATCAGTAGCTCAAGCCCGCCAGTTCTCTTCGGAGCCTGGCGGGCTTTTCTTTGCCTGCGGGGCGCGAGCTACATACGGCGGTGGAGTCGCTCAACCGTTCAGTTGCGATTCGACGTTCAGGACGATCCGTGCGACCGGGTTGTTGTCTGCGGATTGCGGCGCGAACTTGATCTGGGCGAAGGTGACGATACCGAGAGCGACGACCAGGAGTGCTCCAGACGCGGCGATGCGGGTAAGGTATTTCACAGGGACCTCATTTTGATGATGTGGACAGAAACTGGACGTAGCTGACAGGCGTGTCGACTCAACTTCAGCGGCATCCCGGTCCGCAACCCGGCAACGCCGGACGCGGTCGTCGGATCGCGCTTGCCGATCGGACGAATTTTGTGCAGTGCAATATAACACAACCATCAGATCGCATCTACTGATCACACGGGCTTGTGCAGTGCACTATAAATGGTTTATCCGTATGCCCAGTGCGACATCCCGTCGCGAGCGGATGCTTAATTGCTTGAGCATTTCGTGTATGAAAGATTTCTGTAGGCCGTAACGGGCCGTCATGCTATGTGGGTGATTCTCGCAGGCATGGACGATGTCGAGGAAGCCGTCTCGGCAGTCTCCCGATGGAGCCTGCTAGTTGAAGATGGGTTTGCGGACGGTATCAATTGCGCTATGATTGGGTATCAACTGATACTTTAGTCGGGAGTGGCATGTCACTGATTACGCCTGAGGCAGTGGCCGCAGTCATGGAACTGCGGCAGGTCCCGCACACGCTCGCGGAACTCGAAGCACTTGTCCGCGACGGACTGCCCAAGTCCGCGCTGCGCGCGGGCGTCGAACATGCGACGCAGGGCGCTGATGCCCGGCGTGCGCTACTTGCCCGCATCATCCCCGAAGCGACTTATAAGCGGCGTCGCGATCGGCTGACGCCAGACGAATCGGAAAAGACTGAGCGGCTGGCCAGGATCGTCGCGACGACGGCCTACGTCTGGAACGACGAAGAGGACGCGCGGGAATTCCTGTCGACGCCGCACCCGGAGCTCGAAGGGCGGGCGCCACTCGATGTTGCGCTGACCGAGCTCGGCGCGCGCCGGGTCGAAGAGCTGCTCTGGAAACTGTTTTATGGGTTGCCGGCGTGAAGTTGTTTCGAATCGCCGACACTCGACATACGGTCTGGAGCGGCACCGGCGCGATGCTGGTGGGCGGCCGCTTCAATAGCCCGGGGCGACCGGTCATCTACGCCGCGTCGACCTTCGCCGGTGCGATGCTCGAGGTTCTTGTTCATGCGCGCATCGGCAAGGTACCGAAGACACACGGATGGGTTGAAGCAGCGGTTCCCGACGATATTCGCGTCGAACTCCATTCGGCCGAATCGTTGCCAGGGGGATGGGATGCGCCAGCACTGCAGGCGGCAAGGGAGTTCGGCGACGCCTGGCTGACCGAGTCGCGTACCGCGCTCCTGATGGTACCTTCCGTCGTCGTCCGTGCAGAGTTCAACGTGCTGGTCAATCCCGCACACCCCGACGCGACGCGGATTGTTGTGACCGAGCCGCAACCCGTGGTGTGGGATGAACGCCTCTTTGTGATGCCGACGGTCGGACACTGCTAGATTACGATGGTGGTCGGCTAGCCTCGCCTCGACGCTTTGCTCCTCAACGGAAATGACTGGGACGTGGCTTCTAGTTTAGTTCGCAATCGCCACTCGCAATGGCCAGTGCAGCGTCTTCTTGTATTCTCCATGTCTGGTTGCCAAAGCCGACACGGCCGTTGGTTCGCACAATTTTGTTCCTGCGCGTGTCCAGTCGAATCGCGGCTGGGAGACACGTCGGGAACAAGTTTGTTTCAAGAGGTTTTGCAGAAAATCGTTCCTCGAGCGGACGTTTGAGGCAACTTTGTAAGTTTCCTGATGCCTCCCGCACGTTGTCGAATTTGAGTTCCGACGAAAGCGCTCCCGCTTGAGATTACCCGGTGCGGTGAAGGGGAGACTGGCCCGCGGTTTCACGCGGCGCGTGTATCACGCCTAAAAGCCAGAAACAGGTTTCTGCAAGAAGCGGGAACAGTTTTATGCAAACCGACGGTTTTCTGCAAACCAACGGCAGTCGTCGTTTCGTATTTGACATAACATAATTTATCAACAATTATAGTGTAAGAGCAAAGTTGTAATGTCGTATCTGGGCAAAGTTCAAATGTCGTAGCTGGAGCTTTTTCAGCTCATGCTGGATGCCGGTTCTGACTGCCGGAGTCCATCGTGGCCCAACCCGGAACGATCACCATGAGCATGCGCGAACTGGATCGGCTGAAGGTTATCCAGGCGGTCATTGAGGAGCGGCTGATGCCCTGGCGGGCTGCCGAGCGGCTCGGACTCAGCCGGCGCCAGGTTGAGCGGCTGGCTAACCGGTATCGATGCGAAGGTGCTGCAGGACTTGTTTCACGCCGACGTGGGCGCCCGGGCAATCATCAGTTGCCCGTCAATCTGTGCCCTCAGGCCCTGGCGCTGATCCGCGAGCGCTACGCCGATTTCGGACCGACGCTGGCCTGCGAGAAGCTGCACGAATGCCATGGGATCACGCTGTCGAAGGAAACCGTGCGGCATCTGATGACGGATGCCGGGCTGTGGATTCCGCGCCGGCAGCGCCCGCCGAAGGTCTACCAGCCGCGGGCCCGGCGCGCGTGTCTGGGCGAGCTGGTGCAGATCGATGGCAGCGAGCATCCGTGGTTCGAGGAACGCGCCCCGCAGTGCACGCTGCTGGTGTACGTCGACGATGCGACCAGCCGGCTGATGGCGCTGCATTTCACGGCGACCGAATCGACCTTCAGCTA
>OVEP010000858.1_pt2 | contig 14690 bp, 16 predicted proteins | sample 1779801 | NCBI WGS metagenome assembly OVEP01 (sample SAMEA3914791, study PRJEB12502) | metagenome | biome: forest; material: soil | place: Canada | collected 2011-07-03 | depth 0.1 m
GCCGCGGCCAGTGCCGTGTCGAGCTCGGCCAGGGTGGTGACGCGGGCGGTGTACCAGCCTGTGCAGCCGAAGGCTGCCGGGAGCTCGTGGTAGTTCCAGGGCGCGAGGAAGTCGTAGACGTGGCCCTGCTCTTCGGACAGGACTTCCTCGATGCCGTACATCGAGTTGTTGAGGAGGATGATCACCGGCTTGGCGCCGTACCGGCCCATCGCACCGAGCTCGTTGGCTGTCAGCTGATGGGAACCGTCCCCGGTCACCAGGACGGTGCGCCGGGACGGGTCGGCCATGGCGGCGCCGAACGCGGCGGGAGTGGCCCATCCGATCGATCCCCACAGGGTCTGATTGTGAAAGACCGCGCCCTTGGGGAGCGGGACCCGTGCCATGTAGTTCACGCACAGGCCGGTCTCGGCGATGACGATGTCGTCCTCGCGCAGGAACCCGGCCAGCCGGGGATAGAGCGTGGCCGAGGAGACCGGGTCCGTGGCGGTGCCGGGAAGCGAGGTCGCCGCTCTCAAGGAGATCTTCGGTGTCGCGGTCCGGGGCAGCGTCTCGGTCAGGCGTTCCAGGACGTCGGCCAGGTACACCGAACCGAACGTGGAGGTGCCGACCTGCACGTAGTCGGGCCACACGGTGACCATTCGGCCCGGGTCGAGCGCGTCCGTCCAGACGCCGGTGTTGAAGTCGGCGAAGGCGACACCGCCGAGGTTCAGGACCAGTCCGGCTCCCTCGACGGCCTGCTGGACGCCCGCGCTCGAAAACGCTCCGGCATAGCTGCCGAGGAATCCCGGCTGCGTCTCGGAGACCTGGGCCTTGTCCATCGGCGTGGTGGCGTAGGACAGGCCGGTGGCGTCGAGGAACCGGACCAGTTGCTGCTGAAGGCCGAAGCGGCCGATCGTGTACGCGGGCAGCACGACCGTCGACTTCGACGCCGCCACACGCCGGGTGATGGCCGCGACCGCCGCGTCGAGACTGGCGGGATCGCTCGGCGTGCGCGGTACCTGGGCCAGGGGCACGCCGGCGACCGGCGTGCCGATGACCGGGAGCGTCGCGCAGTCCTGCGCCGCCGTGATGTAGGCGGGCCGCCGCTGCGTCAGCGCCTCGGCGATCACTCGTTCCATCTCCGCGATGGCATTGAGCGGGGTGAGGTTCGCGACCACGCACGTCGATGCCGCCGACAGGGCCTGGAACTGCCGGAACATCCCGTCGCCCAGCGAGTGGTGGGTTACGGCCCGGGCACGTTGCAGCTTGCTGCTCGGCTGTCCGACCAAGTGGAAGACCGGCAGCCGCTCGGCGTACGAGCCCATCACGCCGTTCAGGGCGCTCAGCTCTCCGACGGCGTAGGTCGTGGACAGGATCGCCGCTCCCCGGACACGGGCGTAACCGTCCGCCGCGTAGGCCGCGTTGAGCTCGTTGGCATCACCGACCCAGGTGACACGCCCACTCGCCTCGATGGCCTGGTCGAACGCGAACGCGTAGTCGCCGGGAACGCCGAAGACGTGCTCGATGCCCAGGGCGGCCAAGCGCTCGATCGCGTACTGCGCCACGGTCATCGGCCCAGTCCGCTCAGACGCCGCCGCATCGACTGCGGCGGGCTGCCCTTGCGACAGGGGCTCCCGCCGGCCGGCGGCCGCCGCTGATCCGGCGGCAGCGGCGAGGGACACGGAGGCCCCGGTGAGAAGACCGGTGCGCAGTAAGGTTCGCCTGCCGAGCCCCGGCCTGGTCTCCTCCGCCCCGAGTCCCGCGCTTGTGCCGGTGAAGTCCTGGCCTCCGGCGCCTGGCCGCTCACTCGTCATCCGCGCTCCTCAGAAATGTCCATAAGCATGATCATCGGCTCCTGCGTGTCGTCGGATCGTTCGCTGGCCATGGTGAGGTGTCCGCCGAACGGACCGCCGTGATCCGGCGCCGCCGGTCGGTTCGATCGGGAGAACCCGCGTCGGCCGCGCCCTGGTGTCTGCCTCCACAGTGTCCCGGCGGCGATTGCGCGTCATCGGCCGAATCGCCGGGGCGATGTCAGTCAAATGACTTGGGTGCGGTTCGGCTGCCTGATGCCGCCCCCGGTCTGACGGAGCCGGAGCAGCGCTCTTCGTCGACAAGGGCAACGGTTCCGCGCTGGACGCCGTCCGGACCGCTTCTCGTCCACAGGGTGTCCGTGATCGGGACGGTGGCCAGGGCGAGGGCGACCGCGTCATTTGACGGTGCCGCCCAGGCGCTTCGGCCGATGTTCGCCCGACGGCGCTGGGGCACTGTGGAGTTGTGCACGAGGGCGCAACCGTCACAGAGGAGGAACCATGACGCGGCACCCATCTGTCGACCTCACCCTGGACGCGGCCTGGGTCGCTGCCGCCTCTGCGGCCCATACGGACCTGTTGTTCCTCCTCGTACTCGCCGCGACGTTCGGCACCCAGCTCGATTCCGGAATTCAGGTGCTCGCCGACCCCGGCGGAACGGGTGCGATACGCACCATCGCCGCGCTCGTCGTCGCTTGCTTCCTGGTCGGGATCTCCCGGGCATGGGAACTCGTCGGGGGCCCCTCCATCGGACTCGGGCACCAGATCGCCGGACTCATCAGGCCTCTTGCCCAGCGACAGCGGGCTCCTGACGGGCGGGGACCGTCGGGCTCCTGATCGTCACCCACAGCCACCTTCGCTGAGCTGCCCCGGCCCTTGGCCACCACGGTCAGGAACCCTGTGGACTGCGCCTGGGCAAGCGGCCATGCATAGTCCCGGAGGGTGGGGGCAGCAGCTTGGTGAAGGAGGATGATAACAATGGGTGCTCTTCTGCTGGTTCTTCTGCTCGCCCTGATCCTGGGTGGTGCGGGGTTCGCGATTCATATTCTGTGGTGGGTCGCGGTGATTGTGCTGGCCCTGTGGGTCGTCGGGTTCTTCGCCCGGAGCGGCGGCGGAGGCGGCCGCTGGTACCGGTGGTGATCCGGCACACGGCATGGTCGAACACGTCCTGGGGGCGCGCCAATTGGTGCGCCCCCAGGACGTGTCGTCATGGCCGCACGGATGAGGCTCGCCGGGTGGTCCACCTGTGCGGCCACAGCACTGGATATGGGATTTCATGCACCTGAAGGCTGTGAGGAAATATCGCGATGATCCACAACGTGCCCGTACCCCCTGTCGTTGGCGCAGGCCGGATGGCTGGGAACCCACAGCCGGTGTTTGACCTTCCCAGCGGACTGGAGCTGCGTCCCTGGGACCTCAGCGATGCCGACGTCTTGGTGGCTGCCAGTCAGGATCCGGCAATTCGCCAATGGAACATCCTGCTTGTGGAGTCGGCGGAAGACGCGCGCGAAGGGATCGAGCGCATGCACGGGCGTTGGCAGGCCGAGCTGGGCGCGAGCTGGGCCATCGCACGGCCGGGCGGCGGCGCGGCCGTGGGCCTCATCGGGTGGAGCGACATCGACCTCAAGGGCGGTAGCGCCGAGATCGCCTACTGGGTCCTGCCCGCGGCACGCGGCGGTGGTGTCGTGGTCGAGGCCGTGAAACGCGTCAGCCGGTGGGCCCTGGAGGACCTTGGGCTGCATCGCCTGCGCCTGTGCCACTCGGTGGCCAACCCGGCATCCTGCCGAGTGGCGGCCAAGGCCGGGTACTCCATCGAGGGCACCATGCGCAGCGCGCTGCTGCACCCGGACGGATGGCACGACCAGCACCTGCATGCCCTCATCGGGAGCGATCTGTAGTCACCCTGCTCAGGCAGCACTGTGAGGGAAACGTCGAAGGTCATGGGGGCAGGATGGTGCAGGGGCTGATCGCCGGGGGCTTTGCCCTGGTGTGCGCGTTGGGTGCGCTGTGGGTCGGGCAGCCGTTCCGCCGGTCGGTACTGCTGGCGCTGTCCGTGGTTTCCCTCGGATCGGCGCTGGTGTCCCGGCTTGCGGTGCCGCACGGTCCGTTGTGGACCGTCGTCGCCATCGCCGTGGCCGTCCTGGCTGTCTTTGGAGCGCTCGCGCTTGCGGCACTGCTGGTCGCGGACGGTCTGCTGCTGATCCGGTCGCAGGGCGCCGCGCCGCCCCAGTCGGCCGCTCTGGCGGTCGGCACCGGCCTGGCTGCTCTCGCCGCTCTGACCGTCCTGACCGTCTGCTGCTCCGGCGGTCACCCGCTGGTGGTGGTCTGCCTCGTCCTGGACGCGCCGGCCGCATATCTGGCCCTGCTCTTCGTCCTGTTCCTGGGGCATGCCGCACTGAGTGGACGCCTGCGACCACGTCGGTCAGCCGACTACGTCGTGGTCCTTGGAGCGGGCGTCGTCGACGGCGAAGTCTCCCCCCTGCTCGCGAGCCGACTGGACCGCGGTCTGACCGCGTACGGGGCCCTGCTCGCCCGCGGCTGCCGCCCGACCGTGATCACCTCCGGAGGACGGGGACCGGACGAGGAGCGTTCGGAAGCCGAGGCGATGGCGGCCTATCTCGTTGCCCGGGGCGTTCCCGGCGACTGCGTCCGCCGCGAGGACCGCTCCCGCAATACCGGGGAGAACCTCGCCAACAGCGCCCGCATCATGCGCCACGCGGACCCCCGCTACCGCTGCACCGTGATCACCAGTGACTTCCACGCCTTCCGCACAGCCCTGCTGATGCGGCGCCTGGGTGTGCGGGGAAGTGCCGCCGGCGCCTGGACCGCGCCCTCGTACTGGCTGGCGGCAGCTCTGCGCGAGTTCGTCGCCGTCCTGAAAGGGGATCCCCCGATGCCGTCCAGCCTCTCGTCCACCGCCCTGGCGACCGGCACCGCGCCGCACACTCCTGAGGCCATTGAGCCGGCACCCTCGCGCCAGGGGGGCGGAGCTGTTTCCCGAGCTGGACCTGTCGGACCCGCGCAACACCACCGGCCCCGACGCGCGCGCCATGTCGAAGGTGCTGTTCGCCCGCCTCGCGGAGTTGGAGGAGGGGACGCACGAGTACCAGTACGCGCGCAACGCCCTGATCGAGCTGAACCTCACCCTGGTCAAGTTCGCGGCCCGGCGGTTCAAGACCCGCAGCGAGCCGATGGAGGACATCGTCCAGGTCGGTACCATCGGCCTGGTCAAGGCCATCGACCGGTTCGACCTCGATCCAACCAGCGGGTCTGAGGGGTGCCGACGACCAGCATCTTGTCGCCGGCGCGCTCCCCGCCGGCCAGGTAGGACCGGGCGGTGCCGTGGTAGTCGTCGCCGGGAGCGACCAGCCAGCACACATGATCGCCAACGCCCACCGGGTCGAGGGTCGCCACCTCGCGCGCGATCCTCACACCACATCCCTTCGCCCGCCAGGCGCTTCACCAGTACCCCCGCTCTGCCATGGCCGCACAGGCCGCACAGGCCCCCGGCCGCCGGCATCCGCCAGCGGCCGGGGGCTGCTCGACCACCGCTCAGGATTCGCCGCTGTTGCCCAGTGAGTCCCTGACTCCCTCGGCGCGTTCCTTCACGTTCTCCACGGCGTCCTTGGCCTTGCCCTTGGCCTGGTCGGTCTTGCCCTCGGCGGCCATCCGGTCGTTCCCGGTGGCCTTGCCCACGGCTTCCTTGGCCTTGCCCTTGATCTTGTCCATGGCGTTGTCACCCACGGCGAACTCCTCCTGGTCGGGATCACTGACCGCACCAATCTAGGACAGATATGTACAGAGTGCGCTACGAGCGCGGCCGCAGGCGTGGGAGGGGTGTGCCGCGGCTACGCGGGATGCGGCAGTGGTAGGTGACCGGGTGGGTGCGGCGCACCCACGCCCCGGCGTCCGTCTGCGATTAACGTAAGGGGTTGTGCTCAGTCGCCCTCGGACGCGGTCCGCTGCCCGTCGGCGGTATCGGACCGTTCTGCCTCGTCCCCCTCGTCCGCCAGGTCGCCATCCTTCGGGGGACCTGTGGTCTGTGCGACGGGCGGCGTCGGCGTCGTGATCGTCTGCGGTACACCGGACCCCGGACGCGTGCTCGGCTGGGAACCGGGCGCGTGGGTTGTCTTCGCTTCGTCGTCGGATTTCGTCATGATCTACCTATTCCCATCTTTTACCCTTCAAACGCCCCATAGTGCGCCGCCGGGGCAGCCTGCGGGCCGCAGGCAGCGGTAAGGCGGACGGCACGCACTCGGATGCGGCGAAGTGTGGGTCATATCGGCCTATGTGGGTAAAAGTGCCTAGAGGCCGCAGGGTGTTCCGGGGTCTGACGTCGGCTCGAACTGTCATGCGACCCCGGCGCCACTTCGCTGAACAGGCCAACGGACCGGGAGGGCTGCCATGTCCCACGACGACGCGGACGCACGGGAGCTGGTGTTCGCCCCTTCGGTCCCCGGTGACCCGCGCGGTCACGCGGACACGGTGGTGGTGCGCCGCACGCAGGCGGTCGGCTCCGGTGGCCACCCCGTCTACTGCGACGAGACGGGCATCGTGCGCGCGGAGATCAGCGACGCCGACGAGGTTCGGATGCTGGTCAGCAGCGTCCACCAGGACCCGCGGCGGCCAGTCGCCTGCCGGCGGCTCCCGTCAGCGCCTGCGGCGCCCTAGGGCGTGGGGACGACCTTGCAGGAGGGTCGCGCTGCTCCATGAGATGGCCTGTCCCACCGGCTGAGGCGGCCGCGACAGATCATGTGAGGGCCTGGAATATCGTACTGATCCCGGGGCCCCGAGGCGGGAAACGGTGGTGCCGGACAGTGGCGGGCGTGAGCGAAGGGTGCCCTGGGGTGTGCTCCGAAAACGCTCGGCCCGCAGTACCGTCCGCCGCCGAGGCGGGTGTGTTCGCAGCCGACCCGGTGATCGGCCGCGACCTGGCCGCGCTGGACTGGTCGGCCGGCCCGCTCGGGCCCCCGGCGGGCTGGCCGCAGAGCCTTCGCACCGCGGTCGACATCCTGCTCTCGTCCCGGTTCCCCATGTGGATGGCCTGGGGACCGCAGCTGACGTTCTGCTGCAACGCCGCGTACCGACGCGACACCTTGGGCCGCACGTACCCGTGGGCACTGGGCCGACCGGCCGGCGACGTGTGGGCGGAGACCTGGGACGACATCTGGCCGCGCATCAACACCGTGATGACCACCGGCGAGGCGACCTGGGACGAGGCGCTGATGCTGCTCCTGGAGCGGTCGGGCTGTCCGGAGGAGACCTACCACACGTTCTCGTACAGCCCGCTGAGGGACGACTGCGGCGGCGTCGTCGGCATGCTGTGCGTGGTGAGCGAGGACACCGAGCGGGTCATCGGGGAGCGGCGCATGGCCACGCTGCGAGACCTCGGCTCCGATCCCAGCGTGCACGTCGTCGGAGAAGCGCAGGACGATGTCGATCGGCCGCGGACCGGCGGCGAAGGCATCAGGGTACGGACGTCTCCGATGCCGACGGGGGCCAGCAGCCCGTCCGCGATCAGATCCCGACCGATGATCCACAGCGCGGGCCGGCCGTCCACAGCCAGGGTGGCGTCGAAGGCCGCGACGATCTGCAGGGGCTGGCGGGCGTTGTAGGTGAGGGTCATCCGTGATTCCAACATGCCCATGGGGCTGTGCAATTGGAAGCGGATGACCTGACCCGCGTGACCCCTTGACCGCATACTCCACCCATTCCGCTGCTGGGTGTCACCGCTGGTCGGTGCCGATGGGCCGCGCCTACCCGACGTTCACCGGCCCATGCGCGGCAGCGACCAGCCGAGACCGCGTTCACCCGGACAGGGCAACAGCGAGTAGGCCAGGTCGCCCGGTGCGGCTCGCTGGCACTGCGGCCCTGGCGTACGCGAACCCCCGAAGGCGTCCGTGCCAGGAGTGGGCGCCCGGCTCCGCACCGCTGATCGGTGCGGAGCCCGCCGGATGTCGGTCCGTCAGGCGCGCGGCACATTGCCGTGGTAGGCGCTGACCTGCACGGGTCAGGACTTCTTGCGGCTCTTGGCGGCCGCCTGCTTGGCCCGCTTGGCAGCGGGCGCCTCGACCAGGGAGCCGGCTGCGGTCTCGTGGTGGGCGCGGATGAACCAGTGGAACTGCTCCAGTGCGTGCAGGTGGCCAATGAGCATGTCCTCGCTCACCGGGTCGGCGGATCCGGCGGCCGCCGCGGCTTCGCGGTGGTCGGTGATGATGCCGGTGCAGACGTGGTCCAGGGCGACCAGGTGCTCCAGGGCGTCGGCGCGGCCCAGCTTGTAGTTGTCCCAGGTGCGCTCGCTGACCAGCGTTCCGGGCGTGCCGTCGGGGGAGCCGCCGAGGGTGGCGATGCGTTCGGCTGTCTCGTCGACCATCGCGCGCACGGCTTCGACCTGGGGGTCGATCATGGTGTGGACGGCGATGAAGTGCGGCCCGACCACGTTCCAGTGCACATGCTTGAGGGTGAGCGCGAGGTCGTTGAGAGCGTGCAGGCGCATTCGCAGCCGATCGATGACCTCGCCGGCCTGGTCGGGCGTCATGCCGGGAACGGTGTAGCGGGGCGTGCTCATGGGGTCGCCTCTCTGTTGTGATTCGGCAGTCCCGGTGAGGAGTTCGGGTCAGGATCCTGGGTCGGGCACTGCGCGGACACGTCGTCGCCTGCCCCGAGCGGCAGGCGCTATGTCACAGCCCGCCCGCTTCGGTCGCCGGACCGGTGCCGGGGCCGCTGCCGTCCGGGGGCGTGCTAGGGTCTCGAACGCTAGATGGAATGCGCGAAAAACTCGCTCCAGGATGGTGTTTCTGGGCGGCGCCCGTGCGGTGTCAGTTCCTCCCCGAGGAACCCGGTGCTTCCTTCGTGATCATTGACGAAGGCAGAGGACTGTGCACTATCCGTATCGCGTGATCATTGTTGGTGGCGGACTGGGCGGGCTCGCGCTCGCCCACGGCCTGCGTGGCCAGGGGATCGACGTCGCTGTCTACGAACGCGACGCTCACCCCGAGGCACGCCCGCAGGGCTACCGCATCCAGCTCGACGAACCGGGCCTGACCGGTCTGGAGTACTGCCTGCCCGCTCCGCTGTTCCAGCTCTGCCGGGCGACCGCGGGCGCGCCCCCGGCGCGGGTCTCGGTGCGCAACCGCCACTTGGACGTCCTGGCGGACAAGGCCGCGGAACGCAGTTCCGGTGTGGACGGCGCATCGGGCCCGTTCGCGTTCGACCGCCCGACGCTGCGCCGGATCATGCTCTCCGGCCTTGGCGAGCACGTCCACTTCGGTGCCCGGCTGGCCGCCTACCAGCACGAGCCGGACGGGCGCGTCACTGCGCGCTTCACCGACGGCCGTACCGCGACCGCCGACCTCCTGATCGGCGCGGACGGTGTCAACTCGGCCGTGCGCCAAGCCCTGTTGCCCGATGCCCGGGTGCGGGACGCCGGCCTGCGGCTGGTCTACGGCAAGATCCCACTCGACGCGAGCACCCGGTCCCGAATCCCCGGCTGGGTCTTCGAGAGCATCTTCACCGTGGTCACCGGGGGTCCGGGCCACCCCCACCTGGGTCTGGGTCCGGTGGAGTTCGGCAGTCGACCTGAGCGGGCGGGCCGCGCCCAGGCCCTGCCGGTGGCGCTGGCTCCGGTCGGTGACTACGTCGCCTGCATGGTCGGTGCCCCGGCCGACCACCCCGCGATGCCCGCCTTCGAGGAACTGCGCGCACTCACTCCGGCGGCGCTGCGCGACCTCGCGCTCCTGATGCTGGGCGCCGACTGGCACCCGGACGTTCACCGCCTGCTGGAACTCTGGCACACCGACTCCCTGATCCCCCTGCGGATCTCCACCGCAGCCCCGGTGCCGGCCTGGGAGTCCGGTTCGGTGACACTGATCGGTGACGCCATCCACGCGATGAGCCCGGTCCTGGCGATGGGCGCCAATACCGCGATCCGTGACGCCGGCGAACTCACCCGCGCCCTCGCCGACGCGATCGGCACAGGTCAGCCGATCGTGAAGGCCGTCCGCAGGTACGAGAACCGGATGAGGGACTACGCCTTCTCGATCGTGGCCGACTCCCAGCAGACGGGCCAGCGACGGGTCGGGCAGAGGTAGGACCCAGCCGTCCCGGACAGCCGCGTCCTCGGTCGGGGCGCGGCGACGGGCGAACGACGGTCCAGGCTCCATCGCCTGACGGAACGTCAAAAGTGGTGGAGCCTGGCCTCGATCGATACGCGGGCCCTACGTGAACGCGTCGGCGTGGTCGGTGACCCACTGGGGAAACGATCTCGGCGGCACTCCGAGGATGTCGGCGACCGCGGAGCCGAGGTACGCGGGCGTTCCGATCGTCGCGCCCCAGGCGGTGAGCAGCATGTCGACAGCCGGGCGCGGTGCCTTGCCGTCCATCTCGCTGCGGAACTCGTCCGGCGACAGCTCCTTGAATCCGGTCGGGCGTCCCAGGACCTTCCCGATGATCTCCACCTGCGCTGCCTGGCTCAGCGACTCGGGCCCGGTGAGGACGTAGTCGCCGCCGGCGTGTCCGTCCTGGTACAGGGTCCGCGCCGCGACGGCCGCGATGTCCCGGTCGTCGACGGGTGCGGTCTCGGCGGCGCCGTATGGCCACCGGACGACGTCTCCGGCTCGGATGGCGGCTGCCCACCAGGCCACCGAGTTCGACGCGAACATCCCCGGCCGGATGATCGTCGACTCGATTCCGGTGGCCGCGATGAGCCGCTCGATCTCGGCGTGCAGCACCGCCATCGGGTTCGGCTGGCTGAACAGGGGGTGCGGTGTCCGGTGCGGTGAGGAGAGCAGGACGACGCGCCGGGTGTGGGCGGCCAGGCGCTCGACGACTGCCGCGGCGGTCGTCGGCGGCGCGGTCCACAGGAGGAAGACGGCGCTGGTTCCCCGTAGTGCCCCGTCGAGGGACGCGGGCACGGTGAGGTCACCGGTGACGACTTCGACCTCGGCCGGCAGCGTCGCTGCCGCAGTGGCGCGGCGGGTGAGGGCACGGACGGGTACGCCCGCGCTGAGGAGCTGGTCGATGACGCCGCGCCCGATCCGGCCGGTGGCTCCGGTGACGAGCACCGGTGGCAGGTGGCCTCGGGTGGCGACGGTCGGGGCAGTGCCCGCTTCGGGAGTGTCTGTCTGAGTCACCCGAGCATGAAATCGTTACTCGGTTAAAAATGCAACTGGGTTAAGAATGTTATGCTGAGCAGGTGATCGAGACGACGGGGCTGCGGGCCCGCAAGAAGGCGCGGACCCGTGATGCCATCGCCGACGCGGCGATCTCGCTGTTCCTGGCGCACGGGTTCGACCAGGTCTCGGTCAGCGACGTCGCTGCCGTGGCCGAGGTTTCGAAACCGACCCTCTTTCGGTACTTCCCCACCAAAGAGGACCTGGTGCTGCACCGATTCGCGGACCACCACGGCGAGGCCGCGCGCGTCGTGCGCGACCGCCGGCCCGGCGTCTCGCCCATGGCGGCACTGCACGGCCACTTTCGGGACGGCCTCGATCGCCACGAGCCGGTCACCGGTCTCAGCGACCATCCCGTGGTGGTGGAGTTCCATCGCCTGGTGTTCACCACCCCGAGCCTGGCGGGGCGGCTCACGCAGTACATGCTTGAGGACGAGCAGGCGCTGGCCGGGGCCCTCGACCCGGGCTCCGACATCCAGGCACGACTGAGCGCGGCCCAGGTACTGGCAGTCCAACGGGTGCTCGCCCGCACCAACTGGCAGAAGATCGCCGACGGGCGAACCGCCCGCGACGTGCACCCGGAGGCTGTCGCCGAAGCCGACCACGCCTTCGCCCAACTGCGGTAACGGCCCGCAGCTGCCGTACATGGCAGCTGCGGGCCGCCGGAGAAGTCGAACGGAGCCCCGATCGGGTGACTGCGGCCACGGCTGCCGGTGCTCCCTGCGATAGGGTCGTCGCAGCTGTGGCACCGGAGAGGCAGGGGACGATGGCGCCCGTCGCAGAGGATTTCGACCAGCGGATCAACGAGTACCGGTCGGAACTCCTGGCGCACTGCTATCGGATGCTGGGGTCGGTCCACGATGCCGAGGACCTGGTCCAGGACACCTACCTGCGGGCGTGGCGAGCCCGGGAGCAGTACGACCAGGGCCGGGCGTCGGTCCGCACCTGGCTGTACCGCATCGCCACGAACGTTTGCCTGACCGCGCTGGAGAGCCGGAGCAGGCGTCCCCTGCCGTCGGGCCTGGTGGCCCCGAGCGAGGACCCGACGCTCCCACTGGTGCGCGGCGAGGTGACCTGGCTGCAGCCCCTGCCGGACGCGCTGCTCGGGGCGGACCCAGGGAAGGCCGCGGTGGACCACAGTTCGCTCCGGCTGGCGTTCGTCGCGGCGGTCCAGCACCTCTCGGCTCGCCAGCGGGCGACGCTGATCCTGCGCGACGTCCTGGACTTCTCCGCGGCGGAGTCGGCCGAGATCCTCGGCATGTCGACGCCGGCGGTGAACAGCGCCCTGCAACGCGCTCGGGGGCAACTGCGCGCGGTCGGCCTCCCCGAGGAGCAGTTGGCCGAACCGTCCGACCAGGAGGTGCGCGCGCGGATCGACCGGTTCGTCGAGGCCTTCGAGCGGGCCGACGTCACCGCGATCAAGCAACTGCTGACCCACGACGTGCTGTTGGAGATGCCGCCGATGGTCAACTGGTTCGTCGGCCGTGAGCACTACGGCACGTTCATGGACTGGGTCTTCTCGATGTGCCAGGACTGGCGGATGGTGCGGACGGCAGCCAACGGCCAGCCCGCGCTGGCGGCCTACTGGCGGGTCGAGGACGGCGGCTACCACCTGCACACCCTCCAGGTGTTCACCGTCACCGCGGCCGGGATCAGCCGCAACACGGTGTTCCAGGACGCCGAGGTGTTCGCTGCCTTCGGGCTCGCGGAGAAGCTGGCCGTGCCCCACACGCAGTAGCCACTCCGTCCCCGGGCCCGTGGTCGGCGCGGGGCGAGCCCGGTCGTTGCGGCACGAACTGCGAGGCCCTCAAGGCCCGTTCGCGGGCCTGCCGTTGACGGCCCCGATGGTGACGGGGGCCGTCAACGGCAAGCCCAGCGCTAACCCGTGCGGGTCAGTGCTCAACTCGGCACGACAGCCGGGCTGTTGTGGTAGGCCACGAGCAGCCAGGCGCCGTCACGCTTCTCCAGTACCCAGGTCGCGTACACCAGGCGCTCGGCGGGGACCTCGGTCTCGCCGGGGAACCTGACGCCGGTCTCGCTCACCACCACCGCCGCCGTCTCGCCCAGGAACCGGATGCTGTCCAGCTTGTCGACGGTCGTGCTGCCCTTGAGGACGGACGCGAACCCGGCGGCCATGCTCGCGCGGACATCCTCCTTGGACCTGCGGTAGGAGCCGGGCAGGATCGCGGTGGCGTCGTCCCGGTAGTCCGTGACGAAGGCGTCGGCGTCGCCGGCGTCCCAGGCCTTGTAGACGCCCTCCAGTACACCCTTGATTGCGGCCTCGTCCTGCGCTCGGGTCACGGTCATGGCTCTCTCCTCGCTGCTTGGATTCCTCGGGGCCGGTGACAGGCCCACCAGTACATACCGGTGGCGGCCCCGGAACTCATCGCACCGGGCGGAAGTACCTGGGGCGGGGGCGGCTACGGTGATCCCGCCCGTCCACCCGACACGGACCGAGCGCGCGGCGGCCGCTGGCGTCGGCTGGAGTACAGCGATGCCGCGGCCTCCGCCAGGATGAGCGAGATCCAGAGGGAACCGACCAGGTACAGCACTCCCGAAGTAGTCCCGCCCCGGCCTGCGGCCAGCACGAAGGCCGAGGCGATCCCGGCGAACTGCAGGAGAAGCGCGAGGATGAAGAAGGGCCCCAGAGCCAGGGCGATGATCTCTGTACCGGAAACGCCGCGCCGGGCCAGTCGGGCGAGGTAGGCGATGATGCCGTGGGCGACAGCCCCGAAGAGGACTCCGGTCCCGGCGAGCCACCAGAAGAGCTGCATGCGTGCCCCCGACGGTCGGTTGGCTCCGATTGTCCGCCCTCGGCCGGGACCAGGCCTGAGTACCGGTACTCAGATCGACGCGGAACACTCCAACGCGGCGGCCCCGCAGCCCCGGCCCGGGCGCGCTGGACCCGCGGATCCCGCCGCGTCACCCGCACGCTCCCGCCGGTGGCCAGGGCTCCGAACCGGTTGCGTCGCGGGCGGGTGAACCGCAGGGGGAGTCAGGGGGCGACGGAGAGGACGATCTTTCCGGTGGTCCGGCCGGTCTCACCCAGCGTGTGGGCCCGGGCGGCATCCTCAAGGGGGAAGACCTGGTCGACGAGTACACGGAGCCGGCCGTCCTCGACCAGGGCGGTGATCTCCCGCAGCGCGTGCTGGTCGGGCTCCACCAGCATGAACACAGCCCGCACCCCAGCCGCCTCGGCCGCCTCCGCCGGGAAGTCCTCGTCCATCGGCACGATCGAGATCAACCGACCGCCGGGCCGCAGTGTGCGCAGGGAGCGGGCCCGGATGGCACCGCCGAGGGTGTCCAGGACGACGTCGACGTCGCGGACGGCCTCCGCGAAGTCCTCGGCCCGGTAGTCGACCGGTTCGTCGACGCCCAGTGAGCGCAGCAGGCCGTGCTTCCCGGCACTCGCGGTGCCGATCACGTACGCGCCACGGGCCTTGGCGATCTGCACGGCCAGGTGGCCGACCCCGCCCGCGGCGGCGTGGATCAGCACGCGCTGGCCGGGCCGGACGTCCGCGGTGTCCACCAGCGCCTGCCAGGCCGTGAGCGAAGCCAGCGGCAGGGCCGCCGCCTGGATGTGGTCCAGGCCGCGGGGGCGCGGGGCGAAGTGCCGCGCGGGGGCGGTGACGTACTCCGCGTAGGCACCGGCTGGGTGCGGGAAGCGCGGCATCCCGAACACCGGGTCCCCCGGCTGGAAGAGCGTCACCCCGCGGCCGACCGCGGCGACCAC
>OVEP010002361.1_pt3 | contig 14640 bp, 13 predicted proteins | sample 1779801 | NCBI WGS metagenome assembly OVEP01 (sample SAMEA3914791, study PRJEB12502) | metagenome | biome: forest; material: soil | place: Canada | collected 2011-07-03 | depth 0.1 m
CGCGCTGCCGATGTTCTGGGCGCTGCCCACCGCGTTTCTCGGCGGCAGCGGTGCGGCGGCGGGAATCGCGCTGATCAACTGCACCGGCAACCTGGCGGGCTTCATCAGTCCGACCGTGATCGGTTGGCTCAAGGGCTACACGCATACGCTGGCGTCCGGGCTCGTGCTGACGGCGTGCACGCTGACGTTATCCGCCGTGCTCATTCTGGTGTTTATTCCGGCGCGGCTGGTGAATCGCTAAGCTTTGGCGTCATGCAAAAAAGGCAGGTCAACCGTGAGGGTTGACCTGCCTTTCTGCATTTCGAACCGCCGGCTTAGGTTGCCAACGTCATTGCGCCGACATTACTTTGCAAACAACGACGACATATCCGCAAACGCCTTGAATTCCAGCGCGTTACCCGACGGATCGAGGAAGAACATCGTCGCCTGTTCGCCGACCTCACCCTTGAAGCGCACGTGCGGTTCGATGATGAAGTCGATACCGGCCTTCTGCAGCTTATCCGCGGCGGCCTGCCATTGTTCCATCGACAGCACCGCGCCGAAGTGGCGCACCGGCACCGCGTCGCCGTCGACCTTGCTGGTCTGACGGTGGCCGATTTCCTCGGGCGCAAGGTGCGCGACGATCTGATGGCCGTAGAAGTTGAAGTCGACCCAGTCCGGGGAACTGCGACCTTCCGGACAGCCGAGCAACTCGCCATAGAACTCGCGTGCGGCGGCGAGGCTATGCACAGGAAACGCCAGATGGAACGGCGGCAAAACGGTTTCAGCAACGCTCATGATGGGAAAACTCGCGGAAAGGAAAGTGGGTTCGTGTGTCGGCTAATGAAGCGGCCAATGAAGCGGTCCATGAAGGCGCACGCGTGAGGCAAATTTTAACCATGACTAAAAATGGTGAAAAACGATATATATTTGATCTGACCAACACCAAAATCGATCAATCGACGATGCTCAGCGAACTCAAGACCTTTATCGCCGTCAGCCAGTACGGCACCTTTTCCGGCGCGGGCGCGCGCATCGGCCTGACCCAATCCGCCGTGAGCGCGCAGATGCAGCGGCTCGAGACGGAGCTCGGTTTCGCGCTGTTCGACCGCACGGGCCGCTCCGCCACGCTCAACGACGCCGGCCGCGAAACGCTCGCCCTCGCCCAAGAAATGATGACGCTGTACGCACGGCTCTCGGAACGCGGCGCGGGCGCGGCCGAAAGCGGCATGCTGCGGGTGGGGGCGATCGCGTCCGCGCAAGTGTCGTTTCTCGCCGACGCCCTGGCCCGCTTTCGCGACGACCGCCCGGGCTGGCGGATCCGCGTCGTGCCCGGGGTGTCGCTGGGTTTGCTCGGGCAGGTGGATTCGGGCGAACTCGATCTCGCCGTCATTATCAAACCGCCGTTCGCGCTGCCGTCAGAACTCGAATGGCGCACGCTCGTCACCGAGCCGTTCGTGCTGCTGGTGCCCAAGGCGCTTGCGCGGGGCAAGCGGTCCTGGCGCGAGCTGCTCGTGAGCGAACCGTTTATCCGCTACGACCGCGGGTCGTTCGGCGGCAGGCTGGTCGATGGCTTTCTGCGGCGCGCGCGGCTGAACGTGCACGACGTGATCGAACTGGACGAGTTGCAGGGTATCGCGCAACTGGTCGCGCGCGGCATCGGCGTGGCGCTGATTCCGAACACGGCGGGACTCGGCAAGTGGCCCGCCAACGTCGCCGCTCTCGAACTCGGCGACGCGACGTTTCACCGTGAAATCGGGCTCGTGCAGCGTCCGCGGCATAGCCGCCAGGCGGTAGCGGAGGCACTGGCCGATTGCATTGGTACGGCGGCGGGGGCCGGAGGGGTGCGGCCAGGCTGAGTTTGCGGCGTGATCGGCGTTGTCGGCGTTGTCGGCGTTGTCGGCGTCACCTGCCTTACCGGGTTAGCCCGCCAACACCCGATTGTGCTGTTACGCAGGCCATCAACTGTATCTGTGAGATTGGCACGCGGGCGAGCAGAATCGTCGCTCGCGCATCGATCCGCGCTGTTCGCCTGTGCCGCATCGAGCGGCACGGTTTACCCGCCGCCGAGGTTCACCAGCCCATGACCGCCAGTTCCTTCCTCACCGCCGATGTCCTGATTGCCTATAGCGCCTACTTCGTCGGCACGGCGAGCCCGGGGCCGAGCAATCTCGCGATCATGTCGCTCGCCATGAGCGCCGGCAGAAAATCCGCGCTCACCTTCGCGCTCGGCGTGGTGTCCGGTTCGTTCTTCTGGGCGTTGCTGGCGTCGCTCGGTTTGTCGGCGGTACTCGCCACTTACTCGGAATGTCTGGTGGCGATCAAGATTGCCGGCGGACTTTATCTGCTGTGGCTCGGCTTCAAATCCGCGCGCTCCGCCTTCAGCGCGGAAAAGCTGCCCACGAATACCGCACGCGAAGGCGAGCCGCTCAAACGGCTCTATCTGCGCGGCCTGCTGCTGCACCTCACCAATCCGAAAGCGATTCTGGTGTGGCTGTCGATCGTTTCGCTGGCTATGTCGCCGGCAAGCGGCACGTCGCACACCGCGCCGGTGGTGCTCGGCTGCATGGTGATCGGCGTATCCGTATTCAGCAGCTACGCGGTGCTGTTTTCAACCGCGTCAGCACGGCGCATCTACGTCGCGATCCGTCGCTGGCTGGATGGCTCGCTCGCGATCATGTTCGGCATTGCCGGGATCAAACTGCTGACTTCGAAAAGCTAGCTGCGCCTTCGGGGCGCGCCCGCTCTGCGATACTGTCACCTTGATGACTCGAGCAGAAGCACGAACACCATGAGCGGTGGCAACGACCTGAATCCGGCAGCAAAGCGCTCGCCATTACAAAAACGGCTTTATCTGGCGGGCGCCCTCGTGCTGTTCGCCAGCCTGATCGCCGCGGTGATCATCTACGCAATGGCGCCGGCGCCAGATAGCGCCGTCTCGCAGTACGGCATCGCAGACCCACGCTATCAGATCGAATTGCAGCGCATCGGCGGCACCGCGGAAGTGCTGATGGCGCAGCTTCATCAGTGGTTCGACGGTCTTTGGCAGGGCACGGCGCTCGCGTATACGGTGGCCGTGCTTGGTGCCCTGCTCGCCGGTGCTTGCTTTTTTATCGGCTACTACTTTGCCGACGAAGAGTCGCAGACCTGAAGCAATCCGCCGCGTCTGACCAAACAGGCGCTTACGACGCCTCCTTATAGCCCCTCGCTTACGACGCCTCTTTGTGCGTACCCGGCTGCTCCACGCCTGCCACGAGCAGCGCCTCATGCAAGGTGCTGAAAATGCGGTTTGCGCCGACGATCGGCGTAATCCCATGCCGATCCATATCCGAGCGCAGATACTGGTTCACGCGCGCAAAGATCACGTCGACGCCACTTTGCTTAAGCGTCTCGCACAACTCGCCGACTGAACGCGCCGCCGAATAGTCGAGGTCGGTGATCGCGCCGGAGTCGATCACTAACCAGCGCACCGGGCTCGGCGCATGATCGACCAGGCTGCGGACGTCGTCGACGAAAAAGTGGTCGTTCGCGTAGAACAGATCGGCGCCGAAGCGATAGACGATCAGCCCCGGCGCGGTCTGGAGTCCGGGCGCGGCCGGCACCGGCGCCCAGATGCCGCCTTCGCTGGGCACGAGAATCATGGTGTGCGGCTGGTAACTGTGCCGCACATGCCGCAGCAGCGATAACGCCACCGCCACCAGAATGCCGTGCTCGACACCGATCAGCACCACCGCCGCCGCGGTGAACACGGCCAGCGTGAACTCCCCGGGACTTTCTTGCCGGATCGAAAACAACGTCTTCAGATTGATCAGGCCGATTGCGATCGTAAACACGATGCTGGCCAGAATGCAGTGCGGCAGGTACTGCAGAAAACGGCTGAAAAACAGCAGCACCACGACCACCACTACAGCGAATACGATCTGCGCGAACTGGCTGCGCGCGCCGGCGCGATCGGCCATGGCGGTTTGCGTCGGACTGCCATTCACCACGAAGGCGCCGGAAAACGCCGCTACGGCGTTGGCGGCGGCAATACCCAGCAAATCGGCATTGGTATCGACGGTTTCGTGATAACGCTCGGCGAATACGCGGCTCGCGGCGGCGCTTTGCGCAACGATCATCACGAAACACGAGGCCGCGACCGGCAGCAGATCGAGCATTTGCGTCCACGTGACCGTGGGCATGCGCAGCGCCGGCAGTCCGCCGGCCACCGGCCCCAGTATGGCAATACCGTGCGCAGCGAAGCCGTAGACATCGCTTGCAGCGATACCCGCCACCACCGCGATCAACGGCACCGGTACACGAGGTAAAAACCGCTTGCAAACCAGAATGGCGACCACCACCAGCGCGGAGATGGCGAGCGTCGGCAGATTGATCTGCGCCGACTCGCGCACCACGAGCGCGAGTTGAGCGACGCTGCTCGCGCCATGCCCGGGTATGCCGAACATGTCGCCCAGCATCGCAATGCCGACCTGCACGCCGACGCCGGCGAGGAAGCCGACCAGCACCGTACGCGAGAGAAAGTCAGCGAGAAAACCGAGCTTGAAGATCCGCGCGATGAACAGGAGCGCGGCGGTAAGCAAGGCAACCATCCCGGCGAGCGCCGCATACTCGGCGCTCGATGCCGGCGCCATGGTCGAGAGCCGGCTGGCGAAAATGGTGGCGGTGGCGGAATCGGCCGCTACGATGAGATGCCTGGATGCGCCGAAGAATGCGAACGCGATAAGCGGCAGAAAGGCGGTGTAAAGGCCCGTAACGGCCGGCATGCCGGCGATGCGTGCGTAGCCGAGCACCTGCGGAATGTCCATCGACGCCAGTTGCACGCCGGCCAGCGCATCGCGCGCCGCCGCGGCACGGCTCAAAGGAAGGACGCCCTTCAATACGCCAAGGCGTGTCGTAATATTTGCCAGAAAATCTCGCATGCGCGATGGTGCCCCTAACTAAGGTTATCGCGCATCGTGCCGTGACTCGGCACACAAAGGCAAGGATTGCGGCTTTGATTGGCTAAAGAAACGGGTAAAACTAGCCATGACGCCGAACCCGCCACTGAAACCGCCCTACTTTGGCTTAACGCTTGAACTGCCCTGTCAGCGGATCCACATGCCGCGCGAAACCGAACAGCGCGGCGATGCAGATCGGACAGGCGATGATGAACACGGCCAACATCTTGCACCCCGTAACAAATTGTTACTGCCAAGTTTAAGCGATTGCCGTGCGAATTGAATGAGGGAAAACGCAAAACACTGTTGCGGAGCATTACGAAGTCGTTACTACCGTACGGCACGTGGCTCGTGAAAAAACATCTGAAAACGCGGCAAATAGCACAAAAAATGTGCGCTCGAGACGACGCGCTATGATGCGCAAACCTTTGCCCGCCTACAAACCAGTTACGCCATGTACACATCCACTTTCATCTTCGCAACCAGGCAGTTAGACGAACGCTTCTACCGGCTCGACGAGACCATCGCCACCGCCGCCAAAGCCATTCCCGGCTATCTCGGCGAAGAGGCGTGGGAAAACGCGTCGACTGGACTGACGTCGAATGTCTACTACTGGGCCTCGCTCGACGCGCTGCAGGCCTTGATGCAGCACCCCGCGCATCTGGAAGCGAAAGCGGCGCAGGCAAACTGGCTCGATGGTTACCAGGTGATCATCTCTGAAGTGCTGCGCACCTACGGCGATGCAGGCTTCGCGCATCCCGCAGCGGCCCATCAAACGCAAGATGGACCGCCCGCGCGAGCCGCGTCGCCCGCACCATGAATGTGCAGCCCTACTTCGCTTCCTTGAACAGCACCACCCCGGCGAAACTCACTAGCCCGCACGCCAGCACATACCACGCCGGCGCGTAAAAACTACCCGACATGCGCCACAACGCGCTGACGATCAATTGCGCGAAGCCGCCGAAAAGCGTCACGCCCAACGCGTAGATGATGCCGAGCGAGGTTGCCCTCACTTCCGGTTGAAACGCTTCGAGAATCAGCACGAACCCCGCTGGGCTCGAAAGCGTCATCAAGCCGATCAACACGAATACGACCAGCACCACCGTGTAGATCGACGGCCAGGTCTTAATCGCGTAGAACGCCGGCAGCAGCACGGCCAGCGAGACCACCGACGCCGCGTACAGCAAAGTCTTGCGACGCGGCATGCGGTCCGCGAGATGGCCGGCGAACGGCGAGCCGACCAGCAACACGAGGCCCGCCGTGCAACCGGCCAGCAGCGACACCGCGGCTGGCATGCCGGTCGTCATCGTCAGGAACGACGGCAGGAAAAACACAATCACATACATCGACGAGGTGCCGCCGATCACCAGCATCGTACCCGCCACGATCTGCCGCCACTCGATGCGCGCTTTAGGCCGGCCCGCGTCAGGCCGGGCCGCTTTCGCTGCATGCGCGGGCGGCAAGGTCTCGTCGAGATGCTTGCGCAGATAGAAACCGAGCGGGCCGATCAGCAACCCGATCAGAAACGGCACGCGCCATCCCCATGCAAGCAATGCCTCGTGCGACAGGCTGCGCGAGAGCGTCGCCGCCACCAGTGCGCCGACCAGCGCCGCGCCGCCCTGCGAGGCCATCTGCCAGCTCACCAGCGAACCGCGCCGCCCCGCGCTGCCCGACTCCATCAGCAAGGTGGTCGCCGCGCCCACTTCTCCGCCCGCCGAAAAGCCTTGCAGCAAACGGCCCAGCACGATGATCGCCGGCGCGGCCAGACCGATCGTCGCGTAAGTCGGCGCGAGGCCGATCATGCCCGTGCCGAGCGCCATCAGCGAAACGGTGAGCACGAGGGCCTGCTTGCGGCCCACGCGGTCGGCATACGCGCCGATCACAATACTGCCGAGCGGCCGCACGACAAAGCCGACGCCGAACGTTGCGAGCGACATCATCAGCGCGCCCACGTCGCTGCCGGCCGGAAAGAACAGCTTGCCAATCAGCGCGGCGAAGAAGCTATAGACCGTGAAGTCGAAGAACTCGAGGCCGTTGCCGAGCGCCGCGGCAAAGACAGTCCGGCGCGACGCGTGCCGCTCTTTCACGTCGGCCGCCTCGGTCGCGACAGCACTCGCGGTGTGTTGGATTGCATTCATGGGGAGACTCACGCCTAGAAGTTGTGATACATGCCCAGCGACACGGTGACCGGCGTCGTGCCGAGTTCCGGTGCGGTGCTGCCGGTTTGTGTCGGCAGCGGATTATTGTTCAGCAGTACGGTGGAAATGCCGTAGTTACGGATGAAGCCGGCGCGCGCGTAGAGCCCCGTGCGTTTGGAGAGGGTGTAGTCGTAGCCGAGCATCACGCCGAATGCCGAATCTTTCGCGGGATTATTTGCCGAGTCGTGCACGCCGGACGTATCGCGATACACCACCGAAGCGCGGAACGCGTTGCGCCCGACCGGCCAGATGGTGCCGAGCGTATAGACGCGCGCGATGCCGTCGTTGGCGAGCTTCGGCGCGTACTGGTTGAACGCGCCGGACAGCACGATCTTGCCGGTGTCATAGACCACGCCGAGGCCGTACAGATCGTTGCGCACGGTGGTCGTGCCGCCTGTTCCGGTTGCGCCCCACACCTGGTTGTAGGTGCCCGTCACGTAAGTCGTGCCGTCATACCACTGCAACAGCGCGCCCTGCGCCGCCGCGGTCGGCGACTGGCCGGCCACGTTGCTCGGCGCGTACATCAGTTCCGTGCTGAAGCCGGCAAAGCTCGGCGACAGGTACGTGATCGCGTTGTTCACCCGCGCGGCCAGTTGCGTCGCGCCGGCGCCGAGGTCGCTGTTGTAGCCGAAGCCCTTCGGTGTCTGCACGACCGCCGTGCCGAGCCACGTATAAGCCGAATTGGTGCCCACCGTGCCGAACACATCGACGAAAAGTGGCAAACCCGTGCCGATCTGCTTGCCGAAACGCACGCGGCCATAAGTCGACGAGTTCAGCCCCACCCATGCCTCGCGATTGAAGAACGACGTGTTGTCCTGCATGGCGCCGCTATTGGCGAGAAAGCCGTTTTCCAGATTGAATTCGGCGCGCAGGCCACCGCCTAGATCTTCCCGTCCGAAGAGGCCGAATTTCGAGGTCCATTCGCCGCCGCTCTGGGTCTGCACCAGCGACTTGCCACCCACGGTCTGATAGTTGATGCCCATATCGACCGACCCGTACAGCGCCACGCCTTCGCGCAGGCTGCCGTTGAACTCCGGCAGTGCGCTCAGCAAGGTCATCTGATACGGCTCGGCGTCCGCTGTCCCCGTCCCGAGCGTCAGCAGTGCCGCGCTCATTGCGATGCATTTTTTCATGGGTCTCCCTACTCCTCGCATGCCATTGATGTCTAGAAATGAAGTGCAAAACTGAACCGAAGATTCCAGCGCGCTGGACGCCGGATCGAAACCCGGCGAGCGGACCGTGCTCAGGCAGCGCTCAAGCAACGCTCAAGCAGCGCTCAGGGCACGCTCAAACAGCGCTCGGCGAGTCCGACGAAGTAAGCCGCACCCCAGCTGATCGCCGCGTCGTTGAAGTCGTATGCCGGGTTGTGGACCGCGCAACCGCCTTTCGAGTCGACGCCGTTGCCGAGCACCACGTAGCAGCCCGGCACCACTTCGGTCATCCACGAAAAGTCTTCGCTGCCCATCACCGCATCGGGCATGAGCGTGTAGCCCGCTGGGCCGACCAGGGCTTCGATGGTTTCGATCGCGAGGTCGGCCGCGCCGCGATGATTGACGAGCGGACGGGAGATCTGCTTGTAGTCGACTTCAGCCGTCGCGCCGTAGGTTTGCGCCTGAAACTGCGCGATGCTGCGGATCCGCGCTTCGACCTTGTCGCGCGTGTCCGAATCGAGGGCGCGCACCGAGAGTTTCAGCGTCGCGGTTTCGGGGATCACGTTGGGTGCGGTGCCGGCATGGATCGCGCCGACTGTCACGACGGCTGCGCGGGTCGGCTCGATGTTGCGCGCGACGATCGATTGCAAGGCCAGCACGATGTTGGCCGCCGCGACGATCGGATCGCAGCCTAACTGCGGCATCGCGCCATGGGTGCCCTTGCCGGTCACGGTGATCGTCACCGAATCGGACGAGGCCATCATGCAGCCGTGGCGCAGCGCGAAATGGCCGACCGGCAGGCCGGGCGCGTTGTGCAGCGCGAACACCTGGTCGCACGGAAAACGCGTAAAGAGACCGTCCGCGATCATCTTCGAGGCACCACCCAGGCCCTCTTCCGCGGGCTGGAAGATCACGTTCAGCGTGCCGTCGAATTCGCCCCGGCTGGCGAGGCGGTGCGCGGCCGCCAGCAGGATCGCGGTGTGGCCGTCGTGACCGCACGCATGCATGGTCTGCGCGACGGTGCTCGCGTACGGCAGGCCGGTGGCTTCCTGGATCGGCAGCGCGTCCATGTCGGCGCGCAGGCCGAGCGTGCGGCTCGACGTGCCGCGCCGAAGTTGGCCGACCACGCCCGTGCCGCCGACACCCGTCGTCACTTCATAGCCCCACGCCGCGAGTTTTCGGGCGACCAGTTCGGCGGTGCGCGTTTCAGCAAAGCCGAGTTCGGGATGCGCGTGGATATCGCGGCGAATCGCGATGAATTCGTGTTCGGTCTCGCGCAGTTCGGCGAGAAGCTGGGGAAAAGACTGCGTCATTCGTTGTGCTCCGATTAAGCCGGCTGTCGTTTCGCAACCGTCGAAGCAAAGCGTAAAGATCCGGCCCGAAAACAAATAAGCACAAATTTTGATGTGCATAACTGCCAGTGCTATATTCCGCATCATGAAAATTCATCATCTGCGAGCGCTGGTTGCTATTGCCTCGACCGGCAGCATCAACGGCGCGGCCAAAGCGCTGTTCGTGACGCAACCGGCCATCACAAAGGCGGTGCGGGAACTGGAGACGGAGTTCGGCGTGCGGCTGCTGGAGCGCAACCCGTGGGGCGTTGTGCCCACGGCCGAAGGCGCGGCGCTGGTAAGCCGGGCGCGCACGGTGGTGCGCGAGATGGAGCGCGCCGAGGAGGATATGGCGCATCTGAAGGGGCTGCGCGACGGCAGCCTGGTGATCGGTATCACGCCGATTGTCGGCACCACGGGACTTGCCGAGGCCTTCGTCGAATTCCGCAAACGCTGGCCGATGGTGACGCTGGAGTTTCGCGAACTGGGTTTCAACCAGTTGCACGAGCAACTCCGCAATCGCACGCTGGATCTGGCATTCGCCGCATTCGCGCGTCCGGTGAGCGATCTGGGCAGCGTCAAGCGGATGGTCTCGTTCGAAACCGTATTCGTGACGCGCGCGCAGAGTCCCTATGCGGACGCGGCGTCGCTCGAGGCGGTGCAGGAAGCCGAGTGGATTCACACCGACGTGACGGACAACTACCCGGGCTTTATCCGCGCGATGTTCGAATGCGCCGGGCTCACGCCGCCCCGGCGGATCACGCGCTGCACGTCGTACGCGCTGTTTTACAGCCTGACGATCAGCACTGACGCGATCTTCGCGTGGACCACGCATTCGCTCGAAGAAACCGCGCTCGGGCAGAGTTTCGTGCGCCTCGCGCTGCCGGTCGCGCCGCCGCCGCTGCAGTTGTATCTGATGTCGCCGCAAGAGTCCCAATTGACGCGGCCGGCGGAATATTTCGTCCACTGCATCGAGCAGGCGATTGGGCCGTTGTTGAGGGGGCCGGCGGTGGGCGAAGGGGCTTGAAGTGATTTGCAGGGCGTTTTCGCCAGTGGTCCACGCCTTCATTTGTCCGATACTTCAGGCATAAATTCAAAATTTGACTAAAATATTGGACAAAATATTGATAACTGCGTGGCATCAGCCGCCCATCTGGCATTCTGGGCCTCCTTATTTGTCCGATACTTTTGACATACTCAATATATTTGCCTAATCTATCGGACATGCCTCGCACTTTTAAACGTCCCTTTCCGTCGGTCGAGAAGCAGATGTGCGCGCTCGGCGAACGGCTGAAACTCGCCCGTCTGCGACGTGAACTCCCAACCGTTCTGTTCGCCGAAAGGCTGGGTATTTCGCGCGACACGTTGAGCCGCCTCGAGAAAGGTGATCCGAATATCGCGCTCGGCACCTATATGCGAGCGCTTCGCGTGTTGGGCCTCGACAAGGACATGGACGCCATCGCCCGCGACGACGAACTCGGCCGCAAGTTGCAGGATCTCAAGTTGCCGGGTCAGAGAAAACCGCGTGCGAACACGTCCGGGACCGCTGCTATCAAAACAGGGCAGCCGGCAAAAAAACACTCGAAGAAATCTGATGGTCAGCAATAAACCTCGAGATGCGTTCAAGGTATTTCTCGACGCAACCGAACTGAGCAGCATGCAGCAGGTCGGCACCTTGTATCGCCAGACCACACGCACCGACTTGCCTGCATCGTTTGCCTATGCGAGCAGCTGGGTAGACGGACGTCATGCATTCATGCTCGACCCGCGCCTCGAGTTATGGACCGACGAGCAATATCCGCCTGCGAAGTCCGCCGCATTCGGCGTCTTCATGGACTCAGCGCCGGATCGCTGGGGCCGCGTGCTGATGGAGCGCCGCGAGGCCGCGGCGGCAGATCGTGAAGACCGGCCCATGCGTAATTTGCAGGAAATCGATTTCCTGCTGGGCGTACACGATCTGACGCGAGTCGGCGCGCTGCGGTTTCAGGGCGTGGAGGGACATTTTCTCGACAACAGTGCCGATGCCGCGCCGCCGGTCACCGATCTCGCGACCCTGGCGTATATCAGCCTGCGCATCGAAGAGGCGGATATCGAGAAACTGCCCGAGTACGAGCAGTGGCTCGCCATGCTGATCGCGCCTGGCACTTCACTCGGCGGCGCTCGCCCGAAAGCCAACTTCACCAGCCTGGGCCACGATCTCTGGATCGCCAAATTCCCCGCGAAAGACGACCGCTATGACATCGGCGCGTGGGAATACATCGCTCACCGGTTGGCCAGGAAAGCCGGCATCTGGGTGCCGCAGTCCGAACTAACGTACGTCGGCGCACGTTATGGCACGTTCTGCGTCGAACGATTCGATCGCCGTGAAGGCAGCCGGCGCATGTACACCTCGGCCATGACCTTGCTCGAACGTCAGGATGGCGATTCGGGCGCAAGCTATCTGGACATTGCCGAGTACCTCGCCGGCAACGGTGCACAAGGTCATATCGACGACGATCTCACTCAACTCTTTAGAAGAGTCGTCTTCAATGTACTCGTGGGAAACCGCGACGACCATCTACGCAATCACGGCTTCATTCGCGAAGCATCGGGATGGCGGCTCTCGCCAGCGTTCGATATGAATCCGAACCCGAGCAAGCGAGAACACGCGCTCACGCTGGACGGCGTGAGCGCTCTGCCGAGCCTTGAAACCGCGATTGACACAGCGGAGTTTTATCGACTCGACGACATGCAAGCACGCCGCATCGTTGCGGAAGTTCAAGACGCCGTCAACACGTGGAGGGAAGAAGCCACCGCGCTGAATCTGTCCCGACCCGAAATACAGCGAATGGAGTCTGTATTTCAGGCGTGATGTCCTCGCATGGCGGCCACACTTACGGGGCATGCCGGCCGCATCCGGCATCTTGACGCTCGCGTTCCGGCACATGTCTCCATACCCCTTATAATCCCGCATGATCCGAATTTCGCACCCTCTCCCCTCACGTCCGGCCGCACAGCGCCGTTCAGCCGCCCACCGCGCTCCGGCGGCCGCATGAAAACACCCAAACGCCTGCTCCCGCTGGTCGAAGAAGGCCTGATCGACGAAGTCATCTCGCAGTTGATGAGCGGCAAGGAAGCCACCGTCTACGTGGTCCGCAGCGGCGAGTCCACGCGCTGCGCGAAGGTCTACAAGGACGCCAAACAGCGCAGTTTCCGCCAGGCCGCGTCCTATCAGCAGGGTCGCAAGGTCAAGAACAGCCGCCAGCAGCGCGCCATGGAGAAAGGCAGCCGCTATGGCCGCGAAGTGCAGGAACAGGCGTGGCAGAACGCGGAAGTCGATGCGCTGTTCCAGCTCGCCAACGCGGGCGTGCGCGTGCCGCAGCCCTTCATCTGCACGGACGGCGTCTTGCTGATGGAATTGGTGACCGATGCGGACGGCGACGTCGCGCCGCGTCTGAACGATGTCGAGATGACCGAAGCACGCGCGCTCGAATTGCACGCGCTGCTGCTCAATCAGGTGGTGCGCATGCTGTGCGCCGGCATGATTCACGGCGACCTGTCCGAATACAACATCCTGCTCGCCGCAGACGGCCCGGTGATCATCGACCTGCCGCAAGCCGTGGATGCCGCCGGCAATCTGGAAGCGCCGGCCATGCTGGAGCGCGACGTGAACAACCTCGCCACGTATTTCGGCCGCTTCGCACCCGCTCTGCTCGACACGAGCTACGGCAAGGAGATCTGGTCGCTGTACGAAGCCGGCGCGTTGCACGTGGATGCCAAGTTGACCGGCCGTGTCGAACTGGACACCACGCCGATCGATCTCGAAGGCGTGCTCCAGGAACTCGAAGATACGCGGCTCGACGAAGAGGCTCGTCTGCGCTACGAACAGTCGCTGCGCAGCGGGACCTGAGACCCAAGCAGCGCCTTTGCGCAACGCGTAAGCGGTCAACGAGGGACCCGGCGCACCCTCGCGCCCCTTCGAAAAGAGACTATGAAGCGCTGCTGTAACTGAGCGCCTTGACCTTGATCGACGAAGCCGCCACACCCGGTGCCGGCCCCACCGACTCCCGCATCGTCACGCTCACCGGAAACTCGCGGAAGATCTCCCACGAGGTCCGGTAGCACTGATTGACCAGCCAGCGCACCGCGTTCTGCGTCAACTCCGCCGTCGGGATATGCACCGAGGTGAGTCCAGGCGCGGCATAGGCGGCCGAATAGTCATCGTCATAGCCGATCACGGAGACGTCATCCGGCACGGCAATGCCCACTTGATGGAAGCGCGCCAGCACGCTCACCGCCATCGTGTCGTTCGCGCAAAAGAGACCGGTGAAGCGGCGCTTCGAATCGAGCAGCTTTTGCGCGGCCGCGTAGCCGCCCTCCGGCGAAAAGTCCGATTCGATCAGCGTGACATCCTCGCGAGCAATACCTTCGCGCAACAATTCGGCAAAGAAGCCTTCGAGCCGTGCGTGATTGTCCGACGCGCTGAACGGCCCGGAAATCACCGCGATGTCCCGATGCCCGTGATCGAGCAGCGTGCGTGCCGCGAGTTCGCCCCCGCGCCGATGATCCGCGCAAAACGACGCCTCTGGCAATTGATCGAACGCACGATTCAAAAACACCATCTTCGGATGCATGCGATGCAGCATGTCCAGATCTTCGTCGTGCAGATCGTGGCTGATCACCACCACGCCGTCGCAATCGCGGCCGATCAGAAAGCGCACCGCCTCGATAGCCTGTTCGCGCGGCGACACTTCCCCGCAGCCGGTCGCCACCACCACGTGGCGGCGCACCGCGCGCAGTTCGGTGTCGGTCTGCTTGAGAATCGTGCCGTAGTAGGAGCCGAAGAAGGTCGGCACGAAAATGCCGATCATGCCGAGCGATTGCGTCGCCATCGCCCGGCCGATGGACGACGGCCGGAAATTCAGCGCTTCGATCGCCGCTTTCACGCGCGCGGCGGCATCGGCCGAAATGGGTCCCTTACCGGAAATGGCTCGTGAGGCAGTCGACATGCCGACGCCGGCCAGTGCCGCGACATCTTTGAGTGTTGCCACGCGGTTCTCCGTCA
>OVEP010002853.1_pt2 | contig 14630 bp, 11 predicted proteins | sample 1779801 | NCBI WGS metagenome assembly OVEP01 (sample SAMEA3914791, study PRJEB12502) | metagenome | biome: forest; material: soil | place: Canada | collected 2011-07-03 | depth 0.1 m
CACGCCCGACACGAACGCACCGAGCAGCGCGGTGGACAACGGCAGATGCAGTTGACGCTCGACATACACCGACAGGTACGAGTGCCACACATAATTGGTGGCCGCACCGACGATGATCACGCCCATCGCGCAGATCGCCGCATCGCCGTTATCGCGGAAGAACTGGCGCACCGTCACGCGCGGCGGCTTGTCCTTGTGATCAAGCAAACGCTCGAACTCCGGCGACTCAGCCACGCGATGGCGGATGTAGAAACCGAATGGTCCTGCCAGCGCACCGAACAGAAACGGCAGGCGCCAGCCCCACGCTACCAGTTGCTCGTGCGTAAGCTGCGTGGTCAGCAGATAACCGACACCCGACGAAAGCAGCAACGCAAACGCCTGCGCCGACATATTGAAGCTGCCATAGAACATCTTCTTGTGCGGCGGCGCGTACTCGACGAGCATCGCCGAGGCCGTCGCGAACTGCCCGCCCACCGAGAGCCCTTGCAACAAGCGTGCGAGCACCACCAGCAACGGCGCCGCGATGCCGATGCTGGCATAACCTGGCGTGAGGCCCATCAACAGCGTGCTCGCCGCCATCGACATGATCAGCAGCGAGAGCGCCGTGCGCCGCCCGGCCCGGTCAGCGTAAATACCGAACAGAATGCCGCCGATCGGCCGCACGATAAAGCCGACGGCGAACGTGGCCAGCGTCAGCATGATCGACACGAAACCGCTGCCGCCTGGAAAGAACACCTGCGCGATGATCTTGGCGAAGTAGCCGTAGATCAGAAAATCGAACCACTCGAGCCCGTTGCCGAGCACCGAAGCGAAGATCGCGCGCCGCACCATCGACGGGCTCAAGCCGTTCGATGCCTCAGCAGCGGACCCCGCACCGTCACGCTGATTCAAGCTCGCCTCGCTCATTGCTCGCATCCTTGGGTGTCGAACATCGCCGACAGTGCGCAAACCGACGTCAGCATGCGCGCGCCGTCGTGGCCGACGCCCGGCACAATATGAAAGCTCTGCTTCAAGCCTTCCGGGTGACGCGACTGAATGTAGCGGTAATACGCTTCTGCGCGCGCGAAGCGCTGCGGACCTTGCGCTTCGGCAGCACAGCTTTTATCGAGTGCGCTTTGCTGCGGATCGGTATCCGCGCCGCCGACCAGGTAGTCGATCCGGCGCGACGCATAGGTCGCCTCGAGTTGCGCGGGCGAGCGGTCGTTGAGGTACGGCGGCCGATTGTCCATGCCGTACTTCCACTGATTGAAGTCGGCGCATTGCGAGGCGTCGAACGGCGCCGCGACACCTTGCGCATTCGGCCGTTGCGCATCGAAATACGCATACGTCGATGGGTTCGCCACCACGTAGCGCACGTCGATGCCTTCACGGGTCAGCACGTCGATGTTACGCGCCGCCACGGCGTAACGCTGCACGACCTGTGCGCCGCCCGAATGCCCTGCGACCACCACGTGCTGCAGATTTGGAAACAGCTTGCGATCCGCGAGGCGCGTAACGATCGCGTCCAGCACCGCGTATGAACTGATGGGCAGCGGCCCCCGCGCCGGTTCCCCGCCCATCCACGCGTCGCCCTTCCAGCGCAGCAGATCGGCCGGTTCGTCATGCACGCGCAGGTCAAGCGTGGCGAGGAACTGCGGTGCGATCAGAAGCGTGCTGTCGGCATCCGCATGAGCCGCTTCGCGTGCATTCTGCGCAGTACGGAAGTACACGTCGGCGTTGCGCAGTTTGCCGTGAATTACGATCACCGCACGCGTCACCTGCGGTTGCGCGACGTTCCAATCCTTCGACAGATAAAGCGGAAATTCAGCTTGCCCTTGCGGCGTGTCGATCGTGAACCGCGTATCCGAGATCGTCGCCACCGGTTTCAGATGGGACTTATCCGCATTCACCGCGAATGCCGGTTGCGCAAGCAATGCCAGCATCGCGGCGCCAACTGCCAAGCCGCCCCTCGCCAAACGTCGTGAACGATTGAATGTCATGCAGCTTGCTCCTGATTACCGTGCACCGTCTTGAACGCGGTGCATCGTCGAATCCGTCGTTGAAAAGCCCAGAAGTCCAGAACCGGCATTAGCCGACGCGATGAACAAGATCGTAGGGCCAGGCGGGGCAAATGTAAAATACCTGTTTTCCGCACTCCCCATATTTATAAAATATGACAATGAACAGAACGTAAAGCGGTCAGGGAGACGGAACACCATGGAGCTTCGCCACTTGCGCTACTTCCTCGCGGTTGCCGAGGAAGGCCAATTCACGCGTGCGGCCGAGCGGCTGGCGATGCAACAGCCGCCGCTCTCACAGCAGATTCGAACGCTGGAAGAAGAGATCGGCTTCGAGCTGTTTGTGCGCCTGCCGCGCGGCGTAACCTTGACGCCCGCGGGGCAGGCCTTTGCGGAAGACGCACAACGTTTGCTGCTGGATCTTCAGCAGTCGGTGGACAAGGCGCACCGGATCGCGCGCGGCGAACTCGGCACGATCTCGATCGGCCTCACCAGTTCGGCCGCGTTCCATCCCTTCACGACGGAGACGATCCGGGCCTTTCGCGCGGTGTGTCCCGAAGTCGCCGTGGAGCTTGCCGAGCTCAACGCGGCGGAGATTATCGAGCGTTTGGCCGCGGGGCAGATTCAGGCCGCGTTTCTCCGCAAGCCAGTCGATGCGCGCGAGGGCGTGGCGTTCGAGTTATTGCTCGACGAACCGATGGTGGTGGTATTACCTGTTGGGCACCCATTGCTAAAGGGGGCGGGCAAAAAACGGCCACAGGTGTCGTTGAAGGCGCTGGCGCACGAGGACTTCATTCTGGTCCGCCGGCCAGGAGCACCTGGCATGTACGCGGACATCCTGGCGGCCTGCCGGCAAGCCGGGTTCGTGCCGCGGATTGCGCGCGAAGTGCCGCGCATGGTGTCGGGGATCAATCTGGTCGCAGCAGGGTTAGGGGTCACGCTGGTGCCCGCGTCGATGCAACGGTACGACCAGGTGGGAACGGTGTATTGCACGTTGATGAATCCCGCGAAGTTGAGCGCCCCACTGCATCTTGCCTACCCCGCGGGACTACGCAATAGCGCGGCGACCCGCTTCATCGAACTGGTGAAGGCGCGCATTCACGGCTGAATGCGCCGGGCGCCAGCGCCAGCGCCAACGCCAACGCCACGAAAACCCGTGTCACAAAAAATCCCCAATTCAATAGTTTGCTAACGAATATTTTAGAAATACAATACCGGCCATGTCGAATCTCGATGCCTTGCGCCGCACCGTTAGCAGCACCCTGGTCGTCGCTGCCAGAAAATGGCGGCGTACGAGCCATGGCGTGCTTGCGGCCTTTAACGTCTCCGAAGCGTGCGCCACGCCGCTCCTGACCGCCAGCCGACTCGGCGAAGCGGTGCGGCAGGTCACGCTGGCCGATCACATCGGTATTGAAGGGCCCTCGCTCGTGCGGCTGCTCGATCAACTGTGCGCCGCCGGCCTGATGCGCCGCGACGAAGATCCCGAAGACCGGCGCGCCAAGACCGTGGCGCTCACGGACGAAGGCCGCGCCGTCACCGCGAAAATGGAAGAAGAGCTTAATACGTTGCGGGCGCAAGCTTTGAAAGGCATCTCGCGCAGCGATCTCGAAGCGACCTTGCGCGTGCTGGCCGCTTTCACGGCCGACGCAGCGGCGCCGCGCAATACCGGCGACGCCAAGTAACGATTTATGGCCTATCCCACCCTTCGCGACTGGCTGTTCTCCATCAAGACGTTTGCCGCGGCGATGATCGCGCTCTACATCGGCCTCGCGCTCGAGTTGCCCCGGCCGTACTGGGCGATGGCCACCGTCTACATCGTGTCGAATCCGTTTGTCGGCGCGACCCGCTCCAAGGCGCTTTATCGTGCGCTCGGCACTGCACTCGGCGCGTCGGCCGCGGTGCTGCTGGTGCCGCCGTTCGTCGAATCGCCGTATCTGTTCAGCGTGATCGTCGCGTTGTGGACGGGCACGCTGCTGTATCTGGCAGTCGCTGACCGCACCGCGCGCAGCTACGTCTTCATGCTGGCGGCGTACACCATGCCGATCATCGCCTTGCCTTCGGTGACGAATCCCGGCGGCGTGTTCGATCTGGCGATCAGCCGCACCGAAGAAATCACGCTCGGCATCGTGTGCGCGAGCATTGTCGGCAGTTCGCTGTTTCCTAGCCGGCTCGCGCCCACCATCATCGAGCGGACCGACGCGTGGTTTCGCGACGCCGCGTTCTATGCGACCGAAACGCTGTCCGGGCGCATTGCGGGCTCGGCAATCTCGGGGGCTCGCCAGCGGATCGCGTCCACGATCAACGGGCTGGAACTGCTGCTGAGCCAGCTTGCCTACGACCATACCCGGCCGGACATCCTGACCCGCGCTCACGAGTTGCGCGGGCGCATGCAGCTGCTGCTGCCGATGATGTCGGCGCTGGCCGATCCGCTGATCGCGCTGTACAACAGCGGCCGGCAGACATGGCCAGAGGGTCTCGAAGCGTTGCTCAACGACGTCATCAAGTGGTTCAATACGCCGCGCCCCGCAGCCAGCGCAGGCTATCACCCCGACGCGGCAGCCAACGCATTGCGCGAGCGCATCGCCGCGATGCAGCCGCCACCGGCCGCCCTCGCGAACTGGGACGGCGCGCTGCTTTCGAACGCGCTGTGGCGTTTGAAACAGGTGATCGATGTGTGGCAAGACTGCCGCTCACTGCGCATCATCATCACGCGCGAAGAAGGCTCGTGGCGGCCACGCTTCCGCCATTGGCGGCTGGGCGGCACCGAGCGGTACTTCGACCGCGGCATCATGCTGTTCTCGACGGTATCGGCGGGCGCCGCGGTGATTATCGCGTGCAGTCTATGGATCAGCTCAGGCTGGGCGGACGGCGCCAGTGCGGTCACGCTGGCAGCGGTCGCCTGCTGCTTCTTCGCCGCGCTCGACGAACCCGCGCCCATGGTGTTCAGGTTCTTCGTCGCGACGGCAATTGCCGTGGTGGCCGCCGGCATTTATCTGTTCGCCGTACTGCCGCATGTGCATGATTTTCCGATGCTGGTCATCCTGTTCGCCGCGCCGTTCATTCTCGTGGGCACGTTAATCCCGCGTCCGCAGTTCAATATGGTCACGGTGCTGGTGGCCGTCAATACCGCCACCTTCATCAGCATTCAGGATGCCTACTCGGCCGACTTCCTGATCTTCCTGAACAGCAATCTCGCGGGCCTCGCAGGCTTGCTCTATGCCTATCTGTGGACCCGCGCGACGCGCCCGTTCGGCGCCGAACTCGCGGCCTCCCGGCTGTTGCGCTCGAGCTGGGCCGACGTAGTACTGACTGCGTCCACACGGACGATCGAAGACCCCCGCAATCTCGCCGCGCGCATGCTCGACCGCCTGATGCAGTTGATCCCGCGCCTTGCCGCCACGGACGACCATCGCCATCCGTCGATCGAAAGCTTCCGCGATCTGCGCATCGCCTTCAACGCACTCGATCTGCGCCGCGTGACCGCCAAGCTCGGCGGCGAAGCACCGGCCGCGATCGAGCATGTCCTCGACGACGTGCGTCAATACTTCGAAACCTGCATCGACCGGCGCGCGCGCCAACCGGTGCCCGAGAGCCTGATGACGTCCATCGACGCCGCCGTGGCGCGCGTCACGGCACAAGGGCTCGCCAATGCCGGCGCGCCGAGCCCGACCTCGCAAGCCTCGGCTCGCAAGTTGCGCGAAGCGTTGCACGCGCTGGTCGGCTTGCGTCTTTCGCTATTTCCGGCCACGCTAATCACACCCACGCCGCCCGAACCGGAGGCCGTTGCCTGATGCGCCCGTCCCGCAACCCGATCCACCCCATTCCCAGTTCCCGCGATGATCGGTGAAATCGATATCTTCGGCGTGTTCGTGCCGGCCGTGCTCGTGCTGATGTTCATCGCCTATCTGATCAACCTGGTCATCCGCACGGTGCTCGCACGCGTCGGCTTTTACCGCTTCGTCTGGCACCGTTCCATCTTCGATCTCGGCATCTATGTGCTGGTGCTGGGCCTTGTCGTCGTCGTTTCGCACAGACTAATAACGTGAAAAAAACCTGGTTCTCCGTCGGTCAAATTCTGCTGACCCTGATCGTTGTCGTGGTTGCAGCCTTCGTGCTGTGGAAACTGGTCGCCTACTACATGTTCGCGCCGTGGACTCGCGACGGCCACGTGCGCGCCGACGTGATCCAGGTCGCGCCGGATATCTCGGGGCTGATCTCATCGGTCGAGGTGGTCGACAACCAGCAGGTCAAGCAAGGCCAGGTGCTGTTCGTGATCGATCAGGCCCGCTATACGCTCGCACTGCGCCAGGCTCAGGCCACCGCGCAGCAACGCCGTGCCACCCTCGATCAGGCGCGCCGCGAAGACGCGCGTAACCACCAGCTCGGCAACCTCGTCGCGGCGGAAGTCGCCGAAGAAAGCCGCTCGCGTGTCGAAACAGCGGAGGCCGCGCTCGCCGATGCGAACGTCGCGATCGATACGGCCAAGCTGAATCTGCAACGCACCACGATCGTGAGTCCGGTCGACGGTTATCTGAACGACCGCGCGCCGCGGACCGGCGAGTTCGTCTCCGCGGGCCGAGCCGTGGTGGCGGTGGTGGATATGAATTCGTTCCGGGTCGACGGTTATTTCGAAGAAACCAAGCTGCGCGGCATCGACATCGGCCAGCGGGTCGATATCCAGGTGATGGGCGAGCCCAAGGTGCTACGCGGTCACGTGGTAAGCATCGTCGCGGCGATTGAAGATCGTGATCGCACGCTAGGCTCGAATCTGCTGCCGAACGTGAACCCGGCGTTCAGCTGGGTGCGGCTCGCTCAACGGATTCCGGTACGCGTTGCGCTCGACGAGGTGCCTGCCGACTTCCGGATGATCGCCGGACGCACGGCGACGGTGTCGGTGCTCGATCTGTCGCCGACCGGCAAGCCTCGGTCGGCTGCGGGTGCTTCGGGGACTGTGGATGCATCGGCGGCATCGGCTTCGACTTCGACGTCGGCTACCTCTTCGGCTTTGGCAACGTCCGCTGTTTCGGCGGCTTCTACTACGCAGCCGGCATCTGCTGCCGTCATTTCGGGCGCATCGCAATGAAGCTGTCGCGTGCCCTGCCCTTATTGCCGCTGTTGCCTTTGGCCGTCGCGCTCAACGGCTGCATGAACGTCGGCCCCAATTACGCGTTGCCGAAGCAGGCGCTGGTCAACGCGCCCCTCGCCAACGCACCGATCGAAGGCGCCGATGCCAAACTGACCACGCGACAGAACGTGCCCGCGGTCTGGTGGAAGCTCTATGACGATCCGGTGCTGAACAACCTCGTCGACCAAGCACTGCAATCGAATACCGACTTGCGCGTCGCGGCGGCCAACCTCGCGCGTTCGCGTGAAGCGCTGGGTGTGGCGCAAGCGCAAGGCGGCTTCTCCGGCAAGAGTTCGGTGCTGCTCGAACGCGCGCAGGAATCGGCCGAGCAGTATCTGCTTACCGAGAAGCTGCCGGTCGTCAATGAAGGCGATATCGGTATCAGCATCTCGTACGAGATCGACCTGTTCGGCAAGCTGCGGCGTGGTGTCGAAGCGGCGGCGGCGGACACGGAATCCGTACAGGCTGCGGGCGATCTCGCGCGAATCACGGTGGTCGCAGACGTGGTGCGCGCTTACGTCGACCAATGCTCGGCCGCCGAGGAACTCAGGGTCGCGCAGCAGTCGCTGGCATTGCAAAAGCAGCGTGCGGACGTGTCGCGCCGGCTGCGCGACGCGGGCCGCGGCAATCAACCCGATGTGACGCGTAACCAGACCCAGGTCGATACCCTGGCGGCGGATATTCCGCGCTACACGGCGCGCCGCCAGATTGCGCAATACCGGCTCGCGGCGCTGCTGGCACGCGCACCGTCCGATTTGCCGCCGGCCGTGCTGGCCTGCAACACGCTGCCGCAGATCCGTCAGCCGATTCCGATCGGCGATGGCGCCGCGCTGCTCAAGCGCCGTCCGGACGTGCGCGAGGCCGAGCGTCAACTGGCGGCTTCGACGGCGCGCATCGGCGTCGCGACGGGCGCGTTATATCCGTCTGTGAGCATCGGGGCATCGGCGGGTTTGACCGGGATTCTGGAAGACCTCGGCACGTCGCCGACGGCGCGCTGGGCCTTCGGTCCGCTGATCAGTTGGACTTTCCCCACCAATGGCGCACGAGGCCGTGTGCGCGAAGCGGAAGCGTCGAGCAACGTGGCGTTGGCGAAGTTCGACGGCGTGGTGCTGACCGCATTGCGTGAAACCGAAACCAGCCTCGCGACCTATGCATCCGACGCCGCCCGCGCCGACGCGCTGCGTGCCGCGCTGAAGTCGGCCGCCCAGTCGGCGGATGAAACGCATCGGCTGTACGTCGCCGGACGCGAGTCGTTCATTTCGGATCTGGATGCGACGCGCACGCTGACTTCAACGAAGTCTCAGGTGGCGGCCGCGGAAGGCCAGGTGGCGATCGATCAGGTCAACCTGTTCCTCGCGCTCGGCGGTGGGTGGGAGACCGATGCGCCGACGGCGCCTGAGGCCACGGTGCCTAACGCGGCGACTTCCGCTGCTGCGGCGTCGGTCAAGACCGTGCCGACGGCGGCCACCAAAACGCCCTGACCCTCCCGCATCGCCTCATCCGGGTAAATCACTATTATTGACAAGCTTTCTTTTACCTTTCAATTCAGGTTAAATACGAGCCTCAACACCACGTTACGGGGTCACGTATGTCGAATTTCATGCAAGGCGCAGCCACACTGGGCGGCTGTATCGGCGTTTTTACGGTGGTCGTCGCGGTCGTGGAGATGCTGGCGAACTGAGCCCGCTGGGGGCTCGTGATCGGCCCACCCAGGCGCCCGCGCCTGCGGTGTTGCCGGCCCTAAGCGGGCCGCCGCTTCGCGGCCGCCTGATGAATCGCCGCCCTTACCCTCGGATAGGTGCCGCAACGGCACACGATGTTGGACATCGCCGCATCGATATCCGCATCGGTGGGATCAGGCTTCTGCTTGAGCAGTGCGCAGGCCGCCATCAGTTGCGCGCTCTGACAATAACCGCACTGCACCACGTCGAGATCGATCCACGCCGCTTTTAGCGCCTGCGCTTCGGCGCCCTGCACGCCTTCGATGGTCGTGATCTTCTGGGAGTGCAAACTCGACATGAGGGTCTGGCAGGCAAGACCCGCCTTGCCGTCCAGATGGATCGTGCACGCGCCGCAAATGCCCACGCCGCAGCCGAACTTGGTGCCGGTCATGCCGAGGTCGCAGCGCAGCACCCACAGGAGCGGCATATCCGGTTCGGCTTGCACGGCTACTGCCCGGCCGTTGATGTTTAGCGATCCCATGCTTGTCTCCGTCAATCCGATGCGCTTCACGCGAGCCTCAACGGCAACGCGCGCAAGCGCTGGCCGGTCAGCGCGAACACTGCGTTGGCCACCGCCGGCGCGACCGGCGGCACGCCGAGTTCACCAACGCCTTGCGGGTGCATCTGGCTCGGCATGATGTCGGTTTCGATCACCGGACAATCGTTCATCCGCACGACCGGGAAGTCGAGGAAGTTCTTCTGCGTCACCTGCCCGCCGTCGATGGTGATTTCGTCCTGCAATGCAGTCGACAGGCCGAACACGATTCCGCTCTCCATCTGCTGACGAATCAGGTTTGGATTCACCGGCAGTCCGCAATCGATCACGCAGAACACCCGATGCACGCGAATTTGCTTATTGGCGCCGACGGATACCTCCGCCACCTGCGCGACGACACTGCCGAACGCTTCGTGCAGTGCGACGCCGCGCGCCCGCTTGGTGCCATCCGCGGCATGCGTTAGTGGATGTCCCCAATCCGATAAGGCTGCCACGCGCCTTAACACCGCGAGATGGCGCGGATGCTGGGCGAGCAGCGCAGCGCGAAATGCAATCGGGTCCTGGCGTGTGGCTACGGCGAGTTCGTCGGTAAAACCTTCGGTGAAGAACGCCTGGTGCGAATGGCCAACCGAGCGCCAGAATCCAATTGGTACGGGCAATTCGACGATCTTGTGCGCCACGCGTGCGGTGGGCCATTCGTAGGGCTGGTCGAACGCGCCCTCGCAGGTGGTTTTGTCGATGGGAACGCGGGGCACGCCGTAGTAACGCGCGAGCGATTCCGGCACGATCGCCTGACTCGCGGACGTGGCATGCCACGCGACCAGCTTGCCGTCTTTGTCGAGGCCAGCCTTGAGTCGCGACACGCACGCCGGACGATAGAAATCGTGGGTGAAATCCTCCGCACGCGACCAGATTGTTTGCACCGGACGGCCGCCGCCCTCGCGCGCAATCGCCGCGGCTTGCACGATGAAATCGAGTTCGAGGCGGCGCCCGAAGGCACCGCCAAGCAGTTGCGTTTGCACGTCGACCTTGTCGGAGTCGATGTTCAGCACTTTCGCGACGTGTTGCCGCGCGAGGGCCGGAACTTGCGTCGAGACCCAGACGGTGGCCGCGCCGTCCGCGACCTGCACGGTGCAATTGACGGGCTCGACCGCGCCATGCGCGAGATACGGTGCGTGGTACTCGGCAGTGACGGTTCGCGCCGCGCCGCTCAGTGCAGCATCGACGTCGCCGCGATGGTAGTAAGCGTGGCCGTCGCTATCGTCCAGTGCCTGCGTGAGTTGGGTATCCACGCCTGCGCTCGACAGATTTGCTGCAGCACCGTTATTCCACACCACGTTGACGGCGCTGACTGCGTTCATCGCGCGAAACGCGTTGTCCGCGATCACCGCGACGGCGCCGCTGCCGCCCGCGTAGGGCGCTAACGCGAAGGCTTTGATGAACCCCGGCATCTTCGTGGCAGGCGAGGCGTCGAAATGCGCCACCGTACCGCCTAGCGTGGGGCACATCACGACGCTTGCGTAGATGAGACCGTCGGGTAGCGCGTCAATGCCGAAGCGCGCCGTGCCGTTGATTTTCGATGCGGCTTCGATGCGTCGCATCGGTTTGCCGATCAGTTTGAAGTCCGCGGGATCTTTCAACGCGACCTTCCGTGGCAGCGGTTGCTGTGCGGCCATCGTGGACAGTTCGCCGAAGCTCGCCTTGTGGCCCGATGCGTGCAGGACGTAGCCGCCTTCCGTGCGGCATTCGCCAGGTGGCACCTTCCATTGCGCGGCGGCCGCGCCGATCAGCATCGCGCGCGCCGAAGCGCCGGCCTCACGCATCGGCGTCCATAGATCGTTCATGCTCGATGACCCGCCCGTCATCATCGTGCCGGCGTCGCGCACCAGCTTGCTTGTCATCCACACCGTGGCGCGCTTGACCGTGCTGTCGTCGTCCGGACGAAACGGCAGATCGTCGACGACGTTCTGCACGCTGTTGTAGATCTTGTCGATCGGCGAGTTTTCCACGCGAACCTGCGACCAGTCGGCGTCTAGTTCTTCGGCCAGCAGCATGGCGAGGCCCGTGTGAATGCCCTGCCCCATTTCTGCTTTGCACATCACGATCGTCACACTGTTGTCGGCGGAAATTTTGACCCAGCCGTTGAAGGCAACCTGATTGCCGTCCACCGGCAGCGGCGTGGAGGGGGTCAAGCGCTGCCCCGGCGGCAGCACCGACCAGCCGACCAGCAACGCACCGAGCGCGCCGGCGCCGCCTAGCAGGAAGGTTCTGCGCTTTAACATCGTATGACTCGATCAGCTTGCACGGTGGCGGGGAAGCTGTGAAAGCGCGGATTGGCGCGGGGGTTTGTTTCGTCGGAACAGTAATAAGACGGAAGAGTGAGTGGGGGACTGAAAACCAAGGTTTCAGCCTATCCGCGCAGCGATGGCTGATGCCCTTAGCCAAAAGAGCGGCCGCATGCCGTGCGTCAGTTCATTAAATGTTATTCGTCGCGCGGCGGCACGCTGCAGTGCAACTGGTTTGAACGGCGGAAAAATGCGGGAGGTGGCGGATTTTTGCTAACTGCACCAGTTGCTAATTGCCTCATGTGCATCGGGACTTTAGAGCTGGTACGCGATCTTGTCCGTCAAGGCCGCATGGTTGTCGCTAGATGCTCGGGTGCTAAATACAGCCAAGCGCATCCGAATCACCCGCCCTCCCGAATCATCTCAATCAACGCCCGCAGTCCCGCCGGCACATGACGTCGCCCAGGATAGTAAAGACACAGCCCGTCGAACGCCGGCGTCCAATCTTCCAGCACGCGCTGCAGCGTGCCCGCTTCCAGATCCGCCGCCACATTCCATTCGGTCATATACGCCAGTCCGAAGCCCTCGCGGGCCGCCTCCATGATGAGCAACGGCTCATCGAGCGTCAGCATGCCCTGCACATCCACGCTGATCGCCTCGCCGCGTCGCTCGAACTCCCAGTGATAAATACGCCCACTCGGCATGCGCATCCGGATACAACGGTGTGCACGCAGATCGTCCGGTGTGCGCGGCTTCGGATTTTCCTCGAAATAGGCGGGACTCCCAACGACTGCAAAACGCTGCGGCCGGTTGAACGGCACGGCGATCATGTCCTGCGGCACAATCTCAGCCAACCGAATGCCGGCATCAAAGCCCTCCACCACGATGTCGATCATGCGCCCCTCGGTGACGAGATCCAGCTTCATCTCCGGATAACGCCGTAGGTATTCCAGCAGCAAGGGCATCACCTGGCGCGCCGCGCCCGTCGATGTGTTGATGCGCAGCGTGCCAGCGGGCGTGTCGCGAAAGCTGCCGGCCTGCTCGATGGCCACGCGGATGGTCGACAACGCCGGCGCCACACTGTCGACGAATTGCGCGCCCGCTTCGGACAACGACACGCTGCGTGTCGTCCGATTAAAGAGCCGCACGCCGATGCGCGCCTCCAACGCCGCAATCGCATGGCTCAGCGCCGATGTCGACACGCCAAGTTCCGTCGCCGCTGCGCGGAAGCTGCGATGGCGCGCCACCGCGAGCACGCCTTCCAGTTCGCTCAATCCGGGCGTCTTCATTATCCCATCCTGCTCAATGAATCATCCTTGATTATATGGCTAGTCGGCTTAATCCTTTGAGCCTATCTTTGAGGCAACAACTTCCTGGATAGGAGCTTTCATGCAGCAAATCGACAAGGTTTATATCGACGGCGCGTTCGTCACCCCGCACGGCGAGGAGTGGTTCGATCTTCACAACCCGGCTAAGGAAACGGTAATCGGCAAGGTGCGTCTGGCCGACGCGGAAGACGCTCGCCGCGCGATCGCAGCCGCCAAACGCGCCTTCCCGGCGTTTTCCCGCACCAGCAAGGAAGAGCGGATCGCGCTGCTCGAGCGCATGCACGCCGCGGTTCAAGCGCGAGAAGACGACCTGTTCGAAGCAATCGTCGAGGAATACGGTGCGCCGATGTCACGCGCGCGCTGGATGGCGAAATACCCGGCGGACGTGCTGGCGGAAGTCATCAAGGTCTTGCGGACCTATGATTTCACGCGACGCGCCGGCACGGCGGACGTCGTCATGCAACCGCTCGGCGTCGCCGGCCTGATTACGCCGTGGAATAGCAATGGCGGCTTTATCTGCGGGAAGTTGGCTGCGGCGATTGCAGCGGGCTGCACGGCCGTCATCAAGCCGAGTGAAATGAGTGCGATCCAGACACGTATCATTACCGAGGCGCTACACGAAGCCGGCTTGCCCGCGGGCGTGTTCAATATCGTCACGGGCCGGGGCGACACGGTGGGGGCGGAAATCAGCGCGCATCCGGACGTGGCGAAGATTTCCTTCACCGGATCGACGGCTGTCGGCAAGACGATCCTGCGCACCGGCGCGGAGACATTGAAACGCGTCACGTTGGAGTTGGGCGGCAAGTCGCCGGTGGTCATACTCGAGGACGCCGATTTCGCGGAAGCGGTGCCGTTGGCGCTCCAGGCAGGGTTCATGAACAGCGGTCAGGCATGTATCGCCGGTACGCGGATTCTTGTGCCGCAAAGCCGCCTTACGGAATTCGAAGAGCGGATGCGCTTTGAAGTCGCTCGCACGCAAGCCGGTGATCCGCGCGATCCGGCTACGCAGATCGGCCCGATGGTGAGCCGCAAGCAGTGGGACCGCGTGCAACGCTACATCGGCATCGGCATCGGCGAAGGCGCGCGATTGATTGCCGGTGGCGAGGGCCGCCCGCAAGGACTGGAGCGCGGCTGGTTCGTGCGTCCGACCGTATTTAGCGGCGTCAGCAACGACATGACGATTGCCCGCGAGGAGATTTTTGGGCCGGTGCTGTCGATTATTGCGTATCGCGATATCGAGGAAGCGATTGCAATCGCCAATGACACAAGCTACGGGCTGCAAGCGTACGTACTCTCAGCCGATGCGGCGCGGGCTCGCGCAGTCGCCACGCGTATCGAGGCAGGACGCGTACTGATCAACACGGTGGCTCACGAGCCGGCCGCACCGTTCGGCGGCTTCAAGCAATCGGGCATCGGGCGGGAAAATGGCACGTTCGGGTTGGAAGCCTTCATGGAGCCTAAGTCGTTGCTCGGCGTGAACTGAAAACAGGGCCTTGCTGATTGACGGGCGCGTCTGATCGCTCAGCAGGCGGTGCGTCGGCATTTGCATGACGCACCGCCGGATGCCTCACCGCCGGTTCGACCCAGACACGACATCGATCCACACAGCCAGCACCAGAATGCTGCCCTTCACGATCATCTGCCAGTATGCGTCGACGTCGAGCATCGACATGCCGTT
>OVEP011003177.1_pt1 | contig 14595 bp, 10 predicted proteins | sample 1779801 | NCBI WGS metagenome assembly OVEP01 (sample SAMEA3914791, study PRJEB12502) | metagenome | biome: forest; material: soil | place: Canada | collected 2011-07-03 | depth 0.1 m
GCGATGTCCTCCCGCTGGAACCTATCGCCTACAAGCCTCGGTGACGCCAGAGGCGCGATTCTCTCCGCACCAAGCGCCTCCACGACGACGCCCGCCTGGGCTCGCACCGACCCGTACGCTATCGCGACGTCCAGTTCCCCCTCCTTCAGCATATTGACCGGTTCAGCGCTCGACGACATCCGGATAGTCAAGCCTGGATACTCCCGCATGAAGACCGGCAGACGCGGGCCCAGCCATTTGGATGCAAAGCTGGGCGTGCAGTGAACTGAAAGCGACTCGGCGGCGGTCTTCGGTGAAAGATCCCTGCACGCCTCTTCGATCATGTCGAATGCCGGCGAAAGCGTCGCCAGCAACCGCCTTCCCGAATCGGTCAACTCGACCCGGCGGTTGCTGCGGGTAAACAACCGGGTATCGAAATACTCCTCCAGGCTGCGCACCTGATGGCTGATCGCAGAGGGCGTCAGATGCAACTCTTCGGCGGCTAGCAAAAAACTTTGCAGCCGGGCAGCGGCCTCGAACGCCCGCAACGACTGAAGTGATGGCAGCTTGCGCATAAGTTTTCGAGTGAAATAGATTCATCTTTTCGTGAAAACTCGTCGTTTGTCAACTTTTCCCTGCCCGCCCATCATCGCTTCTAACAAGCCGGCACACAAAGATGACGGCCCCCCCACAACGGCCTGGCAGGACGGCCGGTCATCAGGAGGAGACGATGTCTCAAGCATCCACACCGCTGCCTCAGCGTTCATTCGAGTTCGCTGCGCTGAACGAATCTGCTGTCTATGCCAAGGTCGCATGGCGCTTGATCCCGTTTCTGTTTCTCTGTTACGTCGCGGCTTACCTCGACCGTGTCAACGTGGGCTTCGCCAAGCTTCAGATGCTGTCCGATCTGGGTTTCAGCGAAACGGTTTACGGTCTCGGGGCGGGTGTCTTTTTCATTGGCTACTTCCTGTTTGAAGTGCCCAGCAACATCATTCTTCATAAGGTAGGTGCGCGCCTTTGGATTGCGCGGGTGATGATCACGTGGGGATTGATATCGGGCGCGATGATGTTCGTCAAAACGCCCACGATGTTTTATGTCATGAGGTTCGCGCTCGGGCTCGCGGAAGCGGGACTGTTCCCCGGCGTCATCCTCTATCTGACGTACTGGTTCCCGTCCGAGCGCCGCGGCAAGATCACGGCCCTGTTCATGACCGGCATTCCGATGTCCGGCGTCATTGGCGGCCCGCTGTCAGGCTGGATTTTGCATGCCTTGTCCGGCGCCCATGGACTGGCCGGTTGGCAATGGTTGTTCCTCCTGGAGGCGCTGCCGTCCCTCGCCATGGGCATCGCCGTGATCGCTTATCTGGACAACGGAATCGAGCGTGCCAAATGGCTCTCGGCATCGGAAAAGGCGATGCTCGTGAGGAACATTGCGGCTGACAGCAACCAGGCTCAGTCGCACTCGCTGCGTGACGGATTTACGAAGCCGATTGTCTGGCTGCTCAGCGGAATCTATTTTTTCTTCATCATGGGACTCTACGGCGTTGGCTTCTGGCTGCCGACGCTGATCAAAGGATCAGGTGTCACTGAGCCGCTGCTTATCGGTCTACTCACCACTTTGCCGTATGCGGCGGCGGCAATCGCGATGGTCGTGGTCGGACGCAGTTCGGACAAACGACGGGAGCGCCGCTGGCACGTGACCGTACCGGGTCTGATCGGCACCGTTGGCTGGCTGGTCAGCGTCTCCACCGGCCATACGAGCATCGCGCTCTCGATGGCGGCGCTCACCGTCGCAACAGTCGGCGTCATGGTCACCTTGTCACAGTTCTGGTGCCTGCCTACGGCTGTACTCACTGGCGCGGCTGCCGCCACGGGCGTCGCCGTTGTCAATTCCGTGGGCAATCTGGCCGGCTTCGTCAGCCCCTATGCGATCGGCTGGATCGTCGACAAAACCCATTCAACCGACCTCGGCGTGTACACGCTCGCCGGGTGTCTCGCGGTCGGCGGATTGCTTGCGCTGACCCTGCCGAAACGCCTCTTCAATCGTTAAAGCTCAACTGACTCGCAAAGGAGAAATCATGTCGGACACCATTGAACACAACGCGGTCCAACCTGCGAAGAAAAAGCGCATCTCCCTCTATCAGCCGAAGCAGGAAGGCTTGAAGTTTCCGGAGATCCCTGAGTTCGCGACGTTTGCCGAGGAGCGCTTGTATCGTCAAAAACATCTTGTCGCTGCCTGCCGGGCGTTTGCATTACACCATTTCGACTATGGCTTCGCAGGCCATCTGACGGTGCGCGATCCAGAGCATCCGGCGTTGTACTGGACGAATCCGATGTGTGTCCATTTCTCGGAGGTCAAGCTGTCCAATCTCATTCTGGCGGACCACAAAGGCAAAGTCGTCGAGGGAAACTACGCGATTAACCAGGCAGGGTTCGTCCTGCATGCTGCCGTGCATGAAGCGCATCCGGACATCGTGGCGATGTGCCACGCTCATACGGTGTACGGCACCGCGTGGGCATCGACGGGTCGCAAGCTCGATCCCATCTCGCAGGACGCAGCCGTCTTCTTCGAAGACCATGTCGTGATCGACGACGAGGCGGGACAAGTCGCCGTCGAAGAGGAAGCGGGCTGTTCGGTCGCGGGGTGGTTCAAGGATGTGCGCGCGGCGATACACAAGAATCACGGCTTGCTGACGGCCAGCCGGCATAGCATCGACGAAGCGGCGTTCTGGTTTATTGCCCTCGAACGCGTGTGCCAGCAACAGTTGCTGGTTGAAGCGACAGGCATCACCCCGACGCTGGTGACGCCGGAACGCGCGCGCTACAGTCGCGAGCATGTGGGTAGCCCGTTCATCGGCTGGCTGCATTTCCAAACGATTTACGATCAGTTGGTGGCGCAGCAACCGGACATGTTCGAGTAAATCCGAGGCTTGGCAAACAGCGTTCGCCAAGCCGGTGAATGATTGATTGCGGTCTACGTGAACGGACACCATTCGCGCCAACCATCAATCGTGCCTTCACGACGTGGAGAGAGTCGTAGAATAGTGCTGTGAATCCTTTTTCCGGCGCCCTCCTCGAGCGCCGGACCGGCAACGGTTAGCTCGCCCAACGAGTCGAACCGGTGCCTGGCGGTCCCGAACCGATAAGCCGCGTCTACGAGGTCGAGCCGGTCGATCATGCGTTTAAGGAGGCAACATGAACGCAGTGTGCCCGCTGCACGGGCCAACGACAATCATCCGCACGAATGCCTACGGATTTCCGGTCTATGCGTGCTGCTGCGACGACGTGACCGATGTGACGCCTCCGGATGCGTGTACGAGGGCACCGACGCAACGCGGACGTGATCCGCAACCTGAACAACCGAAAACGCAGAAAGAATGATACTGACCATCAAGCCCGCTGCCTATGTGGTGACCAGCAGTCCGTAGTTGTGGACCGGCTGCGGCACGAGGTCGGACAGGTTTGTCAGCGTGTCGATGCCGACAAGGCGATAGGAGGACAGGTCATGAAAACGCACTACGCTGTTGCGTTGGCAATGCTGGCGGGCATCGGCATTGGCGCGGCCGCAGTCCAAACTCTCCACGCGCAGGTTAAGCCTGCCGCTCTACTACATCACTGAAATTGACGTGACGGACCCGGTGGGGTTCGCAACGTGTCTGAATAAAACGACGGCCACACATAGTGCGCTTTGCATCAGCCCGGTGAATTGTCCTTGACGTAGCGGAGATAGTGCGGCGCCCACATATAGTCCGCAATACGCGCATCGACACCCGACTCGTCAGTAAAGGTGGCCACGCCATCCCGTTGCGCCTGCCGGGCCACCACTTTTGCTACCGCAATGCCCACCTCGCGCAACTGGCTCACCTGCGGCAAGAGCCTTCCTTTCGGGTCGGTCACCGTCGGCGACATGGCAGCGACCGCCTTGCCCGCCACCATGAACATGGCGTCCGTTACACGTTTCGCTCCCACGGCCAGAATGCCGAGCCCCATGCCAGGGAAAATGTATGAGTTGTTGGTCTGGTTGTTGGCGATTTCCACACCGTTCCAGGTGACCGGCTTAAACGGGCTGCCTGTGCCAACCAGGGCCCGCCCGTCCGTCCACGTGACGAGTTGCTCCAGCGTCGCCTCGCTGCGCGATGTCGGATTCGACAGCGGGAAAATGACCGGCTGCTGAACATGCTGGGCCATCAAACGGATCGCCGGCTCCGTGAAAGCGCCAAATTGACCCGACACACCGATCAGCACCGTCGGGTGCGCATTCGCGACCACATCGAATAAGCCGATCTTGCCTGGCACCTCAGTCTTCCAGTTGGCAACCGCCGCCTGGCTCTGCACGAATGGCCTCTGCCAGGTCGTGATGCCCGGCATACCGTCGACCAGAAGCCCGTCGCGATCGATCGCATAGAAACGGCTGCGCGCCTCCGCCTCACTGGCACCCGCCTCGATCATAGCCCGGAGCACCAGCGAGACGATGCCGCAGCCGGCTGAACCGGCGCCGAGCAGGGCGACGCGCTGCTCGGTCAATGGTATGCCGGTGACGTTGATGGCCGCGAGAAGCGTCGCCAGCGCGACCGACGCGGTACTCTGAATATCGTCGTTGAAGGTGCAGAGCCGATCGCGATAGCGTTCAAGCAACGGCCCAGCGTGGTAGCCCGCAAAATCTTCCCACTGGAGAAGCACATCCGGCCACCGCTCCATCACAGCGGTCACAAACGCATCGACAAAGTCATCGTATTCGGCACCCGTCACACGCTCGTGCCGCCATCCCATATAGAGCGGGTCGTTCAGCCGTTCCTGATTGTTCGTGCCGACATCGAGCAGGATGGGCAGTGTCTCTTCCGGATGAATTCCCGCGCATCCGACATACAGGGCCAGTTTGCCGATCGAGATTCCCATCCCGCCGGCACCCTGATCGCCGAGCCCAAGAATCCTTTCGCCATCGGTCACAACGATGGCGCGCACCTGATCGAAGTGGCTGTCGGCAAGAATGTCACGAATCCGGTGTTTATTGGCGTAGCTCAGAAACAGTCCACGCGGCCTACGCCAGATTTCACTAAAGCGCTGGCACCCTTCACCGACGGTCGGCGTATAAACAATGGGCAACAGCTCTTCGAGGTTGTTGACGAGCACGGAATAGAAGAGCGTCTCATTGGTGTCCTGCAGGTCCCGAAGATACGCGTAGCGTTCAAAATCGGTTTCGTAACTGCGTAGTACCTTGATCCGTCGTTCGGCTTGGTCTTCCAGCGTGCCGATATGAGGCGGAAGCAGGCCATGCAAGTGGAACAGATCGCGCTCCTCCTCGGTAAAGGCGGTTCCCTTGTTCAGTCTGGGTTGATAGATCAGGTCATAGCTCATCAGTGCCGTCGCAAGGGTCCCTGCGACATCAGACGCTTTTTCCATGACGTACTCCTGCGTAATGTTGGATCAGGGTTAGATCATTCAAAGTCCGCTACCCGGAGAACAAGCCAATCAGGATGGCTTCCGTTCCGATCCCCAGGGCCGTGCTGAGCAGGATCGTCGACGTCGCGTCAGCAGTATAGGTCTTGTTCTTTAATGCAAACATGGCGGCTGCGGTCGCAGTCGGAACTGCTCCAGTGATAATGGCCTGATGCGCGGGATCGCCTGTCAGCTTGAAAAGCAAAACGCCCAACAGCATCATGGCCGGCATAAGAAAATTCTTGATGCCAATATTCGTCAGGACTTCGACGTTGATCTGAAATTTCTCTCCGTAAAGCATCAAACCAAGCGCGAACAACGAGGTGCCCCCGGACGCCTTTCCGATCAGATCTACCGCTGAAAGTACAGGTGTCGGGAGTTTCACGCGGCAAAAACTTAAGACGACACCGAAGATTGGCAGGAAGACGATCGGATTGAGAGCCGCCCCCCAAAGGCTGCGGCCAAGGACGTGCACGGCGTCCTTCCAGCCGTGCCCCCCGTCCTGCTTGTCCGACAAGCGCGTCAAAACAATCGTCAAAGGCAACATCAAGATACTGGTAACCAGGTTGCCGACGAGAACAACCAGGAACCCTCGTGGGCCAAACATGGCTGCCAGGATTGGCGCACCGAAATACGCCATGTCAGGATAGCCGCACACCAGTGCCTGCATGGTGGCGGTACGCAGGTCGTGCTTAAACACAAAGCTGCCCACCGCAAGGGCGATCAGATAGCTGCCCATCAAGCCAAATGTCAGGCACAGTGCCAGGCCTGGGTCAATGATCTTGTCCGCCGGGGTGGTGGCCGCCGCGTAAAACAGCGCAAACGGCAGCGCAAAACGGATGACCAGGGTTGCCAGCACCGCGGCATCCTCGTGCTTCAAGAGACCCATTCTGGCCGACATCCATCCAAGAGCGATGGCCAATGCGACCGGCAGGAGTCCGTTCAGGATCGTTTCAATCACGGGATTAACCTCTTAGTTTAGGTGCCAGTTCACAAAAACCATGCGAGACCGCTTACGTTCTCGGCGAGCTGTTAACCGTGGCCATCTGGACTGATCGCTGACGGCGTACGTCCTGAAAGTGCGCCGCTTTTCCGGCTAACTCAATCACCTGAATGGGGGGTAGATGCGTCGACTGCAGGCATGCTTGAAGTAGCGTAGGTGACCGTAGGCGAAAGACAAGTGTCGCGCGGCATTGCTTCACCGACGTTGGCTGGGGTACACGAGTTGCCGACAACGCGACAGCCACAGTCCGTTGGTTGGGCGAAGCCGCTCGAGTCTCAATGTGGACGTAGAAAAGAAAAGCGGGACGCATACGCGTCCCGCTTTTCTTTTCCACTTGTGCTTCGCTTACGCGTCCAGATAAGCCGCTTCGCCATGCAACTCGGCATCGAGCCCCTGCTGCTCAGCGGCTGCATCGACCTTAACGGGTGTCACGCGGTTGATCAGCCATAACATGCCCCACGTGAACGCGAACGCCCAGACGCCGGACACGGCCACCGCCACACATTGCTTAACGAAGAAAGCGCCGCCACCCAACAGCAGGCCATCCGCGCCATTCGGATTCCACGCCTTCGACGCGAACACGCCGAGCAGAACGGTACCGACGAGGCCACCCACGCCATGCACGCCCCACACGTCGAGCGCATCATCGAGGCCGAGCCGGTTTTTCAGCGCAACAGCGTAATAACAGATCACACCAGCGGAGATCCCGATGATCGCCGCTGTGCTCAACGACACATAGCCGGCTGCGGGCGTGATGGTCGCGAGGCCGGCGACCGAACCGGTCAGCAAGCCGATGAACTTCGGCTGCCGCGCGTTGGCCCATTCGATCAGCAGCCACGTAATGGCCGCGAACGAAGCGGCGACGTCAGTGTTAAGGAACGACGAAGCCGTGATGGCGTCGACACGCAGCTCAGAGCCGGCGTTAAAGCCATACCAGCCGAACCACAGCAGGCCCGTGCCGAGCGCGATCAACGGCACGTTGTGCGGCTTGTGCGTGACGGTCTGACGGCGCCCCACATACAACACCGACGCCAGCGCGGCGAATCCGGCAGTATTGTGGACCACAATGCCGCCCGCATAATCGAGCACGCCCCACTTCGCGAACAGTCCATCCGGACTCCATACCATGTGCACGAACGGGAAATACACGAGTACCAGCCAGCCGGTCAGAAACAGGAAGTACGCTTTGAACGTCACGCGGTTGGTGAACGCACCTGTAATCAGCGCCGGCGTGATGATTGCGAACATCATCTGATAGGCGACGTGGACCACCAGCGGAATGCCCGCATCGTTGCCCGTGTACATGGTTTGCAGCGTAATGCCGCGCAGGAACGCATAGTAGGTCGGGTCGCCGATGATGCCGTGCCAGCTTGGGCCGAAGCACATCGAGTAGCCGAACGCGAACCACAGCACGGTGGTCCATGCGAGCGAGATGAAGCTCTGCATCATGATCGCCAGCACGTTCTTGCGTTCGACGAGGCCGCCGTAGAAAAACGCGAGACCCGGCGTCATCAGCATGACGAGGCTCGCACAGAGCAGCATGAAAGCGGTGTTGCCGACGTTAATCGGCATGGTTGCGGGAAGCACAGCTTGTCTCCTTGATGGTCGTCGTGATGTGTGCCCCCGGCGGCGCGTGGCACTGGCGTCGAAAAGAGCCTTTCAGCGCGTAATTAGCTTGCAATTTGTAGGGTTTGTCTGTTTTCGCGCGTTTGCAGCAGGCGAAAAGTAGTCCCGCGCCGAGAGCGGCGCAATACGGCTGGTCGATATAGTGGGATTCACGTGACCCGTATGGCCATCTCAGGCCCCTGCCGCCAACCGCTCGCGACCGTCAGCGTGCCGTAAGCGCGGGTAAACCACGTCCATTCGACCAGCCGCTTGAGCCTGGCCAAACACCGGGTATTTCATCGGATCCGCTGACAATCGGTCTCCTGCCGAGAATTCGCTGGGGTCCTGGCATTCGCGCCGCCGTCGCGCGAAGTCGACCGGCCTCTGATCGCCAACCCTCCGCAAAAACGTCGCTTTTTCGCGTCAGTTTCACGTTGCTCCCCTCGCCCCTCCAGCAGGCCACACAGCCTGAAAAACACCTATGATTTAAAAGCGATTTTTCCAAAACGGTGGCATTTAATCACTTCACGAAACAGCTTATTGTAAAAAAGTAAAAAGACTTTGGAACCGGTTCCATTTACCATGGCGCCGAAATTAGACGACTGCCCGTGGGCCGCTATGGCCCACTCCCATCTCGTTACGAAGAACAATATGGCTCAATCTCCCCTCACCTCCCGCCGCGGCTTCTTACGCACGGCCATCGCGCTGGTCCCCGCCGGGACCCTCGCCGGCTGCGAAGTCAAGCAGTCGGCTACGACCGCTCAGGGTCCGGACGGCGCCGCCTCCGCGGCCCAGGCTTCCGGCGTCGACTACAAGCCGCATTTCTTCGACGCGAAGGAGTGGGCATTCATCCACGCGGCGGTCGACCGTCTGATCCCATCGGACAGCGAAGGCCCGGGCGCAGTCGAAGCCGGCGTGCCTGAATTCATCGACCGGCAGATGGACACGCCCTACGCGCACGGCGCGCTCTGGTACATGCAGGGCCCGTTCCAGCAAGGCGCGCCGGAACTCGGCTATCAGCTGAAGCTCGTGCCGCGCGATCTGTACCGGCTCGGCATCGCCGCAGTGAACGCCTACTGCACGAAGACCTACTCGCATCCGTTCGAGGCCCTCGACGCGCCCACGCGCGACACCGTGCTCGCCGCGCTGGAGACAGAAAAGATCGATCTCGCGGACGTCCCGGCTGGCGTCTTCTTCGGCCAGTTGCTGCAAAACACCCGCGAAGGCTACTTCTGCGACCCGATCCACGGCGGCAATCGCGACATGGGCAGTTGGAAGATGATTGGCTTCCCCGGCGCGCGCGCCGATTTCATGGACTTCGTCAACCAGAACGGCCAGGCCTATCCGTATGGCCCCGTGTCGATCGAAGGAAAGCGCACCTGATGACCACACAAACCAAACCGCACGTCGACGCGGTGATCGTCGGCTTCGGCTGGACCGGCGCGATCCTCGCGAAGGAACTCACCGAGGCAGGCCTCAACGTGGTCGCGCTCGAACGCGGCGAGTATCGCGATACCTATCCGGATGGCGCGTATCCAAACACGATCGATGAGCTGACCTACAACATCCGCAAGAAGCTGTTCCTCGATCTCTCCAAGACCACCGTGTCGATCCGTCATAACGTCGGCGAGACGGCGCTGCCCTATCGGCAGCTTGCCGCGTTTCTGCCGGGCGAAGGCGTCGGCGGCGCGGGGTTGCATTGGTCGGGCGTGCATTTCCGCATCACACCGGAAGAGTTGCGCCTGAAGAGCCACTACGAGGAACGCTACGGCAAGCGCTTCATTCCCGAAGGCATGACGATCCAGGATTACGGCGTCAGCTATGAAGAACTCGAACCGCATTTCGACTTCGCCGAGAAAGTGTTCGGCACCTCGGGCCAGGCTTATAAGGTCAACGGCAAGGTGGTCGGCGACGGCAACGTGTTCGAAGCGCCGCGCAGCGACAACTTCCCGCTCGCCGCGCAGTTGAACACGTATTCAGCCGAGCGCTTCGGCAAGGCCGCGCGCGAGCTGGGGCTGCACCCGTACCGCCTGCCTTCGGCGAATACCTCGGGTCCGTACACGAACCCGTACGGCGTGCAGATGGGGCCGTGCAACTTCTGCGGATTCTGCAGCGGCTACGCGTGCTACATGTACTCGAAGGCATCGCCGAATCTGAATATCCTGCCGGCGCTGAAGCAGTCGCCGAACTTCGAACTGCGCTCGCGTTGCCACGTGCTGCGCGTCGAACTCGACGACACGAAAAAACGCGCCAAGGGCGTGACGTATGTCGATCCGGCAGGCAACGAAGTGTTTCAGCCCGCCGATCTCGTGATCGTCGCGGCGTTCCAGTATCACAACGTCCATCTGCTTCTGCTGTCGGGCATCGGCAAGCCGTACGACCCGATCTCGGGCGAAGGCGTGGTCGGCCGCAATTTCGCGTATCAGAACCTCTCGACGATCACCGCGTTCTTCGACAAAGACACCTTCACCAATCCGTTCATCGGCGCGGGCGGCAACGGCGTCGCCGTGGACGACTTCAATGCCGACAACTTCGATCACGGTCCGCTCGGCTTTGTCGGCGGCTCGCCGTTGTGGGTGAATCAGGCCGGCACCAAACCGATCAGCGGCATCGCGACCCCAGCCGGCACGCCGAACTGGGGCGTGGACTGGAAGAAATCGGTGAAGGACCACTACGCGCACACAATTTCGATGGATGCGCACGGCTCCAACATGTCGTATCGCGACGTGTTCCTCGACCTCGATCCGACCTATCGCGATTCGTACGGTCAGCCGCTGTTGCGCATGACCTTCGACTGGAAGGACAACGACATCAAGATGGCGCAATACGTGACCGGGCAGATGCATAAGATCGCGCAGCAGATGGGGCCGAAGTCCATCGGCGTCTATACGCGCGAATTCGGCGCGCACTTCGACTCGCGCCGCTATCAGACGACTCACCTCGTCGGTGGCGCGATTATGGGCACTGATCCGAAGACGAGTGTGCTGAACCGTTATCTGCAAAGCTGGGACGTGCACAACGTGTTCGTGATGGGCGCGTCAGCGTTTCCGCAAGGCATCGGCTACAACCCGACCGGCCTTGTCGCCGCGCTGGCCTATTGGTCGGCGCGGGCGATTCGCACGCAGTATCTGAAGAACCCGGGGCCGCTGGTGAGCGTATGAAGAAGAAGATCGATATCCAACGCCTGGGGCAGGCGTTCAAACGCGTGGGCGCAGCGTCCTTCTGCGTGGCGGCTGCCTTGTCCGCTCCGCTCGCCGCGCAAGCAGCAACACCCCAACCTCAATCCGACGCGGCGTTGATCGCGCACGGCGAATACCTCGCGCGCGCGGGTGACTGCATCGCCTGTCACTCGACGCCATCGGGCAAGCCCTTCGCGGGCGGCCTGAAGTTCGACACGCCGATCGGTGCGATCTACTCGACCAACATCACGCCCGATCGCAATACCGGCATCGGCTCATGGACCTTCGCGCAGTTCGATCGCGCGGTGCGTGCTGGCGTGCGGCCGAACGGCGACACGCTGTATCCGGCGATGCCGTACCCGTCGTATGCGCGGTTGAGCGAAGACGATATGCACGCGCTGTATGCGTACTTCACGCAAGGGGTCGCGCCGGTGAATCAGGCGAACCGTGCGGTCGATATCGTCTGGCCGCTGTCGATGCGCTGGCCGCTCGGTATCTGGCGTTACCTGTTTGCGCCTGATCCAGTCACGTTCGACGCGAAGCACTATGCCGATCCGGTCGTCGCACGCGGCGCGTACCTCGTGCAAGGCCTCGGCCACTGCGGCGCCTGCCACACACCGCGCGCCGTCACGATGCAGGAGCGCGCATTGAGCGATCTCGACGGCACCGCGTTTCTCGCGGGCGGCGCGGCGATCGACGGCTGGGTCCCGTCGAGCCTGCGCGGCAATCCGCGCACCGGCATCGGTTCGTGGAGCGAAGCCGATATCGTGCAATTCCTGAAGACCGGACGCACGCAGCACAGCGCGGCATTCGGCGGCATGACGGACGTCGTGCAGCACAGCATGCAGCACATGAGCGATGCCGATCTCACAGCGATCGCGCGCTACCTGAAGACGCTGCCGTCGACCGATCCGAAGGAAACAGCGTACGTGTACGACGATACGGCGGCTCACGCCCTGCGTACCGGCGACGCCACGGCGCCCGGCGCCGCCGTGTACCGCGACAACTGCACCGCCTGCCACCGCAGCGATGGCCGCGGCTACACGCGCGTGTTCCCTGCACTGGGCGGCAATCCGGTCGTGCAAGGCAAGGACGCGACCTCGCTGATTCACGTACTGCTGACCGGCAGTACGCTTGAAGGCACGAAGACCGCGCCGTCCCCGTTCACGATGCCGGCCTTCGGCTGGCGCCTGAACGATCAGGAAGTCGCCGACGTGACGAACTTCGTGCGCAATAGCTGGGGCAACACCGGTTCGACGGTTAGCGCGACGGATGTCGCCAAGGTCCGCAAGACCGTCACGGTGCCTGTACCCGAGATGCCGCCCGGTGCCGCACTCAGCCACTAAACCAGCGCGCTAACATCGCGCCCGACCTTGCAACGCGTCCGTAGTCAGGACGAGTAACAAGGCCTGCGCAAACCACTTCCCCCCGCTTCACGCAATCTGCTCCTTTGTTCAGGAACGGACTGCGTGCGCGCGGAAAAAAGAGAGATCGCCATGCAGGCGACTTGAGATAGACGATCCAACCGGGTTATAAAACGATGAAAAAGCAATTGCTTGCTGCACCCCTGCTGTTGTCCTTCGCCGGCATCGCGTCCGCGCAGAGCTCCGTCATGCTGTACGGTATCGTCGATGCGGGTATCACGTATCGCAGCAACGAGCGCGTCGGCTCCGCCGGCGCCTACACGGGACACTCGAACGTCGCGCTGACGAGCGGCAACCTCTCCGGTAGCCGCTTCGGCATCAAGGGCCAGGAAGATATCGGCGGCGGCTGGAAAGCCCTGTTCCTCCTTGAAGACGGCTTTGACATCACGAACGGCAAGACGGGCCAGAACGGTGGCCTGTTCGGCCGTCAGGCGTTCGTCGGCATCGGCAGCCAGCAATACGGCACGGTCACGCTCGGCCGTCAGTACACGTCGCTGAACGACTTCGTCGCGCCGGTTGCGCCGGTCGCCATGGTCGGCGGCTACGGCGCGCATCCGGGCGACATCGACGATCTCGACCAGACCGCGCGCGTCAACAACTCGATCAAGTACACGAGCGCGAACTACTCGGGTTTTACATTCGGCGCGCTGTATGGGTTCGGCGGTCAACCGGGCAGCCTGAAACAGCAGAACACCTGGAGCGTGGGTGCCGCGTACGGCAACGGCCCGCTGCATGTGGGCGTCGGCTACGAGCGTTCGGATAACAGCAAGAGCGGGACGCAAGACACGACCTATGGCAAATGGAGCGGCACGGACGACGGCCTGTTCAATTCGTCGATCAATGAAGGTTATGCGAGCGCGCAATCACAACAGATCATTGCAGCAGGCGCTACGTATGATTTTGGCCCGGCCATCGTTGGTGTGAACTACAGCAATGTGCAATACCGCTCGGGCGCCGATTCGTTGTTCAACGGGCATGCGACGTTCAATGTCGCGGGCGTGTTCGGACAGTGGACGATCCGTCCGGCCGTGCAACTGTTCGCGGGTTATAGCTATACACGTGGTGGCGAAGTGGAAGGTGTGGATGAGCGCGCGCAGTATCACAACGTGACGCTCGGCGCGCAGTACAACTTCTCGAAGCGTTCAACGGTCTATCTGATGGGCGGTTATCAGCACGCGTCCGGTGTCACGCTGGATGCGCTCGGCAATCCGGTCGCGGCGACGGCGTCGGTCAGCGACAAGGGCAACGGCCACTCGTCGGACGCGCAGTCGCAGGCGATCGTCAGCATTGGTTTGCGGCACCGGTTCTGATGAGGCTATGCGGCGCCGGCGCGGTTGGCTGGCGCCGGTTCTGATGAGGCTATGCGGCGCTGGCGCGGTTGGCTGGCACCACTGTGCTGAACGCCGTGCTGGAATGCGTCAGCGCTGTCCAGGCGCGATTGCGGCGTCCGGCAGAGGATTGATGAGAAACCAGCGGTAACGATTGGCTTGTATCTGGCGCTCAGTGCTGTTGTGGGACCGCGTTGATCATCTCAAGATGAAGCGCTTCGGTCTCGTCGTCCGCGGGGAACATGCATTCGATACGCAGTTCCTGCGCCGCGACGGTTTGCGGCGTGCCCACGGTGGCGACCATTGAAAAGTAGTTCAGGACCTTGCCGTCCTTGACGAAGCCGATGGGGATCACCGGCATGGCTGCAGCAGCGGTCCCGGCTCCCAAGCTGCGCTGAGAAGACTTCAGGTCAGCCTGCACATCCGGATAAGCACGCAGCGCGGCAAGCAGTTCGTGCGTCTGATCGTCGACCACGCGGCCGACCGACTCCCGATAGACACGTTGAATCAGGCTATTCGCCACCGCTTGCCAATCGGCAACGAAAGGACGCATCCCATTCGGATCGAAAATCAGATGCAGCATGTTGCGCGGCCCCTTGCGCGCGGCCATATCGATGAAACAATTGAAAAAGCGCGGCGCG